>ERZ772867.3328-NODE-3328-length-13614-cov-11.823217_pt1 | contig 13614 bp, 14 predicted proteins | sample MGYA00511341_ERZ772867 | MGnify/ENA primary metagenome ERZ772867 (study PRJEB29015, sample SAMEA2737707) | human gut metagenome | biome: human gut; feature: human-associated habitat; material: faeces | place: China | collected 2012 ... | reverse complement strand
ATTATGTGCTGTGGCTTTTGGAGTATTATATCCGCAACGAGGGACTTATGGTAAAGGAAATGAATGAGGGAGGTGGAGATTCTGAAAAAGAAACAACTTAAATGCTATATTTATACAAGAGTGTCCACCTCTATGCAGGTTGACGGGTACAGCTTGGATGCCCAGCGTGACAAGCTGAGGAAGTATGCGGCATACGAAGATATGGTTATTGCCGGGGAGTATTCTGACGAGGGATTTTCCGGAAAGAATATCCAAGGGCGGCAGGACTTCCAACGGATGCTGAATGACATCCAGGACTGCAAGGACGGCGTTTCCTATGTGCTGGTCTTTAAGCTGTCCCGATTCGGCAGAAATGCGGCGGATGTTCTGAACTCTTTGCAGCTCATGCAGGATTTCGGTGTCAATCTGATCTGCGTGGAGGATGGCATCGACAGTTCAAAGGATGCCGGAAAGCTGATGATTTCCGTGCTGTCTGCGGTGGCAGAAATAGAGCGAGAGAATATCCGCACCCAGACAATGGCAGGACGTGAGCAAAAGGCTCGTGAGGGCAAGTGGAACGGTGGTTTCGCTCCTTATGGCTACAAACTGGAAAACGGAGATTTGGTCATTGCGGAGGATGAAGTGGAAGTAATCCGTGTCATTTATGACCGCTACATTCACACCAACGAGGGCGTTGCCGGGGTTGCTAAATATCTGAACCGCAACGGCTTTATCAAGAAACTGCGGCAGAACAATACCATTCCCGGATTTTCAAGGAACTTCGTGCAGGATGTATTGGACAATCCCGTTTACATGGGAAAGATCGCCTATGGCAGACGCAGGACGGAAAAGAAGCAAGGCACAAGAAATGAGATGCACGTAGTTGAGCAGTCGGAGTTCCCGATTTATGAGGGACAGCACGAAGCCATCATTTCGGAAGAAGATTGGTATCTGGCACAGGAAAAGCGTAAGATCAATTCCTTTAAGCGGGAAAAGGTCAACAATCCAGATCATGCACACATCCTGTCCGGCATTCTGAAATGCCCATGCTGCGGAAAGAGTATGTACGGCAATATCGCCAGGGCTCACAGCAAGGACAAGAAAACGAGGTATTATTACTACTGCAAAAACACGGTAACACCTACCGGACATGAGTGCAGCTTCCGACTGAATATCGAGCAGACGGAGATCAACAAGTTTGTGGCTAAGATTATATCCGCTATGGTCAACAATCCCCGGTTTGTAGAAGCGATTCAGGCGAAAATCGGCTCGGCTGTTGATACAGAGGATATGGAAAAGCAGATCGCCGTCCTGCAAGGACAGTTGAAGCAAGCCTTTGGAACGAAAAGCCGCTTGGAGCGTCAGATGGACACCTTGGACATCAACGATGCCCACTATGACAGAAAGATTTTGGACTTGCAGCGCCGCTATGATGAGCAGTATGATACCATAGAGGAAATCGAAGTTCAGATTGGCGAATTGCAAAGTCAGATCCGCAACATACAGCAGGAGAAGATTTCCGGTGACAATATCTATCGCTTGTTACTGGCATTTGATGAAGTCTACCATTCCGCAACGGAAGCGGAGCAGAAGGAGTTTATGAAGGCCTTTATCGAGCGAATTGAGATGTTCCCGGAGAAAAGGAAAGACGGAAGCTGGATAAAGAAGATCGTATTCAATTTTCCTGTGCCTGTTGATGGTGAGGAAGTGAAAGAACTTCCCTTGGAAACTGAAACAACTGTTGAGACTATATGTTTATTGTCCAAACTTAATGCGAAGCAACATATCGAGATTAACTTGGATATGGACGAGCTGGATTTGACCGATGCGGAAAAGAAAGCCACCTACCAAGAAATCAAAGATTATGTGTTGGAGCACAGCGGCTTGAAAGTTAGCAGCTTGTATATCGCACAGGTAAAACAGAAGTGCGGTATCATTGAGCGTGAGAACTACAATAAGCCGAAGTCTGAGGACGCTAAACAGCCGCAATGCCCGCCAGATAAAGAAAAAGCAATCAAGGAGGCATTGACGCACTTCGGCATGATTTAAGGAGGGCGGATATGACATATTTGATTTCTTGTGAGTTCAACATGGATACCGCTTGTGTGGAACTGAAATTCAACGACGGCAGTATGATTGCCATTGACACCATTGCCGTGGAGAACGAGGTTGCCGACAATATGTATCAGCGGTCAGAGTTGGACTGGCTGATCTACAATGCGCCGTTGGAGTACGCAGATCTGATACTGAACGGCGATCCGGAGAAGTATCTGAAAGCGGTCACGCAGTATAAGCCGTTGGATAGCTGACATGGAAACAGCCCGTAGGACGTCAAAATCCTACGGGCTGTGTTTTCAGCCATATTTTAACTGTATTATCTTCTGTAATTCACAACCTCACCTGTTTTCTCCTGGCTAATCAGCATTCCAGAAGTATCAAAAGTGTATCTGAATACATAGCTTGTGCCGCCAATTGTGAAGGAACTTGTTGCGGGAGAGAAGAATGTGGAGGTAATGCTTTCTACATCCCAAAGTAGATTTCCCGTATCACTCACAGAAAGCTTTCCACCAAGAGACCCGTTGACAGAGTAGTATTCTTGGGGTTTCCCTGCATTAGGCTCACATACCAACAACATTGCGGTGTAGTTGTCCCGTACCATAGGCGTCAGTTCATCACTGGAAATTTCCCAGATGTTATTATCAAACAGATAATTCAATACTCCGGCAATTTCATATCTACCGCCTGCACTCTGATCTTCATTAGCAAGTCTCGGAACAGCGTACGCAGACAAATAGATATTTCCGTTATATTCAATCATATCGGTAATGTAATAGTAAGAATCTTCATCGCCATAGGAGAAGGACTCTGTAATATTACCTTCGCGGTCAACCTTAACGATTTTTGCGTGCTCATTCGTCATATAGCTACCGAGCTGAACCATGTAACCATCTTCAAACCGAGCTGCATTCCAAATCCCGTAGTTACCTACTTCGGTTTTATGGAAGTAGGTTTCTTTTCCATCCACCGTATACTGGCTAAGACAGAAATATTTCAGATCACCACGGCTGATTACGGCATAGCTGCCATCAGCATTTTCCAAAACGGAAGCGATGTATTCATCGTCAAATCCGTTATTGAGCATGTGTTTCCAAACGAGATTACCATCTAAGTCGATTTTAGCCATCCATGCATGGGAAATTTGAGTACTGGACCAAGTGTCGGTTCTACCGTAGGCAATTACACCATCCGATACGATGCTATAATCTTCAATCCAAAAATCGGAAATAGAAACACTCCAAAGCAAGTTATCTCCATCGTATTTCTCGAGATAGCTCTTATCGTGCACCTCTAAGCCAAGAGATTCATCTTCTTTGTATTCCGAATGGTATTTATAGTGTACGCCTGTTTGTGTGGCACCAATAAAACCACCGGTATAATTTTTATAATTCCAAAGATTTTCAATATCCTCTGGTGTTGGATTGTCTTGAACAATCTCGTAACCACCGATATTATCGGAAGAAATACTGTTTCGAATCACTTCGGCGGTCTTAGAATAAGTGAACGACTTCGTTGTAATATCACGATACACTTCCTTAATCTCACCACGAGTAAGTCCTTCCGTAGACATACCATAGTCATTAAAGAATTGAACAGCAGCTTTATATTCCTTTGCTTCAGCAACAACCGCAAAGGAACCGAAGCAAACGGACAGGACTAAGACCATGCAGGCAGCGATTGTACCCCATCTAAACCAAATTGGCTTATTTCGAGATTTCTTTGCAACGGGAGCTGCTTCGGCAATGTGTCGATCATCAATTTCTCCAAAAATGTCTAAAAGACGTTTGTTTTTCATAACGTTATACCTTCTTTCTCCAATACAGATTTAAGTTTACCTCTTGTACGGAAAAGGGTAACTGTCACTTTGCTTTCAGAAAGGCCATATTCATCTGCAATTTCTTTTACGGGACTCATATAAAAATAACGACGAACAAATATTTTTCTTGTTTCTGCTGGGAGTTCATCAAGGAAACGGTCGAGTACATCTCTGATGAGCATATTCTCAACAGTATTTACTGCATCTTGTTCAGCAGGGATGCACTCTGATAGTTCGTCGAGAATTAGTGAGGTTTGTCCCGCACCACGCTTTTCAGCAGAGAGCTTTTCCCATTTATTCAAAGATAAATTGCGAGTGATTTTTCCAAGAAACGTCTGCAATTTGCTCGGGCGTTTAGGTGGAATGGAGTTCCATGCTCGGAGATATGTATCGTTGACACATTCCTCCGAATCTTCATCGTTATGCAGAATGCTGTAGGCAATGTAGTGGCAGTATCTTCCGTATTTCTTGGAAGTTTCAGATATGGCTTGTTCGGAACGTTCCATGTAAAGCTCTATGATTTTGCTATCATCCATATCATCACACTCCTTTCGTTTGTATCAAGGCCTTTCACCCTAATACACCGGGGTTACACGCTGTTCACTACACTCTTATTGGAATTTTTTGAAAAATATTTTTGAGATAGCAGACCAGGTCCTATCAACAAAAAGTCCGCTATTGTTTTTCTGCCGCAGCAGCGTGACGAGGAAATTTTCTGTGTTGGCAAACACGGAATTTTTGCTCGGCACCCCACGGCACAGGTTGAGATTTTTGCAAAGCCTCTGCAAAAATGAATGTCGTGTGCTGTGGCATTTTCGAGAAAAGGTCCGACATGGTAAAACGCAGTTTTTTCAATGTGGGTACCATTTGTGAGAAAATGATGGGGGTATCCAAAGGGGTGAAATCCCTTGGCTCTGGGTTTCCAATAGGGGTGAGCAGCATCCCTATTGGCACACGATTTTGCTTGCAAAGTCTAGTGTGTTATACCTTTGGCGACCGCTGACGCTGGAAAGGGGCTGTCCCACGCCAGACAGACACTTTTCGGCGGAAGCAGAACAGGCGGATTTTGTGGGCTGAAAGGAACACAAAACGAAGGATTTAGCATGAGCAAAATCCGCCTGTTCGTGTGTAGTTGGCATAGGAAATCTTGAAGCTGTGCGGAAAGATTTTCTGTGACAACGGGGGCGCAAGAGGTATATAAAACCCGCCGCAGCGTCTGTTCCCCTCGTTAGTGAAACCACCACGGCAGTTCCAACCATACGTTATCCAACGCCAGCCTCTCCGTGGATTTCGCTCTGCTCTCTGACAGGAAGAAATGCTCCGCTGTCTCCGTCAAAGGATGCTCTATATTGTCCTCAAATCCGAAACGGTACAACAGATATTCACGCTCTCGATTGCTGATTGCATCAAGGGCGGCGTGAAGTTCTTCGTGCGTTTCCTTTGCAATATAAATCTGTGCGGGATTGGTCATATTGGAATCGGGGACAAAGGCATGACGATCCCGATTTTCAAATTTCGTCACCTCATCCAGACTGACGATCTCGCCCATGTGCTTTGCTTCAAAGGATGTACTCTGACTTCGGATGTAGTCGATCATGGAATTGCGAATTGCCGGAGCTGCGTAAGTCAGAAATTTGTTGCCGCCATCGGGATTGAATTTCTCCACGCATCCCATCAGTCCCAGACAGCCTTCCTGCACAAGATCGTCAAAGGTAACACCGAGTGCCCGATTGACTTCTATCTGTGCGCTCCATATTTCATGCGCCGTCATTTTGATAAAACGCAGATTGTTTTCCACAAGACTGTTCAGCGCATCCATGTTCCCGTTCTGCGCCAGCGCACACAGTTTTTCGTTATCAACTGCCGTCATGTTCATCTTCTGTTGGCTTGACCGTGAGCAGTCCGATCAATGCCTGATTGAATTGTTTTAATGCTTCGGGGTCAACACCCTCCATGCCGCTGACGCTGCCCGTGATCGCTTCGGCAACCATTTCGGGCGTGATATTCGGCTTTGTCACATCCTGCCCCTTTGTCAGCTCTGCGTACATATGCTGTGCCGCTTCTTTGCTCATGGCTTGTGCGTCTGAGACATTGGAGCCGATCTCCTTCTTGATTTCTTTCAACACATTCATAAAGGTGTTCTGAATAGCAGTAAGATCAGCTTGATACATCGGCATCCTTGAAACGCTGACAGTCTTTGCGGCTTCTGTAATGGCTTCTCTATCTTCGGGATGCTGCTTTGCTTCTCCCATCAACAGCGCACTCAATGTGGCATACATCTGATTCTGTGCGGCATATCCGGCAGCAAGGGTATCATCAAAATAATGTGCGATCATATTGGTCATTGCGGCGAAGTTTTTGTTTTCCAGTAAGCGATTGACAACCTCAGCATTGACCTTTCCTGTGTAGAGATTTTTTGCCGCCTGTACCGACAAGCCGAGTTCGGCTATATCGTAATTCATGCGGTCGGGAATATCGGTAACGCCGAGCAGGAAGTCGGTGGATACCTCAAATTCCTTTGCGATCTTTTTGATATTCTCGTCACCGAGTTTGCCTGTTGCATTGCTGATAAATCTGCTGAGTGTGCTGACATCCATTCCAATTTTTGCGGCAAGCTCACTCTGCGTGATCTTACGTTCTTTCATCAAATCCTGCAAACGCTCTCTGATGTTGCCGGATAAGTATTTGCGCTCCATGCTCTGCGCCCCCTTTCCTATTGGCATCAATCTTTTGTTTTTGACTTGATATATTTTCCGCTCTTGACTCTTGCATCGGCGGGCTTCTCTGCATTTTCGGGGATAATCCATCGTCCACCCGCCCTCTGTGCGCCGGGGATGCGGTTTTCATTGCAGAGGATACCGACACGGCGGTGGGAAATGCCCCATTTTTCTGCAACCTCAAAGGTAGAAAGATATTTCATCGGTATTACCCTCCATTCCTGTATTACTTTATATTATATACCACAAGTGGAATAAAATCAATATCATAACTGTGAACAATCGCCGTCCTGCGTTTTGCATTTTTGCAAAATTGCAGGGCGGCTTTTTTGTTTTCCTGCATTTGTGCGTGATTTTTCGGTCTATAGACATTTTCTCCGTATATTCAAGCAGACGAACAAAATCGTCGAGAAAAATTTATGGAGGAATGCGATGAACATTTATGAAAGCATCAAGGCGGCAATCAGCGTAAAGCAATCCGCCGAACACTACGGGCTGAAAGTGAGCCGCAACGGCATGGCTTGCTGCCCGTTCCACAATGACAGGCATCCGAGCTTGAAGCTGAACGAGGAATATTTCTTCTGCTTCGGCTGCGGAGCCAAGGGGGATGTGATCGACTTCGTGGCAAGGCTCTTTGATCTGAGCAGCTACGAAGCGGCGCAAAGACTGGCTGCGGACTTCGGTATCAGCACCGAGCCGGGACAGCCTGTGGCAGTTCCCCACAAGTTAAAGCATCCCTATATCCGTCAGTTCCGGGAGGACGAAATGCTGTGCTTCCGAGTGCTGACGGATTATTTGCATCTGCTGGAAGATTGGAAAGTGTGGTATGCACCGAAAACGCCGGATGATGCTCTGGATGATCGCTTTGTGGAAGCCTGCCAGATGATTGATTATATCGAATATCTGGCAGATATTTTGACCGTAGGTGATCTGGAAGAACGTGTTGCCGTGGTGGACGAGCTGATGAAAAATGGCAAGATCACGTTCCTACAGGACTACACCACAAGAAAGAAAAAGGAGGATATGCGCCATGAGCGAAGAAATGATGCAGACCTCGCCCTTTGAGTGTCCGGCGTGGTTTGACGGAAAGAAAATCAATGAAACTGTATTCTGTGAAGAATTTCTCCGTGATTATCCGATGGTCACGGTGAACGATGCTTTTTTCACGGTCAATGGCAGAGTACACGATGAAAACCGCTTGAAAAAGGTCATCTATGACCGCATCAAGTATTATGTGACCAGCGGCGTTGCAAAGAAAGTCACCAATCTGCTGGATGTCATGCGTATGGAGTGCTGCACCGCAAAGCTATCTCTGTACCAAGACCGTATCCATGTGGCGAACGGCACGTACTATCTGAACGGCACATTCAGTCCCGAAAAGGATTTCTGCCGCAACCGTCTGCCCGTTGCCTATAATCCCGATGCTCCGCAGCCTGTGACATGGCTGCATTTTTTATCCCAACTTTTAGAGCCGGAGGACATTCTGACCTTGCAGGAGTTTATGGGATATTGCTTTATCCCCTCCACCAAGGGACAGAAGATGCTCCTGCTGATCGGTAAGGGCGGCGAGGGGAAAAGCCGCATCGGTATCGTCCTTCGTGCGCTGCTTGGCAGCAACATGAACACAGGCAGTATCGCAAAGGTGGAGACAAGTCCCTTTGCTCGTGCAGATTTGGAACATGAACTTGTGATGCTGGACGATGATATGAAACTGGAAGCTCTCCCCCAGACCAACAACATCAAGGCGATTATCACAGCGGAGCTGCCGATGGATTTGGAGAAAAAGGGACAGCAGAGCTATCAAGGTGATTTGTATGTACGCTTCATCGGCTTGGGTAACGGTGTCCTGCAATCTCTCTATGACCGCAGCGTTGGTTTTTTCCGCAGACAGATCATCCTCTCCACCAAGGAGAAAGACCCGAACAGAAAGGACGATCCCTATATCGCTGAAAAGATGTGCGCCGAAGCGGAGGGCATCTTCCTGTGGGCGTTGGAGGGCTTGCACCGTTTGATCGACAACGATTACAAGTTTACGGTCAGCCAGTCGGCACAGGACAACATGGACGCTGCCGTATCGGACGGAAACAACATCATCGAGTTTTTAAGCTCCGAGGGGTATATCCGCTTCAAGGCAGATTATGAGGTCAGCTCCAAAGACCTGTACGCCGTTTACAAGCTGTGGTGTGATGATAACGCTTTGAGCAGCCTTTCCCAAAAGAGTTTCTGCTCGTTTCTCAAACAGAATGAGAGTCGGTACAACATCGAGTACACCAATAAGGTCAATATCGGCGGCGGGAGGTATGCCAGAGGATTTGTCGGCATCGAGCTTCTGCAAAGACCATTTCTGTAAAAATGATATTGACCCGAAAATACGTGTACCATCCGTACCAAGTGTACCACGGTACAGCAAGTACACTTGGTACACGTACTTTTCAGTCCGTTTCACTATTATTTTTCAATGCTGTTGGCGGATGCCCTGTTTTTGGGCATTGAAAATCAATGGTAATGAAAACAGGAAAGATTTTGACCGCAGAACAAAACCATTTCACGAAATCGTGCTTCTCTGAACAATGTATCCCGCTTACGGAACAATAGGTATTTTCTCTGTTCCAGAGCAAATCACACGGAACAGTAAAGTGGGATATGGTCATATATGGGCAGGACATCACAAGCAAAATTCTGAACGGATTTCAGAGATTGCAGATTTTCACTAATCGGTGAAGTGGGTATGCCGTAGGGCGTACCGTTTTCGCCGCATTACAAACAAAATTTATGGAGGATTTTATCAATATGAATGTACGCAACGAAATAAAGGCACAGATCATCCGTACCGGAATGACTATGCAGGAAGTTGTTGACCTGCTCTCGGACGAGTACGGATGGAGCGACAGCGTTTCCAATCTGTCCGCAAAACTACAGAGAGAAAGTATCCGATACAAGGAAGTCGTGGAGCTTGCCGATGTGCTGGGCTACGACATCGTATGGCAGAAAAGGAGGGGCAAATAATGGCAAATGCACAGTACGCTATTTTAAGATTTGCGAAATACAAGGGACCGGAGATCAGCGGCATTGAAGCTCATAACGAGCGCACCAAGGAGAAATACGCAAGCAATCCAGACATTGACCCGTCCCGTACACACTTGAATTTCCATCTTATCAAGCCCGAAAGGAAGTACAGAGCTGAATCCGAGTGTCAGATTGCAGAAGCCGGATGCCGCACACGCTCGGACAGCGTTCGTGTGGTGGAAGCTCTCATAACCGCTACGCCGGAGTTTTTCAAGGGAAAGAAACGAGCTGAAATCCGTGAGTTCTTCAATGAAGCGTTGGAGTTCATCAAGCAGAATCAAGCTCCCGAAACGATCATATCCGCTGTGGTGCATCTGGACGAGAAATCGCCCCATATGCACCTTTGCTTTGTACCTCTGACGGAGGATAAAAGGTTGTGTGCCAAGGAGATTTTAGGGAACAAAAAGAAGCTGACACAGTGGCAGGACAAGTATTGGGAACACATGGTAAAGAAATATCCCGATCTGGAACGTGGCGAAAGTGCCAGCGAGACCGGGCGTGACCACATCCCCACAAGGGTATTCAAACAGATGGCACGTCTGAACAAGCAGCATGACAAGCTGGCAGAACTGCTCTCCGATATGAAGTTCACGAACTACAAGGAGCGTTCGGCACAGATTGCGGCGTTTCTTGAAAAGTATATCCCCGATGTTGCCGCTATGGAAACGCAGATGAAGAAATACAAAAAGTTCTTCAAAACAGCGGACGGCAAACAGAAAGCGTTGGAAAAGAAAAATGACGAGCTGACCGCCGCTCTGGAAAAGAGCGAGAAAGAAAGCACCGTCAAGAAGTTGCAGGAAATGCGGCTGCATAGCGATTATGAGCGCATCAAGGGCATTCTTGACCGCATCCCGCCGGAGATCATTCGAGCATATACACATCGTGACAGCAAAACGCAGGAGGTACGCCATTATAGATAACAGAAAAAAGGATGAATGGAGCGGCTTTGCCGATTTACTTGCCAACTTAATAGAGAAATATGCGGCGGTTCTGGATATTGAAAATCTTCCGGAGCCGCCGATTTGTTTGGACAGCGAGAAAAAAGAAATTGTAAACAATTCCAAACTTTTTGAGGAATCTATTGAAAAAACGGACATTGCATGATATAATATACGTGTGATAAGTGTCCAAACCTACTCTGAGAGTGATTTCGGAGTAGGGGTTACATAACGGTGCTGCATACGGCGGCACGAATGAGGATAACGATATGAAAAAAGACAAGATAAAAGTATATATTTACACGAGAGTATCCACCACGATACAGGTGGATGGATACTCTCTGGATGCTCAGAAAGCCAGAATGAAAGCATTTGCCGAGTACAATGACTATAAGATTGTCGGTGAGTATGAGGATGCCGGTAAATCCGGTAAGTCCATCGAGGGCAGATTAGAGTTTAACCGCATGATGGAGGACATCAAATCCGGCAAGGACGGTGTTTCCTATGTGCTGGTGTTCAAGCTCTCCCGTTTCGGCAGAAATGCGGCAGATGTGCTGTCCACCTTGCAGGTTATGCAGGATTTCGGTGTCAATCTGATCTGTGTTGAGGATGGTATTGATTCCTCCAAGGATGCAGGAAAACTGATGATCTCCGTTCTGTCAGCGGTTGCCGAGATCGAGCGTGAGAATATCCGTGTTCAGACGATGGAGGGCAGAATCCAGAAAGCCCGTGAGGGCAAATGGAACGGCGGCTTTGCTCCTTATGGATATACGCTTGAAAAAGGCAAGCTGTATGTGAATGAGGAAGAAGCAGAAGCAATCCGCATCATCTTTGACAAGTACGTGCATACCGACATGGGCGCAAACGGTCTTGCCCGATACCTCGCCAATCATGGCATTGGAAAAATCCAAAGACAGAACGGCAAGAATCCTCTGTTTGATGCGGCGCTTATCCGCAGGATACTGAAAAATCCTGTTTACTGCGGCAAGATCGCCTATGGCAGACGCAGGACGGAAAAGGTGCATGGCACAAGAAACGATTACCGTCTTATTGAACAGGACAACTATCTGTTGGTCGATGGTCTGCACGAAGCACTTGTTTCCGAAGAACTCTGGCATGATGCACAGGTGAAATTGGTTGCCCAGGCAAAGAAATACGAGAAGGTCAACCATGGTAAGGATAACAAGGTGCATCTGCTGACAGGCTTGCTCAAATGCCCGATCTGCGGAGCCGGTATGTACGGCAATAAGAGTGTCAAGCACAAGGCAGACGGCACGAAGTACAAGGATTTCTACTACTACGGCTGCAAACACCGCACCATGACCCGTGGTCACAAGTGCGACTATAAGAAGCAAATCCACGAAGAACTCTTGGAAACCGCTGTCGCAGAGGTGATTACCAAGTTGGTCAGCAATCCGAAGTTTGCCGCTTTGATGCAGCAGAAAATCAGCATGAAAGTGGATACTTCCGCTATCGAACAGGAGATTGCAAACTACGAAAAACAGCTTCGCCAGAGCTATTCCATCAAGTCCCGATTGATAGAGGAAATTGATACACTTGACCCCGATGATAAACATTACATCAAACGCAAGGCAGACCTTGATGATCGTCTTTACAAGATGTATGATAAAATCGAGGATACGGAGTCTCTGCTGATTGAAGCCAGAGCAAAGAAAATGGCAATCGAAGCTGAAAAGCTGACTGCCGATAATATCTACAAAGTTTTGATTTACTTTGATAAGCTGTACGCCGTGATGGATGAACAGGAACGCCGACAGCTTATGGAGTCGCTGATCTCCGAAATCCATATCTTTGAGGAACGGAAGCCGAACGGACAATGGCTGAAATCCATCAAATTCAAGCTCCCGATCATAGAGGAAGATATGGAAATAAGTTTGGACAACGATACACAAGTTGAAACGTGCAGAGTGCTTTGTGTATCTGCAGGGGGCAAAGCCGCCAACGGCTGTGCAATACATCAGGCCTTTCGAACCGATAGATCGGCGAAAAAAGATCCGGCGAAGGCCGAAGCTGCAATTGTGCGCTGTTGCCCCAGAGGTTTTTCCTTGCCGTTTTGCCGCATTTGTGGTATGATCGGGGGAGAATTGCAACGGAAAGGAACGAAGAAACCATGAAATGGATCATTGCCTCGGACCTGCACGGCTCTGCCCACTACTGCCGCCAGCTCCTCGAGGCCTGGAAGCGTGAGGAAGCGCCGCGTATGCTCTTCCTCGGCGATCTGCTGTATCACGGCCCGCGCAACGACCTGCCCGAGGGCTATGCGCCGAAGGAGGTCATCGCCCTGCTGCAGGAGCGGCAGGCCGACATTTTCTGCGTGCGCGGCAACTGCGACGCCGAGGTCGACCAGATGGTGCTGCCCTTCCCCGTTCTTGCGGACTACTGCCTGCTCGAGTCGGCGGGCCATCTCATCTATGCCACGCACGGCCACCATTTTAACGAGGACCATCTGCCGCCCCTGCATCCGGGCGACGTCCTGCTCCACGGCCACACGCACATTCCCCGCCGCACTCTGCGCGACGGCGTCTATGTCCTGAATCCCGGCTCCGTCTCCATCCCGAAGGCCGGGAGCTGGCATGGCTATATGACGCTCGAGGACGGCGTGTTCACCTGGAAGACGCTCTCCGGCGACGTGCGCGACACGCTGCGGCTCTGAGGGGGCTTATTATGGAATTCACAGCAGCGCAGGATGGCCTGCGCGTGGATGTCTTTCTGGCGGGCTGCCTGCCGGAGCTGACCCGCAGCGCCGTGCAGCGCCTGCTCGCTGAGGGCAGCGTGACCTGCGGCGGCGCGCCCGTGCGGAAAAACGCGCGCACGGAGGCCGGGGCCGTCTACGCAGTCACCCTGCCGGAGGCGCGGCCCGTCGGGACCGCCGCGCAGGATATCCCGCTCGACATTGTCTATGAGGACGAGGACGTGCTCGTCATCAATAAGCCGAAGGGACTTGTCGTTCACCCGGCCGCCGGGCACGAGGACGGCACGCTCGTCAACGCCCTGCTCGCCCACTGCGGCGACAGTCTCT
>ERZ772867.3319-NODE-3319-length-13637-cov-8.475850_pt1 | contig 13637 bp, 8 predicted proteins | sample MGYA00511341_ERZ772867 | MGnify/ENA primary metagenome ERZ772867 (study PRJEB29015, sample SAMEA2737707) | human gut metagenome | biome: human gut; feature: human-associated habitat; material: faeces | place: China | collected 2012 ... | reverse complement strand
GCGGCGGGTGCAGCCTGCGGCATCTGGATTATGCCGCAGAGCTGCGCGCCAAGCAGGAAAGCGTGCTGGATGCCTTCCGCCGCATCGGCGGGCTGGAGGTGCCGGTGCTGGATATTCTGCCTTCTCCAGACGTAGACCGCTACCGCAACAAGGTGCAGTTCCCTGTGGGCATAGACAAGAACGGCGTGCCCTGCATCGGCTTTTACGCAGGGCGCACCCACCGCATCGTCCCCTGCCCGGACTGCAAGCTGCAGCCCAGCGTGCTGAACGAGATTGGCAACGCGCTGTGCGCCTTTTTTGCACAGCAGGTCATCCGCCCCTACGATGAGCAGAGCGGCAAGGGGCTGGTGCGACATATCTTCCTGCGGCGCGGCGCGCACAGCGGGCAGATCATGGTGTGTCTGGTATGCACCCGGGCAAAGCTGCCCCACGCAGAGCAGCTTTGCACCGCACTGCGGGGGCAGTTCCCGGCCATCAGCACCATTCTGCTCAACGTCAACGCCAAAAACACCAACGTCATTTTGGGCAGTGAAAATCACATCCTGTACGGCCCGGGCTACATTGAGGACACGCTTTGCGGCGTGCCGGTGCGGTTGGGACCACTGTCCTTCTATCAGGTCAACACGCTTGCCGCCGAGCGGCTGTACGGCGTTGCTGCGCAGTACGCGCAGCTGACCCCGGACGACACGCTGCTGGATCTCTACTGCGGCATGGGCACCATTGGTCTTTCCATGGCAGGTCAATGCCGGGAGCTGATCGGCGTAGAGATCGTGCCGGAGGCCATCGAGAGCGCCAAGGCCAACGCTGCCCGCATGGGCGAAGCCGTGGCTGCCAAGAGCCGCTTTTTCTGTGCCGATGCCGGACAGGCTGCCACCCAGCTGGCTGCCGAGGGTCTGCACCCGGACATCGTAATGCTGGACCCGCCCCGCAAGGGCTGCGATGAGGCCACCCTCTCCGCAGTGGTGCGCATGGCACCCCGCCGGGTGGTGTATGTCAGCTGCAACCCCGCCACCGCCGCCCGAGATGCCGCATGGCTGGAGCAGAATGGGTATCACGCAGAAAAGGTGCAGCCGGTGGATCTGTTCCCGAGGACGAAACATTGCGAATGCGTGCTCTTGATGTCAAAAGTCCAGTAATATAGTGCGGTGATTCGTTTAATATCGTTTGGACATCATTTCACAGTCTGAGCCGTTCTTGTCCTTGGAAACAGGTCGAGGGCGGTTTTCGAGAATTTGAGCAATATCTAAATCGTAGCCACAGGGGTAGTGGATAATTGAGTTTCTGGATTAGATGTTTGGGCTAACAGCGAATCCACTAACTCAGGTATCTGGGGGTATCCAGTGTAGGATTTAGATGTCATCCCCCTATAACGCAAAAACGCCGCCAGCGTAGCATGTGAAATCATCACACGGTACGCTGGCGGCTATGCTTTTATTGTTTATACAGCTTTCGGCGTGAGCCACTTTTCTGAGGAAGACGTCCGTTGCGTTTCACATAAAGAAACATCTGGCTAACAAAAAAGAATAAAGCTGATTTTTATGCCCTCATTATTCTCTATAAATAGCACTGCACCGCAGCTCTTGACGTTTCTCATCCAGAGAATACCGGATCGTAATCACACCATTTTCTGTCTCTACTTCTACCTGTTTTGCATGTTCAAACAACCTGCGCAGGCGGCGGTACTCGTCCCGCTGCGCATCCGTGTAGTGAGACGGCATATCCGAGGTAAGGAACACATTGCCCAGCAGTGCGTTGACTGTGGCAAGGGTGCGTTTTTGCTCTGCCGTCAGCTTGCAGTTTTCCTCCCGGAGGAAGAACACATCCGGGTCGCTGCCATAGGCACGGCCATTGAGCTGCCGCCGGAACACTGTGTTGTTCAGCGCCTGCTTTGTGGACACCCGCTCCCGGTGGAACAGGCGCATATACCACACATCGTCCCAGTCCAGCCCTACGTCACAGCTGACACGGCAGTAGTCCACCAGCCCGAAGGCAGGCATCACCGGCACGCCGCAGCCGAGGATGGCTTTTTGTCCGCACCAACTACGCAGCAGCTCCATGGCACGGCGCATCCGGGCGGCACGACTCTCGCGAGCATTGCCAAAGGGAGCAGCGCCGTACAGAAAATCCAGCTTGACAAGGTCGAAACCCCAATCGTTCAGCACCCGGTCAAATACCCGGCGCAGATAGTCCAACACGGCCGGGTTGTCGATATCCAGTGCATAAAAGCTGCTCCAGTTGCTGCCGCAGCACCACGGTTTGCCGTCCACTTTCAGCAGCCAGTCCGGGTGCTGCCGGAAAAGGGCAGAGTCCTTTTCGCACACAAAGGGTGCAAGCCAGAGCCCGGCCTGAAAGCCAGAGGCGTGGATTTCCTGCACCATGCCTTTCAGCCCGTGGGGGAATTTCTGTGCATCCGTTTCCAGCCAGTCGCCCACCTTCGGCTCCCAGCCATCATCGATCTGGAACAGGTCTCCCGGGCAAAGCAGGCTGCGGCAGCCGGTCAGGTCCTCCCGGATGGTGTCCTCGGTGATTTCCTGATAGCGGTTGTACCAGCTGGAATAGCCTGCCAGCTTCTTCTCTGTCCGGGGCTTGATGCCCATAGCCTGAAACCAGCCGTCGAACACCTCGGCCTCGCTGCCCTCGGCAAAAAACAGGTCGAACAGGGCAAAGCTGCCGCCGGGATGCTCCACCCCGGCGCAGTCCCGCTCCAGTGTCAGCAGGGCTTTGCCACTGTCGTAGCGGAGGATGGTGTAGCCCGGGGTCTCGTCCAGCGATGCCACCAGCTGGAACTGCCCGCCCTTGCGGAAATAGCAGTAGGAAAAGCCGTGGCTCTGACCGTTATGATGTCCGTAGGGCACAAAATGATAATCGCCGTAGCGGTCAAAGGCATATTTCTTCAGTAGAAATCCCGGAATGTGATCGGTGCCGCGCAGCTTGCCGTTCCGGCTTAGCTCCGGGCTGTATGTCCATGTCTGGTAGCCGTTCATGAACAGGCGCTCGTCTGCTTCCATCGTCCACGGCAGCTCGGCACGCACGGCTTTCAGCGTCCCGGCAGGCAGGTCAGCGGAAAGATGCACCGCACCGCAGCCCGAGTGCACCGGGGCATCGCCCTGCCGCACACCGCCGGAAGTTTCCGCGTACCAGTGCAGCGTTTCAGTCATGGTGCGTTTCCTCCCCGTGAAGCTGTGCGCTGATCTCGACAGCGCGGGCGTCGGTCAGAACAAATTTGCGGCGGAACAGCACCAGCGCACCTGCCAGCACCAGCATGGGCAGGACCGTCATCATCAGGCGCAGACCCAGCAGCGTTCCGGCGCTCTGTACTGCTACGGGGCCGGTCTCCTCCGTGTTGCCCACAAGACCGATGAGATCCAGCCCGATGCCGGTGAGGAACACCGCCACACCGGAGGCTGCCTTGACCACAAAGGTCTGCATGGAAAAGATGACGCTCTCCTCCCGGCGGCCGGTCTTGAGCTGGCCGTAGTCTACACTGTTGGAAAGGAACAGGGTGGTCAGCACGGTCAGCATCCCGTTGCAGGCAAACACTACCACGCCCGGGATGCACAGCAGGGCAAGGCTATGGGAAAGCCCGGTCAGGCAGAACACCAGCAGCGTGCCGTAGCCGCACAGTGCCAGCACAAGGCTCAGGTGAAATACCTGCGTGCTGCTGAACTTTTTGCGCAGCAAGGGGTAAAGCACCATCATGCCAAGGATCTGCGCCGCACCGCCCACGGTGGAAAACAGGGTGTAGGTGGCTTTCCAGCCTGCACCGCCAAGGTCGTACTTGAAAAAATAGATGATGAAGTTGGAGGTAAGGTACAGCGCCGAGTTGATCAGCACGATGCTGCCTACCACCACCATAGCCTGATCGTTGCGGAACAGGGCGGAGAACATCTCCTTTACGGTGGCGGTCTTCATCTCACTGGGGGTGGTCTCCCGCATGGCGGCGCAGCAGACCAATTCCGTCACCACAAAGAGCACCGATACGATCAGCGCCACCCAGCGGAAGCCAGCGCGCTCGCTGTCGCCGCCAAGGGCTCCCACCAGCAGCATGGTGAACATGGCAATGAGTGCCGAACCAACGCCTGCACAGGTACGTCCCACCATGGAAAGATTCTCCCGGTCTTTGGGCGTGCGGGTCACGGCGGGGATCATGGACCAGTAAGGAATATCCATCATGGTGTAGGTGACACCCCACAGGATGTACACCACGCTGAAGTAGACCATCAATGCCGCTTCGTCCAGCACCGGGGCGGCAAACAGGGCGTAGAGCACCAACGCATTGAGCAGCGTGCCGGAAAAGATCCACGGACGGAAACGTCCCCAGCGGGTGCGGGTCTTTGCCACCAGAACCCCCATAAAGGGGTCGTTGAAGGCATCGAAGAACCGGGCTGCCATGAGCACCAGCCCCACAAAGCTTGCCGAAAGTCCCAGCACATCCTGATAATAATACATGACGTAGGAAGCCGACAAGGCATACACCATATCCTTGCCCACGGCACCAATGCCGAACGCAGTTTTCTGTTTCAGGGTCAGTTCCATACAGCATCCTCCTTTTCAATGGTGAACCGCAGCACAACGGGCTGGGTCTGCGGTGCAGAAACGGTCAACACGGCTTCTCCGGCAGTGCCCACAGTGCGCAGATAGGTGCCGGTCATGCCGCCTTCTGCCACGGCGGTCTGCGGGCCCACAAGGGCGGCGCTGCCATCTACCGTAAACTGCACCGGGAACTGTGCGTAGGGGGCAGGAGCGCCGTTCTCGTCCAGAATGCGCACCCGGACAGCCGCCATATCGTAGGTGTCCTGCTCCCGCAGGGTCGTCCGGCTGACTTTGACTTCCAAGTGCAGCTTTGCACTGGGGCAGAGGGTCACGCTGCGCACCACGTTGCCGTCCTGTACGGCATCGAACCGCCAGCGGGTGGCTTCGCCGCCCCAGTTGCCCACATATTTGCCGTAAAGGGCCACGCCGTCCTTAAAGGCCATTTTGTAGCGCAGCATACACCAGCCGAATTTGACCTTGTAGGCCAGCGGCAGCCCTGCCAAGCCATATTTCCCGGCAGCCAGCAGGCAGTCCCGCACAGCGGCTGCCTTGGAGGGAGAAAAGTGTTCCTGCGTTTCCAGCAGCTCGCCGATGGTATCGTCCATCACAAAGGGCGGGTGGGGCAGCGCCGTCCACTCGCTGCGGCGCAGGGCGGTGACGAACACATCGTTTTTGTAAAGCTTTACTTGCTGGGCATTGCTGAAAACATAGGCTGTGCCCAGCTGCCCGGCGGGGTTATCTCCGATGTCCATGGAGGAGCTGACTGCCAGCACCGGGTCAGTATCGCCCTGACTGGCATAGACCGCAGCCGCCAGCTTCGGGTTGCGGAAGCTGTCCAGAACGCCGTGGTAGCAGATGCGGTCGCCGGAGCCGAAGTCCTTGTGGGTCTGGTAGTCGAACATACACCAGCCAAAGCACCCGGCGTGCTCCTTGCTGGCATAGGCGGCGTTCTGCACCCGGACGTGCCGCAAGGCGTGCTCCTGCCGGTGCGGGCCATCGTCAAAGGGCTTGGTGGGGTACATGTGGCCGTTGCACTCCGAGATGAGCAGCGCCTTGCCCATATCGGGGGTCACGTTCTTTTTAGGCTTAGCACCGGGCGTTACGCCGTTGTGAGAAAAATCGTTGTAGGCATAGACATCCTCCAGCAGATGGCTTTTTTCCAGATAGCGCACGCCGGAGGTAGCACGGCTGGGGTCCAGCTGATGGGCGATTTTGTTGGTGCGGGTATAGAAGGCATCGTCGTCCACGCTCTCGTTGATGCGCACACCCCACAGGATGATGCTGGGGTGATTGCGGTTCTGCAAGAGCATCTCCTGCAGCATCTCGCAGGCGGCGTCCTTCCAGTTGTCGTCCCCGATGTGCTGCCAGCCCGGCAATTCAGTGAACACCAGCAGACCCCGCCGGTCGCACTCGTCCAGAAAATACTGGCTTTGGGGGTAGTGGCTGGTGCGCACGGCGGTGCAATGCAGCTCCTCCTGCAAAATGCGGGCATCCTCCCGCTGCAGGCTTTCCGGTGCGGCGTAACCGATGTAAGGGTAGCTCTGGTGTCGGTTCAGACCCCGCAGAAAGGTCTTTTTGCCGTTGAGGTAGAAACCATCCGCCCGGAACTCTGCGGTGCGGAAGCCAAACGTCACCTGTTTGCGGTCGATGGGCTGTCCGGCTGCGTTCAAAAGCTCTGCCACGGCATGATGCAGCACCGGGTGCTCTGTATCCCACGGCTGTGCATCCGGCACAGAAAGCTGCATCTTCCCGGTTTCTGCCGCCTGTGCGGTCTGCTCGGCCAGCAGGGTGCCGTCTGCGGTCTCCAGCCGGATGCGAACCGCCGCGGCTGCGGGCGTAAGCTCTGCCGTCCACTGCACCACAGCCTCCTGCAGGGTGGGCGTGTAGACGAACAGATCGGTCAGGCGGCTTTCTGCCGTAGCTTCCAGCCAGACCTCCCGGTACAACCCGCCGTAGGTCAGGTAATCAATGACAAAACCAAAGGGTGGAATCGTTGGGTCTTCCCGGGTGTCCAGCTGCACGGTCAGCAGGTTTTCACCCTCCCGGTCCACAAGGTCGGTGATCTCCACCGCAAAGCCGGTATAGCCACCCCGGTGCTGCCCGGCAACCCTGCCGTTGACCCGCACCACCGCCTGATGGGCAGCGCCGTCAAAGCGGACAAACAGTCGGGGCGCAGCCTGCACCGGTGGCACTCGGAACCGCTTCCGGTAGCCGCAGACCATCTCGTAATCAGCGGGGGTGGCATAGTGCAGCGGCACCTCCCGGCAGGTATGGGGCAAGCGGACGGCTTGTTGTTTTGGCACCGGCAGCCCCTTGCCAAAGGCCTCTGTCCAGTGTCGTGTGAACTCCCAGTCCTCACAAAAACTGTGTTTCATCGCGGCAGCACTCCTTCCAGTAAAATCGAGATCATTTCTTCCAGCACAGCCACATACTGCACCCCGCTTTCTGCCAGACTGCGGTCTGCCAGAAAGCTTTCGATGGATGCGGTGATCATCTGCCGCAGCACCGGCAGGGATACCGGACGCATGACCCCTTCTGCCACCGCCTGCTCCAGCAGCGCCATGGTGGGCTCCCACCCGTTTTCCAACTGGCTGCGCACCCGCGCCGCCACCACCGGGTATTTTTCGTCCAGCTCCTTCATCTGCCGCAGGTCCAGCGCAGCATATTCTGCCGGCATGGCAATAATGACCGCCCGCAGCCTTTCCTGCAAAGTACCACCGCCCGCCAGAATTTCCTGCTTGCAGCGGTGGATCTCTGCAAAGGCGTGGTCTACCATATCCAGCAAAAGCGCCTCCTTGGAGGGGTAAACGGTGTAGATGGTCTTTTTGCTGATGTGCAGCGGCTCTGCCACCTGCTGCATGGTGAAATGCAGCCCCTGTTGACGGAATAGCTGCATCGCCTGCGTGCGCATCAGCGCATCGAGCTTTTCCTGCATGAGCGTCCTCCTTGTGGAAACTGTATTTGCCTTTCCAGTTTCCATTCTAGTACGGAAACCAAGTTAAATCAAGCAGTTTCCGCATTTTCTGCGTTCTGACGAAGAACCCGAGAAGAATCACAGCAGAATGCCATATCTCAAAACGCAGCAGCCGGAATGGTATCCGTAAAGTTGCGCATAGTACTGTTTATGATCCGATAACAAAATTGATATTTCTACCTGCCAATGATAAGATCGCGACAAGACCATATTTCACTCGGAGGAACTTTACAATGGCAAAAAAGAAAGCTGCTGCCTACCGCCTTGCAAAACTGAGCCTTACACTGCGCGGCATCAGCCATAATCTTGGCGAGACCAACGATTCCCGCTTTGCCCACGCTCTGCACAAGGGACTGTATTTCGACTACATGATGGCAAACCCGCCTGTCTGATTTTCAGGTGGGCATTTTACTTTGCCAGGATTTTGAGAACTACGATAAACTGCCCCCGAAACAGCACGGTCTAACGCGCTGCTTCGGGGGCAGTCTGTTGTTTATTCAATTATAAAGTTACTGCTTTGCACTTTCCGGGGCGACCTCAAAGTCGATCTTGCCCAGATTGACGTCCGCACGCACGATGGTGATCATCATGGTATCGCCCAGATTCCAGTTCTTGCCGGAAACGGGATCAGAAAGGCGCACGCCCTCGGTGAGCATGGTACCGGTAGCGGTCAGGCTGGAAGCAGGTACAAAGCCTTCCACGCCGTTTTCCAACTCGATGAACAGGCCGCGCTGGGTCACGCCGGAGATGCGGCCCTCATAGCACTCGCCCAGATGGCGGCGGGCATACTCTGCCTTGTAGCAGTCCTCGGCCTTGCGCTCGATCTGCATGGCGATAACTTCGCGCTCGCTGGCCTGCTTGCTGACGTCCTCGGCAAACTCGCTGTAACGCAGGATCATGGTGTCCTTGTCCGTGCCCTTGAGCTGAGCCGTCATGATACGGTGGATAGCCAAGTCCGGGTAGCGGCGGATGGGGCTGGTGAAGTGGGCATAGTCCTGCAGCACCAGACCGTAGTGTCCCTTGGGTTTTTCCTCGTACACAGCCTTGGACATGCAGCGCAGCATACCAACATTGATGATCTGCTCGTAGGCAGTGCCGCGCACACCTTCCAGAATGGCGCTCAGCTCCTTGGGGGTGGGCACGTCCTTGGCAAAGTGGTCGTTGACGCCGCAGGCCTGCAGCAGGCCGTGCAGACGCTCCAGCTTTTCGGCGTTGGGCTCCTCGTGCACGCGGTACACAAAGGGGATCTGCTTCACCCGGGCAAAGTGGGCGGCGCACTGGTTGGCCAGCAGCATGAACTCCTCGATCATGGCCTCGCTCTCGCCGGAGGTACGCTTTTTCACATCGATGCAGTGGCCGTTCTCATCCAGAATGAGCTTGACTTCCCCGCTCTCGAAATCGATGCAGCCGCGCTCCTTGCGCAGGCGGGCGCGGTGGGCGTACAGCTCCTTCATGGCGGGCAGCTGATCCAGCACCTCGGCGTACTTGGCCTGGGTCTCGGCATCGGCAGTGCCGGCCAGCAGGGCGTTGATCTCAGAATACACGCCCTTGACCCGGCTGCAGATGATGGACTTGACGAACTTGTAATCGGTCAGATTGCCGTCCTGATCCAGACGCATCAGGCAGGAAAATGCCAGGCGCAGCTCCTTCTCGTTCAGGGAGCAGATGCCGTTGGAAAGGCTCTTGGGCAGCATGGGCACGACCTGATCCGCATAGTAGACCGAAGTGGCGCGGTTGAAGGCCTCCTCGTTCAGCTCACTGCCGGGCTTGACGTAGTGGGAGACATCGGCGATGTGAACGCCCAGCTCATAGCCGCCACCGGAGAGCCGGGTCAGGCTGACGGCATCGTCGATATCCTTGGTCTCGGCGCTGTCGATGGTGAAGATGGGCAGAGCGCGCAGATCCATGCGGCCCTTGCAGTCCTCCTCGGACACGGTCATGTCCTCGAACTTCTTGGCCTCGTCCCGCACCTTCTCGGGGAAGCGGGTGTGGATGTCCTTAGCATAGAGCAGGGCCTTGGCGCAGCGCTTGGCTTCCTCGCAGCTGCCAAAGCGCATGGAAACGCCCACGCGGTGATCCTCCTGCCGGGTCCCGCGCTGCAGGATCTCCACAGCCACCTTGTCGCCGTCCTTCGCGCCGCCCTCGCAGTCGCGCTGGATGGTCATGGAGATGGCCGGGCAGTCATCGGGCACGAACTTCAGGCGGCCCTCGATGCGGCGGGCAGTGCCCACCATGTCGTTCTTCTGCTCGAGCACGGCAAGGATCTCGCCCTCATCGCTGCCCTCCACCCGGGGGTGGGCAAACTTTTCCACCAGAACGGAATCGCCGGGCATGGCACCGCGGGTGAAGCGGCCCGGGATGAAGATATCGCCGGATTCATCCTCCAGCATCACAAAGGCAAAGTTCTTGCCCAACTTGACCACCTTGCACGGCAGGGCCTTTTCGGCACGGCCGGAGCGGGCAGTGAAGAACACGCCGGACTTCTGGCAGACCACAGCGTCGTGCACCAGCTCGTCCAGAGCCTCCATCACCTTGCGGTCCGCGGAACGGTCGCCGCCGAACTTTGCCTTGAGGTCCTTGACCATGCAGGGCTGGTTCTGGATGGCATGTTCAATTTTATCGCGTAATGACATATTTTTCTCCTTAACACTTTTCCGGCATTCTCCAATGGAACCCGGACAACTTCTTTCCCACGAGAGGTTTAGACAGAAAAACAGCCCCGCCTTACACGGGGCTGTACACGGGTGCTCAGGCCAGACGGCTGGCGAACACACAGGCCAGGATAGCCACCACAAAGAACACGATGCCTGCAATGCGGGTCACCTTGGCCAGCATCTGATCCGCAGGGGTCAGGCGTGCATTGTTGGCACCGCCCACACCACCGTTGATGGCACCGGCCAGACCCTGACCGTGGGTGTGCTGCATCAGGGTGAGGAGGATGATGACGGCCGAGACGACCAGCAGGATGGCACCGCCGACGATTTCAATGACAGACATGGATGGAACGCTCCTTTTATCTTTAGTTTCATAGAGACTGCATACAAATACAAGTGTATGATAGCACAAAAGGCCGGGAAATGCAAGAAAAACCGTGGGCTACGGGGCCAGAATTTCCAACCCTGCCGCCACCCGGGCAAAGATGGCCGCGCTGGAAAAGGCAGGCTCGGCCTGCGTGTCCTGCAGCACCACGATGGTATAGCGGGGCTGCTCTGCCGGGACAAAGCCCGCAAACCAGTAATTTTTCAGCTCTGTACCGCCGGAAAACTGGCCGGTCTGGGCCGTGCCGGTCTTGCCCGCCGCGGTCTGGCCGGGCAGGGCGGCCTCATGGCCGGTACCCCCGGCCACTACACCCGCCAACAGGGCCTGCAGGGCGGCGGCGGTGCGCTTTGTGAGCACCCGCCTGCTCCGGACATGGGAAAGCGCCGTGAGGGGCGCGCCGGTGGTCTCGTCCAGAGTGGTCTCCAGCAGCAGCGGGGTGCGGCAGATCCCCCCGCAGGCAATGGTGTTCATCATGGCGGCGACCTGCAGGGGGGATGCCAGCAGCTCCCCCTGCCCGAAGCAGAAATTGGCGTAGGCCCCGCTGGACGCAAGAGCCTCCCGCTCCGGCAGGACCCCCGCCGCCGTGTGCAGGGCATCGGTGAGCGGGATTGCCTGCCCGAAGCCCAACTTCTCTGCCATGGCGCGGACAGCATCGGCCCCCAGTGCCTGCCCCAGCCGGATGAAGTAGCCATTGCAGCTCTTTTCCAGCGCGCCGGCCAGATCCACCTCACCATGGGGGATGCCGCCCGCACAGCGGAAGATCCGGCCATCCACCGCGCACCAACCGGGGCAGGTGTAGACAAAGCCGCTCTCCCCTGCCTCCAGCGCCGCTGCCGCCACCACCGGCTTGAACACCGAGCCCACGGCATAGCACTCAAATGCCCGTTCCAGCAGGGGGCTGTCCGGGGCGTTCAGGCTGGCCGAAATGTTTTCCGGATCATAGCCGGGGCGGCTGACGCAGGCCCGCACCTTGGCGTTGGCGGTGTCCAGCACCAGGATGCAGCCGCTCTGCATCGTCTCGTTGGCCACGGCTTCGGCGGTCTGCTGGATCTCCCGGGAAAGGGTCAGCTGTACCCCCACGGCCCCGCTGTCGGCGGGGGTGAGGACGGGCTCGGCCCGCAGCTTTCCCTGGGCGTTGACGGTGCAGAGCAGGGTATCCCCCGCCCCGCTGCCGGTGAGCAGATCATCAAAGGCGGCTTCCAGCCCGGCGGCACCGTGGCCCTCGCCATCAAGGTACCCCAGCAGCTGCACTGCCAGCGAGGCGGCAGAGCTTCGCCGTGCCGCCGGCCAGCAGGAAACGCCCAGCGCGGAAACGTCCCGGTCCACCTCCAGCAGAAACGGGGATGCGGCGTTCCGCTTCTGGTAGAGCGCCGTCTGCCCGGCTGCATCGGTGTAGGCGAACAGACGGGCATAGCTGCCCTCCCCGGGCACGCAGAGGGCCATCCAGCGGGTGGTCTGCCCCGTGAGGAGCTGACCCCTGTGATCATAAAAATTGCCCCGCCGGGTGGGCAGGTGGAGGGCGACCACGCTCTGTGCCGCCGCCCGGGCCCCGTAGGCCGTGTCGGAGCAGAGCCAGTACAGGCGGCAGACCACCGCCGCAAAGCAGAACAGCAAGGCCCCATACAGGGCCAGCACCCGTTTGCCGGACATGAAAACGCCCCCTCTCCCGCTTAGGATGGGCAGGAAAGGGGGTGCGTAAACAAAAAAGAAGGCAGAACCTCCCGGGTGGGAAGCTCTGCCTTCTGCGGCGTATTGAATTGGTACGGGGAGCCGGTGCGGCTTAGTACATGCCGCCCTTCCAAACCACACTTTTGGAGCCGAATCACGAATATCGGGAAACGTAGACTTTTGTAGAATTATCAAGGCCACAAGCCGATTTTTCCAGATTCTCCGTTTTTGCACGATCCACGCTTTTCTACGCAAATCTACGCCACTTACCGGGTGATTGGCGTAAGTTTTGGCGTAAGTTTCGGCGTAAGCAATTCCGCTTCATGCGTCGAAAATCACAGGTTGCCGGCGATCTGTTCAAAGGCTCTTTCAACCGATTCAAAGCTGCTGTGCGTGTAGACATCCAACGTCACACTGGCATTGGAGTGTCCCATCAGGTATTGCAGGCTTTTTACATCCAGCCCGGCCTGCTGAACATTGGTGCAGAAGGTGTGTCGCAGCACATGAGGTGTAATGCGCGGAACAGGTTTGCCGTACGCCTTCTCAAACTTTCCCTGCACGCCACGCATATAGTTTTCCAAGTGCATTGCCACCTTCGGCATTCCGGACTTGTCCAGAAAGAGAAATCCGCTGCAGCCATCCACCAGTGCTTCTACCTTTGTGGATGCTCTGGCTTTTACTACACGCCGCAACGCTGCACAAACAGTATCTGTCATGGGAACATTGCGGATACCGCTTTTTGTTTTCGGCGGTGTGACAAAGTAGGGCTTTTCAGCCGTCCGGCAAAGCTGCCGCCGGACATGGATACAGTGCCGTTCAAAGTCGATATCTGCTCGTGTCAGGCCATACAACTCACTCACACGCAAGCCGGTTCCCATAAGAATGACGATATCATCATAATAGTTGCCGCCATAGTCTTGAACGAATTGCAGATATTTCTCCTGCTGTTCTCTGGTCAGGGCATTGCGCACATAAGCGTCCTTCGGCACAACATCCGACAGCTTGAACTTGAATGGATTCTTGCGGATGATGTCATCCTCTACCGCCATCTCAAACGCCGGTCTGACAACGCTTTGCAGGATTCCTATGGTGTTTTGCTTGAAACCGCTGTCATGCAGAAACACGAACCAGCCTTTCGCATCGGACAATTTTACCGTTTTGATGGCTTTTTGCCCGAAAGGGTCAGCATGAATCCGCTTGACCGCTGTGTTGTACGACCGAAGTGAATTGGGTTTCAACCCACGTTTCAGGTTCATATAGCGGTCAACCAGATCAGCCACCGTCATCTCTCCGGCGGCGTAGTCGATGCCGTCTGCCAGATCGCGCCACAGTTCTTCCTCTTTTTTCCGCAGCTCTGTCAGGGATTTAGCGTAAATACAACGCCGTTTCTTGTGGATATCGGTATAACGATAGTCGTAGGTGC
>ERZ772867.3315-NODE-3315-length-13655-cov-4.456250_pt1 | contig 13655 bp, 9 predicted proteins | sample MGYA00511341_ERZ772867 | MGnify/ENA primary metagenome ERZ772867 (study PRJEB29015, sample SAMEA2737707) | human gut metagenome | biome: human gut; feature: human-associated habitat; material: faeces | place: China | collected 2012 ... | reverse complement strand
TACATCAGCACCACCGCGAAAATCCCGCTCACGGGGATAGCCACCAGCGTTATCCCCGTGGGCCGCCAATCCTTCAAAAACAGGTACAGAATCACGATGGCAAACAGCGCACCCCAGCCAAGGCTGGACAGGATGGCGTTGATGATGATGTATATGTACTCGCCCTGATCCATCAGGGAGGTAAAGTGCAGCCCCGAATATTCCTGCTCCAGCTGCGCAAATCTTGCGGAAATGTTGTCCGATACCTCTGCGGTGGCGTAGGTAGATTGCTTGCTGAAGCTGGCAATCACGCCGTTGTCTCCGTTGAGCTTGGTGTACAGGCTGCCCGCGTTGTCCGTTACGGCGATGTCCGCCGCGTCAGACAGGCGCACCGGCTCCACGCCCTCAATGCCCAGATCAAACAGCACCAGATTTTCCAGTTCCTCCCGGGTGGTGATGGTGTCGCCCACCGACACCATGTAGCTTACGCCGTCCTGCTGGATGTATCCGGCAGGCATGGAAAAGTTCTGCGCCGTCAGCAGTGCCGACACCGTGGACAGGCTCAGCACACTGCTCATATCCGTCTGACTTGCCGCCTGTGTGCGGGTCTGCTCCAGCGTGTCAAAGCCGCTTTCAATCTGTGCCATGGCGCTGCTGAGCTGGATGTTGGCGGCAATCAGCTGCTGCGCGCCGTCTGCCAGTGTCAGGGTGCCCTCGGTAATCTGTCCGGCAATCTTCGCCACCGTGTCCTCATTGTTCACAAAATCGTCCAGCTGCCGATTGATCTCGTCCAGCTGCTTTTGCAGCTGCGCAATGCGTTCCTGCACATGGTCCCAATCCGTGCCGTATCCCCGCAGCAGCAGCGTTACCTCGGCAATTTCCGCCTGCAGCTGCACATACTCGGGCTCGGCCTTGATGGCGGCAATCTCCTCGGCCTTCTGGGCCGGGGTCAGGGAGGCATCATCCTCCACCTCCTGAATCCGTCGGTCATACTCCGCCTGCTTCTGCTGCAGGCGTGCCATCCGGTCTGCCAGCTCCAGCAGGGCATTCAGCTCCTTGCCGGTGTCCTCCTGCTGCTTTTGCAGCTGCTCCAGTGCCTGCCGCACCGATTCCAGCGCCTGCATCACCGACCCGGATACCGCCTGCTCCTGCGTGCTTTCCATGGCCTGCTGGGCACTTTCCAGCTGCGCCTTTGCGGCACTGAGCTGTCTGGCGGCCTCATCCAGCTGCCGGTTCACCGCCTCAGACAGGCGCCGGGAAAGGGCGTCCAGCTTTTCCTGACTCAGTACCACATGCACCTGCCGCTCCACCGCGCCGCTGACAGACACACTGGCCACGCCTGTAATGCCCTCCAGCTTTGGCGTCAGCGTGTCCTCCACAAAGTCAGAAAGGTCATTCACATCCTTGCCCTTATAGCTGATGGCCACCACATCCACCGGCAGCATGGAGGGGTTCATTTTCAGCACATAGGGTGCGCCCACGGTGTCGCCCCATGATCCCTCCAGAGCGGACAGCTTCTGCTGAATATCCACGCCGATGGAGTCCATGCTCACCGTGTCCTCGAATTCCAGCACCACCATGGACACGCTGTCCTGACTGGAGGAGGTCACGGTTTTGATGTCGTTCAGCGTGGCCATGGTCTGCTCAATAGGCTTTGTGATGTCTGCCTCCACGGTTTCCGGGCTTGCGCCGGGATCGGTGGTCATAATGATGACATAGGGGAAATTCATGTTCGGCAGCAGATCCGGTGTCATCTTCAGATACGCCACCACGCCCAGCACCAGAATGGCAAGCACCGTCACAAACACGGTCAGCGGCTTTTTTACGCTGAATTTCGGCATGACATTCGCTCCTTTTCCGGGGAAAGAACAGACCCGGCGGGTCTGCTGTCCCTATGAATTGCATAATAGAAAAATTCTATCACCCATTTTTCCAAATTGCAATTCCCCTGTTCCATTATTCACGGAATCGTTACAAACCAGCCAATATTTTAACGCCTGCCACCGCCGCAAACGCGCGCCCCGGAGGGCCTGCCTGCGCAGACTCTCCGGGGCATGTGCTTTCCCTTTCGGCGTCCTCTTTTTACTTTTTTGCGGCGCTGTCCGTCTGAGCCATGTAGTCCAGCAGACGCACCACCTGCTGGCTGTAGCCCCACTCGTTGTCGTACCAGGCGATCAGCTTCACAAAGTCGTGATCCAGCATAATTCCCGCCGTTTCGTCGAAAATGCAGGGGCAGGGATTGCCGATCAGATCCGTGGACACCACCTGATCGGCGGTGTAGCCCACGATGCCCTTCATGTAGGTGTCGCAGGCGTGGCGGATTACATAGCAAATCTCGGCATAGGTGGTGGTCCGGGACAGCCGGGCCGTCAGATCCACCACCGACACATCCGCCGTAGGTACCCGGAAGGACATGCCGGTCATCTTACCCTTCAGGGAGGGGATAACCCGTCCCACGGCCTTGGCCGCGCCGGTGGAGGAGGGGATGATGTTGTTCAGGATGGAGCGTCCCGTGCGCCAGTCGCTGCCGCCGCGGGAGTCCACGGCCTTCTGCTTGGCGGTGGAGGCGTGGATGGTAGACATCAGGCTCTGTTCAATGCCGAACTCCTTGTGAATCACAAAGGCCAGCGGGGCCAGGCAGTTGGTGGTGCAGCTGGCGGCGGATACTACCTTCATGTCCGGCTGATACAGCTCGCTGTTCACGCCGAAAACAAAGGTGGGGGTCACCTCGTCCTTGGCCGGCGCGGTCAGAATCACCTTTTTCGCATTGCCCTTAAAGTGACGGCTGGCCTTCTCCGTGGTGGTGTTGGCGCCGGTGCATTCCAGAATATACTCCGCGCCGCACTGCTCCCAGGGGATCATGGCCGCGTCAGACTCGCTGAACACCTTGATTTCGTGGCCGTTTACCACCAGACTGCCGCCTGCGTGCTCCACGGTGCCGTTAAAGCCCCGGAACACGGAGTCGTATTTAATCAGGTACACCATGTAGTCGATGTCTGCCTTGCGCAGGTTGATGCCGCAGACGTCGAATTTTTCCGGGTTCTCCGCCAGAATGCGCAGCAGTACCCGGCCGATGCGGCCAAAGCCGTTGATGCCGATTTTGATCCCCATAGTATGTATCGTTCCCTTCTATCATTGTTCCTTTTGCCTCCCGGGGAGGCTCACTTGTTCCAAGAACATTATACCATGAAGAAACCTTTTGTCTTCTCCCAATTTTCAAAAAAGTTCACGAAAATAAAAGAATCTGCGAACACTTCCTGTGCGAAACAAACAATAAAATTAAAAATTTCAGCCAAATATTCCATACATTTGATATTAACAAGTCAACTTTTTCCCCTGAGATTGGCAGATATTTCACAAAGAAAAAGCAGCAGCCTGCCCGACTTTTGATGAGTCAGGCAGGCTGCTGTGTGTAAGATTTTTTTGCACGACCCTATGGCGTTGCAGGCTGCGCACCGTCTGCCGCCGTCCGAAGGGCTGCACAGCATGGACTGATTACTCGTCCAGCCCCTGCAAATACTGCACGAACTGCTGGGCCACCCGTCCGGAGAAACCGCCGTGGCGCACCTCCCAGGTGTTGGCCAGCGCCATTAGCTTCCCCTCCTCCATCTCAATGCTGTTCCGGCGGGCCAGCGTCCGCACGATTTCCCGGAACTCCTTGGGGGAGGGGGCGTTGTAGTTGATAGACACGCCGAAACGGCTGGCAAGGGACAGCTTCTCCTCAATGGTGTCAGAGCGGTGAATCTCACCCGTATGCTCCATATCCGTCCGGTCATTCCATGTCTCTTTAATCAGGTGGCGGCGATTGGAGGTGGCGTAAATCAGCACATTGTCCGGCCTCGTTTCCACGCCGCCCTCGATCACGGCCTTCAGGAACTTGTAATCCGCCTCGTCCTCCTCGAAGGACAGGTCGTCAATGAAGATGATGAACCGGTAATTCCGGTTTTTGATCTGCCCCAGCACGGTGGAAAGCTCTCCAAACTGATGCTTGTAGATTTCAATCATCCGCAGGCCCCGGTCATAATATTCGTTGATAAGGGCCTTGACGCTGGTAGACTTGCCTGTGCCCGCATCGCCGTACAGCAGCACATTGTTGGCGCCCCTTCCGGCCAGAAATGCTTCGGTGTTGCGGCGCAGCTCCGTCTTCTGTTTTTCGTAGCCCAGCAGATCGTCCAGCCGCACGCCGTCCACATTGCTGATGGGCAGAAACTGCAGCGCCTCGCCCTGCCCGCGCAGCCGGAAGGCCCGGTTCATGGCGAATACGCCGTAGCCGTAGTGCCGGTAATAGTCTGTTACCAGCGCAAAGATTTCATCTGCATCCCGGGCCTGGTTCAGCTGCCGGCGCAGAGCCAGCACCTGCCGGCTTACATCGGCGTTGTAGGTGCGTTCCCGCTTGGGAATGGCCCGGTAATGCTGCAGGGCGGACAGGCAGCCGGTGCCGATGGCCTTCTCCAGCGGAGTAAAGTCAAAGTGCAGCAGCCGGTGGAACACGGCAAAATCGCTTCTGGCAAAGTCGTTCACGCTGCCGTCCCCGGCGCCCTGCCGCTCGCAGGTCTGGGCAAAGGAGTTGCGGTTGGTCATCAGTACCCAGGTCAGATAGCACTGCCACAGATCCTCGTCAAAGCCGCAGGCCGTGGCCAGATCCAGCAGCCGCTTGACCTGCCGGTTCACCCGGCCCAGAAGCTGCACAGGGGTGCTTCTTTCCTCCTGCCAGTCCCGGTAAATTCCGGCCAGAGCCAGCAGAATGCTGTCCTCCCCCAGATCGCTGTATAACAAAAGCTTTGCGCTTTCCCGGTACATATTCTCAGTCCTTCCTCAGTGGAATTTTGGTTCCCGGCCGCTTCAGCTCAGCACGGCGCCCTGGGCGGCAGACGACACCATCTTGGCATAGCGGGCCAGATATCCGGTTTTGATCCGCGGCTCCGGGCAGACCCACTTGGCGCGGCGGCACTGCAGCTCCTCGTCGGATACCTCCAGCGTAATGGTGTGGTTGGGGATGTCGATGGAGATGGTGTCGCCCTCCTCCACCAGTCCGATGGTGCCGCCGGAGGCTGCCTCCGGGGACACATGGCCGATGGAGGCGCCTCGTGTGGCGCCGGAGAAGCGCCCGTCCGTGATCAGGGCCACCTCCTTGTCCAGCCCCATGCCTGCAATGGCGGAGGTGGGATTCAGCATCTCCCGCATGCCGGGGCCGCCCTTGGGCCCCTCATAGCGGATGACAACCACATCGCCCGCCACGATCTTTCCGGCGTAAATGGCGGCAATGGCCTCGTCCTCGCTGTTAAAGACCCGGGCGGGGCCGGAGTGAACCATCATTTCCGCCGCCACGGCAGCCTGCTTCACCACGCAGCCGTCGGGGGCCAGATTCCCCTTCAGCACAGCGATGCCGCCGGAGGGGGAGAAGGGCTTGTCGATGGGCCGGATGACCTCCGGATTCCGGTTTTCCACGCCCTGCAGATTCTCGCCCAGCGTTTTGCCGGTACAGGTCATCACCGTGGTGTCCAGCAGCCCGCTCTTTGTCAGCTCGGTCATCACGGCGTGTACGCCGCCGGCCTGCTCCAGATCCTCCATATAGGTAAAGCCCGCCGGAGCCAGATGGCACAGGTTGGGGGTTTTGCTGCTGATTTCGTTGGCCATGTCAAAGCTCAGCTCAATGCCGCACTCGTGTGCGATGGCCGGCAGATGCAGCATGGTGTTGGTGGAGCAGCCCAGCGCCATGTCCACCGTCTCAGCGTTATGGAAGGCGGCGGGCGTCATAATATCACGGGGCCGGATGTTCTTTTCCACCAGCTCCATAATCTGCATCCCTGCGTGCTTGGCAAGGCGCAGCCGGGCGGAATACACGGCGGGAATGGTGCCGTTGCCCCGCAGGGCCATGCCGATGGCCTCGGTCAGGCAGTTCATGGAGTTGGCGGTGTACATGCCGGAGCAGGAACCGCAGGTGGGGCAGGCGCTGGTTTCATATTCCTCCACGCCTGCCTCGTCCAGCTTCCCGGCGTAATAGGTGCCCACTGCCTCAAACATATGGCTCAGACAGGTGCGCTGACCGCTGGGCAGACGGCCTGCCAGCATGGGGCCGCCGGAGACGAAAATAGTGGGCACATTCACACGGGCCGCCGCCATCAGCAGGCCCGGTACATTCTTGTCACAGTTGGGGATCATAACCAGTCCGTCAAACTGGTGGGCCAACGCCATAGCCTCGGTGGAGTCGGCAATCAGATCCCGGGATACCAGAGAGTATTTCATTCCCACATGCCCCATGGCAATGCCGTCGCACACGGCGATGGCAGGGAACTCCACCGGCGTGCCGCCGGCGGCGCGGATACCGGCCTTCACGGCCTCTGCAATTTTGTCCAGATTCATATGACCCGGCACGATTTCGTTGTAGGAGCATACCACGCCGATCAAAGGGCGCTCCAGCTCCTCTTTGGTATAGCCCAGCGCATACAGCAAAGAGCGGTTGGGCGCGGCGGGGATGCCTTTTTTGATGATGTCGCTGCGCATAGGAAGAACCTCCGAATTTCAGTGTCGTTCCGGCCCGTTCGGTGGACCGGCAGGGTTCTTCCGCCGGGATGGCTCAGCCTCCCGGCGGAAGAAGATAGTTCAGTTGGAAGCGGTGTCGGGATCGGTGTCGTTGCCCCACAGCATGTTGCGGCGCAGCTCGGCGCCCACAGTCTCCATCTGGTGCTTGGCCAGAATGTTGCGGCTGGCGTTGAAGAAGCAGCGGCCGTTCTTGTTCTCGGCAATCCAGTTGCCGGCGAAGGTGCCGTTCTGGATGTCGGTGAGGACGGCCTTCATGTTCTTCTTCGTCTGCTCATAGGGCAGAACCCGGGGACCGGACACATACTCGCCGTACTCGGCGGTGTCGGAGATGGAGTAGTTCATCATGGCCACGCCGCCCTTGTTGATCAGGTCGATGATCAGCTTCATCTCGTGGATGCACTCAAAGTAAGCGTTCTCGGGGGCGTAACCGGCCTCCACCAGCGTCTCAAAGCCGCACTTCATCAGCTCCACCACGCCGCCGCACAGCACGGCCTGCTCGCCGAACAGATCGGTTTCAGTCTCATCCTGGAAGGTGGTTTCCATCACGCCGCCCCGGGCGCCGCCGATACCGGCCGCGTAAGCCAGACCGATGTCATAGGCCTTGCCGGTGGCATTCTGCTCCACAGCCAGCAGGCAGGGCACGCCCTTGCCGTTGACATAGGTAGAGCGCACGGTGTGGCCGGGGCCCTTGGGGGCGATCATCAGCACATCCACATCCTTGGGGGGCACAATCTGCTTGAAGTGGATGTTAAAGCCGTGGGCGAACATCAGGGCGTTGCCGGCCTCCAGATTGGGGGCAATGTCCTTCTTGTACACATCGGCCTGCACCTCGTCGTTGATGAGGATCATCACGATGTCGGCCCACTTGGCGGTGTCGGCCACGGTTATCACCTTCAGCCCGGCCTCCTCGGCGCTGGCCCAGTTCTTGCTGCCCTGGCGCAGACCCACGCACACATCGCAGCCGGACTCCTTCAGGTTCAGAGCGTGAGCATGGCCCTGGGAGCCATAACCGATGATGCCGATCTTCTTGCCGTCCAGCTTGCTCAGGTCACAATCCTTTTCATAATACATTTTTGCCATATTCATATTCCTCCTTGAGTTTACTGTCATCATATATTGTGCTACGCCCTCGCTCGATGGCGATAGTACCTGTTTTGGCGATCTCCAGAATGCCGTAGTCCGACAGCATCTCGATCAGCGCCGTGTCCTTTCCCTTTGTCCCAAAAATAGCGATGGTCAGGGATTCCCGGCCCACATCAATGATTCTGGCCCGGAAAATGTTGGCCAGCTGGATGATTTCGGCCCGCTGGCTCCGGTCTGCCGCGTGCACCTTTACCAACGCGATTTCCCGGCGGATAGAGGTTTCCTCGTCCAATAGCTTCACGGCCCGCACCGGCAGCAGCTTGCGGCACTGGGCTGCAATCTGCTCAATCATCAGCCCGTCGCCCATAATCTCAATAGAAATGCGGGTGATGCCGGGCTTGTCCGTTGCGCCGGATACGATAGATTCAATGTTATATCCCTTGCGGGAGAATAGCCGGGCTACCTGACTCAGTACGCCGGGGGAGTCATCCGCCAGCATGCACAGGGTATACAGCTTCCGGCTGCTGTCAAATGCCTTTTTCATTCCGAGCCCTCCTTCAGCAGGAAATCCGTGATGGGGGAGCCTGCGGCCACCATGGGCCGGACCATTTCGTCAATATCCAGCTGGCAGTCGATCACCGCTGCGCCGCCGCAGGCCAGTGCCTGCCGCAGGGCCTCCTGCATTTCCGGCAGGCTTCTGACCCGCCAGCCCTTCACGCCGTAGGCCTCTGCCAGCTTCACAAAGTCGGGGCCGCGATCCAGCGTGGTCTGGGAAAAGCGCTTGCCGTAAATCAGGTTCTGCCACTGGCGCACCATGCCCAGCGTGCCGTTGTTGAACACCACCGTGATAATCGGCAGCCCATAGTGCTCCACGGTGCACAGCTCATGGCAGTTCATCCGGAAGCAGCCGTCGCCGGTCACATGAATCACCCGCTTGTCGGGGTTGCCGACCTGCGCGCCGATGGCCGCTCCCAGACCAAAGCCCATGGTGCCGAAGCCGCCGGATGTCAGCAGCTGGCCGGGGTAGTCAAAGTGCAGGTACTTGATGGCCCACATCTGGTGCTGTCCCACATCCGTTGCAATGATAGAGCCGTGGGCCTGCTGGTGAATGGTTTCCAGCACCTGCTGGGGGGTCAGATGGTCGCTGTCCGGCGCCACCGAGGGGGACCGCCGGGGCAGAATGTGCTCCTTCCATGCTGTATGGTCATACTGGGGCATTTTTTCGTTCAGCATCCCCAGCACCCGTTTGGCCGAGCCGACGATATGGTGGTCGGTCAGTACATTCTTGTCGATTTCCGCCCGGTCAAGGTCGATCTGCACGATTTTGGCATTGCGTGCAAAGGTCCCCGGGTCCAGCGCCACCCGGTCGGAAAACCGGCAGCCCACTGCAATCAGCAGGTCGCATTCGTCGCAGGCCACATTGGAGGCCTCGGACCCGTGCATGCCGATCATGCCTGCCGTCAGCGGGTGCAGGCCCGGAAAGCCGCCGCCGCCCATCACCGTGATGGAAACCGGCGCATCCAGCCGCTCGGCAAAGGTGCGGAACTCCTTGTCCGCCCGGCCCCGTACCACGCCGCCGCCGCAGATCAGCAGGGGCTTTTCGGCCTGTGCAATCATGTCAAGCAGCGTGTCCACATCCTGCCGGTCCGGCTCCGGGTTTTTCAGCTCATGGCTGGAGTTCAGATCCCGCAGCGCCGCGCACCGGCGGTTTTCCCGCCAGGGGATGAACTCGTAGTCCACCATCTGGTCGGCCGCAGTCACATTTTTCAAAAAGTCGATCAGCACCGGCCCCGGCCGGCCGTTGGCGGCAATGGCAAAGGCCTGCCGCATGACATCGGGAATCTGCTGGGCGTCCCGCACCAGAAAGGTCGCCTTGGTGATGGGCATGGCAATGCCGGTGATGTCCACCTCCTGAAAGGCGTCCCGGCCCAGCAGGTTTTCTCCCACATTGCAGGTGATGAACACCACAGGCGAGGAATCCAGATGGGCGGTGGCGATGCCGGTGGTCAGGTTGGTGGCCCCGGGTCCGGATGTGGCGAAGCACACGCCCACCTTTCCGGTGGAGCGGGCATAGCCGTCGGCGGCGTGGGCCGCCCCCTGTTCGTGGGCGGTAAGAATGTGACGCAGCTTCCCCTGGTATCGGTATAGCTCGTCGTACAGGTTCAGGATGGTGCCGCCCGGATACCCGAAAATGGTATCCACCTCCTGCTCCAGCAGGCACTCCATAATGGCCTGCGTTGCGCGGATCTTCAAGCTGGTTGTCCTCCTATCTACAAACAGTTTTCTCTGTTGCTCACTTGATTTTCTCTGGCGTCCGGCGTCTGCCTTTCAGCGGGTGCAGACGCCGCGCCGGTGTCAGGGTGTCCTTGGTCAGCGGGCTCAGATTTTGCCCCCGCCCCGCTGCAGGGCGATGATTCCCGTGCGGGCCACCTCCAGAATGTTGAAGGGCTGCATCATCTCCTCAAAGGTGCTTACCCGGTCCGGGGTGTCCGACAGCTCCATGGTCATGGAGGTGGGGGAAATGTCCGCCACCTTGGCCCCGCAGATGTTGCATATGGTCATAATCTGGTCCCGGGTGTTCTTGGTGGCGCTTACCTTCACAATCATCAGCTCCCGCCCGATCATGGTCTGCTCGTCCAGCCGCCGTACCTTCACCACCTCCACCAGCTTGTTCAGCTGCTTTTCCACCTGCTCCACCACGCTGTTGCCGCTGTCCACGATGATCGTAATGCGGGAGAGGGTCGGGTCATCGGTAACGCCCACGGCCAGCGAGTCAATGTTAAACGCTCTGCGGGAAAACAGGCTTGTGATCCGGTTCAGAACACCGGCCCGGTTTTCCACCAGCACGGATAGCGTCTGCTTCATCTCTTGTTCCCTCCCTTTAGTCGTTGGTGGATACGGCGGGGTCAACCTCGCAGATCAGGATGCAGCAGCCGGGGCAGCCGAGAAACTCGTCCAGCGCCGCCTCTGCCTTGTCCTCGTCCGACAGGGTGATGCTCTTTACACCGTAAGCCCTTGCGATGGTTTCAAAATCCGGCGAGCCGTCCAGTGCTACGCCGAATGGCCCGTGGTAGGGAGCGCTGCTCTGAATCTGGTGTACCAGTCCCAGCGTGTGGTTGCGGAACAGAACGATTTTGATGTCCATTCCGCCGCAAACCACGGCGGACAGTTCGTTCATAGCCATCTGGAAGGAGCCGTCGCCGCATACCACAATGGTCTGCCGCGCAGGATCGGCCACCTTCACGCCTACCGCCGCCGGCAGGGAGTACCCCATGGTGCCAAGCCCGCCCGATGTCAGCAGCCGCCCGTGCTTCTGGGGCAGATATTTGCAGGTGAACAGCTGGTTCTGTCCCACATCCACGCATACCACCGCGTCGTCGTTGAGCTTCCGCCCCAACTGGCGCAGCAGCGTCCCCGGGAAGACAGAGCCCTCCCGCCGGGGGAACACCCGTGTCAGCTCTGCCTGCCGGAAGCTTTTCAGGAACTGGCGCCATTGGGCCGCGTCGGGCGCCTGAATGTCCAGCGCCAGCAGCTGGTTCAGAATGGCCTTCACATCGCCCACCAGCGGCACGGCAGCCTCCATATTCTTTCCAATCTCCGCCGGGTCCACATCAATATGGATGGTGGCCATCCGCCGCTGAATTTCCTTCGGCTCGATGATGGCCCGGTCTGCGGCCCGGGTGCCCACCATAATCAGCAGGTCCGACTTGGCCAGCGCCTTGTTGGCGCACCGATTGCCGTGCGCGCCGATCATGCCCATGTTCAGGGGGTGATCGGTGGGCAGCACCGAAAGCCCCATCATCGTCTTCACCACCGGGATCTGCAGCCGCTCCGCCAGCGCTGCCAGCTCGTCCCTTGCGCCTGCCAGCCATACGCCGCCGCCTGCGCAGATCAAGGGCTGCTTCGCTCTTGCAATGGTGTCCGCCACCCGTCGGATCTGCAGGTCGTTGCCCCGGACCGACGGCTTGTAGCCGCGGATGTTCACGCTGTCCGGAAACGCCACATCCGCCACCCGCTGTTCCTGAATGTCACTGGGAATGTCAATCAGCACCGGGCCGGGCCGGCCGGTGGAGGCGATGTAAAATGCCTCCTTGATCACCCGCGGCAGGTCTGCGGCATCCTTCACCAGATAGTTGTGCTTTGTAAAGGGGGAGACGGCGCCGGTAATATCCACCTCCTGAAAAATGTCCCGTCCCAGCAGGTTGCTGGGCACCTGCCCGGTAATGGCCACCATGGGGATAGAATCCATATAGGCGGTGGCAACACCGGTGATAAGGTTTGTGGCGCCCGGCCCGGAGGTCACCAGGCAAACGCCGGTCTTCCCGCTGATGCGCGCATAGCCCGAGGCCATGTGCCCGGCGTTCTGCTCCGTCCGCACCAGCGTATAGCCGATCTCTGGGTGCTGCCGCAGCACATCCACCGCTGCGCAGATCGTCGCGCCCGCATATCCAAAGATGTGCTCCACGCCTTCGCGCCGGAGTCCCTCAATCAGTATTTCCGCGCCAGTCATTTCCATTTCTTTTCTTCCTCCTCAAAAAAACGAAGTCCGTGACCCTGCATCGGTCACGGACTTGAAAACTCTTTTCCCGTTCAGGCAGCTGCGCCCCCGCGCTGCACCCCGGTAACGGTCTCTGTCTGGACATGACCAAATGCACTATTCTCTTTTCGTACCAGTACCAGTACCAAAATCAGAATAATGCCTACTACCAGAATGTTCAACAGAGTGCTCATCATCACGGTTGTATCCTCCGCCGCGCCGCAAAATACGGGCGGCATCTCTATGGGTTCGCGCCGCCGGAAAGAATGACTCATCGCCGGGGCGCTGCCTTTCTTTTTTCGTCATTATACAAAAAGTTTTCGTAAAGAGCAACAGGAAATTTCCGCCACAGGAAGATTTTGTCTGATTTCACGATTCCAAGGGGACATGGATTTCGCCTGTACTGCAAATTGCTGATTCCGACAAAAAGGAAAACCATCCCCTTGACAGACGCGTTTTTTTCGTTTATGGTATTAGGCAACAGCATAAAACAGATACGATGACAGGGAGAAAATCGTTCCTTCACGCTTCAGAGAGTTGCCGGTCGCTGCGAGGCAATGCAACGGGGAAACGATGTCACTGGCCCTCGAGTATTTCCGTTGAGGCGGCGCAGCCGCTTAGGCGGAAACGGGTTTCCTCACCGTTACCAAAGAGGCGGGATTCGCACGCAGGCGTATTTGCGGCGTGCCGATGCCGGAAGCGGGCATTTTTTGCCAATAAGAGTGGTACCGCGGAAGTTCAGGCTTTCGTCTCTTTTGAAGAAAGAGACGAAGGCTTTTTTGTTATCTGTTTCAACTGGGTATTTTAAGGAAAAGCAGGAGGAACCCCATCATGAAGCGCATCAAGATTTTTGACACCACCCTCAGAGACGGCGAGCAGTCTCCCGGCTGCAGCATGAACCTTTCTGAAAAAATTGAAATGGCCAAACAGCTGGAAAAGCTGGGCGTGGACATCATCGAGGCGGGATTCCCGATCTCCAGCCCCGGAGACTTCAACTCCGTACTCGAGATTTCGAAGGCCGTTTCGGCCCCGACGATTTGTGCGCTGACCCGCGCCGTGAAAAAAGACATCGACGTGGCCGCCGATGCCCTGCGACTGGCCAGGCACAAGCGCATCCACACGGGTATAGGCGTTTCGCCCCAGCACATTTACGACAAACTGCGCTCGACGCCCGAGAAAATCCTCGAACAGGCCGTCGAAGCCGTGAAATACGCCAAAAGCTATGTCGAGGACGTGGAGTTCTACGCCGAAGACGCCGGGCGCGCCGATCCTCAATACCTCGCCCGCGTGGTCGAGGCCGCCATTGCGGCCGGGGCTACGGTGGTCAACATTCCCGACACCACGGGCTACTGCCTGCCCCACGAATACGGCGCGAAGATCAAATACCTGGTCGACCACGTATCCAACATCGACAAGGCGATCATCTCGACCCACTGCCACAACGACCTGGGCATGGCTACGGCCAACACCCTGAGCGGCATCCTCAACGGTGCGCGGCAGGCCGAGGTGACAA
>ERZ772867.3287-NODE-3287-length-13764-cov-5.439784_pt1 | contig 13764 bp, 11 predicted proteins | sample MGYA00511341_ERZ772867 | MGnify/ENA primary metagenome ERZ772867 (study PRJEB29015, sample SAMEA2737707) | human gut metagenome | biome: human gut; feature: human-associated habitat; material: faeces | place: China | collected 2012 ... | reverse complement strand
ACTTTTGTTCTATTTGCATAAACTGCATAAAAACCGCAGAGCGGATTTGGTAAAATAGCGAAAAGGCGGGGAGCCGGTCGGCTCCCCGCTGGTGTATGTCAGGTCGTTTTTTCCGCCGCCGCGCGCTTGCGTCGCTGGGCCTGCGTCAGATATTCCTTGGCGGACATCCCTGTGTATTTTTTGAAAACATGGCTGAAATAGGTGGTGTCCTCGAAGCCGACGCGCTGCGCGACCTCGAATACCTTCAGATTTCCCTCGTCCAGAAGCTGCCGGGCGTACTCGATCTTCTTTCCGGCGATCGTTTCCATGACCGTCCGCCCGGTCTTCTGACGGAAGAAGCGGCTGAGATAGCCGGGGCTGACGTGCACGGCAGCCGCCAGCTCGCTCAGCGTCAGCGCCTCGCAGAAATGCAGGTCCATGTAGTTCTGCACGTCCGCCAGAAGATTGCCGCCCTCCGTAGAGAGCAGCGCGAGATACTGACAGACCGCGCGCACAAGCTGCTTCTGGTGGCGGATACAGTCCTGATGGAACTGCAGCTGCTGAAGCTGACGCTTCCACTCCGCCCTGTCCAGATCCACGGCGTCCAGATCTGCGCCGAACGCTTCGAGCGTACTGCGGCAGGTGTGCATGACCATCATCGCCGTCTCCTTGACCTGCGCTTCGGGCGCATGCTGGCGGCGCTGTGTGTCAAAAATATGCGCAAGAGCCGTCTCCGCCTGCGGCAGATCGGCGCTTTTGAGTGCGTTGCCGAGCGTCGTGAAGTACGCAGCGTACGTCGGTGCGCGCTGGGTCTGCACATGCCGGAAAAAATGGACCTCCTGCTGATCATAGAAGCGATCCTGCAGTGCGCGGTGTGCCTGCGCAAGTGCGTCTTGCAGCTCGCACAGCGGCCGGCTGTTTTCGCTCACACCGAGATACAGCGTCTTTCCCAGCAGCTTTCTTGCCGTGGAAACACAGTCGAAGCAGAAGCTGCGAAGCTGTGTGTCGGAGCAGTCCGGAAACACCATATACAGCTCATGCCGCCCCTGCGGGCAGAGATACAGCTGCTCCGGCGGAAGCAGACTGTAAAACAGCTTTTCCAGTCCTGCCCGAAGCATGGGAGACGGGTTCATGGCCTCCGCGCTGCGCAGATCCGCGACTGCGACGGCGTAGCCGGAGGCGGTCAGCCCAAGGGCTGCCGCCTGCTGACGTATCTCCGCCTCATGGTGCAGCGTACCGCTCAGTACTGCGCTGAGCATGGACGAAATGCGGCTTCCAACATCCACATGGAGCAGCCGCTGCTGATCCAGCTTCTGCTTGCATCGTTCGACAGCGGCAACGATGTCATTCATATTTCCCGTTTTTGTAACGTAGTCGCTGACGCCGTACTGGATCGCCTGCTGCGCGTAGGAAAAATCCGCAAAGGCGGTCAGCAGAATGATCTGGATCTGCCGCTGTGCGCCGCAGACCCACCGCGCAAGCTCCAGCCCGTCCATGACCGGCATTTTGATGTCGGCGATGATAATGTCCGGCTGATAGTCGAGCACGGCCTGCTTTGCCTGCAGACCGTTTTCGGCGGTACCGACGATCTGGCAGCCGAGCTTTGCCCAGTCAATCAGTGTGCAAAGGCCCTTGCGCATCAGCGCCTCGTCGTCCGCGATCAGAATTTTGTACATGTTGACCGTCCTCCTTTGGAAGCAGGATTGTGACCTTCGTCCCACTGTTTTCAAAGCTGGTGATCCGGATCCCATATTCAGGGCCGTACAGGTGCTTGAGCATCTGATAGACCGTGTTCAGCGCGACTCTGTTGTGGCGGCTTCCGACGGCAGGCAGGTCGAGCGGCAGCTGGATCTGCCCGTTTTGTCCGGCAAAGCCGACGCCGTCGTCCGTGACCACAAGCTCCAGCGCCCCGTTTTCGGTGCAGCCGACGGAGACCCGGACAGTCCCCGGCCCCTCCTTTGGCTCGATGCCGTGTCCGACCGCGTTTTCCACCAGCATCTCAAGCGTGAGCTTCGGAACAAGGCAGGAAAGCAGCGCCTCGTCCGAGACGGACACCTGATAGGATATTTTATTGCCGAAGCGCATCTGCTGCAGTTCTATATAAAATTTCGCGTATTGCAGCTCCTGCGCCAGCGGGATCTTGATGTCGCCGCCGCTGGAAAGCCGCGCCTGCGTCAACCCTGCAAAGTTGCTCGCCATTTTCTGGATGTCCGTATTTCCATCCATCTGCGCCATGAGCGCGATGCTGCACAGGACGTTATACATGAAATGCGGGTTGACCTGACTTTGCAGGAATCGAAGCTCACTGTCCATGGCGATGAGCTTTTTCTCATAAACATCGTTGATCAGATGGTCGATCGTGTCCGTCATGGCGTTGAACGCCTGACTCATGGTGAAAAATTCCTGACAATCGTATTGCGGGAGCTTGACGCTGAAATTCTGCTGCGCGACCTGCCGGAGCTGGAGCGTCATCTCCTGAAGCGGCCGCAGCCGCCGCATCACAGCGAAGAACATGACCGCTGCGACGGCAAGCAAAAGCAGAACGCAGGCGATCACATACGGCGCGGCGACCTGATATAGAAGCCGCAGGATCTGTACCGACGGAACGCCGACGGCGCACCGCAGGCCCATGCCGGAGGCTTCGCTGAACAGGAGATACCGGCTTCCTCCCAGCTTTCGCGTGTAGCAGGCGTCGTGACCGGCATCGCCCAGCTCACGCTGCTCCTCCGCGCTCAGCCGCAGCGCGCTCTCCGACAGGACGACCGCGCCGTCCTTGTCAAACAGGTACCAGAACGCATCCTGATAGTCGGAGAGCTTGCCCATGATCGACGTGACCGCGGACTGGTTGACGACGAAGATCACCGTGCCGAACGGGTCCGCCCAGCGGTCGTAAACAGTAAAGATAATGTACAGATATGGTTCGCTCGCAGTACTCTGTACGTCCGTGCCGCTCTCCTGAAAGGCACGATAGCGCGCCAGATTGTCTTCATTCAGCCGAAGCTGCTCGCTTGAGAGCTGCTCGTGGTAGCTGACCACGTCGAACGCGCCGTGCATATCCATGAAATATGCCATCTCCACAAACGGAAGCCCCGGCGCAACAATATTTTTATCCGAGTAAATATCAACAAGGCTGCGGAACTGTTCCCCTCTGGCATCCGAGGCCTCGCCGGTCATCTGCGGACTTTTACAGATGCGCAGCAGGATGTCTTCCAGAAGCTGCGTTTTTGTGGAAAGGCTGCGGCTGACGGTCTGCATGGCAAACTCGGCCTCGCGGTTGACAAACGGCCCCATGACGTTGCTGATGAGAAGCACCAGGATCAGCAGGCTGATCAGCAGCGTGACCAGCACGGAGCTGACGCTCAGCCAGATCAGCTGCCCGCGCAGGGATGGTGTGCGCATCCAGTTTCTAAATCGTTCGCGCATAAAAATATCCTTGCCTTTCTCTTGCTTTTTTGCCGTTCTTCCTGTTATGATAGCATAAAAGAAAGAAAAGCTGAACAGGAGATGAAGTGTGGTTATGAAAAAAAGGCAGCTGTGCGGGCTGCTCGTGCTTCTGTGCGTTTTCCTGACGGCCTGCTCCGCAGCAGCGGAGACGGAGCCGGTGTCCATCAGCTTCATGCACGGTTGGGGCGGAAGCGGGGCCGACCATGTCGGTATGCGCGAGCTGTTTGCCGCGTTCGAGGCAGAAAACCCGGACATTCACATTGTCTATGATACCTCGCCGGATCTTGGGATCGTCATGGAAAAGGCCGCGGATATGCTTGCGGTCGATAAAACACCGAACATCATCAGTACAAATGGAAATGTGCAGTATGTTTCAAATGCCACAAAGAAGGGCGTGGCGCTGGATCTGACGCCATATTTGCAGGAAGACGCGACGTTCGCCTCGGACGTCAGTCCACAGATCCTGCAGGCGCTGCAGGAGCCGGACGGCGCGGTCTATACGCTCCCGGATGCGGTGGAGTATATCGGCTACTGGTATAATGCGTCTTTGTTCCAGCAGGCGGGGATCACGGATACCGGAACGCCGGAGGGCACGGTCGTGCTTCCGCAGACCTGGGAGGAGTTCTGGGCGGCCTGCGATGCGCTGGCGGAGATCTCGCCGCAGACCGGCGCCGTGCCGCTTCAGCTTCAGGTCAGCCAGATGGGCTTCTTCCTTGGCGCGAGACTGGCCGCTGCATCCGGGGATGCGCTGTCCTTTATGCAAAAGCAGACGCCTGTGTGCCGCCGGGCGGATGCAGAGCTTGCGGTGTCCGAGCTTATGCGTGCGCTGGCCTATGACACGCAGCGCGGCACAGCGCCGGACGTCCGCCGGAATTTCTTTGACGGCAAGAGCGCGATCTATATTGACGGCGTCTGGGCGAATACAGAGCTTGCGGAAACGACGACAAAGCAGGAGATCCGCTATGCCGCGTTTCCCGGTTTTTCGGGAGAAACGATCGCATACGCCAATCCTGCGACCGGCTATGTTATCAGCAACGACGGCTCAAAAAGGCAGATCGACGCCTGCGTTCGATTCCTGAAATATATGCTCAGTAAAGACGTGCAGGAGCAGATCGTCACAAAAACGCATCAGGCGCCGAGCAATCCCAATATCTCGGATACATGGATCCACGAGCAGGTGCCGGTTCTGGCAGATGCCGTGCAGGTCTGCAAGCAGGCAGACCTGCAGATCCTGACGCTGTATTCCGTCCTGCCCGCCAAAACCAGTGCCCAGCTGGAGCAGCAGCTGGAAGAGCTGCTGCGGGGAAAGGATGTGCCGCAGTCTGTTGTTTCCATCATAGCAGATTTGGAGCAGGAACGCGAATAACGGTAAAAATATCGCAACTGAATCAAAATATTACATCTATTGCAGCGCAAAACGCCGCCGGATTGTTGAAATTGCACAATCCGGCGGCGAATTCTTTTTTCGCCCGAGGTCAAAAAAGCACAACCTTTCGGCAAAATGTTTTATGGCGTTTTTCTTTTTTCGCAGCTAGACTGAACTTACCGGTCAGACCTGCAAAAGACAGGCCTGACAAATAAAAATTACGGAGGGTATTATGAAGAAGATTCTTGCATTGTTACTGGCATCGCTTCTGGTCATCAGCCTGTTTGCAGGCTGCGCGAAGCAGACCAATGACACCATGAAAAAAGACGAGCAGCCCGCCGCCAACGGCGAAACGGCGAAGGAAAACATGGGCGAAAAGACGGATGAGATGCCGACGGACGCGGAGAAGCCTACGATCACCTTCGTTCACGGCTACTACCATGACGAGTCCGAATGGCCCGCAGCGGCGCAGATGCGTCAGATCTATCAGGATTTTGCGGATATGCACAAGGATGAGTTCACCTTTGTCGCGATCCCCGATGAATCCGGCGCAGAGGGCATCTACAACACGGCGCTCAACGACATCAGCGGCGGCAAGTTCTATGACATCGCCGACTTTGGCGGCTGGAACATCGTTCCCGTCGCAAGCGCGGCCGGTCTGATCCTTGACCTGAAGCCGTATCTGGATGGAGATGCCGGCTTCAAGGCAGGCGCAGGCGTCTGCTACGATCAGAACCTGACTGCGGATGGGAAAATCTATTCCGTTCGTGAGCAGATCGAGGCTGTTGGCTTCTGGTACAACGAAGCGCTGTTCGCGCAGGCTGGTGCGAAGGTCCCCGCCGACTGGAGCACATGGGCGGACTTTGAGGAAGCAGTCGACAAGCTTGTTGACGCAGGTATTACCCCGTTCGGCCTGAACGCAGGCTGGCCCACCAACATTCTGACGGCTGGCCGTTTCCAGGCGGACGAAGCGACCCGCGCATTCTATGCACAGGGCGCAGAGGTCGCATCGTTTGACGATCCCGCGTTCCGTGAGGTCATGACGTTCATGCAGGAGAAGGTTCTGCAGAAGATCGACTCCGCGAACTTTGGACCTGGCGGTGACGACGACGAGCAGTACCGCAATGACTTCTTTGACGGCAAGACCGCTATGCTCTTCAACGGCGTCTGGGATGCCGGCGGAAGCGTAGACTGTGCGGCGGGCGCGGAGAACATCAAGCCTGCCAACTTCCCGACGAACGAATCCGGCAAGCGCGCTTCCCTGATGTCCGGCGGCACGGGCTTTGTGGTATCGAACAGCCTGACCGACGCACAGACCGCAGCCTGCATCGAGTTCATCAAGTATATGACGAGCGAGGAGATCGCCAACAAGATCATCGCGTTCGGCATCGGCATGGCGCCGAACACCAACGTGGACTACGCCACGCTGATGGACAGCGTTGACGCACCCGAAGCAAAACTTCTGGTTTCCGCCTGCCAGCTCTGCATGGCGGCAGACTATCAGGCGCTCGGACTTGGCAATGAGTTCGGTGACTTTGAGGGCGAGATCCAGTCCAAATACGCCGGCTTGAAGGACGGCAGCAAGACGGTTGACGATGTCGTCAAGGATCTTGATGCTGTGATTGCGGCAAACTGATCACGATCCATGGTGACGAAGGGGGCGTAAAGCCCCCTTTGCTATACCGCAAAGAAAGGATGACACATTATGAAGGCTGGAACAGCAGAGAAAACGGCTGCTCGTGCAATGGGAAAATATCGGAAACGAGGGTTTATTCTGGCCTTCCTTACCCCTTGTACGATCCTGTTTCTGATCGTCTATGCATATCCGCTGATCACGATTTTTCTGACCTCGTTCTGCAAATGGAACTATGAGAATTTCACCGCGCCGGAGTTTTTGGGATGGTCAAACCTGTTTGATAATTATATCAAGCTGTTCCGCTACGACGCAAACTTCAAAATGGCGCTGGTCAACTCGCTCAAGTGGGTCGCGCTGACGCTGCTGATCCAGGTGCCGTTTACCATTCTGGTCGCGCTGACGCTGTCGAAAAAAATGCGCGGCTGGAAATTCACCCGCAATATGTTCCTGATCCCAAACATCATCTCGACCGCAGCGATCGGTCTGATCTTTCTGAACCTGTACAGTCCGGCGCGCGGCATCGTCACAGAGTTGTGCAATCTGATCTGGCCCGGGTCGGATGTGAGCGTTCTGTCTAACTCCAAATATGCGTTCTGGGGCGTTACCTTTACCTTTATCCTGTTCGGCGGCTCCAACTGCCTGCTGCTTTTGACACAGATCTTTTCCATTGATCCTGCTGTTTATGAAGCGGCCCGCATCGCAGGCGCGTCCGACCGGCAGCTCGACTGGTATATCACGCTTCCGCTGCTGCGGCCGATGATCGGCACCATCTCCGTTATGGCGGCAAACTACGGTCTGCTTCTTTACAACGAGATCGCGCTTATCACGTCCGGCGGCCCGGATAACGCCACGTATTCGCTGAGCTACTATATCTACAAAACCTCGCTTGGAAGCACGAAGCTGAACTTTGCACGCGGAAACACCGCAGGCGTGATCCAGTTCCTTCTCGGGATCGTGCTCGTCTGCCTGATCAACCGTGCATTCCGCTCGGATACATCGGACTAGGGGGTATCAAACAATGAAACAAAGCAATGGCTCCTCAATTCCTGTAAAAGTGCTTCGGTATCTGCTGATGGCGTTCGTGCTGGTGATTTCCCTGTACCCGATCCTGTGGGTACTTCTCAACTCCTTCAAGCAGACGCCAGGCGGGCTGGGCCTTCCTGAAAAATGGGTGTTTGACGGATACATCACCATCTTTACAAAGCTCAATATCGGTCAGTATTTTCTCAACAGCCTCATCGTGACCGTCATATCGACCGTGATCAGCGTCTTTGCCGTCTCTCTTGCGGCGTATGTGTCTGCACGGATCTCCTTTCAGGGAAAAAGTCTTGTGACGCTGATGTTCGCATCAACGCTGTTCATCCCGTCGATCTCCATCAGCTTCCCGATCTACCGGCTGCTCTCCGACCTCGGACTCAAGGATACGCTGACCGGTGTGATCTTTGTCTACGCCAGTCTCGGCATCGCGGTCACGTTTTTCATCCTCCGCAGCTACTTTCTCTCCATTCCAAAGGAAATGGAGGAGGCGGCCATGATGGACGGCTGCGGCTATATCAGCACCTATTTCAGGATCATTGTGCCGATCGCGAAGCCGGGCCTTGCCACAGCCGCGATCATGGCGTTTTTGAATAACTGGAACGAGTATTATTTTGCATCCATCCTGCTCAAATCCAAGGAGCACATGACGCTTCCCGCGCTGCTCGGTCAGTTTACGACGGCGTATTCCAAGAATCTGAACGGAATGTTTTCGGCGATCATCCTGATCGTCCTGCCCACCATCATCATCTTCTGCCTGCTGTCTGAAACGTTTGTCAAGTCGCTGACGGCAGGCGCCGTGAAAGGATAGCCTATGACAGAAAGAGAAACACGGACACAGTGGTTCACCGAAGCGCGTTTCGGTATGTTCATTCATTGGGGCCTTTACGCGATCCCCGGGCGCGGCGAGTGGTACATGAGCGAGGCAAAGATCCCTGCCGAGCAGTACGAGCGCTATATGCAGGAATTTACGACAAAGGCTTATGACCCCAGAGATTGGGCGCGGCGCGCAAAGCGGGCAGGGATGCAGTATGTCGTGCTGACCGCCAAGCACCATGACGGTTTCTGCCTGTTTGATTCCAAGCTGACGGATTATAAGAGTACAAATGCCCCCTGCGGGCGCGATCTTGTGCGGGAATTCGTGGACGCAGTGCGAGCCGAAGGGCTGCGCGTGGGTCTGTACTACTCCCTGATCGACTGGCATCACCCGGATTTCCCAAAATACAACGACTGCAATCATCCCATGCGCGGCGATCCCGCCTATCAAGATGAGAAGATCGACTTTGACCGCTACCTTGCCTATATGCACGGACAGATCGAGGAGCTGGTCACGAATTACGGCAGGATCGACATTCTCTGGTTCGATTATGCCTATGACGAGCTGCGCGGCGAGGCGTGGAGGGCGACAGAGCTGATCCGGATGGTGCGCCGCCATCAGCCGGACGTCATCATTGACAATCGGCTGGAAACAAGCGGCGAGGGCTTCGGCAGTCTTGTCACCGAGCAGCCCGCATATTATAGCGGCGACTTTGTCAGCCCCGAACAGATCCTGCCGCCGGAGGGCATCCGCAATGTGCGCGGCGAGCGCGTACCGTGGGAGCTGTGTACGACGATGAACAACAACTGGGGCTACAACCCCTATGATACAGACTACAAGCCTGCGTCCATGCTGATCCGCAAGCTGGTCGAATGCGTCAGCAAGGGCGGCAACATGATCCTGAACGTCGGACCTGACGCGAACGGTCGGTTTAATGACGCAAGCTGTCGGCTGCTGGATGAGATCGGCGTATGGCTGGCAGTCAACGGCGAGAGCATCTATGGCTGCGGCAGCGCCGACGTACCGAAGCCGGACTGGGGCTGGTACACAAAGAAGGATGACCGCATCTATGCGCATATTCTGGAAAACCCCATCGGGCCGCTGGCGCTGACGGGGCTTGACGCAAAGCGCGTCGGCGCGGTGCGGCGGCTGGCGGACGGCAGCGAGGTGCTGCGCGGCGAAAGCTGGATCACGAATGCCTATGAAAATCTCGCGTTTGTGACCCTCGGTACGATCCCGCATTTTACCTATCTGCTGCCGGACACGACCGATACCGTGCTTGCAATCGAATACAAGGAGGATCCGCAATGAAACCCATAACCGCGATCATTCTGGGCGCCGGTCAGCGCGGCGCGAATGTCTACGGCGGCTACGCGCTGAATTTCCCGAATGAATTGAAAATCGTCGGCGTGGCAGAGCCGCGGGAGGATCGGCGTGCAGCGTTTGCGAAAGCGCATCACATCGCAGCCGACAAATGCTTTGCAAGCTGGGAAGCTGCGCTGGCACAAGATCAGTTTGCCGACTGCGTCTTTGTCTGCACGCAGGATCGGATGCACTTTGCACCGGTCACACAGGCATTGGAAAAGGGCTACGATGTGCTCTGCGAAAAGCCGATGAGCTATGACCGCGCGGAGCTGATCGCAATGGGCGAAAAAGCCCGGCAGACCGGGCACGTGCTTTCCATCTGCCATGTGCTGCGCTATTCTCCGTTCTTTGTGAAGCTCAAGGAGCTGATCGACAGCGGCACGATCGGGCAGCTTGTCTCGATTCAGCATATTGAGAGCGTCGGCTACTGGCATATGGCGCACAGCTTTGTGCGCGGAAACTGGAGTCGCAGCGAGGATAGCTGCCCAATGATCCTGGCAAAATGCTGCCACGATACGGACATTCTGACATGGCTGGTCGGAAGCCCGTGCAGGGAAGTCAGCAGCTTCGGCTCGCTTGCGCACTTTAATTCCGCGCACAAGCCGGACGGCGCACCGCAATACTGTCTGGATGGCTGTATGCACAGGGACACCTGTCCCTATTACGCGCCGCGTTTCTATCTGGAGCATCCAAAGGCCGTTTCCGATGGATTTGTCTCTGTGGTGAGCCTGGATCCTTCCCGTGAAGCGGTTCTGAACGCACTGCAGTGCGGCCCGTATGGCCGGTGCGTCTATCAGTGTGATAATGATGTTGTGGACAATCAGGTCGTGAACCTGCTGTATGAAAACGGCGTCAGCGTCAGCATGACGATGTGCGCCTTTACAGAGCATTGTGAGCGGATCATCAATGTGATGGGCAGCTGCGGACAAATTCGGGGCAACATGGAATCGTCTACGCTGGAGATCAGCGATTTTGCGTCCGGAAATCAGACAACACTGCGCGTTCACACGCCAGCCGGCGGACACAGCGGCAGTGACGCCGCCATGATGCGAGACTTCCTGCAGACGCTGCATCGCGGCGGCGGGAGCAAAACAAGCGCGGACGCGTCGGTGGAAAGCCACCTGATCGCACTGGCCGCAGAGGAAAGCCGCCTGCGCGGCGGAGAAGCCATTGACATGAATGAATGGAGGACAAACGAGTGAGTATTCTGAAAAACGCGGTATGCCCGCAGCACATCCCGACCTATGACGGCTCTGATCAGTCCACGCACCCTTCGGTGCTGCGCTTTGACGCTCCTTGGCACGGATACCTGTACTGGATGGCAATGACGCCGTATCCCTATAACAATGATGGATTGGAGGATCCGTCCATTCTGGTTTCCAATGACGCGCAGACGTGGATCGTTCCTGAGGGACTGACAAATCCGCTGACCCCTGCGCCGAAGCCCGGTCATAACTGCGACGTAGAGCTTGTTTACAACAAAGAGTGTGATGAGCTGTGGCTGTATTATGTGGAGGCGGACGATATTGTGCAGTCGTGGGTCAAGCTGATGCGCTCAGCCGACGGCGTTCACTGGACGAAGCCGGAGATCGTGCTCCATGACCCGGTGCAGAAATACAGCATTCTGTCGCCCTGCATCCAGCGTATGCAGGATGGAAGCTGGCGGATGTGGTATGTTGATACCGGAAATACGGGGTATCAGAACCAGGACAATAAGGTTCGCACCCGCACCTCGGAGGACGGTCTGCATTGGAGCGCGGAGGAGACCTGCGAGGATCTCGCGCAGCCCGGTTATCAGCTCTGGCATCTGACGATCTGGCGCGATCCTGCGGATGATACACTGCACGCGATCTATCCTGCGTATCCGAACGGCACGAACTGCGATTACTGCAAGCTGTTTTACGCGGTCAAGGAAACGAGCCGGCCATGGAAAGTTTTTTCGAATCCGCTGATGGAGCAGGGCAAGGACGGCAGCTGGGATGATTTCTGCCTGTACCGCACAGCATTCCTGCTGGATCGTGAGGCAGATGTGCTGCGTGTCTGGTACGGCGGAAAGAAAAAATCCGATGCGTCGTGGGGAATCGGTTACACAGAGGGCCGGTACAGTCAAATTTGCGCTGCGTTGGAGTGATAAAGTCAAACACACACGCGCCGGATTACAAAATCCGGCGCGTACATTTTGTAAAGAGAGGTCAGCATGAGAAAAATAACGCTAGTCATCATGGCTGCCGGAATGGGCAGCCGCTTCGGGGGGCTCAAACAGATCGAGCCGATTGATCCGGAAGGACATATCATCATCGACTTTTCCCTGTTTGACGCATGGCGCGCTGGTTTCCGCGATGTGGTGTTCATCATCAAGCGCGAGATGGAAGCGGAGTTCCGCGAATGCATCGGCGACCGCATGGAGCAGTATTTCCATGTGTCCTACGTCTATCAGGATCTTGACCGCCTGCCGGAGGGCATAGAGGCTCCGGAGGGACGCACAAAGCCGTGGGGCACCGGCCATGCGCTGGCCTGCTGCAAGGGCGTGGTAAACGGTCCGTTTGCCGTCATCAATGCGGATGATTTCTACGGGAGCACGGCATTCTCGGAAATCTATGATTTTCTGGCGGCACAGACCGATGAGAGCAAGTATGCCATGGTCGGCTATCGCCTGAAAAATACGGTGACGGAGTTCGGCTCCGTGGCGCGCGGCGTCTGCGAGATCGAAGACGGGATGCTGACCGGTGTGACCTACCGCGAGGATCTGGCATCTGTCAAGGAAGCCGTGGCCAAGATGAAGGCGGAGGGCATTTATACGGAGGAGCTTTGGAAATGAACGAAAACCTGTTTGAAGTACTGCGCGGCTTCCACCTGGACGCGGAGCCTGTTTCCTGCGAGCCGTATGGCTGCGGGCATATCAACGTGACCTATCTGGTCGTGACCGGGAGCGGCCATCGCTATATCCTGCAAAAAATCAACAACAATACGTTCCGCGACGTGGCGGGGCTGATGGAAAATATCACTGCCGTCACGGAGTTCCTGCGGACAGAAACAGACGACCCGCGCGGCGTTCTGACGCTTGTAAAAACGCATGACGGCGCAAGCTATCTGCATGCGCAGGATGCCTATTGGCGCGTGTATGACTTTGTGGAAGATTCGATCTGCCTCCAGCTTCCCGAGACGGACGAGGACTTTTATCAGAGCGCCGTGGGCTTCGGCACATTCCAGCAGCTTCTGACGGATTTCCCGGCGGCGAAGCTGCACGAGACCATTCCGAATTTCCACAATACACCGGACCGTTACCGCGCGCTTCTGGAGACATTGGAGCGCGACCCCATGCACCGGGCAGCGCAGGTTCAGTCTGAAATTGAATTTGCGCTGGCCCGGCAGGTAGAGATGGCAACTATTCAGAATGAGCTGACTGCCGGCGAACTGCCGCTGCGCGTGACACACAATGACACGAAGCTCAATAACGTCCTGCTGAACGCAAAAACACGCAAGGCGCTGTGCGTCATCGATCTCGACACGGTCATGCCCGGCTCGAGTCTTTATGACTTCGGTGATTCCATCCGCTTCGGTGCGGCGACTGCCGCAGAAGATGAAAAAGATCTCTCTAAAATGGAGATGAGCCTTGACCGCTTCCGCGTCTTTACGCGCGGCTATGTCTGCGCCTGCCCCGGCCTGTCGGCAAAGGAGCTGGCGCTGCTGCCGATGGGCGCAAAGACCATGACGATGGAGTGCGGCGTCCGCTTCCTGACAGACTATCTGGATGGGGATCATTATTTCGCCGTCCACCGCGACGGGCAGAACCTCGACCGCGCCCGCACCCAGTTCAAGCTCGTGGCGGACATGGAGAAAAAATGGGACGAAATGCGGAAGATCGTGGAGGAGGAAGCAAAATGAATGTTCTTGTGACCGGCGGCACCGGATATATTGGCAGCCACACCTGTGTGGAGCTGATCGAGGCGGGTCATACGCCGATTGTAATTGACAATCTCAGCAATTCCGACCCAGAAAGCCTGCGCCGCGTGGCTGAAATTACTGGCAAGACAGTGGAGTTTATCGAGGGCGATGTGCGCGACGAAGCGCTGCTGGAAAAAATCTTTGCAGAGCATGAGATTTCCTGCGCCATCCACTTTG
>ERZ772867.3283-NODE-3283-length-13771-cov-4.570064_pt1 | contig 13771 bp, 11 predicted proteins | sample MGYA00511341_ERZ772867 | MGnify/ENA primary metagenome ERZ772867 (study PRJEB29015, sample SAMEA2737707) | human gut metagenome | biome: human gut; feature: human-associated habitat; material: faeces | place: China | collected 2012 ... | reverse complement strand
ATACTCCTCCTGCGTGGGAGAGGGCCCCTTCACCTGCGAGTGGTTCGGTGAAGAGGCGGAGAAGCTGCGGGAGGCCGGCGGTGAGTACGGCGCCAAGACCGGCCGGCCCCGCCGGGTGGGTCCCATCGACATCGTGGCCACCCGCTATGGCATCCAGTGCCAGGGAGCCACGGACATCGCCCTGACCAAGCTGGATGTGCTCAGCTACATGGATGAGATCCCCATCTGCGCCCGATATGAGCTGAGCGGGCAGGAGACCGACGCGTTCCCCTTCCCCGCCGTGCTGCCGGACGCCAAGCCCGTCATGACCGCCATGCCCGGCTGGAAGTGCGACATCTCCGGCGTCCGGAAGTGGGAGGACCTGCCGGAGGCGGCCCGGAACTATGTGGAATACGTGGAGCGGGAGATCGGCTGCCATATCACCTATGTGTCTGTGGGACCGGAAAGAGATTCCATCATCATTCGGTGAGGAGGAAATCCGATGCTGTTTGCCGTATTCGGGTGGATCGCGTTGGCAGGTGCCCTCTGCTGGCCGTTTCTCCTTTACCGGATCATTTCAAAAGCATCGAAGGATCGTTCCGCGGGTGTCGAGTGTTTCCTGTTGGCCCTGTTCAGCCTGGATTTTTGTCTCTGGCTGCTCACAGTCTTTAACACGCTTCCCACTTCATAATGCTTCGCCTCCGGCGAAACAGACTGCACCCTCTGGAGGCACCCGTTGCGGTGCCTCCTAAACTTTGAAACAAAAGAAAGGTGGCCCACTTATGCCCAAAGATCGTTACGAATCCCCTCTGGCGTCCCGGTACGCCTCTGATTTTATGCTGTGTCTGTTTTCTCCGGACACGCGTTTCCAGACCTGGCGGCGTCTGTGGGTGGCCCTGGCCCGGGCGGAGCACAACCTGGGCCTCCCCATCACGGCGGAGCAGGTGGCGGAGCTGGAGGCCCACATCACCGACATCGACTATGAGACGGCTTCGGCGCGGGAGAAGGAGGTCCGCCACGACGTGATGGCCCACGTCTACACCTACGGCAAGGCGGCCCCCTCCGCCACGGGGATCATCCACCTGGGGGCCACCAGCTGCTATGTCACCGACAACGCGGATCTCATCATCTACCGGGAGGGCCTGCGGTATCTCCGGGGAGAGCTGCTGGCTGTGGTGGCGAACCTCAGTAAATTTGCAGAGCAATACAAGGCCACCCCCACCCTGGGCTATACCCACTATCAGCCCGCCCAGCTGGTGACGGTGGGCAAGCGGGCCACCCTCTGGATGCAGGACCTGCTCTCCGACCTGGAGGAGCTGGACTTCGTCCTGGACCACATGAAGTTTCTGGGCTGCCGGGGCACCACCGGCACAGAGGCCAGCTTTATGGACCTGTTCGATGGAGACGGCGCCAAGATTGACGAGATGAACCGGCAGATCGCCGCAGAATTCGGTTTTGAGCAGTGTTATGCCGTCTGTGGCCAGACCTATCCCAGAAAGGCGGACAGCCGCATCCTGAACTGCCTCTCCGCCATTGCCCAGAGCTGCTACCGCATGGCCAACGACATCCGCCTTCTCCAGCACGACCGGCAGGTGGAGGAGCCCTTTGAGAAGAACCAGATCGGCTCCTCCGCCATGGCCTACAAGCGCAATCCCATGCGCTGCGAGCGCATCTGCTCCCTGAGCCGCTATCTGATGGCTGATGCCATGAACGCGCCGATGACCGCCTCCGTCCAGTGGCTGGAACGGACGCTGGATGACTCGGCCAACCGCCGCATCTCTCTGCCGGAAGGATTTTTGTGCGCCGATGCAGTGCTGCGGCTGGTGCAGAATGTCACCGATGGACTGCATGTGAATGAAAAAATTGTGGATCGGGCCATGCGTACCTATCTGCCCTTCCTGGCCACGGAAAATATTCTGATGGAGGCAGTGAAGCGGGGCGGCGACCGCCAGCAGCTGCACGAGCGCATCCGCCAGCACTCCATGGCGGCCACCGCACGGATGAAGGAGGGGGAGGACTGCGATCTGCTGGACCGCCTTGCCGGGGACGATGCCTTCGGCATGACCCGGCAGGAGCTGGACGCGGTGATGGAGCCGGGCCTGTACATTGGCCGCTGCCCGGAGCAGGTGGAGCAGTTCCTGAACCGGTATCAGCCCATGTGGCAGGACGCCCACGGCGGCAGCGGCAGCATTACGCTGTGACGGAGAATCACGCAGATTATGGGGATAAAACCGGCCACAGGGTCGGTTTTGTCCTTGAAAAGCGGACGACATTGCGTTAAAATGAGTCTGCAAACGACCAGAGGAGGAGAAAATAGAACATGGAATACAATCAGATTCTGGAAAATGCCCGCACCTGCATGGGCCCTTACTGCCACGCATGTCCCGTGTGCAATGGCAAGACCTGCAAAAACACCGTGCCCGGACCGGGAGCCAAGGGCATTGGCACCGGGTTTATCCGCAACTATGAAAAGTGGCAGGAGATTTGCGTGCTGATGGACACCATCTGCGAAAACAAACCCGCAGACACCACATTTGATTTCTTCGGCAAGAAGATTGCCCTGCCGGTGCTGGCGGCCCCTGTGGGCGCCATGCAGCTGCATTATGGCGACAAGTATAACGATCTGGCTTATAACGATCTGCTGGTGGCAGCCTGCCGGGACGCCGGCATTCTGGCCTTTACCGGTGACGGCACCAATCCCGCCGTGGTAGAGGGCGCGGCCCACGCCATTGAGGCGGCGGGCGGCTTTGGCGTACCCACCATCAAGCCGTGGGATCGGGACACCCTGTTCGGAAAGCTGGATCTGGTGAAGGCGGCCAATCCCCCTGCCATTGCCATGGATATTGACGCGGCGGGGCTGCCGTTCCTGCAGAACCTGACTCCCCCTGCCGGAAGCAAGACCGTGGCGGAGCTGCGGGAAATTGTGGAGTATGCACAGAGGCCCTTTATCCTGAAGGGAATCATGACCGTGCGCGGCGCGCAGAAGGCGATGGAGGCCGGGGCAGCGGCCATCGTGGTCAGCAACCACGGCGGACGGGTGCTGGACCAGTGCCCTGCCACGGCAGAGGTGCTGCCGGAAATCGCCCGGGCGGTGGACGGCCGGATGAAGATTTTCGTGGACGGCGGCATCCGCACCGGCATGGATGTGTTCAAGGCGCTGGCGCTGGGCGCCGACGGTGTGCTCATCGGCCGTCCCTTTGTGACCATGGTATACGGCGGCGGCGCCGAAGGCGTGGCCGTGTATGTGAAGAAGCTGGAGGCCGAGCTGAAGGACACCATGAAAATGTGTGGCGTACACAGCCTGGAGGAAATCAATTCCTCGCTGGTCTGGAAGCCCTGAGAGAGATAACGCGAAAAAATGGCCCGGGCTGTCTGTATGACGGCCCGGGCCATTTTTGGGGGATTTGGGAGAGCAGTGGGGCCGAATTTGCATCAAATACAAACACAAATTGTATTATTTCAGCATAAAATTACAAAATGTAGTCAAGTGGAAGACTCTGGGAGTTGGGGCACAGGCGGGATGCGCTCCGGAATATGCAAGTGATCGGGGCATCTTGACAAATTCATTTCCGGAGTGCTATAGTAGCATCCGGAAGTTAGCTTAGACTAATTTTCTGCTGAAACGGCTATTCTATCCAAGGAGACGAAAGAACCATGGCGGAATCATTGGAACTGCTGAAAATGAGGGTGCTGATCAGTTTTTTGAACGAGGATGAACGCACCTGCACCGTTACGGGGCTGGCGGCCATGCTGGGCGAGGGCAAGCAGAAGGTCAGCCGCATCCTGATGGCGCTGGAGAAGGAGGGACTGCTGGATCGCAGCAACCTGCGCCGCCCCTGCCTGACAGCGGAGGGGCAGCAAAAGGCGGCCTATTACGAAGACCGCAGCAGCGTGGTGCTGAACCATCTGCTCTATGAGGGACTGGGCATTGACAATGCAGAACGGGACGCCTATGCATGGGCGCTGTATAGTTCGGCCCAAGGCATTGAGCTGATCCGCAGTTCTGAACAGCGCTACCGCGCTAAGTATGAGCTGCGCCGGGTACCCCGGTTTACGGGGCAGGAGCTGTGCCGTCATTTCCGGGATGGGGAATACGAGTTTCCCTTCCTGCTGTACAAGGAGCAGGTGGAGCAGGGAAGCAACATCTCTATGGCGAATGCGGGCTTTGCCCATCCGTGTACCATTTCTGTGCGGGATGGGGTGGGAACGGTGCTGCTGCACCCGGTAGAAATGGCGGCTCATTCGAAGGTTACGGGACGGATTATGCATGGGCGGGTGCGGAATCTGTCCTATTTGCAGGATGACCGGTTTGTCCCTGCGCGGGATGACGGCGGAGTCATTTGTTTTCCCGCCGGCGCGCTGGAATTTCTGAACATTGGCTCCGGTATGAGCCAGATTCTGCACGGCAGTGTTTGCCTGAAAATGCAGTGTACCGTTGGTACACGACACATGCCGGAATCCACCGCTATTTTTACCATCCTGATATGAAAATTCTTAGCCGCTTGTCACATTAGCGTGACGGGAGCGAGGGTTTGTATAGTCCGTACGGAGGCAATTTCGGGGAAAGAGGGATGATTTTGTCCTGCCTGCGTGACAAATGGCAACTTGCAGAGTCAGATTGAATGTGGTATGCTTCCTCCGCAAGCAAAGGAAAAAGGAGATGGCCCGCGTGGCTATTCTTTTTCCACGATAGTTAGTTGAGGCTAATTGGATTAGCCAAGACAAACTTCGACGGATGAAAAGGAGGAGCCTGAGAAACATGACAAAAACAAGACCCAACCTGCTGCATCGGGGCATAGCCCTGCTGCTGGCGCTGGTGATGTGCATGAGCCTTACCTGCGTCACGGCCTTTGCGGCAGACAATACCTACGAGGCCGACTATCTGGGCGTGCCAAGCGATGTGGAAGACGGCGTGTATTACGCCACCATCAATCTGAAGTTGGCCAACAATCCCACCAAATATTCCATGGGGAATGCCGCTCTGCGCGGAAGTGACAGCTTCCGGGCGAATAATCCGACGGATACTGAGTACTCTCCCATTGTTATCGTGAAGGACGGCAAGGCCACTGCGCTGGTGGAATTTATGCCTATGGGATTTCTGGGTACATACGGCTTCCTGATGGAGATGGAAGGGGTGTATCCCGGCAGTGCCCAGTGGGGCGTGCCGAATGCAAAAGACCCGGATACGGTGTTCACTGCAACCCAGACCCTGACTTATCACAAAACACAGGATGGCGCTGTGGTATATGACCCGTACAACGATCCTGATTCTGAAAGCAAGTTTGACGGCAGCAGAAAGCGGCCCGCCGGATTCGGGAGGGAAGAAAGCTATCCCAATATCGTGGATCAGCCGTACAGCCATCTGCTGGCGGTGGACGCCACCCCTGTGTCTATCAAATACGATGACTATGTAGCGCCCACTAAGGCGGCGGAATATGACGGAGAGAATGCGGCATTCTGCCATGTATTTGTTCCCGTTATGTTCTCCATTTCCGCTTCTTCCGGTGACCAGTATGCCCGGCTGCAGGTGGATTGGACGGGCCTGAGAAAGATTGACGATCCCGAAAGCAATGTCCAATACATGCTCTATCAGGCCAGCCAGACCGACACTACCGGCTGCAAAGAGAGCGCTGTGTCTGCGTTCAACGCTGCCTATGAGGAAGTGCGCACTGCACTGGAGAATATCTGGCCCGACCAGCAGCTGACTGTGAACAGCAGCACGAACCGGCCTGCTTTGAACCAGAAAACCTGCACCGAGGCTGAGCAGACTGCCATGGCTCAAAAATTGCGGGCTGCCATTGACGGCCTGCATGCCGCCGACACTACGGCGCTGTCCGAACTGGTAAGCAGAGCCAAGGCGCTGGACGGCAGCAAGTATTCCGCTACCTCCTATCAGGCTGTAACCGATGCAATTGCCGCCGCCGAGATGCTGCTGGCAGACAGCAGCGCCACACAGGAGCAGGTAGACGAGCAGGCAGCTGCCCTGCAGACTGCCATAGACGCTTTGCAGCTGGATGTGGACGAAAACGGCTGGGACGGTGTTACTGTGAAGGAACCGCAGGTTTCCTCCTCCGGCAGTGTGGATATCACCTGCGCCGAGGAGCTTGCGTGGCTGGCCCAGCAGGTGAACAGCGGCAAGACTTTCTCTCTTGTAAATCTGGAAAGTGACATTGACCTGAATAACCGCGCCTGGACGGCCATCGGAACCAAGGACAATCCTTTTACCGCCGAGTTCTATGGCTGGGGTCATACCGTCAGCGGGCTGAATATCAGTGCTGACGCAGACTATCAGGGCCTGTTTGGCTATGTGAAAGGAACTGACAGTGAGAATGCCATCATCAGCGATCTGACGGTGGACGGCTTCATCAACACCAAGGCCAGTGATGTCGGCGGTGTGGTGGGGTATGCCCAGTATACCAAGCTGGAAAATCTGACCAGCCATGTAACCATCGCGGTGGAACGCAAAAGCAACAATGACACGATTGGTGTTGTGGGCGGCATCGTGGGTGAGCTGATTCGCGGAAACATCACGCACTGCGTCAACACCGGCGACATTACAGCGGAGAAGCAGGAGAAGGTTGGCGGCGTGGTTGGATATGTGTCCACAGCCAATATTACAAAATCCGGTAACTCCGGCAAGATTGTCTGCGGAGGCTATTCCGGCGGCGTGGCGGGCCTGTACGCTGTGTCCAGCGGCGCGAAAACCAAAACCATTGTGAATTGCTACAACACGGGCGATGTGGTGTCCACCGGCACGCAGGTGGGCGGCATTGTAGGCCAGTGCAATTCCTTTACCAAAGAAGACAACACCATGCTGATGATCAGCTATGTGTATAACACCGGCACGGTGTCCGGACAGAGCGCCATGGGTGGTATCGCGGGCAGCTTTACCGGCAGTATCATGTATTATGTGAACCGAGCCTATAACGCGGGAACTGTGAATGCCTCCGGCACATCCAACATCGGAGCGCTGGTTGGCAATCTGGGCGACGGTATGATGTTCTACAGCTACGCTCTGGAAAACAGCGCAGAGGAGCTGTGCGTCAAGGGCAGCGGCGCTCTGGTCAGCAGCAGCGCTTTCCAGACGGAAGATTGGTTTAAGTCCGATGCGTTCTTTGCCTCCATGGACAGCAAGGGCGAGTATTTTGCCGAGGATACCGAAAGCATGAACGGCGGATATCCCGTTCTGCTATTCCAGTTGGATGACCTGCTGCAGCAGACCAAGGCCGATGCCATCGCCGAGCTTGCGGCGTATAAGAGCCTGGACAGCTATAAAGGTCTGTCCCGGACGGCGGTCGAGCAGGTTAAGACGACTGCTGCTGCCGCCATCACCAATGCAGCCACTGCCGGAGAGGTGGCGCAGCTGCTGGCACAGGCTAAGGCTGATCTGGATGCTATCCCCAACGATGCCAACTATGGGCTTGATGTGACTGCGCTGAAGGAAAAGCTGGCACAGGCCAAGGAACTGGAAGCCAATGGTGGGGACCTGTATACACAGGATAGCTGGAACAGCTTCACGGCCACCATCGCGGGGATTGACTACCTGCTGGAAAGCGGCTTTGGCACGCAGGAGAAGGTAGACACCTATCTGGGCTACCTGACGAACAACATGGAGAAGCTGACCTATCGCGATGCGGACTATACGGCCGTGGATGAGGCCCTTACCTCCATCCCCGCTGATCTGAGCAGCTACACCGATGAGACGGTACAGGCCGTTACCGACGCGAAGAACGCCGTGGTGCGCGGCAAGAATATTACCGAGCAGGCGCAGGTGGATGACATGGCTGCCGCCATTCGTGAGGCGGTTTCCAAACTGGCGAAGAAAAATACGGAGGGACAGCTGGACTTCACTGCACTGGAAGACGGTGTGTATGCCATCGATTTTTCCATGGTGAAAATGAACAGAACCGACCTGTCCATGTCCAATGATGCGGTAAATCACACCGCTAAGCTGACCGTGAAGAACGGCGCCTATTCCCTGACAATCAATTTCAAGGGCCTGCACTATCTCAACCGGTTTGGTTATCTGGCCAAGCTGTCTTACTATGACAATGGCTACACCTATGGTCAGTACGGCGCGGTGAGCGGTACGCTGCTGCCTGCGACGGTGCTTTCCTACCAGAAGAATGCGGATGGAAGCGATGTGAAGGATGAGTTCAATGTGCCCGGCGGCAGCGCCGAAGGCATGCTCTATCCCCAGAGCATTTCCTTCCCGCTGGTGGATACCGCCCGGCAGGATGCGGACGGCTTCGTACCCCTGCATGTGTTTGTGCCGGTGATGGAGGATATTTCCGACGGTTCCGGCGATCAGGATGTGCTGATGAAGCTGGATCGCACCTCCTTGAAGAAGACCACCGAGGATGACCCTGCCTTCCAGCCGGATGAGCCGGAGGAGCTGTCTCCCGCCGTAGATTACACCGATTCTGCTACCGGCTTGCGGGTGCAGGCGGACAAGGGTACGCTGCCCAAAGGGGGGCAGGTTGTTGTGACCGAGAGCCGGCAGGGAGCGGCTTATGACAGCGCCGGCAAGGAGCTGGAGAGCGTGGGACGGAAGTTCCGTCTGTACGATGTAAAGTTCCTGGACAAAGACGGTAATGAGGTTACCCCCACCGGCACCGTAACGCTGAGCCTGCCCATCCCCGCCGGATATGACACAACCAAGCTGGCCATGTACCGTCTGTCCGACAGCGGCAAGACGCTGGTGCGCGGCACGGTGAGCGACGGCTACTACACCGCTGTTACCAAGACCGGCGGCAGCTATGCGCTGGTGGAAACCGGCAGCACAATCACCGATGGCCAGAATACTGCGAACCAGCAGCCCGGCGCGAATGCACCGCAGACCGGAGAAGCCGGTGTTCTGAACTGGATGCTGCTGGCTGTGGCCGCCGTGGGCGCCGCAGGTGTCACGGTGGTGTGCACTAAGCGCAAGAACGAAATGGGAGAATAAATCATGAAAAAATACTGCACGAAAATGCTTCGGGTATTGTGCGGTATAGCGGTCATGCTCGCCCTTGGGGCGGGCATGTCTGCTGTACCGGTGTTAGCGGCCTCTAATGGAATTTATCTGGCCACGGCTACCCCTCATTACCGCCATCCTGTTACCGGCGTTATCGAAGACGCAGGCGGCGACGGCTCGGCGGTGCTGGGACAATCCATGACTGAATCCGCGTTGGACCGGCAGGCACTGGTAGAAGTTGATCCGGAGGGAAACACCTATGTTACGATTCGGATGAAATTGATGGATAATATCGAAAACCCTACCTTTCAGGTGGATGGAAGCAGCGTGTCCGCCTCGCTGATGCAGGAGGACTACAGCGTGAATACCGCGGATTTCCGCATGCGGGTAAACAGTGAGGATTCGATAATCCGCTGCTCCATGTATGTGGTGCCTATGGGGAGACAGGTGGTGTTTTACATCACGGTGTCCGGCCTGTATGAGGGCAGCGGTGACTTTATTACCAGCGTGTCTGTGGTAGACACCCCCGCTCAGCCGACAGCACCTGCTGAGGACAACAGCCAATCTTCCGGCGGGAGCGACAGCGTGCAGCCGGGACAGACCGACGAAACCGCCGAGGGAAATGAGGATAAAACCGGAGAAACGAAGAATGACGCCGGGAATAAAAACGATGAAAAGAAGGACGAAACACAGCACACAGGTCTGCAGGAGTTCGATGAGAGCGGAAAACAGGTGACAGACAGCGAAAAGACGGCTAAAAACACATCTTCTGCCAATGTGGTACTGTATGTGCTGCTGGGAGGCGCTGTGGTGGTGGCCTGCGCGGCCGTGTGGTACTTCGGCTTTTTTCGGAAAAAGAAATAAGGAGGCGCAGCTATGAAACGAATTGCGGCGCTGGTACTGGCGGCGGTGATGGCGCTGTCGCTCATCGGATGTGTGAATCAACACCCGGAGGAAGATAAGCAGGAAACGGAAAATTCCGGGGAAGTGCGTCTGGTGGCTACTTCCCCGGCGGTGGCGCAGATTTGCAGCAGGCTGGGACTTTCTTTGGTGGGCGTGTGCCAGACTTCCAGTACGCTGCCGGAAGAGTACCAGGATCTGCCCAAGGTGGGCATGGCCATGAATCCGGATCTGGAGATTCTGAAGTCACTGGAGCCGGACTATGTGCTCTCACCCAATTCGCTGCAATCTGATTTGCAGCCCAAGTACGCCTCTATCGGGGTCAAGAGCCTGTTTCTCGACTTGAAAAGCGTGGAGGGAATGTATGCTTCCATCCAGGGACTAGGCGAGAAATTTGGAAAGACTGAGGAAGCAAACGCCATGCTGACGGAATTTGACGCCTTTATGGAGGCCTACCGCAGCCGCAGCAGCGGTAAGGAAAGCCCCCGGGTGCTGGTGCTGATGGGATTGCCGGGTTCTTATATCGTGGCAACGGAGAGCAGCTATGTGGGGAGTCTTGTGAAGCTGGCCGGAGGAGAAAACATCTATGGCGACGGAGACGGGGAGGAGTTCCTTACCGCCAACACCGAGGATATGCAGGCCAAAGACCCGGACATCATCCTGCGCGCGGCGCACGCCCTGCCGGATCAGGTGCGGCAGATGTTTGCTTCGGAGTTTGAGACAAACGATGTGTGGAAGCACTTCCGGGCTGTGGAGGAGGGACGGGTTTATGACCTTGACCCGGCGCTGTTCAACATGAGTGCCAACTTCAGCTACGGAGACGCTCTGGAGGCTTTGCAGCCCATGCTGTATGGCGTGGGATAAGGAGGCGGCAGTGAAGACATCACAGAAAAGAATGCTGGCCTTTGTGCTGACGGCGGCGGGGCTGGTGGGACTTTTGCTATGGGCTGTGAACACCGGCAGCTTGCAGGTGTCGGTGGGGCAGTTGTTCAGAGGGCTGTTTGTGGCCTATGACAAAACGGTGGCAACCATTTATGATCTGCGATTTCCACGCATTTTTATTGCGCTGATGGGCGGGGCTGCCACGGCGGTTTCAGGCGTTTTGCTGCAGGCGGTGATGAAAAACCCGCTGGCAGACCCGGGAATCATCGGGGTCAGTTCCGGCGCCAGCTTGACGGCGGTGCTGATTACGGCATTTGTACCGTCACTGTATCTGCTGACGCCGCTGCTGGCCTTTCTGGGCGGTATGCTGGCCTTTGCGCTGGTATACAGCCTGTCCTGGAAGGGAGGGCTTTCGCCGCTGCGGATTATTCTGGTGGGCGTGGCGGTGGATGCCATGTTTACCGGCCTGATGAGTGCCTTTAACTCCGGTACCGGCAGTAGCTATTCCGGCGTGGCCAGCATTGTGAACGCCAATATTACCCAGAAGACATGGGATGATTTCCGGACGCTGGCGGTGTATGCGGCGGTTGGGCTGATAGCCTCTCTGTTTGTAACGGGGCGATGCAATCTGCTGGCGTTGGAGGACAGAACGGCCCAGAGCTTGGGCGTGCATGTGACGGGCAGCCGAATCGTAATTTCTGTTATCGGCGTGCTGCTGGCATCCATTTCCACGGCGGTCATCGGGCCAATTAGTTTTCTGGGGCTGATCGTGCCGCACATTGCCCGGCTGCTGGTAGGCAGCGATCACCGGGTGTTGGTTCCCTATTCCATGGTGCTGGGTGCGTTTACGCTGCTGCTGGCAGACACGGTGGGACGCACCATTGCGGCACCCTATGAAATCAGTGCGGCAGTGGTGATGTCGGTGATTGGCGGCCCGTTCTTTATTCTGCTGCTGAGGAGGTCGAAGCAAGGCTATGGCGGATGAACTTTTTACCGTGGAGGGACTCCACTTTTCCTATGGAAAGCAGGAGGTGCTGCGAGGCCTTGACCTGACGCTGCACGAGGGAAAAATTACCACCCTTATCGGTGCCAACGGCTGCGGAAAAAGCACTCTTTTGCACCTGCTGACCCGGAATTTGCGGCCCGGGAGCGGAAAAATGCTGCTGCGGGGAGAGGATATTGGCCGGATGCGGCTGAAGGAGTTTGCCCGGGAGGTGGCTATTGTACACCAGTACAATACAGCTCCGGCTGATCTGACGGTGGAAAAGCTGGTGGCCTATGGCCGGACGCCTTATCACACCATGGGACTATCCCACGATCCGGAGGCGGACGCGGAGAAGGTGAATTGGGCACTGGAGGTGACGCGAACGGCGCAGCATCGGACACGGCCGGTATCGGAATTGTCCGGCGGGCAGAAACAGAGAGTATGGATTGCCATGGCGCTGTGCCAGGGGACAAAAGTGCTGTTTTTGGACGAACCGACCACCTATCTGGACATCCGTTATCAGCTGCAGATTCTGCACCTGATCCGGCGGCTGAACCGGGAATTCGGAATTACGGTGGTGATGGTGCTGCACGACATCAACCAATCCCTGTACTACAGCGACGAAATCGTTGCTATGGAGAACGGAAAGATTCTGGCGCAGGGACAGCCCCGAGAGATTATTACGCCTGAACTGGTCAAGAGCGTATACGATGTGGATCTTTCTATCCGGCAGGTGGACGGAAAGCCTTTTGTGATTCCCGTATAAGACCGGAGGGAAGGTGAATGAAGCGAAAAGAAACCACGGAGGATTACCTGAAGACCATTTATCTGATGGCGAAGAACGGCGAGGTGCGGTGTGCGGCACTGGCGGCAGAACTGAATGTATCCAACCCCACGGTCTGCATTTCGCTGAAGGCGCTGGAGCAGGAGGGCTATCTGTGCCGGAAGGAGGATCGCTCTGTGGTGCTGACGGCGGCGGGGCTGGCGGTGGCACAGGACACCTACAGGCGAAACTGCATGCTGCGCAGGCTGCTGGCATGTTTAGGCGTGGAGCAGCAGATCGCGGAGCGGGATGCCTGCGCCATGGAGCATGCGCTGAGCGAGGCCAGCTATGAAGCGCTGCGGCGGATGGCCTGTCAGCTGGAGGAAAAGCAAACGGCTGAGGAAAAAACTGACAAAGAGCAAAGCGGGCAGCAGCGGGAAGCCGCAGCTGTCCGCTTTGCCCGTGCGAGGAGAATCGTGCAGGAAAACAGAACGGGCGGTTGACTTGCATGGGAAAATGGGCGTATAATCAGGTGGATTTTGTAAAAAGGAGGGATGCCCCTGTGAAAGCGACAACCCACAAGCCCGGGGGGCAGATGTCCGAGGCTTTTTTGACGGCGATTTTTGTGGTGCTGTCCGGCGGATTGCAGGATGCGTATACCTATTTGTGCCGGGGGAAGGTATTTGCCAACGCGCAGACCGGAAATATCGTTTTGTGCAGCGCCTATCTTTTTGATGGACAATCGGAGAAGTGCCTGCATTATCTGGTTCCGCTGCTGGCTTTTCTGGCGGGTACCTATGTGGCCGAGTGTGTTCACAGGCGGTTTAAGCACATGGAGCGGGTGCACTGGCGGCAGCTGATTCTGTTGGCAGAAATTATTCTGCTGGCGGTGGTGGGCTTTTTGCCGCAAAGCGTGAACACTGTGGCAAATGCGCTGGTGTCCTTTGTGTGTGCCATGCAGGTGCAGACCTTTCGCAAGGTGCGGGGACATGCCTATGCCAGCACCATGTGTATCGGCAACATGCGCAGCGGCACCGAGGCGCTGTGCGCCTATTTCCACACAAAGGACCGGGAGATTCTGCACAAAGCGCTGACCTATTTTGCCGTGATCCTGTTGTTTGCGCTGGGGGCAGGCATAGGAGCGCTGCTGACAGAGCGGTTCGGAAACGAGGCTATCTGGGCTTCCTGCGGGCTGCTGGCGGTGAGCTTTCTCATCATGTTTATCCGTGAGGAAGAAAAGCAGGACAACTGAATCCGGAGCAGATGATACCCCGGGGAAAAAGCAGCAGGAGGCTGCGGCAACTCG
>ERZ772867.3277-NODE-3277-length-13793-cov-7.014485_pt1 | contig 13793 bp, 9 predicted proteins | sample MGYA00511341_ERZ772867 | MGnify/ENA primary metagenome ERZ772867 (study PRJEB29015, sample SAMEA2737707) | human gut metagenome | biome: human gut; feature: human-associated habitat; material: faeces | place: China | collected 2012 ... | reverse complement strand
AATTTGCCGAGGGCCTTTCCATCGGCATCATCATGGACGGCAACGGCCGCTGGGCCAAGAGCCGCGGCCTGCCCCGCACCGCCGGCCATAAAAAGGGCGCACAGGTCTTTCAGGACATTGCGGACTACTGCGATGAACTGGGCGTAGAGTCGGTGTATTTTTACGCATTCTCGACCGAAAACTGGAAGCGTCCCGCCGAGGAGGTAGGCGCGATCATGCGGCTGTTCGGCGAATACCTCATCAAAGGCTTCGACTACGAGAACCGGAACGTCCGCATCTGCTTCATGGGCGACCGCACGGTGCTGGAGCCCAAGCTGCAGGAGCTGATGAACAAGCTGGAGCGGGACTCTGCCTGCAAGACCGGCCTGACCATCAACATCGCCATCAACTACGGCGGACGGCCTGAGATCGTCCGGGCGGCCCAGAGCCTCGCGGCCAAGGCGGCTGCGGGCGAGCTGAAGCCTGAGGACATCACGGAAGAGGTTCTTTCGGCCCAGATGTACACCGCCGGCCAGAAAGACCCCGACTTCATCCTCCGCCCCAGCGGAGAGAAGCGGCTCTCCAACTTCATGCTCTGGCAGGCGGCCTACTCCGAACTGGTGGAAATGGACGTTCTGTGGCCTGATTTCACCCGTGATGACCTCGATGCCGCCATCATGGAGTTCAACCGGCGCTCCCGCCGCTTCGGCGGACTCTGAGAGCAGAAACCGATACGCAAGATGCCGCGCAGCGTGCGCGGCCCCCGGAGAGCGCCCGGTATTTCCTCGGGCGCTGACGCTGCAGACCCTGCCAGAGCAGGGGAGCGGCTCCCGGACGAAACAAAGGAGAACATGAAACTATGAAAACACGAATCATCACAGCCGTGGTGGGCCTGATCGTTCTGGCAGGCGTCCTGTTCACCTTCGATACGCTGGTGTTCAATCTGGTCATCGCGGCCATCACCCTCATCGCCCTGCATGAAATTTACTCTGCGCTGGGTTTTGAAAAGCAGGACTGGCCGCTGCTGGCCGTTCTGGTACCCTACACACTGCTCATCATGCTGTCGAGCTACAGCGTCTGCCGGGCGATGGTGATGCCCGCTTCCTTCCTCGTGGTGCTGTTCTATGCCATCTACCTTGTAGTGCGCAACGGCGTCATCAGCTACCAGAAAGCCAGCGGCCTCGCCATGTTTTCGGGCATTGTGATCTTCTGCTTCTACTCGTTCATCCGGCTCAAGGAGATGCTGCCGGTGGAGGAGTATGGCTACGACGCCATCTTCTTCATCCTGCTCATCCTCTGCTTCGCCTGGGGCGGCGATACCTGCGCCTACTTCGCGGGCCGCGCCTTTGGCAAGCATAAGCTGTGCCCGGTGGTCAGCCCCAAAAAGACGGTGGAGGGGGCCATCGGCGGCGTGCTGGGCACCATGGTGTTCGGCGTGGTCGCTACCCTCATCTACTCCATAGCGGCAAACCGTATGGAGGCCTTTACCCGCTCTAATATCGGCGTTTCCATGTATGTGATCATCGCGCTGCTGGGCTGCATCGCCGCAGTGCTGGGCATCTACGGCGATTTGTTTGCCAGTGTGGTCAAGCGCCAGTGCGGCATCAAGGACTACGGCACTATCTTCCCGGGGCACGGCGGCATTCTGGACCGCTTTGACAGCGTGATGTTCATCGCGCCCTTCGTGACCATGGTCATTACCGCCGTGTTCTACGCCTGATACAGGGGAGGAAACTATTATGTCTAAAAAAATTACGCTGCTGGGTTCTACCGGCTCTATCGGCACTCAGAGTCTGGATGTCATCCGCGCTCAAGGGTACGAGGTCTACGGCCTTTCTGCCCACAGCCATGTAGAAAAAATTTTGCAGCAGATCGAAGAGTTCCACCCGAAATACGTCTGCATGACCGACCCGGACGCCGCCGCAAAGCTGGACGCTGCGCTGGCAGGCCGGGCAAATGCGCCCAAGTTGCTCACCGGCCCGGAGGGGCTGAAGGAGCTGGCTGCGCTGGACGGCCCGGATGTGGTGCTGAACAGCGTGGTGGGCATTGCCGGCCTTGGTGCCAGCCTGTGCGCCATCGAGAGCGGCCACGACTTGGCACTGGCCAACAAGGAGAGCCTTGTCACCGGCGGTCATCTGGTCACGCAGGCTGTGGAAAAGCACGGCGTACAGCTGCTTCCAGTAGACAGCGAGCACTCCGCCATCTTCCAGTGTTTGCAGGATAAGGAAAGCGCCCCCAGCCTGACCAAAATTCTGCTCACAGCCTCCGGCGGCCCCTTTTTCGGCATGACCACCGAGCAGCTGCGCGGCAAGACCCGTGTAGATGCCCTCAAGCACCCCAACTGGAACATGGGCGCGAAAATCACCATCGACTCCGCCACCCTGATGAACAAGGGTCTGGAACTGATCGAGGCTGTATGGCTCTTCGGTCTGCCCCCGGAAAAAATCCAAATCGTGGTGCAGCGCCAGAGTATCGTCCACTCTGCGGTGCAGTTCAGCGATAATTCGATCATCGCCCAGCTGGGTGTGCCGGATATGCGCATCCCTATCCAGTACGCCCTGACCTACCCCAAGCGCGTGCCGGGCGTAGTACCGGAGCTGGACTTTACCACTCTGAAGCTGCTCACCTTTGATGTGGCCGACGAAGAGACCTTCCGCTGCCTTGCCGCCTGCAAAAAGGCCATTCGCAAGGGCGGTCTTGGTCCCTGCGCCGCCAACGGTGCCAACGAGGAAGCTGTTAAGCTGTTCCTTGAGGACAAGATCGGCTTTTTGGATATCGGCCGCTTGGTGGAGGCTGTTGTGGACAGCGACAGCTTTGGCGGCGACTATACGCTGGCAGACGTGTACGAGTGCGACCGCATGGCGCGCGCATTCGTGCGGGCACACCTGTAACGCTTTATCAGCAATATACGCCTCGGCACTGTTTTTGTAACGGCTCCGGGGCGATATAGGAGAACGAATGTCATTTATTATCACCATCCTTGCCGCGCTGCTTGTGTTCAGTGCGGTGATCGCCATCCACGAGTTCGGGCATTTTACTGTGGCAAAGCTCTGCGGTATTCAGGTCAATGAGTTTTCCATCGGCATGGGGCCGGTGCTCTGGAAAAAGAATCATAAAGGCACCCAGTACAGTCTGCGTGCCCTGCCTGTGGGTGGCTTTGTAGCGCTGGAAGGGGAGGAAAGCCCCGAAAGCCAGCAGGCAGAAGCTGCCCATACTGTGCAGGAGCAGCCCGCCCCGGAGACGGAAGCACCTGTGCAGCCCACCGGCATCCCCCTGAACGAGGCACCGGTGTGGCAGCGGGCACTGGTCATGGTAGCCGGTGCTGCCATGAATTTCGTGCTGGGCTTTGTGGTGCTGGTGGTTTTGATCGCCGCCCAGAATGAGCCCATCACCAGCAAGACCATCTACGCCATTCAGGACGGCGCCCTCTGCGGGCAGACTGGCCTGCAGGCGGGGGACAAGGTTCTGGCGGTGAACGGCCGCCGCTGCTTTGTGGCCAATGATATCCTGTACGAGCTGGTGCGCACCCAGTCTTACAGCGCAGATTTTACCGTCCTGCGGGATGGCCAAAAGGTGCAGCTGCCGGGGGTGCAGTTCGACACATGGCAGGACGAACAGGGCGAGACCCACATGAGCATCGGCTTTTCCGTCTATGGACTGGAAAAGACCCCCGGCAACGTGCTGCGGGAGGCGAGCAACAGCGTGCTGTATTACGGCCGCATCGTGTTCACCTCTCTTATTGACCTGCTGCGCGGGCGGGAGAGCATCAACAACCTCTCCGGCCCGGTGGGTATCGTGTCGGCCATCGGGCAGGCCGCCAGCTATGGCTGGCAGGACTTGCTGGAACTGCTGGCACTGATTACCGTCAACCTTGGCATCCTCAACCTGCTGCCCTTCCCGGCGCTGGACGGCGGCAAGGTAGTATTTTTGATCATTGAAGGCGTTACCGGCCATGCAGTGCCGGAAAAGCTGCAAAGCGTGCTCACCCTTGCAACCTTCGGGCTGCTGTTCGGGCTGATGATCTTTGCAACCTACAACGATATTCTCCGGCTTATTACCGGGACAGTATAAGAAAGGGGAACCCTTATGCGGCAGAAAAAACGTGAAGTGAAGATCGGCAATGTGACCATTGGCGGCAGCAACCCTATTGTGGTGCAGACCATGCTCAATGTGCCGGTGGAGGACATCGAGGGCAATGTGGCACAGGCTAAGCGGTGCGAAGCCGCTGGCTGTCAGATTTTGCGGGTGACCTGTCCCAGCCCGGCAGATGCAAAGTGCATCGAGGCCGTCAAAAACGCAGTGAACATCCCCATCGTGGCAGATATCCACTTTGACTACAAGGCTGCACTGGCTTGTGCAGATGTGGGTGTGGATAAGATCCGCATCAACCCGGGCAATATCGGCGATGATGACCGGGTAAAGGCAGTGGTGGATGCCTGCCAGCAGAAGAATATCCCTATCCGCATCGGCGTCAACGGCGGCAGTCTGGAAAAGCACATTCTGGCCCGCTACGGCGCACCCACCCCGGAAGCTATGGTGGAAAGCGCTTTGTACCATGTGCGGCTGCTGGAAAAGTTCGATTTCAATAACATCGTTATCTCCATCAAAAACTCTAACGTGCCCCGCATGATGGAGGCCTACCGCCAGCTCAGCGCCGTCACCGACTACCCGCTCCATGTGGGCGTCACCGAGGCCGGTACCTATCAGATGGGTCTGCTGAAAAGCGGCATGGGCATCGGCGGGATGCTGCTGGAGGGCATCGGCGATACCATCCGCGTGTCGCTGGCTGCCGAGCCGGAAAAAGAGGTGGAAGCAGGCTACAACATCCTGCGTGCCGTCGGCTTCCCGGTGGCGGGCCCGGAGGTCATCACCTGCCCCACCTGCGGCCGCACCCAGTACCCCTGCACCGAGATCGCCAACGAGGTGGAAAAGCGGCTGCAGGGCTACAAAAAGTCCATCAAGGTGGCCGTGATGGGCTGCGTTGTCAATGGCCCCGGCGAAGCCCGCGAAGCTGATATCGGCATTGCGGGCGGCAAGGGCGAGGCTGTGCTGTTCATCCATGGCAAGCCCATCAAAAAGCTGACCGGCGATAACATTCTGGATCAGTTCATGGACGAGATCTATAAATTGTAAGCATTCTTTTCGCTACTGCCACACCCGCAAAAACGGGTGCGGCAGTTTGTGCTGTAAAGAACCCACCAAAAAGGAGTACCATTTGTGAAACCACTTGTTTCCCAGCTGTGGCCGCAGTTTATGGCGGACCCGGATTTTGCGGCCTGCTTCGGGCAGGTGATCGTGGAGCACGCCCGGATGCTGCGGCAGGACCGGCAGGTCGAGTTTACTCTGCGCAGCGCCGCCCCGCTGGATCAGAACCTCTGCGCCCGGCTACTGGCTTCCCTGCAGCCGGACTACGAGGGCTTTGAACTGAAGATCAAGAACCTGTTCGGCTATGCCATGCTGGACGAGCACGCTTTGCGCATCCTGCTGGAGGACATGAAGCGGGACGGTGTGCCCATCAACGGCTTTCTGGACAGGAGCAGCATTACCATCACCGGGCAGAACATCACGGTGGGGGTGTGCCACGGTACAAAGTTTTTGCAGGAGATGGGCTTTGAAGAACTGCTTGCAAAGCGCGTTGCCGAGCATACCGGCGTTACCCCCAAGGTGACGCTGCAAAGCGCAGTGACTGCGGCGGAGCAGCAGCAGATGGAGGAAAAGCTGGAGCGCAAGATCGCACCGCCGGTGGTCAAATTCGAGAAAAAGAACACCGCACCGTCTATCAAGGTGGAGGGGCTCAACCTTACCGACAAGCCGGTTACCATCTTCCACGGCAAAATGTTCACCCCCAAAAACCTTACGCCCCTCAAGGATCTGGGCGGCGAGGGCGGCAAGTGCATGATCTGGGGCGATGTGTTCTTTACCGAGGTCAAGGGCAACTACCGCAAGATCTACACCGTGTCTATCACCGACTATACCGGCTCGATCAACCTGAAAGTCCGTGCACAGGAAGGGGAGGACTGCTCCAAGTGGGAGGGCATTGGCAAGGGCAGCACGGTCATTGTGCGGGGCGACTGCTCCTACGATAAATACGAGCACGACTACATCGTGTACCCCTACGATGTGCTGATCGTGGAGCGCAAAAAGCGGGAGGATACTGCCCCGGAAAAGCGGGTGGAGCTGCATCTGCACACCAAGCTTTCCAGCATGGACGGCTTCTGCGACCCCGGCGGCATCGTCAAGCTGGCGCACCGCATGGGACACCCCGCCATTGCCATCACCGACCACGGCGTGTGTCAGGGCTATCCGGAAGCCATGCTGGCAGCCGATGACATCCACAAAAAAGACCCGGATTTCAAGCTCATCTACGGCTGCGAGGCCTATTTTGTGGACGACATGGTGCCCTGCGTTTACGGCGTAAAGGATCAGCCGCTGGACGGCGAGTTCTGCGTGTTTGACACCGAGACCACCGGTCTTGACCCCGGGGTAGAGTACCTTACCGAGATTGGCGCGGTCATCATCCGCAACGGCGAGGTGGTGGAGGAGTTCGATACCTTCGTCAAGCCCGGCAAGCCCATCACCCCCAAGATCACCGAGCTGACCGGCATCACCAACGAGATGGTAGCGGACGCCCCCAGCGAAAAGGAAGCGCTGGAAGCTTTTCTTGCCTTTGCGGGCGACCGCATTCTGGTGGGACACAACGTCCACGCCTTTGATATGCGCTTTCTGCGGGCAGCTGCCAAGCGCAGCGGCATCAAGCTGGAGCCTACCTATATTGACACCCTGACCATGGCGCAGACTATGTACCCGGGCCTGCACAATTATAAGCAGGGCACCATCAATAAGCATCTGGAACTGCCCGCCTACGAGGCGCACCGCGCCTGCGAGGACTCCGCTGCACTGGGACGCATCTTCTGCGTGATGCTGAACGACTTAGCGGAAAAAGAGGTAACGAAGGTCAGCGAAATCAACACCGGTCTTGGCGGCAACCGTGAGGTGCTGAAAAAGAAATACTACCACCTGATCATTCTGGTCAAAAACCAGATGGGTCTGAAGAACCTGTACAAAATCGTCAGCGAGGCACACGTCAACTACTTCTTCAAAAAGCCCCGCGTGCCCCGCAGTCTGCTGAACAAGTACCGGGACGGCCTGCTGCTCACCAGTGCCTGTGAGGCAGGCGAGCTGTACCGCGCCATCGTGGACGGCACCAGCTACGAGGAACTGAAAAAAATCGCCGCCTACTACGATATTCTTGAGATCCAGCCGCTGGGCAACAACGCCTATATGGTGCGGGACGGCAAGGTGGACAGCGAGGAACGGATCAAGGAGTTCAACCGCACCGTTATCAAGCTGGGTGATGATCTGCACAAACCGGTCATTGCCACCGGCGACGTGCACTTTACCGAGCCGGAGGATGCGATCTATCGCGCTGTATTACAGGCGGGCAACGGCTTTAAGGATGCCGACAATCAGCCGCCGCTGTTCTTCCGCACCACGCAGGATATGCTGGCGCAGTTCTACTATCTGCCCAAGGAAAAGGCCTACGAGGTGGTAGTAAAGAACCCCCGCAAGATCGCCGCCATGATCGACAACAACGTGCGCGCCATCCCCCGGGGCACCTACCCGCCCAGCATCGAGGGCGCAGAGCAGCAGCTCCGCGATGCCACGTGGGAGCACGCCAAGCGGGATTACGGAGACCCCTTGCCCGAGATCGTGGAAAAGCGGCTGCAAAAGGAACTGGACTCCATCTGCGGCCACGGCTACGCGGTTCTGTACGTCATTGCGGTCAAGCTGGTGGCCTACTCCAATGCGGGCGGCTATCAAGTGGGCAGCCGTGGCTCTGTCGGCTCCTCCGCTGTGGCGCACTTCTCCGGCATTTCGGAGGTAAACAGCCTGCCGCCCCACTACCGCTGCCCCAAGTGCAAGCACAGCGAGTTTATCACCGACGGCAGCGTGGATGATGGCTTTGACCTGCCGGACAAAAACTGCCCCCAGTGCGGCACCCGGATGCTGGTGGATGGACACGACATCCCCTTCGAGACCTTCCTGGGCTTCTACGGCGATAAGGAACCGGATATCGACCTGAACTTCTCCGGCGAGTACCAGTCCAACGTGCACCGCTATACCGAGGAGCTGTTCGGCAAGGCCAACGTGTTCAAGGCCGGCACGGTGTCCGGTATTCAGGATAAAACGGCCTACGGCTACGTTAAAAAATATCTGGACGAGCGGCAGCGCACCGTGAACCACGCCGAGGAAAACCGCCTGACGCTGGGCTGCACCGGTGTCAAGCGCACCACCGGCCAGCACCCCGGCGGCATGGTGGTCGTGCCGGACACCTACGAGATCTACGATTTTTGTCCCATCCAGCACCCGGCGGATGACGTGGCGGGCGGTCTGTTGACCACCCACTTCGAGTTTAAGTACCTACACGACACCCTGCTCAAGCTGGACGAACTGGGCCACGATATGCCCACTTTCTACAAGTATTTTGAGGAATACACCGGCATCCCGGTGGACAGCATCCCCATGAACGACCCCAAGGTGTACAGTCTGCTGACCAGTCCGGAAGCGCTTGGTGTGACCCCGGAACAGATCGACAGCCAGACCGGCACCTTCGGCATCCCGGAGATGGGCACGAACTTCGTGCGCGGAATGTTGGTGGAGGCACGGCCTAAGAATTTCTCCGAGCTGATCCAGATCTCCGGTCTGTCCCACGGCACGGACGTGTGGACGGGCAACGCGGACGAGCTGATCCGCAGCGGCACCTGCACCATTGCAGAGGTCATCGGCTGCCGTGACAGTATCATGCTGTACCTGCTGCGCAAGGGGCTGGAACCCAAGATGGCCTTTGATATCATGGAGGCCGTGCGTAAGGGCAAGGTGGCTAAGGGCGGCTTCCAGCCGGGCTGGGAGGAAGCCATGCGGGAGCACGAGGTACCGGACTGGTACATCGAGAGCTGCCGCAAAATCAAGTATATGTTCCCCAAGGCCCATGCTGTGGCCTATTTGATGAGCGCCATCCGGCTGATGTGGTACAAGATCTACAAGCCGCAGGCCTTCTATGCGGTGTACTTTACCGTGCGCGGCGACGATATCGACTACGAAGCCGCCATCGGCGGTGCTGCCGTGGCGCGTGCCCACATGGAGGCGGTCAAGCGCCGTCTGAAGGAGGAAAAGAACGCCAAGGATGAGGACGTGCTGGTCAGCTTGCAGCTGGTCAACGAGATGCTGAGCCGTGGGTACGAGTTTTTGCCCATCGAGCTGGGCAAGAGCCGCGGTTCCAAGTATGTGGTAGAGGACGACAAGGTGCGTCTGCCCTTCAGCGCCCTGAAAGGATTGGGCGGTGCCGCCGCCGAGGCACTGGAGCGGGTGACTATCCACGGAGAGGAATATATCTCGGTGGAGGAGCTGCAGCAGGCCTCCGGTGTGGGCAGCAGCATTCTGGACCGTCTGCGTCAGGTGGGCGCACTGGGCGACCTGCCCGAGAGCAGTCAGGTAAGCTTTTTCTGAGAAACAAAGGCCGTTGCACAGATTTTGTGCAGCGGCCTTTTATCAGGTCTGGACGATTTTGAATACCCGCCGCGTGTGCTTTGGGCATTTTCAGCGGAAAGGTTTTTATAATTTCCAAGTCTGGAAGTTCTGCGGAACTTCCAGACTTGCTTTTTCACCAGAAAAAGAGGCTGCCGCACGGAATACCATGCAACAGCCTCTTTATATTTTGCGATAATATCAGATCAGAGCAGGGAAGTGCTTACTCCACGCTGATCATATAGTAGTAAACGGGCTGGCCGCCGCGGATGTGGCTTACTTCCACATGGTTGGGGCACTTTGCCTTTACGATCTCGGTAACCTTTTCGGCGTCCTCGTCGCTCACGTCACAACCGGAAATGATGGTGACAAAGCTGGAATCCTTCTTGCACATATTGCGTGCCAGACGGTAGGTGGCCTTGGTGATATCGGTGGAGGTGGAAACGATCTTGCCGTTCTCCAGTGCCATGATCTCGCCCTTGCGGATGCGCTTGCCATCGTACTCGCTGTCGCGGGCGGCGTAGGTAATCAGACCGGTGGACACCTTGTCGGCAGCAGCCATCATGTTGATGGTGTTGGTCTCGGCGTTCACAGAGGGATCAAAGTTCAGCATGGCAGTGATGCCCATGGGCACGGTGCGGGTAGGCAGAACGACCACCTGACGGTCGGCCAGCTTCTGGGCCTGCTCAGCAGCCATGATGATGTTCTTGTTGTTGGGCAGCACGAACACGGTCTTTGCGGGCACGCTCTGGATGGCGGCGAGGATATCCTCGGTGGCTGGGTTCATGGTCTGACCACCGGAGACCACTGCGTCTGCAGCCAGATCGGTGAACACGGCCTTCAGGCCTTCACCGGCGGCAACGGCAACAAAGCCATAGTCACGGCTGGGGTCCACAGCAGCGTAGACGAACTCGCTGGACTGAGAAGGAGCCTTCTCAGCAGAAGCCTGCTTTTCCAGGCTCTTGCCCTGCTTCTGGCGGGCTAGGAACTGCTCGTGCATGTTCTCGATCTTGAAGTTGGTCAGGTAGCCATACTTGATGGCTTCGCTCAGGATCTTGCCGGGATCAGCGGTGTGCACATGCAGGTTGATTACATCGTCATCCTCGATGCACACCACACTGTCGCCGTTGGATTCTGCAAAGGCACGCATCTTTGCGGCGCTTGCACCCTCATACTTGTTGATCAGGAACTGGGTGCAGTAGCCGTTCTTGATGTCCTCCACCTTCATCAGGTCGTCGGTGAACACGCCCTTGCCTGCGTTCTCGGTGGAGAGCTTGGCCTTGTTGGGGGCACCCTCGCCGCCGGCCACCATGGGTTCGCCGTGGAACACCTTGCCCATGCCCTCAAAGATGATCATAATGCCCTGGCCGCCTGCGTCCACAACGCCGGCCTTTTTCAGCACGGGCAGCAGGTTGGGGGTATCCTCCAGCGCCTTCTGGCCTGCGGTCATCACCACGTCCCACAGGGCGGGGATCTCCTGGGCACCGCAGGCGGCAGCTTCCTCGCTGGCCACCCGGGCAACGGTCAGGATGGTGCCCTCGGTGGGCTTCATTACGGCCTTGTAGGCACCCTCCACGCCCTTTTTCAGGGCGGCGATGATGTCAGCGGTGTCGGCTTCCTTCTTGCCTTCCAGCGCCTTGGAGAAGCCGCGGAACAGCAGGCTGGTGATAACACCGGAGTTGCCGCGTGCGCCGCGCAGCATGGCGGAAGCAGCGGTCTTGGAAGCCTCACCCACGGTGCAGCTGTCGTCCAATGCTTCCAGCTCGCGCACAGAAGCACCCACGGTCATGCCCATGTTGGTGCCAGTGTCGCCATCAGGAACAGGGAAAACGTTCAGCTCGTCCACGCGGGAGCGCTGATTGTTGATGTTGTTGGCGCCAGAGATAATGGCGTCACGCAAAATCTTACCAGAAATCATTCTTTTTTACTCCTTGTACTTGCCGGAAAAGCCCGGCGCATTCGGATGAACCAACAAAAATCAGGCGATCACATCGTCTACCGAAACCACAACGCGGGCAACCTTCAGGCCGGTAGCCTGCTCCACCTCGTCCTTGACGCGGTGAGAGATGCTGCGTGCGGCGGTAGAAATGTTCAGGCCATAGCTCACTGCAATGTGCAGTTCGATCACCAGACGACCATCCTCCTGCGTGACACGGACACCCTTTTCCGGGTAATCAGAACCGTGCACCATGCTTCTGACGGCATCGGTCATATCACGGGGTGCCATTGCGGCAACACCGTAACACTGTTTGGCTGCTTCACCTACCAGAGTAGCAAAATACCCGGACGTAAAGCTGACATCCCCCAGAGGGAAACGGGAAGTGATCATAGTCGCTCTGCTCCTTTATGTTATTTTCATAAAACACATTCAAGGTCTGGGGCGCAGCGGCGGACAGATACACATACTGCGCCGAGAAACACCCACATTATTATACAACTTTGGGGCGCGCTTGTACAGCGCAAAATGCTGGTATATCAACTTTTTGCGCAGGTTTCTGCATTGACAGCATGGTTCGGGCGGCTTCGCACCGGGAAGGTGATAGCATAACGGACGCTGATTGTTTTTTATCAAAACCGAAAGTATGACGAAAGAAAGCAAACAATCTGTTAAAAAAATATAAAAGGTGGGTGATAACTCTTTATCCGACTATGAAAAAGTGCTAAAATAGAAACAAGGATAGGGACTGCGGCGCAGGGTCCCGCTTGTGCGGATGAACTGCGTTATTTTTTGCGCACGGCGCGTGGAACAATGTTTAGGAGCTGTTGTCATGAATATTCTGTTTTTCCTTTCACCCAAGCAGGATCTGATGTATGTTTACGACGATTTCACCCTTCGGCAGACGCTGGAAAAGTGGGAGAATAACCGCTACGCGTCCATTCCGGTGCTCAACCGGCAGGGAAAATATGTGGGCACCCTGACCGAGGGCGACATTCTCTGGGGGCTGAAAAAGTTCCATGGTCTGGATCTGGAAGCGGCTGAGGATGTCCCCATTTCGGCCTTCCCGCACAAGCGCGACTACAAGGCTGTCACCGTGACCACCAGCATGGATCAGCTGATCGAAGCGGCCATGAACCAGAACTTTGTGCCGGTTGTGGATGACCGCGGCATCTTCATTGGCATCGTGCGCAGGCAGGCGATCATCCGTTACTGCTATGAGAAGGCCCGCACAGAGCAGCAGGCCCATGAGCAGCGCATCCCAGAATATGCCGCTGTGCATTGAACAATATAAATAGGTGGTCAGCCGCCCGGTTCCGCATCTGAAGCCGGGCGGCTTTTTGTCTGCAAAATGCGTTGAAAATCCGATTTATGGTACCTGCCGTGTGCGATAATACAGCCATGGAACAAAAACGTTCTGAAAAGCTGCAAAAAACGAGATACAGGAGGGAACACGGATGAAAGATTTTGAACTGCGTTATGTCGGAAGCCATGTGGAAGTATACACCGGCAGCGGGGTGTTCCTGTTTTCGGCCGATACGGTGCGGGAAGCAATGGAAGAACTGGCAGAGTAAGCGCCCGCAAACAGGCAGGGACTTCAGTGCAAATGTAAAATTGATGTAAAATAATTGAAAAGGAAAGAGCACGAATTCATTAAGAGACGAAAAAATGTGTAGAAAAAGTGATTTTCTTGTAAAATAAACCTTGTTGTGACAGGATAAAAAATGATATAATAGATCCAAGCGCGGTCATTGTGCGCCGTTCTGTGCAGCAGAGCGGCAGGCCGCAGCATCTGCCGGATCAAGCAGGCCCGGTGTGCGGGCAGGGCAGATGTACAAGGATCAAAAGGAAGATCATTTTTAGGAGTATCGTTATGGATATCACACACATTACCTCTCTGTTGGGTGGAATTGCGCTGTTTCTGTACGGCATGTCCATTATGGGCGCTGGTCTGGAAAAACTGGCCGGCGGCAAAATGCAGGGCGTGCTGCAAAAGCTGACCTCCTCAACGCTCAAGGGCGTTATTTTTGGCACCCTCATCACGGGTGTCATCCAGTCCTCGGCCGGCACGGTCGTTATTTGTGTCGGTCTGGTAAACTCCGGCATCATGACCCTTACGCAGTCGGTAGGTGTCATTATGGGTGCAAACATTGGTACCACTGTTACCGGCCAGCTGATCCGCATGGCGGATATCTCCGGTGACAGTCTCTGGCTGACACTGATCCAGCCCAAGACCTTTGCGCCCGTGGTGGCGTTTATCGGCTGCATTTTTTATGTGTTCCTGCGCAGCGCTAAAAGGAAGAACATCGGCCAGATCATGCTGGGCTTCGGCATCCTGTTCACGGGCATGAGC
>ERZ772867.3275-NODE-3275-length-13803-cov-3.557681_pt1 | contig 13803 bp, 9 predicted proteins | sample MGYA00511341_ERZ772867 | MGnify/ENA primary metagenome ERZ772867 (study PRJEB29015, sample SAMEA2737707) | human gut metagenome | biome: human gut; feature: human-associated habitat; material: faeces | place: China | collected 2012 ... | reverse complement strand
TCAAAAAGGGCAACGAAAACGAGTGGCTGGTTTCCGTGATCCCGGGCAAAGGCCGGATCTACTTCTCCCATGTTTGTGAATACCTGCAGGAAACAGAGCTCTATCAGACGTATCAATGGGCCTGCGCGTTTGTCCACGGGCAGGATATCCGCTCCAAAATACATCCCTTTACATTTTACGACTCCACCTATCATCTGCTCACTGTGATGATGTCTTATATCTTCAGGGCGATCCGCCTGTACCCTGTCTCTGAGGAGCTGGAGGCGGAGATGCAGAAGCTCGAACGGGACCTGGCTGCTCTTTGGGGAACCACCAGCTGGGACAAAAACGCATGACGGGCTTACGAGGCGGCTGTACAGGTTACCGCGGCGCTGATGGTGCCCTGCCAAAAGCATCCAAAATTCAAAAAGAGAGACATCTACTTTCCGCAGATGTCTCTCTTTTGAGAAGGGACGGTCAAAATCGATATTTTAAAATCTCGAAAAGGTATAGGAGACCCACCCCACCGGCCTTCTGGCCGGCGGCGCATTTGCGCCGCACGGGCGCTTTGCCGCAGGCAAAACCTCGGCGCAGGCGGAATTCACTTCCGCCGAGCATTTGAATCACCGAAGGGCGGAGGCCGCCTTCGGCTGCCGGAGCCCAAAGAGAAAGGACTTCCGGATAGGAAGCCCTTTCTCTTTGGCAAGGGGTAACAATCCAAATCCTCTCAGGTCGTTTGCAATTTTTCTTGAGAAGCATCCAACCGGCCTTCTGGCCAGCGGCGCCTTTGCGCCGTACAAGCGTTTTGCCACAGGCAAAACCTTGACGCAGGGCGAATTCACTTCGCCCGAGCATTTCAATCACCGAAGGGTGGAGCGACCAACGGGAGCGAAACCCAAAAGAAAATGCGACTTGTCGAAACAAGTCGCATTTTCTTTTGGAGCGGCTGATGGGAGTCGAACCCACCTATGCAGCTTGGGAAGCTGCCGTTCTACCGATGAACTACAGCCGCAGGAACGTATTGTATTATAGCAGACCTTTCTTTATTTTGCAACACGAAAAATGGCGGGTCTTCTGAAAAAGTTAGAAGGATCTCCGGGGGTCAAATGACGGCGGCATGAACGCCTTTGCACACTCATATAATGCACCGATCAGAAAGGGGAGGTCATCATGAAAAAAATCCTGGCGCTGATGGGCGCCGTATTGCTGCTGAGTGTCAGCGCCCGGGCTGTGGAGGTGTCCGCGCCCTCGGCAGTGCTGATGGAAAAGGAGACAGGGACCGTGCTGTTTGCCAAAAACGAGCACGAAAAGCTGGAACCGGCCAGCGTCACTAAAATTATGACGCTGCTGCTGACCATGGAGGCTATTGACGGCGGGACACTGCGCTATGAGGACACCGTTACCGCTTCACCTCACGCCTGCTCCATGGGCGGCAGTCAGATTTGGCTGAAGGAGGGGGAGCGGCTGACCGTGGACGAGATGCTGAAGGCCGTGTGCGTGGTATCCGCCAATGACTGCGCCGTGGCGCTGGCAGAGCATCTGGCCGGCAGCGAGGAAGCCTTCGTGGAGCGGATGAACCGGCGGGCAGCGGAGCTGGGGATGAACGACACTACTTTCAAAAACGCCTGCGGTCTGCCGGTGGAGGGCCACGTCACCTCTGCCTACGACATTGCTTTGATGAGCCGGGAGCTGATGCTGCGCCATCCGGATATCCGAAGATACACAACGGTCTGGATGGACACCCTTCGAGATGGGGCATCCTCACTGGTCAATACCAACAAGTTAGTGCGGTTCTATGACGGCACTACCGGACTGAAAACCGGCTCCACCAACGCTGCCGGGTACTGTATTTCCGCCACGGCGGAGCGGGAGGGCATGGAACTGATCGCCGTCATTCTCAAGGGAAAGACCTCTCCGGAGCGGTTTGCAGATGCGCAGACGCTGTTGAATTACGGCTTTGCATCCTATGCCCTGAAAACCGTTATCCCCGACGAACCGCTGCCGCCGGTGCCGGTGACGTTGGGGACGCAGGCCACGGTCCAGCCGATTCTTGGGGAGGGAAATCAACTGCTGCTGGAGAAGACCAAGACAGGGGAGCTGGGCCAGTCCGTGACACTGGAATCCTCCGTACAGGCCCCAGTGGCGGTGGGGGATCGGCTGGGGACGCTGACCGTCACCTCCGAGGGAGAGGTTCTGGCGGAGCTGCCCCTACTGGCGGGAGAAGAAGTTCCACGGATCACCTTCCGCCAAATGCTGCCACGGGTGCTGCGGATCGCCTGTCTGGTTGAGTGAACAGATCTTGCACCGCCCTTTTTCTCTTGCCGTACCCGGGGAAAAATGCTATACTGGACAAACAGAGGGGAAATGTGCCCTCTGACTGAAATTTGATACATGAGGGTGAATCACATGCTGGATGTTCAGTTGTTTGATTTGTATACATTTTTACCGAAGCCTTACGAGGAGGCGCTGCTGCCCCGTTTGAAAAAAGCCCATGAAAAACTTCAGACCGGCACCGGTCTGGGCGGAGAATTCACCGGCTGGGTGCATCTGCCTCAGGCATATGACCGGGAAGAATTTGCCCGAATCCAGGCTGCCGCCAAGAAGATCCAAAGCGATTCTCAGGCATTGGTGGTCATCGGCATCGGCGGCAGCTATCTGGGAGCCCGCGGCGTGATCGACTGCCTGTGCTCCCCTAATTATAATCTGAAAAAGAAAGAGACTCCCAACGTGTACTTTGTGGGCAACGGTCTCTCCGGCGACGCACTGAGCGAGGTACTGGATCTGGTGCGGGATGTGGATTTCTCCGTGAATATCATCTCCAAATCCGGTACCACCACGGAGCCTGCCGTGGCCTTCCGTTTCTTCCGGGAGCTGCTGGAGGAGAAATACGGCAAGGAGGAAGCCGGCAAGCGCATCTACGCCACCACCGATAAGGCCCGGGGTGCGCTGAAATCTCTGGCGGATGCCGAGGGCTGGGAGACCTTTGTGGTGCCGGATGACATCGGCGGCCGCTATTCCGTCCTTACCGCCGTGGGCCTGCTGCCCATCGCCGTTACCGGTGTGGATGTAGGGGCCCTGATGGAGGGCGCGGCTGAGATGATGAACGTCTGTGCCGACGGCTCCTACGATAGTCCCGCATGGCAGTATGCCACTTTGCGGTATGAGCTGTACCGGGCCGGGTACGCCATTGAAATTCTGGGCTGCTACGATCCGGCCTTCCGATTTATGACGGAGTGGTGGAAGCAGCTCTACGGCGAGAGCGAGGGCAAGGACGGCAAGGGCCTGTTCCCCGCCAGTGTGGAGTTTACCGCGGACCTGCACTCCATGGGTCAGTATATTCAGGAGGGCCGCCGTATCCTCTTTGAGACGATCGTGCGGCTGGGCGCCTCCGACCGGCAGTTGGCCGTTCCTCGGGACGAGACGGACGGCGACGGGCTGAACTTCCTTGCGGGTGCGTCTATGGACCACATCCGGGACCGGGCCACGGAGGGAACGCTCTTGGCTCACAGTCAGGGCGGCGTACCCAACGTCATTGTGAATGTGGGCGGTAAGGGCCCCCGTGAGCTGGGCCAGCTCATCTACTTCTTTGAGTATGCCTGCGGCTTGTCCGGCTATCTGCTGGACGTGAATCCCTTCGACCAGCCCGGCGTGGAGGCGTATAAGAAGAATATGTTTGCCCTCCTCGGCAAGCCCGGCTACGAGGATCGTAAGGCGGAGCTGGAAGCCAAGCTGACCGAAAAGCATTGAGGAAAGCGGAATACGAAAAGCGGAATATGCAAAAAAACACGGCAGAGTATACATTGCTCTGCCGTGTTTATAAACAAATTTTGAAGTTACTTTTTGGGATTGTCTTTTTCCATTCTTTATGGTATGCTATGACTACGAAAGGTCCCGTTAATTACGGAGACGAACTATGACAGGAGTGATCTATTATGGTTAGACTGATTATGGGCGTCAAGGGTTCCGGCAAAACCAAGCAGCTCATCGAACTCATCAACGCTGCCGCGAAGGATGAGGCCGGCAATGTGGTCTGCATTGAGCCGAAGCGTGACATGTCCTACAATATTCACTACAACATCCGCCTGATCGACGCGCAGGAATACGATCTGCACAGCTATGAGGTATTCCGTGGCTTCATCAGCGGTCTGTATGCCGGCAACTACGACATTTCTCAGGTGTTTATTGACAACCTGTGCAAGACCGTGGGCGCCGATGTGGATGCGGAGACCGAGAAGTTCCTCAACTGGCTGGATGTATTCGGCGAGCGGAACAACATCAAGTTCACCGTCACCATCAGCGGCGACGTGGAAACTGCTACCGACGGTATGCGAAAGTACCTGTAATTGAATAAAAGAAAACCGCCTTGCTGAAAAGCAAGGCGGTTTTTTCTGTCCGGATTTGAAAGCTCAGCTTTCTTGGGCGTGCAAAGTACCGTTGGGGGTGGAGAGACAGCAGGAGGATACGCCGAAGCAGCGCAGCAACTGTTGACGGGTCTCCAGAGCCTTTTCGTTGAGATACCAGACCACCGTATCCTTTGTCTCCAGATAGGCGCAGGCGTAGCGGTCAGAATAGTAGGTGCGGCCTTGGGCTTCCAGTGCGGCCACAGTGTCCCCGCTGAAGGCGGTGGGTTTTCCGGTACCCTTCCGGCCGCAGCCCTCCGCCGTCAAAAGCAGGGCGAGCTTCTCACCGGGGATCTGGTCATTCAGAGCGCTGAGCGCGTAGTAGACGGTCTCCAAAGGTTCCATGGCATATACGGGAACAGCGCCGTCCGTGTCCTCATGTCCGGACACCTGCAGCACGATCCGGTCTGCGGCCTTTCCGAGGGCCTGATAGTCCGGAACTGCTTCCCCACGGGACGGAGCACTTGCCGCCACATACAGCTTTTTCTCCGGCACAGCGGCCCGGAGCGCCTGTACAAAGGCAGCCAGGGCGTTGCCATTTTCGGCAGACGGGGTGATGTTCAGATAAACGCCGTCATAGCTGCTGTCGGTCAATGCTTCGGCAACTGCCGTGGCTGCGGCGGCGGTGCTCTTCAGAACGCCGGACTGACCGGAAATACCCAGCAGGACCGTCTGGCCGGAGGCGGTTGCTGTTTCCATGACCTGTTTCTGCGTATTGCTGACACTCAAAGCCAGCCGGGGGTTCTGACCGCCGGTCAGCGTTCCTGCCATGAGTATGACGGTCTGATATCCGGAAAGATCCTCCGCTTCCTCGCCGGAGCGGAGAAGGACCATGGCCTCGTTTGCGGTCTGAGCAGGGTGCAGTTTGTCATACAGGCGGCTGAGCATGACAGCAGCCTGTTCCCGGGTGGCGTACCGATCCGGCACGAACAGATCATTCCCCATACCGTTGACCAGACCCAGCTCGTAGGCCATAGCGATATGCCCCTTGTTGGTGGTCACGTCCCGGAAGGGAAGCGGATCATCTTCCGCGAGACCGGCGATGGGCCCGTAGCCCAAGGCCCGGATCAGCATGACTGCCAATTCCTCCCGGGTGATGGGATCGCCGGGACGGAAATCGCCGGTCTGACGGGTGACTGCCCCGTGCTCATAGCAGGCCCGGAGGGCCGGCTCATACCAGGCGCCCTGCGGCACATCCGAAAAGATCCGGTAGTAGGTCTCACCGCTCTGCCAGCCGAAAAAACGGCTGAGTGCCACGGCGAAGCCCGCCCGGGTCATGGGCTGGCCCACGCCGAAGGTATCGGCGGTCTTGCCCTGAAACCATCCCTGAGCCGCGCAGCGGTCGATGGCGGTTGCCGCCCAGTGGTTGGACGGCACATCCTGAAAGGAAGCCGCCCCGGCGGGAACGGTAAGCGCCCCGCTCAGCACCGCGCACAGGCACAGGCAGGCGGTCAGCTTTTTCAAAATCGTTCGTTTCATCTATCTGCCTCCTTATGGAAAGGGTATCCGTTTTTGGACTTTATTAGACGGTTTTGGGAAAAACTCCCACCTATTGTAGCAGACAGCGGCCTGTTCGTCAAATCCGGAGGGAAAACTGGCTGAAAAACAGGGAAAAAACCGAAGGGACCTCTTTCGCTGAGCAGAAAAATGTGGTATCCTATATGCGCTTTATGAACTCTTACGGAGGATTGATTATGAACAACAACGAGATCCTGCTTTTGAAGCTGGGCGAGGTGGTGCTGAAGGGCCTGAACCGCCGCAGCTTTGAGGATAAGCTGGTGAGCAATGTCCGCCGCCGGATGAAGCCCTGCGGCAGCTTCCAGATCTACATTCGCCAGAGCACTATCTATGTGGAGCCTCAGACCGAGGACTGCGACATGGAGGCCGCCTTCAAGGCTGCCCGTCAGGTGTTCGGCATCGTGACGGTGGCCCGCGCCGTCCCTTGCGCCAAGGAGATGGACGCCATTGTGGAGACCGCCAAGACCTATCTGGCGGATGAATTTGCCAAGGCCAGAACCTTCAAGGTGGAGAGCCGCCGGGCAGACAAGCAGTTCCCCATGAACTCCATCCAGATCTCCCAGTATGTAGGCGGCGAGCTGGGGCAGTTCTTCAACGTGAAAGCGGATATGCACCATCCTGATCTTACGGTTTATGTGGAGATCCGGGAGAAGTACGCCTATATCCACACGCCCTCCGTCCCCGGCGCGGGCGGCCTGCCCATCGGCATGGGCGGCCGGGCGGTGAGCCTGCTTTCCGGCGGTCTGGACAGCCCCGTTTCCTCCTATATGATTGCCCGCCGGGGCGTGGAGCTGGAAATGGTGCACTTTGTTTCTCCCCCGTACACCTCCCAGCAGGCGCTGGACAAGGTGCTGGAGCTGGCCCGGCTGCTGACGGTGTACTGCGGCCGGATGATCGTCCACATCATCCCCTTCACGGAAATTCAGGAGGAGATCCGCCGCCAGTGCCCCGAGGAATACTTTACCCTCATCATGCGCCGGTTTATGATGCGGCTGGCAGAGGCAGTGGCCCGGAAGTCCCACGCCTCTGCGCTGGTTACCGGCGAATCTCTGGGTCAGGTGGCCAGCCAGACCATCAAGGCCCTGGGTGTCACGGAGGACGTGACGAAAATGCCCGTTCTGCGGCCCCTCATCGGCACCGACAAGGTGGAGATCATCCGCATGGCCCGGGAGATCGGCACCTACGAGACCTCCATTCTGCCCTATGAGGACTGCTGCACAGTCTTTACCCCCCGCCACCCTGCCACCCGGCCGGTGCTGGAGGACGTGGTGCAGGCCGAGTCCGTTCTGGATATTGACGGCCTGGTGGCCAAGGCCCTGGAGGGCGAGACCTGGGTTCGGGTAAAGCCCTGACCGGATCGGAAAGAAGGCATCTGTTATGTCACATACCGCTGAGATCATTGCCGTCGGTACGGAACTGCTTCTTGGAAATATCACCAACACCAACGCCAGCGAGATCTCACGGGCGCTGTCTGCTGTTGGCGTCAATGTGTTCTGGCATACCGTGGTAGGGGACAACCCGGAACGGCTGCGGGAGGCGCTGGACATCGCCCGGAAGCGGGCGGACGTCATCCTCACCACCGGCGGCCTTGGCCCCACCTATGACGATCTTACCAAGCAGACCGTCTGCGAGACCTTCGGCAAGCCGTTGGTCCTGCGGGAGGATGTGCTGGAGCATATTCGGACTTATTTTGCCCGGAACGTCCACCTGACCATGCCGGAAAATAACCGCCAGCAGGCGGAGTTTCCCGCCGATTGCGTGATCTTCGACAATCCGGTGGGCACCGCTCCCGGCTGCGCCTTTGAAGCGGAGGGGGTGCACGTGCTGATGCTGCCCGGTCCGCCCTTTGAAATGCGGACCATGCTGCAAAACTGGGCGGTCCCCTATCTGCGGGGACTTTCCAAGGAGGTCATTGTGTCCCATGACATTATGACCTTCGGCCTTGGGGAAAGCCCTATGGAGGATCTGATGCGGGAGCGGATATCCCGGATGGAAAATCCATCCCTCGCCACCTACGCCAAGCCCAGCGAGGTCCGGCTCCGCGCTACCGCCAAGGCGGACAGCGCAGCGGCGGCGGAGGCCATGCTGGCCCCGGTGGTGAAAGAGGTGACGGATTATTTGGGAGACGTGGTGTACGGCGTGGATATCCCTAATCTGGAAACCGTCTGCATGACACACCTGAAGGAAAAGGGCTGGACCTTCGCTACGGCGGAAAGCTGCACCGGTGGCCAGATAGCCGCCCGGATCACGGCCCTGTCCGGGGCCTCCAGTGTGTATCGGGGCGGCGTGGTGAGCTACTGGACCAGCGTAAAGGCAGAGGTGCTGGGGGTGTCCCAGACGCTTCTGGACCAATACGGCGCCGTGTCGGAGGAATGTGCCCGATCCATGGCGGAAAACGCCCGGCGGATCACCGGAGCTGACATTGGCCTGTCCGTCACCGGCGTGGCCGGCCCTGACCCGGATGAGCGCAACAACCCGGTGGGACTGGTGTATGTGGGTCTGGCGTCCCCCGATGGGACGTGGTGCCGGAAGCTGGAGTTGGGCAAGCGCCGCCGGGATCGGATACAGGATCTGGCTGCCAACCACGCCTACGATATGCTGCGCCGCTGCCTCACCGGATTGCCAATTGAAAAAAGCAGCACCGGAAAACACATGGAAAAACTGTGAAACGCGGCAAAAAATTGAAAATGTCAGCAGAATAACAACGAAAAAGGACATTGGCTTGTATAACAAGCCAATGTCCTTTTTATCATTATGATGCTTGCGTTGTTGTCGATCGGATCACTTCAGGACCCGGACGCAGCCCTCGATCAGGCTCATGGTGACGGTATCGCCCACGCTGAAACGCTCCGTCAACTGGGGATTGTAGACCTCCACAATGATGGGCTGATCACCCAGCATGACCTCGTACTCGATCTTGGCGCCGTAATAGGTGGCACGGGAAACGGTACCGGGGAGAGCACCGGCATCCTTGGTAAGCAGGAAGGATTCGGGGCGGACCGTCAGGCAGCAGGCACCGCCCACTTCCACACCCTCCATCTTGCCGGGGGCGGGGATGGAGAAGGTCTTTCCACCAATCTCCACCAGCGCGGCCTCGCCGTCACGGCCCTTGAAGATGCCGTCGATGAAGTTGGCCTTGCCGATGAAGTTTGCCACAAAGCGGCTGGCGGGCTGCTCGTAGATCTCCTGAGGAGTGCCCTGCTGGCAGATAACGCCGTCCTTCATGATGACCACCTTGTCGGAGATGGCCATGGCCTCGGACTGGTCATGGGTGACGTACAGAGAGGTGATCCCCAGCCGCTGCTGGAGGGCGCGGAGCTCATCCCGCATGCTCTCGCGGAGCTTGGCGTCCAGGTTGGACAGGGGTTCGTCAAACAGCAGCACGGAAGGCTCGATGACCACGGCACGGGCCAACGCCACACGCTGCTGCTGGCCGCCGGAGAGCTGGTTGGGGAACCGCTTCTCCATGCCTTTGAGCTGCATCAGCTCCACTACGTCATTGGTGCGGCGGATGATCTCATCCTGAGGGATCTTGGCCACACGCAGACCGTAGGCGATGTTCTCCCAGATGTTCAGGTGGGGGAACAGGGCGTAGGACTGGAACACCATGGAGATGCCCCGCTTGTTGGGGGGGATCTTGGCTACGTCCCGGTCTCCGATGAACACGTTGCCGCTGGTGGGATACTCAAAACCGGAGATCATCCGCAGGGTGGTGGTCTTGCCGCAGCCGGAGGGGCCCAGCAGCGTCACCATCTCGCCGTCCTTGATCTCAAGGTTGATATGGTCCACAGCCACGAAGTCCTTGCCGGTATCGGGCTGCTGGAAAATTTTGGTCACGTCCTTCAGGACTACGCCGGAACTCTTCTTGCTGAAGCCCAGCTTCTCGTTCTTCTCTTGGCTCATTTTGATTCCTCCGTTTTCGATTTAGCCTGAGGCACCTTGGAACGGGGCGCCAGCAGAAGGTTGATGACGGTGTTGAACAGGCCGATAAACACCAGCAGAATGCCTACCATCATCGTGACAAAGGCAGCTGCCTGCCCGTATTTCGCCAGGTCAAACAGGGAGTAGATGTTGCTGGTGACCAGCTTCCACCGGGGAGAGACCAGGAAAATGACCGCGCTGACGGCAGTGATGGCCTTGGTGAAGGAGTAGACAATGCCGGAGAAGAAGGCGTTTTTCAGCATGGGCAGCGTAATGCGGCGGAAGGAATAGCCGGTGTCGGCGCCCAGAATGGTAGAGGCCTCTTCAATGGAATTGTCGATCTGCAGCAGGGTGGTGGTGCCGGACTCGATGGCTACCGGCATGTTCCGGAAGGTGAACACGATCACCAGAATCAATCCAGTGCCAGTGAGGGCCAGCGGCTTGGAGTTGAAGCCCAGGATGTAGCTGATGCCCAGCACGGTGCCGGGAACAGCGAACATCAGGACGGAGGCGACCTCGATAAAACGCTTGCCGTAGTAGTTCCGCTTGGCGGTGATATAGGCGATGACCATGCCCAGCAGGCCGCCGATCACGGCGGAGATCAGGCCCAGCGTCATGGAGTTTTTCAGGCTGTCCCAGCCGTACTGGAGCGCCTTGCGGTACTGATCCAGCGTCAGGGAGAAGTCCACGCCCCAGGTGCGGACAAAGGAGGCAAAAATCACCGTGCCGTAGAACAGAATGATGATAGCGGAAACGATTAGGCAGAAAGCAAACAGGGGCCACTTGATGTGGGGTTCCTCAATGAGCTTCCGGGCCTGGGTGGGCTTGCCGGTGACTGTGACAAAGCTCTTTTTGTTGACCCAGTATTTATTGAGAAGATACGCGATGACTGCGGGCAGAAGCAGCAGCAGCGCCAGCACGGAGCCCTTTCGCATATCATAGCTGCCGGTGATAATGTTGTAGACCTCAATGGAGAGGGTGGTGTAATCGCCGCCGATGGTAGCCGGGTTGGAGAAGTCCTCCAGAGACTGGATGAACACCAGCAGCGCGCCGGAGATGATGCCGGGGAGGGACAGGGGGAAGGTAACCGTCCAAAAGGTTTTCCAGCGTCCGGCGCCCATGTTGCAGGCGGCATCCTCTACAGAGGCATCGATGGAGGCCAGAATGCCGGAGAGGGTCAGGTAGGCGATGGGGAAGAAGCTCATCACCTGAACCACAATCAGGCTCTTGAGGCCGTATACGCTGCTGCCGGTGATGCCAAGCAGGTTCTTGGAAATCAGACCCTGCTTGCCGAAGAGGAAGATAATGGACAGGGACAGCACGAAGGGCGGGGAGAGGATGGGCAGCGTGGCCATGGTCTTGAAAAAGCCCTTGGCCGGTACGTTGACCCGGGTGACGGTATAGGCAAAGACATAGCCGATGAAGGTGGCGATGACGGCCACAATCAGGCCCAGCGCCATGGTGCGGCCGAAGACCTTGCCGTACCGGGGCGTTTGCAGGATGGTGATGAGATTGGCCAGAGAGAAGGCACCGGTCTCATCCGTAAGGCTGTAGATCAGCGTTTTGGCCAGAGGATAGATGACGAACAGCAGCAACAGCGCGAACGAGAGGATGATGGCAATCAGCAGCAGGGGCTGGCGCAGGATCATCTTCGTTTCATTGAGGCGCTTTGCGCGGGTAGTGGCATTTGCCATGAGCGTTCCTCCTGAGTGAGAGTGTCAAAAGCGGCGGGAAAGCTGCGCAAGGGAGTTCCGCCTTCTCTGTCTTGGTATGCGAGCCCCCTCCCCTTGGGGGAGGAGGCCCGTTTGCGGGAAATCAATCAGAAATCCATTGGGATCAGCCCTCGGGCTTGGTGGCGATCTTATTCTCGAACTGCTCGCAGTACTCGCTCTTGACGCTGGCAGCCCAAACGGCGTCATAATCAATCACGGGAACTTCATCCAGCGTCACCAGACCGTCGGCCACAGGAGCGGCGGTGTTGGTGGGAACGCGGAAGGAGTCGTTTTCGGCGTAGCAGCCCTGACCGGCCTCGGAGGTCATCCAGTCGATGAACTTCTTGGCGTTCTCCTGCTCGTCGGCCTTGCCGCCCTTGATGAGGGCCATGGCGCCCACCTCATAACCGGTGCCGTCGGTGGGGAAGCTCAGCTCAATGTGATAGCCCTCGGGAGTCAGCTGCAGGGCGTCGTGAGAGAAGGTGAGGGCGATGGCGGCCTCACCGATGGCCACGGCATTGGGAGCGGCGGAGCCGGACTTGGTGTACTGACTCATGTTGGTGTTCAGCTTTTCCAGATAGTCCCAGACCTGATCGTCGCCCTTGAGCTGAACCAGCGTGGCCAGAACGGTGTAGGCGGTGCCGGAGGTGGCGGGGTGGGCCATGATGATCTCACCCTTGAACTCGGGCTTCAGCAGGTCTTCCCAGCTGGTGGGATATTCCAGACCCTTTTCGGCAAACCAGTCGGCGTTGCAGGCGAAGGCGATGCAACCCACATAGATGGGGTTCCAGGTACCGGTGGGATCCAGATAAGTAGAGGGTGTCTTGTCCAGATTGGGAGACTGATAGGCTTCCAGCAAGCCCTTATCCACGGCGGCGATGTAGTTATCCGTAGAGCCGCCGAACATCAGCGTTGCCTGAGGATTGTCCTTCTCGGCTTCCACACGGGTCAGCATCTCACCGGCGGAGAGGCGGACATAGTTGATCTTGATGCCGGTTTCCTGCTCAAACTTGTTGAAATAGTAGATGACTTCGCTTTCGGGGAATGCGGTGTAAACGGAGAGTTCCTTGCTGCCGGAGGATTCGGCGGGCTGCTCGGTCTTGGAATCGTCAGTCTTGGGAGCCTCGGTCTTGCCGCCGCCGCAGGCGGTGAGGGCCAGCAGGCTGGTGGCAGCCAGCAGAGCGGCGAACAGGCGCTTAGTGGATTTCTTCATAAATCGTTTCTCCTTCTCATCCATTATTTATTTCCATTCCGCACTGCGGAAGAGAAAACACGGCTTTGCGGGAACCTTGGACAGTTCCTCTTTGCGGGAAACAAGCTGCGGACCAACTCATAGCACCAGTTGTCCTGACTTCTATCCGGGCCCGCAATCCATTTCTATGTAGGCGGTTCGCAGTTTAGCATGGACAGGCGGCATCCGGTCAGACGCTGTGTAAACACTTCAACTTATGGCAGTGTAAACAATGAACACATATGCGCAACCGCTTACATTGACAATGTAATACCACATATTTCCAAATGCGTCAATGAAGAATGTGCTTTTTCTACATTTGATGCAAAAAGAACCCTGCTCACTTTGTATAAAATGGACAATACGGCTTGCGGCCGCACGGATTTTGCTTTTGGCGCATACACAAATGACCGCGAATACTGGCGAAAAATATTAGAGGCATCCGCCATGTAAAAGTCCTTTTCAGCTGCGTTTTATGTAACCGCTTGCATTATAAATCAAGAGGGCAGCACATAAAAAGCCTCCGCCAAACGGCGGAGGCTTTTGCTTTGTCTTGACAAAGGCAACCCCCGGCTATGCCGGGGGAGAAAAAGAGCTTATAGCGAGGGGCGGAGTAGACAAGAAAAAGTCTCCAAGTTAGAGTGAATGAAAGGTTTGCCGACCAAATTCACAAAAACAAGGAGACTGATTCATGAAAAATCCAGATATCAGTAGTTTAGAACATACCAGTTGGCGGTGTCAATACCATGTAGTATTTGCGCCTAAGTATAGAAGGATGGAAATCTATCGGGAAATTCGAGCGGACATAGGTGTAATCATAAGAAAATTATGCCAACAAAAGGGAGTAGAGATTATAGAAGCAAATGCGTGTCCGGATCATATCCATATGCTGGTGAGCATCCCACCCAAATACAGTGTATCACAGTTTATGGGATATCTCAAAGGGAAAAGTTCGCTGATGATATTTGACCGACATGCGAATCTGAAGTACAAGTACGGGAATCGGCAGTTTTGGTGCAAAGGCTACTATGTGGATACAGTA
>ERZ772867.3270-NODE-3270-length-13817-cov-22.792617_pt1 | contig 13817 bp, 7 predicted proteins | sample MGYA00511341_ERZ772867 | MGnify/ENA primary metagenome ERZ772867 (study PRJEB29015, sample SAMEA2737707) | human gut metagenome | biome: human gut; feature: human-associated habitat; material: faeces | place: China | collected 2012 ... | reverse complement strand
GAGCGCGAGAACTGCACCGTCAACTGGATCGTTCCCAACACGCAGAAAAACCAGATGGAGCCCATTTTATTGGAACTTCCCGCCGGCGGCGAATCGTTCGAGATCGAGCCGCACAACGGCGAGGAGTTCGGCTACGTGCTTGACGGCAGCGTCATTTTAGAGTGCGACGGCGAACGCAGCGTTGTGCGCCGCGGCGAAACGTTCTATCTCCACGGCAGAACGTTCCACTACCTCAAAAATGAACGCAAGACCACCACGCGCATCCTCTGGGTCTGCACGCCCCCGCTTTTCTAATTACTACATCATGATTTAAGTGAGGATATCGGAACATGGCTGAAGAAAAGAAGAAGCTTATCCAATTCAAGAACATCGTCAAGAGCTTTGAGGACGGACAGGTCGTTCTCAAGGGCGTCTCTCTTGACATTTACGAAAATGAGTTCGTCACGCTGCTCGGCCCCTCTGGCTGCGGCAAGACGACACTGCTGCGCATCCTCGGCGGCTTTTTGCAGCCGAGCGAGGGCAAGGTGCTCTTCGACGGTGAGGACATCGTCAGCGTCCCGCCCTACAAGCGCGAGATCAACACCGTCTTCCAGAAGTATGCCCTCTTCCCCCACATGGACGTGTACGACAACATCGCCTTTGGCTTGACGCTCAAAAAGGAGCCGAAGGACGTTATCGAGCAGAAGGTCATGCGTATGCTGCGCCTTGTGAGCCTTGAGGACTATGCCCACCGCAACGTGACCGAGCTCTCCGGCGGCCAGCAGCAGCGCATCGCCATCGCCCGCGCGCTCGTTAACGAGCCAAGCGTGCTGCTGCTCGATGAGCCGCTCGGCGCGCTCGACTTAAAACTCCGCAAGGAGATGCAGCAGGAGCTCAAATACATCCAGCAGGAGGTCGGCATCACGTTCATCTTCGTCACGCACGATCAGGAAGAGGCGCTGACGATGTCCGACAAGATCGTCGTCATGAATGCGGGTGAAATTCAGCAGATCGGTACGCCGACTGAAATCTACCGCACCCCCGTCAACGAATTCGTCGCCAAGTTCATCGGCGAGACGAACATCATCGACGGCGTCATGCTTGAGGACGACCTCGTCATGTTCGAGGACAAGAAGTACGCCTGCCGTGCCCGCGGCTACAATAAGAACGAAAAGGTCGACGTCGTCATCCGCCCCGAGCACCTCGACATTGTCCCGCGTGCCGAGGGTATGCTCAAGGGCACGGTCAAATCTCAGCTTTTCAAGGGCATGCACTATGAAACCGTGGTCGAAACGCGCGTCGGTACGTCCATCACCGTGAAGATGCAGGTCTCGCAGGACCGCCCTGTCTACAACGAGGAAAAGGGCGAGAAGATCAGTGCGAACGCCTTCCTTCTGGACGTGGAGGACGTCGAAGAGCTCGACGACGCCAAGGTCGTCGCCCTCGCCTCTGCCGAGGCGTGGGACGCCGAGACCGAGGAGCCCATCTCCATCAAGACCGTCGAATACGACATCAAGCCCGAGACCGGCAACTACACCGTGACCTTTGCCACCGCGAACGATACGTCTATCACCGTCAAGGTGCTCGTCGTAGCGCAGAACCGCGTCGAGAGCAAGGTCTATCAGGAAGAAATTTACGCGATGAACTTCTTCAAAAAGGTCGAGGACATTCAGGAGAGCATCGCGCTCGACACCGATCTTGAGACCTGGGCCAGCGCGTCGGCGTGGTCCCTTGAAGACGGCGAGCAGGTCGAGATCACGGACGTCAAGTACGACTTCGACCCCGAGACCATCACCCCGGGCGTTTACGATGTGACCTTCTCCACCGAGGGCTATGAGTACAAGGTCTCCACCACCCACGCCTTTGAAGAGGGCGAGCAGGTCGGCCTTGTCTTCCGTCCCGAGGACATCCACGTGATGAAGAAGGAGGGCCAGTGGTGAAGCGCTTTCGTTCCATGACTTACCCGTATATCGCGTGGATCATCGCGATCATCGTGGTGCCGATGCTTCTGATCGTGCTCTATGCCTTCACGACCTCCGGCAACTCGGTGCTGACATTCCAGTTCACCTTTGAGAACTTTGCCCGCTTCGTCACGGACAAGGTCTTTATGGATGTGTTGCTGCGCTCGCTCTATATCGCGCTCATCACAACGCTCATCTGCGTTGCGCTCGGCTACCCCATCGCCTACGTCATCGCGCAGCGCGGCGGCCGCAGCAACACGATCTTAATTCTGCTCATCACCATGCCGACCTGGGTCAACATGCTGGTGCGCACCTATGCTTGGATGGGCATTTTGCAGGACGAGGGCATCTTCAACACGATCCTTTCGTGGTTCGGCATCGGCCCCGTGTCGATGATCCACACGAGCTTTGCCGTCATCCTCGGCATGGTCTATAACTTCATTCCCTTTATGATCCTGCAGATCCACACGTCCCTTGCCAAGATGGACAAGAGCCTTTTGGAAGCCGCCAACGACCTCGGTGCAACGCCGGTGCAGGCATTCCTGCGCGTGACGCTGCCGCTCTCGCTTCCCGGCGTGATCTCCGGCATCACGCTCGTGTTCCTGCCCGCGGTGTCGAGCTTCTTCATTCCGAAGCTTCTCGGCGGCGGACAGTACGTCCTCGTCGGCAACATCATTGAAACGCAGTTCCTCACCACTGGCGACTGGAACTTCGGCTCGGCCATCTCGCTCATCATGGCGGTCATCATCATGATCTCGATGTGGCTGACGCGCAAGGCGGACGTTCAGGTCGCCTCGCAGGGAAAGGAGTGAGAAGCGCATGAAAAAGAAAACCTCTGTCGGCTCGAAGATCATCCTGACGCTCACGATGCTCTTCTTCTACCTCCCCATCCTCTATATCATTATCTTTTCGTTCAACGATTCCCGCTCGCTGACGAAGTTCGGCGGCTTCTCGCTGCGCTGGTATGAAAAGATGTTCGCCGATTCGACGATGATGGAGGCTGTGCTCTACACGGTCATCATCGCCGTCATCGCGACGGTCGTCGCGACAGTCGTCGGCACGATCACGGCCATCGGTCTTTCTAAATCCCGCAAGGTTGTGCAGAAGATGGTCGAGCGCATCAACGACCTGCCCGTGATGAACCCCGATATCGTCACGGCCATCTCACTTCTGATGTTTTTCAGCGTCCTCACGGTCAAAAAAGGCTTCGGCACGCTGCTGCTCGCGCATATCATGTTCTGTATCCCCTACGTGATGCTCTCCGTTACGCCGAAGCTCCGCTCGCTCGACCCTAACCTGATCGACGCAGCGATGGACCTTGGCGCAACGCCGTTCCAGGCGCTCGCGAAAGTCATTGTGCCGCAGATCAAGCCGGGTATCGTCTCCGGCGCGCTCATTGCGTTCACGATGAGCTTTGACGACTTCGTCATCTCGTACTTCACGACGGGCAACGGCGTCAACAACATTTCGATTTTGGTCTACACGATGTCCAAGCGCGTGAACCCGTCCATCAACGCCCTTTCTACCATTGTGATTCTTCTCATTACGCTGGTGCTCGGCGTCGTGAACATCGTGCCGATCGTGCGCGAAAAGCGCGAAAAGGACGGCAAGTCCTCCCACGCCGTGAGCCGCAAGGCCATGGCGGCTGTTGCCGCCGTGCTGGTGCTGGCCGTTGTCGGCGGCACCGTGGGCGCGAGCCTTTCCCAGCAGCACAAGAGCGCCGCGGCTGTCGAGAAGTACGGCAGCAACGTTTTGAAGCTCTATCTCCCCGGCGAGTACCTCGGCGAGAACGTCATCTCCGACTTTGAAAAGCAGTACGGCGTGCGCGTCATCGTCGAGAACTTCGACTCCAACGAGATGATGTACACCAAGCTCATGGCCGGCGACCGCTACGATGTCATCATTCCGTCCGACTACATGATCGAACGCCTGATGAACGAGGACTTCCTCCAGCCGCTTGACAAGAGCATGATCCCCAACATGGAGAACATGTCTGATGCCGTGCTCGGTATGAGCTACGACCCGGACAACACGTACTCCATCCCCTACTTCTGGGGCAGCGTCGGTCTCGTCTACAACCACGAGAACGTCGACCCTGCCGTCATCGAGAGCGAGGGCTGGGAGGTCCTGCGCAACACCGACTACGCCGGTCACATCTACATCTACGATTCCGAGCGCGACTCGTTCATGATGGCGTTCAAGGCGCTGGGCTACTCGATGAACACCGAGGACCCCAACGAGATCAACGACGCCTATGAGTGGCTCCTGCAGATGAACAACACCATGTCCCCCGTCTACGTGACCGACGAGGTCATCGACGGCATGATGAACGGCTACAAGGACATCGCCGTTGTCTACTCCGGCGACGCGGCCGTGGTGCTTGATGAAAACGAAGACATGAGCTTCTATATGCCCTCCCAGGGCACGAACATCTGGTGCGATGCGATGGTTATTCCCGCAAACGCCGAGAACCCGAAGCTCGCCCACGAGTTCATCAACTACATGCTCACCTATGAAGCCGCGTTTGACAACACTGAAACGGTGGGTTATACTTCTCCCAACGCGGAAGTGTTTGAAGAGATGACCTCGTCCGAGGATCTCTACGCGGACAATGCCGCCTACCTTCCCCGCAGCGGCTATGAAAAGGACGAGATGTTCCACGACAACCAGGTGCTCATGCGCGAGCTGAGCAAGCTCTGGATCAAGGTCAAAGCTGCCAAATAATATCGTAAAGGAGTTTTTTAAGATGAAAATCGGAGATACTTTTACCGTCAAGAAAGTTGTTACGGAAGACATGACCGCTGCCGCGCTCGGCAGCGGCGGTCTGCCGGTGTTTGGCACGCCGTATCTCGTCGCGATGGTCGAAAACGCCGCCTTCACCTATCTCCAGCAGGAGCTGCCCGAGGGTAAGAGCACCGTCGGCACCAAGGTCGAGGTCTCCCATGTCTCCCCCTCGCCCGTTGGCATGGAGATCACCGTTACCGTCGAGGTCACGGATATTTCCGCAAACGGCAAGATGGTCGACTTCAAGGCCACCGCGACCGACACCGCCGGCCTCATCGGCGAGGGCACGCACCAGCGCGCCGTCATCACCGTGGATCGCTTCATGGACAAGTGCCAGGCCAAGCTCGGCTGATTTTGTAAGGAGGAACCCTGATGCATTATTCGGGAGCCGTTTACCGTCCCCCCAGCGAGGCGCGCAGCCTCATCGTGCAGTGCACGCTCGGGTGCAGCCACAACAAATGTGCGTTCTGCACGATGTACAAGGACAAAAAGTTCTCCATCAACCCCATTGAGCAGGTGCTCTCCGACCTCGACGAGGCACGCGCCTACGGGCGCTATATCGAGAAGATCTTTTTAGCCGACGGCGACGCGCTGATCCTGCCGATGGACTATCTTCTGACCGTTCTCGACTATATCCGCGACCACTTCCCCACCTGCAAGCGCGTGGCGGCTTACGCAACGACCAAGGCCATCATGCGCAAGACGGACGACGAGCTGCGTACGCTGCGCGAGCACGGCCTCGGCATCGTGTATATCGGCCTTGAGAGCGGCAACGAAGAGCTTCTCAAAAAGTTCTGCAAGGGCGTTACTGCCGAGGAGATCGTCTTAAACGCCATCCGCTGCAAGCAGGCGGGCATCGCCACCTCCGTCACGGCCATCAACGGCATGGCGGGCGCGAACGGCGACTGGCAGGCCCACGCGATCGACACGGCGAAGGCCGTTTCCCGCATGAAGCCCGACTATATCGCGTTTTTGACGCTTCGCGTCTACTCGGGCACGCCGCTGCACGACTGGATTGCGAGCGGCGAGTTCAAGATGATGGAGCCGCCCGAGCTGATGCGTGAAACGCGCCTCTTTTTGGAGCACATCGACTCCGACGGCAGCATCTTCCGCTCGAACCACGCGTCGAACTACCTCCCCCTCGGCGGTACGCTCAACCGCGACCGCGAGGCGCTGATCCACACGATCGACGAAGCGCTCGACGGCAAGGTTAGACTTCGCCGCGCCGTCGAACTGGGACTGTAATCGTAAAAAAATAAGACCTGCCGCAAAGCAGGTCTTATTTTTTTACGTGATGCTTTCCCAAAACGTTTTATGCTCTTCCGCGCCGCCGTCATCAAAAAACGCATGGAACGCCGCGTCCATCGCGCTGCGGCTGAAGTCGCTGTAAATGCCTACGGTCTCAATGCCCTCATAGAAGCGGACGTTCGCCGCGCTGTGGCTTGGTGCTTCATCGTAGGCCGTGGCCAGCGTTTTTGCGGTTTTCAACTCGTCTTTCGCGCCGTCAAAATCGAGGCAGTTATACAAAAGCCGCGCGAGCGCCGCATGCGAGGCCGCGCTGATCTTGTCGAGCTCGCTGACCACGCCCTCTTTCCTGAGACCGGAGAGCACCGAATGCTTCCACTGCAAAATGTCGATGGCCGACGTCATATCTTCCCTTGCCTCAAACACATTGGCAAAGCCGTCGCACACGCGCACGAGCGATGTCACTGCGCGCAGCAGCGCCATCGAGAGATAGGGTACGCTCTCTTCGCGCCGCTCCTTGACGAGCGCAAGCAGACAGCCGATCTGGTCGTCGAGCAGCCCGCAGGCGTTGTTCTCTTTGTAGAGCGCGAGCGCGCGTTCCCAGTCCTTCATGTCGAGCAGCACGTTTGCCATATCGAGACGGAGCGACATTTCGCTCACCTGCGGGTCGCTGTTCTGCGGCAGCAGGCGGATAGCGTGCGTCAGTAAGTCGAGCGCGCGGCGCTGCAAGGCTTTATCCTTCCGCGTGCCGCCCGCCATCTCGAAGAGCTTGGCGCATTCGTAGACGACAGTAAAGGTGTTCGGGAACTTTTGCAGGGCCTTTTCCGCCTCGGCAAGGCCCTCGTCGTACCTGTCCTCGCGGCGCAGGACCTTCAGCCGCTCGCTGACGCTCTTTCGGTCGTTCGAGCGCAGGCGATAGCCCAAGAGCGCGTCGACTGAGAGGTCAAAAAAGTCCGCGAGCTCCATCAGCATCGGGAGCTCCGGAAGGCTCTGCCCCTGCTCCCACTTGCTCACCGCCGCAACGGAGACGCCCATCGCCTCGGCCAGCTGCTCCTGCGTCAGCCCCTCCTGCCGGCGGTAAAAGCGAATTTGATCTGCCACATGATTTTCCATACACTGCTCCTCTCTCGCCCCATGCAGGGCGATTTGTTTTTGCCATGGCCACAGTATACCGCCCAAAAAGCAAAAACAACAGCAATCGCCGGTAGAATCAGTTGAGAAATTTTTCAACCGTCAGTTGAATTGACCGTCAAGTCCGTCCTCGCGGCGAGCGAAGCAATGCCGCCTCGGCAAGCAAAAGCAAGATTGATAAAAGCTGAAGTAGTACGCAGTTGCGTAAGGCTACCGACACGCAGGCAGAGCGGCAGCGGGTAGTAGAAGCAGAGACAAATCGTATAGCAACAACACCTGGCAGGCACCCGATTGCGCAGCGCGTGCAGTTCTTCAAGCTGCAAACCCGCAACGGGGGTCGAGGGGCCCTCCCCCTCGCGTTCTCTTGGGGGGGCTAAGGGGGCCATTCTCTCACGCGAGAGAATGGCCCCCTTAGCCGCGTCCCCTGCACGGTGCAGGGAAAAACGCCCCCCTGCGAGTACGCAGGGAACAATACAACACAGTGTGTTAAAACAATGTTAACTGGCTCGTTTCAGGCAATCCCGCAAACGCGCCGAGGGCGCGCAGCTGGTCGATATGCGTCTGCGACAGCTTGTTGCAGCAGAGGGAAAACTCCTCCACCGATGTAAAGTCCTTCCCCTTGCGCTTCTCGACGGTGTCGAGCGCTGCGGTCTCGCCGAGTCCGCGGACGGACGTGAACGGCGGCAGCAGGCCGTTTTCCGTGACGACGAACTTCGTCGCATCGCTGCGGTAGATATTGATGGGCTCAAAGTGGAAGCCGCGCAGGCAGAATTCGTAGCAGACTTCAAGCGTCGTCATCAAGTCCTGTTCCACGGCGGTCGCGTCCTTGTTGTTTTCGATCTCGCGGATGCGGCGGCGCAGCGCGTCGGCGTCCTTGCAGCACTCGGCGGCGTCGAATGCCTTGGCGCGGATGGAGAAGAACGTCGCGTAGAACGCGAGCGGCTCGTGCACCTTGAACCACGCGATACGGAACGCCATCATAACATACGCGACCGCGTGCGCTTTCGGGAAGAGGTAACCGATCTTCGCAAGCGACTCGATGTACCACTCCGGCACGTCGTGCTTGCGCATCTCTTCGACCCACATCGGCCAGTCCCCCGCCTTGCCGCCCTTGACCTTGCCCTTTCGGACGGCCTCCATGATCTTAAAGCTCATCTTCGGGTCAAGCCCCATAGAAATGAGGTAGAGCATGATATCGTCACGGCAGCCGACGGTCTCCAGAACGCTCGCCGTGCCGCTGACGATCAGATCCTTCGCGTTGCCGAGCCACACGTCCGTGCCGTGGGAGAAGCCTGAAAGGCGCAGCAGCGTGTTGAAGTCCTTCGGCTGCGTGTCGACGAGCATCTGGCGCGTGAAGCGGGTGTTAAACTCGGGGATCGCGACGGCGCCCGTGGGGCCGAGCACTTCGTCGTTCTCGTAGCCGAGCACCTTGGACGAGATGAAGATCGACATCGTGTCGGGGTCGTCGAGCGGGATAGCGCGGGCGTTCACGCCCGTCAGATTTTCGAGCATGCGGATCATCGTCGGGTCATCGTGGCCGAGCATGTCGAGCTTTAAGAGGTTGTCCTCCATGCAGTGATATTCGAAATGCGTGGTGATCGTGTCGCTGTCGGGGTCGTCCGCAGGGTGCTGTACGGGGCAGAAATCCTCGATATCCATGTCGTCCGGCACGACGACGAGTCCGCCGGGATGCTGGCCCGTCGTGCGTCGCACGCCGACGCAGCCCGCCGTCAGGCGGTCGATCTCGGCGTTGCCCGCGGCGATACCGTTTTCCTCGAGGTACTTTTTGACGAAGCCGTAGGCCGTCTTCTCCGCGAGCGTACCGATCGTACCCGCGCGGAACACCTGCGTCTTGCCGAACATCTCGACCGCGTGCGCGTGGGCGCGCGCCTGATATTCGCCTGAGAAGTTGAGGTCGATATCCGGCACCTTGCCGCCGCCGTAGCCGAGGAAAGTTTCAAACGGGATGTCGAAGCCGTCTTTGGCATACTTCGTGCCGCAGACGGGACACATTTTATCGGGCATGTCCGCGCCACAGCCATACTCGCCCGCGTGGAACTCGACGTTGCGGCACTTCGGGCAGCGGTAGTGCGGCGGCAGGGCGTTGACCTCGGTGATGCCGGCCATGTACGCTACGAGCGACGAGCCGACCGACCCTCGCGAGCCGACGAGGTAGCCGCACTCGAGCGAGCGCTGCACGAGCTTCTGCGCCGACATGTAGACGACGTCGTACTTGCCCAGAATGCTGCCGAGCTCGACGTTCAGCCGGTCGACGATCAGCTGCGGCAGATCGTCGCCGTAAAGCTCGTGCGCTTTCCCCCACACCATGCGGTTAAGGTCTTCTTCCGAATTTTCAAGCCGCGGCGGGAACAGCTTGCCCTTGGGCAAAAGCTCGATATCCTCCACCTGCTCGGCGATGGCGCGGGTGTTCGTCACGACGACCTCGTAGGCTTTCTTCTTGCCGAGGTAGTCAAATTCCTTGAGCATTTCGTCCGTCGTGCGGAAGTAGAGCGGGACGGGCTCGTTCGCGTCGGCGAATTTCTTTGACGCGAGCAGGATATGGCGATAAACCTCGTCTTCGGGGTCGAGGAAGTGGACGTCGCCCGTTGCGCAGACGGGCTTGCCGAGCTCTTCGCCAAGCTTGACAACAGTGCGGTTGAAGTCCTTGAGGTCTTCGTCGTCGCGCACCGTGCCGTCGCGCACCATGAAGCGGTTATTGCCGAGCGGCTGAATTTCAAGATAGTCGTAGAACGAGGCGATGCGCTTGAGCTCATTCCAGTCCTTGTGGTCGACGATGGCGCGGAACAGCTCGCCCGCCTCGCAGGCAGAGCCGATGATCAAGCCCTCGCGATGCGCGACAAGCTCGCTTTTCGGGATGATCGGCACGCGCTTAAAGTATTTGAGGTTCGACGCCGAGATGAGCTGGTAGAGGTTCTTGAGGCCCACCTTGTTCTTGGCGATCAGAATGATGTGCTTTGGGAAACGGTTGCGCTTGACGCCGAGCGGGCGGAGCTTCGTCATCTCGTCGTTGATCTGCTGGAGGCGCGTGACGCCGCGCTCTTCGAGCATGACGAAAAACTTGGCCAGCATCTGCGCGACCGGGACCGCATCGTCGGACGCGCGGTGGTGGTTGAACTGCGGGAGCTGCAAGTGGTCGGCCACGATGTCGAGCTTGTACTTGCCGAGCTCGGGCAGGAGATTCTGCGCGAAAATCAGCGAGTCGAGATACGTCGGCTCGAACGGGATGCCGCACTTTTTGCAGCCTGCGCGGATGAAGCTGATATCAAACTCCGCATTGTGCGCAGCGAGCGGGCGGCCGCCCGCAAAGGTCAAAAACGCGTGCAGCGCGTCCTCCAGCTTCGGCGCGCCGCGCAGCATGTCGTCTGTGATGCCGGTCAGGCCGATGATCTCAGGCGAAAGCCGACGCTCGGGGTCGACAAAGGTTTGGAACGTGTCGACGATCTCGCCGTCTTTCAGAATGACCGCACCGATCTCGGTGATGGCATCGTGCGCGACCTTCAGACCCGTTGTTTCAATGTCGAAACAGCAGATCTCAGTCGAAAAATCGCCGTCCTGCGGGCCGTGCACACAGATACGGTCGTCGATGTTGTTGAGAAAATAGCCCTCACAGCCGTAAAGGAGTTTTATTTTACCCTCGCCGGTGTGCCAAGCGTCCGGGAAGCTCTGCGCTACGCCGTGATCCGTGATGGCGATGGCGGGCATCCCCCACTTGATCGCGCGCTTGACGACCGCGGCGGTGTCGGTCAGCGCGTCCATGTTGGACATACGGGTATGTAAGTGCAGCTCGACGCGCTTTTCTTCCGCCGTGTCCGTGCGCTCGGCGTGGTCGATCTGCATGATGTCCTGCGGGTTGAGCTGCATGTCCTTACCATCGTAGGAGAGCTCCATGCGGCCGCTGACGCGCAGCCACATGCCGACGCTGATCTTGCCGAGAAGCTCCGTCGCCTCGCGCTCGGGCATGCTGCGGCGGATGAAGAGCGAGCCTTCGTAGTCCGTCATTTCGAGCAACATCGTCCAGACGCCGGCGCGGCGCGTCTCGTGGCAGTCGAACTTGAAGACCTTGCCCTCAACGACGACGTGACCGGCCTTTGGCGTCAGCTCGCTGATGGGGAGCACTCTCCCCTTTGCAATCTCGCGGCCCATGATGACACTGCCGCTGCCGCTCACCTTGCGGCCAGCGTTCTTCAACATGTCGGGAAAGGCCTCCGCCGTTGATTTGACGTGGATGTCCACGCGCTTTAAGTCGTAATTGCGCGCAAGAAGCTGCTCGACCGTTTCGCGCGTCGAGTCGTTCATCTCCGCGCGCACGGTCATGTCGAGCGTCATCGTGCGCTTTTCCGGCTCGAGCACCATGTTCGTGACCATCGCGGCGTTGAGCGGGACGCGCAGGTCAAAATCCGGCGAAAAGTCGGTGAATAATTCAAAAAAAGGAATCTTTTGTGCCATAGCCACAACCTTATCTCAGTATCGTTTCCGCTCGGTCAGAGTTTTTTGATTTCCTCCATCAAAGCGTCGACAAGCTTTTCCTGCGGCACTTTGTAAAGGATTTTTCCTTTTCGGAAAATCATGCCCTCACCTTTACCGCCGGCCACGCCGATATCGGCGGCCGAGGCCTCGCCGGGCCCGTTGACGACACAGCCCATCACGGCGACCGTGATATTCTTCCTGCAGTCGGCAAGACGGCGCTCTAACTCCTCGGCGATCGGGATCATGTCGTACGCCGTGCGGCCGCACGTCGGGCAGGAGACGAGGTTCACACCGCTGCGGCGGATGCCGCAGGCTTGCAAAATGCGCTTGGCGGCGTAGACCTCTTCCACGGGGTCCGCCGTGAGCGAGACGCGCATCGTGTCGCCGATGCCCTCGCACAGAAGGCCGCCGATGCCGATGGCGGACTTCAAAAGCCCCATCGTGGGCGTGCCCGCCTCGGTCACGCCGAGGTGGAGCGGATAGTCGACCTTTTCGTGCAGAAGGCGATAGGCCGCCATGTTGAGCGGTACATCAGAGCTCTTGACCGAGATGCAGATCTCGGTAAAATCGAACTTTTCAAGCAGCCGCACATGTCTGAGCGCGCTCTCGACGAGCGCCTCGGGCGTCACGCGGCCATATTTTGCGAGCAGCTCCTTTTCAAGCGAGCCGCCGTTCACGCCGATGCGGATGGGAACCTTGTGTTCACGGCAGGCGTCTACGACCGCCTTGACGCGGTCATCTCCCCCGATGTTGCCGGGGTTGATGCGAATTTTGTCCGCGCCGCGCGCCGCCGCTTCGACGGCGAGACGGTAGTCGAAATGAATGTCCGCGACGAGCGGGATGGAGATATTCTCCTTAATTTCACTCAGCGCGTGCGCGGCCTCCATATTCGGCACCGTGACGCGCACGATCTCGCAGCCCGCCTCTTCGAGCGCGTGGATCTGCGCGATGGTGGCCTTGGCATCCTCAGTGTGCGTGTTGCACATCGACTGGATCGTGACCGGCGCGCCGCCGCCGATAGCGACGCCGCCTGCGATAATTTGCTTGCTCATAAGATCATCCTCCTCACAGGAGCTTGACAATGTCGTGGAACGTGACGAACAGCATCAGCGCCATTAAAAGCGCAAAGCCGATGCCGTTGATGACGTTCAGATATTTGGACGGAATCTCTTTCTTGAACAGCGCTACGGCGATGCCGTTGACGAGCAGGAACAGCACGTGTCCGCCGTCGAGTGCGGGCAGCGGCAGCAGGTTCATCACGGCGAGATTCACCGCGATCATCGCGGCGAAGTAGAGGATGCTCTCGAGCGCCGCGCCAAAGCCAGCCTCGGCCTCGGTCTCCTTGCCGACCTCCGTGATGGTCGAGACGATGCCGACCGGGCCGCTCAGATCGTTGACGCCCGCCGCGCCCGAAAGCAGCATTTGCAGGCTCAGTCTCACGATGCGGACATAGTCCATCGTCTGGTACCAGCTGTATTGCAGGCGCAGAAGCGGCGTCGCCTCGACGATCCCGCCGTAGGTAAAGCCGTAGGCCTCGTACTCCTTACCGTTTTCGTCGGTGTAGACTTGCTTAGTGAGCGTGCGGTCGAGCTTTTTGCCGTCGCGCAGGACGGTCATGTCGATCGTGCCCGTGTCGCCAAGGCCCATGATGAGCGACACGTCGCTCTTTAAATAAATGCGCTCACCGTTGATGGCGTAGATCGTGTCGCCGGGCATCAGGCCGTCCTCTCCCTGCTGCGGGAAATCGGGGTTCAGCTCGACGATCTCCGTCGTGTAGAATGCCTGCGCACCCGCATACAGACAGATGACGATGATGAGGCCCGTCAGGAAGTTCATGAACGCGCCCGCGACGAAGATGATGAACTTCTTCCACCAGACCTGGCGGCCCAGCGCGCGGTCGTCGTCCGAATCCTCGTCCTCGCCCTCCATGGCGCAGTAGCCTCCGATGGGCAGGAGCCGCAGGGAGTATTCGGTGTCCCCTTTCGTCTTATGGAAGAGCTGCGGGCCCATGCCGATGGAAAATTCATTGACGCGCACGCCGCAGGCCTTGGCCGCCAAAAAGTGGCCAAACTCATGCACGGCGATGAGCACGCCGAAAATCAGGATCGCAATGAGAATATAAACCATGGTCTCTCCTAAATTTGGTCAGTTGAGCTTTTCGCGCACGACCTCGCGCGCGAGCCGGTCTGCTTCCAGAATATCCGAAAGCTGCGGCTGATATACCGTCTC
>ERZ772867.3254-NODE-3254-length-13884-cov-3.558826_pt1 | contig 13884 bp, 10 predicted proteins | sample MGYA00511341_ERZ772867 | MGnify/ENA primary metagenome ERZ772867 (study PRJEB29015, sample SAMEA2737707) | human gut metagenome | biome: human gut; feature: human-associated habitat; material: faeces | place: China | collected 2012 ... | reverse complement strand
GAAACAGGATGCACCGAACCAGCACAAGGTATTTCCGGCGGACAGGTTGGCGGTGCAGTATTTATGCAGCGATTGCCAGAAATGCCTGCCACCGGGCATGACATAAGAGGCATTCCCGAACGGCAGGCATTTTTCCGGCTGGAGTTATCCTGATAACCATTCATATTTCATTCTCCTACAAAAGCAGTTATACTTTATCTTATGCAGGAAATATATAAATGCGATCGCTGCTGAAAAACAGAGCGATCATTATGTACTATTTTTTACAAAGGTAACTGATAACATCTTTTCTGGTAATAATACCGATAAAATTTTTCTGATCATCCAGCACCGGCACGAAATTCTGGTTCATGATCTTTCCCAGAAGATCTTCCATATCCGCATTGACAAGTACCGGCTGATTATCGGAACGGCGTGGAATCTCAGTGATCCGCACTTTTTCCAGTCCTTTCTGCACCAGATCTGTCTTATTTTTGAGTCCCCACAGCAGGTCGCCCTCGGTTAATGTTCCTGCGTAACGCCCTGCTTTCGTGATGATCGGCACCGCAGAATACTTGTACTTTTCCATCGTATCCATTGCCTGCCCAACCGTGTCCTCCTCATTCACATAAATGACTTCACTTTTCGGTGTCAGAAAAAATAATATATTCATGGTTTACCTGTTCTCCTTTCATCTTTCCCCATACGTCCCCCATACGTATCTGTAGATTTTGTATATTTTCGTTCAAATCTGCCTTCGTTCTTCTTGATTATACCAAATCCGTCCAAAAAAGATATAAAGAAATCCTTATTTTTCCATCAAATTTTTCTATAATCGGTACTGTTCATACCCGTGACCAGTAACTATATTCCGCTCCTAATAACCCATCTCCTCATCCACAAACACAACCTCTACTTCCATCCCATTGCTCGGACGCTCCAGGATCACGATCGAATGGCAAATCCGTGCCGGGCTGTTGCAGTCTACGCAAACGCCCGTTTTCGCACACGGGGTCTGGACCTGCAGACGGGCTGCGTTCTTCGGTGCTGCGATCTGTTTTGCACGTTCCATCGCAGATGTCAAATCCGGACAGACTTTATTGGTTCCAATGACAAAATATACTTTTTCCGGTCCGAATAAGGTCTGCGACACGCGGTTTCCGGTTCCATCGATATTGACCAGTTCTCCGATTTTGGAAACACCATTGGCGCTGGTTATGTACACCTCGGCACTTCTCGCTTCCACAAGCGTCTCGCGCCCCGCCCTTTTCCAGTGCCAGATCACCTCATTTTTCTCGGAAAGTGCTTCATAAAGTCCCATCTCCTGTGCCGTTACGCTTCCGCCTATCGCAACTTTTTTCCCGGAAATCTGATCTTTCAGATAGGCCAACGCAGACTCCTTTGTATCAAAGAAACTTGTTTTAAATCCGTGACGTTCAAAATTATTCTTCAGCAATTCCTGTTCCATCTTTGTCATCCTTATTAAATCGTTCAATTTATAGTAACTTTTATTTATAACCTACATTGACAGCCTTTGATCTTTGAAAATATTCGTACTTTACCTATAGTATATCAAATATTGGCAGAAAAACAAGGCAGAGCAAATTAGCTGCCCGCCTTGCTTCAAGTCAAGTTACTGTTCACGCATGCGTGCCCAGTAACGGAATTTGCCGTGGCTTCGCATTCAAATACGGCAAATTCCTGCTGCCACCACGTTTTCTTACGGCACTTTCGGTTCCAAAAGTGCCTACCCGTAAACAGTATCAAGTCAACAAAATTCCCTGTCTTCATGTTTTCATACAGCAGCTTTCTGTTTCAAAACCACCTGTCACAAAACACAAACTTATCCCTTCATTTCCAATTTCTGCCACAGCCAGAACCAGACTGCAAGGCGTATCATAAACAGCATTTCAGCCTGTCATTCCAGATAGTCCAGCGCATCCACCGGTTCTCCGTCGTGCATCAGCTCGAAATATACGTTATTTCCCTCAATCGAATAGTATTTGGTCGGCTCTGCCACATATCCGAGTATCGTATCTTTTGCCACATACTGCTTCTGCGCCACCTGAACGTCTTTGAGCTGTCCACAGACCGCCGTGTAGCCGCTTCCCAGATCCAGCACAACATAATTGCCGATCTCCTCATTGGAACCGACTTCGGTTACCTGCGCCTCGGCGGGTGCGGCGACCGGCTCACTCACATCGCCCTGGATAATGAGCGCCGGATTGCATTTGTATTGATCGAGCGTCGGAAAATAGATGGTCGAATCCATGCTGTAATCGAGAATTACATTGCCCTGGACCGGCCAGCTTAAGCGATCGGTTCCATTGTAGGAAAGTGCGCGTGCGGCAGCTGCTCCGGCTCCCAGACTGCTCTCTTTTTCCTCCTCCATCGGCTTCTGATCGGCTTCATCCCGGTTATTGACCGAATACGAGGCATCCGAACTTCCTGCCACCTGTGCGCGTGTTTCCGCCTGTCCGTCGTTTTCTTCTAAACGGTTCTGCGGCATCTCTTCCGCCAGGATTCCCTCCGTCTGCGGCACATCCAGATACGGATTTTTTCCATCCTGCGCATTATCTTTTCGAATTTTTACGGTTCCTGCTGCGGCTACGATTGTCAGCAGACCAAGCACTGTCATTACCAGAACAAGTTTGTCCCTGAATAACTGTCTTACTTTATTTTTCACGTTTATCACCTCGGTATTAGTCTTGCCGAAGTGAATCGTTTTATTCAGAAACGATTTGAATATTTTTAAAATAATGCTTTAAAATTTCTTCCGCGCTGCTCCCATTCTCCGCCATGAGTCCCGCCCCGTACTGCGACAACCCGTAACCATGCCCGCGCCCATAAGTAACACAGCGGATTTCGTCCCCGTCTTCCTCGAGGGAAAAAGCTGGCGACGGCACGCCTAACGCATAGCGCACCGCGTCCCCGCTGTATGTCTCCGCCCCAATCTGCACGGTTTCCACATAACCGGCGCTGTCCCTTTTCACGATCTGAATCTCCTCCAGAATCCGATCTTCTTCCAGATTTTCCAGATCCGGGTGTTCTCCCAATGCATTCAGTCCTTCTTCCAGACGTTTTTTCAGTTCTTCCCGTGTCATGCCCTGCCGCGTCAGGTAGCCGCCAGCGCCCTCATCCTCCTTTGCCGCAACCGACGCCAGATACGGATGCGCCTCATCCCCTTCGCGCGTCCGCCCCGCGCTCACTGCATGAAACAGCGGCTCAATATAATCCCCAGCCCAGATCGCCGTCTGTCCTGTGCTCTCCCGCACCGCCCCACAGATCGTCTGGTAATATTCCGGCATTCCAGCCGCCTCAAACCGGCTCTCGATCTGCTCCGGCTCCAGATAATCCATATCTAACGCCGATTCCTCGATCGAATCCGCCCCGTCCATCTCCCGGTACAGCGCCGTCCGCGCCAGAATTGCCTGCGCCTTGACTGCCTCCTTCGGATAGCCGTCCGGAATCTGCACTGCAGTCAGACCGATCAGATATTCTTCCAGTGGGACAGCATACCCGGTTCCGTTGTTGCGGACGCCATCCTCCCGATCCAGAAGGATCTGCCGACCATCCGTCTGACTTTCCCATCCAGATGTTCTATCTGAATTTCCTCCGATTTTTCCTCCATCCGCCCCCTGCACACGCCCGGAAACTGCCAGTGTTGTGATATATGGGATCAAAAAAGCCGCCAGCACGGCGGCAGTTCTCTTCTTCATTTCGGTTCTCCTGTTTTGACTGTTCCAGTACGGTTTCACGCATTTTCTGTTTTGCCATACCAGTAAACTTATGGTTTCAATGCCTTACAAACCTGCTTCTTTTCTCTGCCTTCCTTATCTTATGACAGGCACTCAAAAAATATCACAAGTCTACACTCCGGCTTTTCCTCCGCCGCCCTTTGCAGTCTCTTCCAGTTTCCCCTCTATCATTCTTTTCCTCCCCCAGCGTCACACCATCCAGCAGCCAGCGGAACCATCCCTTTTTCTTCATCACCACAGTTCCATGAAAGTCCATCGTCTTCTCCGGTGCCAGCACCTCATCGCCTTTTTCCAGACAGAAACGCACCGAAACCGTGTAGTCATACGTCCGCGCCTTCTTCTCCCGCCCCGTCTCGCTCAGCTGACAGTTCGTCACATACACGCGTTCCACCGGTGCGGAAAACTGCGATAATAAAAGGACATACGGAAGCCCCGTCTGCTCCAGCGCCTCGCATCCAGCCTCGGTTGCCGTCTTTCCATACTCTTTCGCGTAGATCGCCGTCAGACCGTCCTGATACACCTCATCCAGATCAAACGCCCGGTTCGCCGTATAAAGCGAATAGATTTCCTTTTTCGCCTGCTGATAGGCGCTGTTTTTATAAGAAGCAAACAAAAACAGCGAAATGATAAAAAAGAGGGAAGCACCCACAAGAGGAACCGAAAATCCTTGTGTCCCCGGTCTTTTTCTGTATCCTCTCATAGTGTGTCCTCCCTCTTTTTACTCCTTTTACAGTGCCTTTACATCATCATCGTCCACATGGATCTTCTCCAGATGCCAGATGTCGCGCACATACTCCTCGATGGTACGGTCAGAGGAGAATTTACCAGCGCTTGCTGTGTTGAGCATGGCTGCTCTCGCCCACCAGTTCTCGTCACGGTAAGCTGCCTCGACGCGTTTCTGTGCTTCCGCATAGGAACGGAAATCTTTCAGGATGAAGTAGGTATCTGCCTTGGCACTGTTCTTTGTATTTAACAGAGAATTGTAAATATCGCGGAACAGCTCCGGATCCTGCGGTGAATAGTAGCCGTTGATGAGCTGCATCAGCACGCGGCGGATATCCTGGTCGGTGTTGAAGATCTCCTCCGGGTTGTAACCGCCGTTGTTCTCATAATTGATAACCTCGTCAGCGCTCAGACCGAAGATAAATGCGTTCTCCTTGCCTACCTCCTCGACGATCTCCACGTTCGCACCATCCATCGTGCCCAGCGTCAGCGCACCGTTCAGCATGAACTTCATGTTGCCGGTACCGGACGCCTCCTTGCTGGCGGTGGAAATCTGCTCGCTGACATCCGCTGCCGCAAAAATCAGTTCTGCGTTGGAAACGCGGTAATCTTCGATAAACACAACTTTCAGCTTACCATTGATGGATTTATCATTGTTGATAACATCTGCTACAGAGTTAATCAGTTTGATCGTCTTCTTGGCAATCTGGTAACCTGCCGCTGCTTTCGCACCAAAGATAAAGGTTCTCGGAACCATATCCATGTTTGGATTGTCTTTGAGCTGGTTATACAGGTACATTACATGAAGAATATTTAAAAGCTGTCTCTTGTACTCATGAAGACGTTTTACCTGTACATCGAAAATGGAACGCGGATCAACGTCGATTCCGTTGTGCTCCTTGATGTATTTTGCCAGGCGCAGTTTATTCTGGTACTTGATGTTCATAAATTCCTGCTGGAATTTCGGATCATCGACGTATACTTTTAATTTTGCCAGGTGCGGAAGATCGGTAATCCACTCGTCGCCAATCTGCTCCGTGATCCAGTCTGCCAGAAGCGGATTGCCATGCAGCAGGAAACGACGCTGGGTGATACCGTTTGTCTTATTGTTAAATTTCTCCGGCATCATCTCGTAGAAATCTTTCAGCTCCTGATTTTTCAGAATCTCGGTGTGAAGTTTTGCCACACCGTTGACGGAATATCCGGCTACGATCGCCAGATGCGCCATCTTGACCTGACCGTCAAAGATGATCGCCATCTTTTTAACTTTCTCGTAGTTATTCGGGTACTTATTCTGTACCTCGATCAGAAAACGGCGGTTGATCTCTTCCACAATCTGGTATACACGCGGAAGCAGGCGGGAGAACAGCTCGATCGGCCATTTTTCCAGCGCCTCTGCCATGATAGTGTGGTTGGTGTATGCACAACATTTTGTTGTGATACCCCACGCCTCATCCCAGTTTAAGCCTTCCTGATCCAGGAGCAGGCGCATCAGCTCAGCAACTGCCACGGTCGGATGCGTATCGTTCATCTGGAATACGATCTTCTCCGGCAGTTTGTGAATATCATCGTTTGTCTCTTTGAATTTCTTCAGAGCAACCTGTAAGCTGGCAGAAATGAAGAAATACTGCTGTTTAAGACGCAGCTCTTTACCCGCATAGTGGTTGTCGTTCGGATAAAGGACCTCAACCAGGTTCTTCGCCAGATTCTCCTGCTCGACCGCCTTCTGGTAATCACCCTTGTCAAATGCAGAAAGGCTGAACGTGTCGATCGGCTGTGCATCCCAGATACGCAGGGTGTTGACTACGTTGTTGCCGTAGCCGACAATCGGCATATCATACGGAACTGCCAGAACAGACTGATAACCTTCCTGTACAAAATGGTTGCGCTCACCGTCCCACTCGGTCTTGACATAACCGCCAAATTTAACCTCGGTCGCATACTCCGGGCGGCGAAGCTCGAACGGATAACCGTTTTTCAGCCACTCATCCGGCACCTCCACCTGGTAGCCGTCCTGAATTTTCTGCTTAAACATACCGTAGTGGTAACGAATGCCGCAGCCGTAAGCCGGATAACCAAGCGTTGCCAGGGAATCCAGAAAACATGCTGCCAGACGCCCCAGACCGCCGTTTCCAAGTGCCGGATCCGGCTCCTGATCCTCAATCGCATTGAGGTCAAAACCAAGCTCTTCCAGTGCTTCCTTCACTGCTTTTTTTGCACCCAGGTTGATGATATTGTTACCAAGCGCACGTCCCATCAGAAACTCCATAGAAAGGTAATATACCTTCTTTGCGCCTGTCTCGTCAAACTGCTTCTGGGTTGCAATCCAGTCGTCGATAATCACATCCTTGATCGCATAGGACACAGCCTGGAATATCTGCTGCGGTGTCGCCTCGTCGATCGTTCTGCGGTACTGGTTCTTTACATTTTCGATAATACTCTTTTTAAACTCTTCTTTGCTGATCTCGCGCATCCTGTCCTCCTAATATTCGTAGTATCACGGTTTCCCGTCAGGCACATCAGTCAGTCGTTTTCTCAACACCAAACATACCTTTTTCGCCATTGATATCCCACTCTTTTGTGTATCCGCTCATGGTGCCAATCAGGATATTATCAGCCAGAACCTCTTTCTTGATTTCCTCTGTATGCTTCTTTAAAATTTCTGCAAGTTTATCATTTCCATCCTGGAATACGTTGATATGGTTCATTACCTCAAAACCGGCTTCCTTACGCATCGTCTGAATCTTACTGATGATCTCGCGGACAAAGCCCTCTTCGATGAGTTCCGGTGTCAGATTAGTGTCCAGAACAACGGTAACGAAATTATCACCCTCAGATACAAAGCCCGGTACCTGTGCCATGTCAATCAGAAGATCTTCTTTTGCCAGCTCTACCTTTGTACCGTCCTGCGTCTCAAAGCTTAAAAGGTCGGTTTCATTTAAGGTATCCATCGCCTGATTTCCGTCCAGACCTGCAAGAATCTCTTTGATCTCGTTTACATACTTGCCATACTTGCGTCCAACGGTACGAAGCTGCGGCTTGAAGCTGTAGGAGGTAAATGCGCGGACATCATCCGTGAACTCTACCTTCTTCACATTCAGCTCATCCTGGATGATTTCCTGATAGAACTCTGGCAGAGCGGTCTCTGCCTTCACGAACATACGTCCGATCGGCTGACGGTTCTTGATGTTAGCAGTATTTCTTGCTGCACGACCCAGAACGACAACCTTCAGGACTTCTTCCATTTTCGCTTCCAGATCCTTGTCGATGTGCGCCTCATTTGCAACCGGGAAGTCGCACAGATGGATGCTCTCCGGTGCCTCTTTATCCAGACTGCGAACCAGATTCTGGTAAATGTCTTCGGTCATGAACGGAATCATCGGAGCCGCTACCTTCGCTACAGTTACCAGTGCGGTGTAGAGTGTCATGTACGCATTGATCTTATCCTGCTCCATGCCCTTCGCCCAGAAACGCTCACGGCTTCTTCTGACATACCAGTTACTCATATCATCGACGAAATCCTGGAGCGCTCTTGCAGCCTCCGGAATTCGGTAGTTGCCCAGATCGTCGTCTACCTCTTTGATGAGGCTGTTTAACTTAGACAGCAGCCATTTGTCCATAACCGGAAGTTTATCGTATTCCAGCGTATATTTGGTTGCGTCAAAATTATCAATATTCGCATAGAGTACAAAGAATGCATAGGTATTCCAGAGAGTACCCATGAAACGTCTCTGTCCCTCGATAACGGCTTTTCCGTGGAAACGGTTCGGCAGCCACGGTGCACTGTTAATGTAGAAATACCAGCGGATCGCGTCAGCGCCGTAAGTCTGCAGTGCATCGAACGGGTCAACTGCGTTGCCCTTGGACTTACTCATCTTCTGTCCGTTCTCATCCTGGACATGACCCAGAACGATAACATTCTTGTACGGTGCCTTGTTAAAGATCAGGGTCGAAATAGCTAACAGGGAGTAGAACCATCCACGCGTCTGATCAACCGCCTCGGAGATGAAATCTGCCGGGAACTGCTGCTCAAACAGTTCTTTATTTTCAAATGGATAATGATGCTGTGCAAATGGCATTGCTCCTGAATCGAACCAGCAGTCAATAACTTCCGGTACTCTCTTCATTGTGCCACCACATTTTTTACATTTGAATGTAACTTCATCAATATATGGTCTGTGTAATTCTACTTTTGCATCATCAGGATTTCCACTTCTTTCTGCTAATTCTGCACGACTGCCAATTGATTCCTGGCATCCACAATCGCAACATTCCCAGATGTTAAGTGGTGTACCCCAATAACGGTTTCTTGAAATCCCCCAATCCTGTACATTTTCAAGCCAGTTTCCAAAACGTCCTTCACCTATTGATTTTGGAATCCAGTTTACTGTATTGTTATTTGCAACAAGCTTATCCTTAACTTCTGTCATCTTGATAAACCATGATTCTCTTGCATAGTAAATTAATGGTGTATCACATCTCCAGCAGTGTGGATAATCATGTTCAAACTTAGGTGCGTCGAATAACTGTCCTCTCTTATCAAGGTCAACTAATACCTTAGGGTCAGCATCCTTAACAAATAATCCTGCATAAGGTGTATCGTCTGTAAGCTGTCCTTTATCATTTACAAGCTGTACAAATGGAAGGTCATATTTACGTCCTACATTAGCATCGTCTTCACCAAATGCCGGTGCGATATGAACAACTCCGGTACCATCTGTCAGAGTTACATACTCATCACATACAACGTAAAATGCTTTCTTACGCTGCTTTGCAGCCTCATCTGCCGCACACTGGTACAGTGGCTCGTATTCTTTGCCCTCCAGTTCTGTTCCCTTATACGTTGCAAGTACTTCGTAAGCGTCTTTTCCTTCTTCTGCAAGTCTTCCAAGAACGGTATCAAGCAATGCACATGCCATATAATAAACTCTTCCGTCTGCTGCCTTTACCTTTGCATAATCCTCTTTTGGATTTACGCAGAGTGCAAGGTTGGATGGAAGTGTCCATGGTGTTGTTGTCCATGCAAGAATATACGCATCCTCATCTTTGACTTTAAAGCGGACGATTGCAGAACGCTCCTTGACATCCTTATATCCCTGTGCAACTTCCTGTGCAGAAAGAGGTGTTCCACAACGAGGGCAGTAAGGAACAATCTTGAATCCTTTGTAAAGGAGTCCTTTATCCCAAATTTTCTTCAAAGCCCACCACTCAGACTCGATGAAATTGTTGTCATACGTTACATATGGATGCTCCATATCAGCCCAGAATCCAACTGTGCCGGAGAAGTCTTCCCACATTCCTTTGTATTTCCATACACTTTCTTTACATTTCTTGATGAATGGTTCAAGACCGTATTTCTCGATCTGATCCTTTCCGTCCAGTCCGAGCATCTTCTCAACTTCCAGCTCTACCGGAAGACCATGCGTATCCCATCCTGCCTTTCTCGGAACCATATAACCTTTCATTGTGCGGTATCTCGGAATCATATCCTTGATAACACGGGTCAGAACGTGTCCGATATGCGGCTTGCCATTGGCTGTCGGAGGTCCGTCATAGAAAATATAATCCGGGCATCCTTCTTTTTCATCCATACTCTTCTGGAAGATATTTTCGTCATCCCAGAATTTTTCAACTTCTTTTTCACGCTCAACAAAATTCATGTCTGTTGAAACTTTCTTATACATAGCTTTGATCCTTTCTTAAAATATATTTTGGAAAAGGAATCTTCTAAAATAAAGAAAGACCTCCGTCCGTAATAGGACGAAGGTCTGAAATTCCTTTCGTTGTACCACCTGTTACAGCATACTTGGATCTTCCCGATCCGCATATGGTATTCTTTAACGCAGAACTCACGTCAACCCTTACTCCTCGAAATCTGTCTCACCGGAATCACCGGTATGCCTGTTAAATGCTTCCGTTTCAGGGGTTGCTGCTCTGGAGTGATCTTCAGAAATCTCTTACTGATACCGGGCTTACACCTTCCCCGGCTCGCTGGGATGTTCAGATAAATCCTACTCTCTCCGTCATCGCTTTAACCTGTAGTCTTCCATACAGAATTATTATAAAGAGATTCTGCCTGCTAGTCAAGGTTTTTTCTTTTTCTGCGATGTCTTTCTGCGATGTCTTTTCCGCCTGTGCCGTCTGCTTTTGCCTGCTTATATTTTATCCATGCAACCGCTCCCGTCACAAGTACCAAAACCACTGCGACCACAGCGATAAGCACCACCGGCCTGCTCTCTTTCTCCTTCCTGTCTGTCGTTGTGCCAGTCTTTTCTGTTCCTTTTGTTATTGTCGGTTTCTCTACCGACTTTTTATTATCCAGCGTTACATCTGCCTTCCCTACGATCTGTCCTTCATAGGTATATGTAACGGTTCCCTCATTGACGGAACCATCCTTTGCTTTAACTTCCGCTTTCAGATCTGAAAACTTCACGTTGGGGGGCAGTACTACATAAGCATTTTCCTCATCTTTATATGACCGTACTCCGTCTGCTTTTTCCAGATCTTTCAGCATCACTTTCGAGAAATTATTAAATCCATAATCAATGATGGCTCTGGTATCCGTATACGCATCTGACCCGAAATCATATAGCACCACTGCAACCAACTGCAGCTCTCCGTTATCTGCCATCGTCACCAGGGTCGTTCTTGCCTGATCTGTATAACCGGTCTTTCCACCTTTGCAATACTCATAATAATTTGCATTCTGTGGCCAGAGCATCTTATGCTTCTGATTGACCGTTCTCACCTCATTTACCAGATTGGTCGGTGGAATCTGATGTGTCAGTGACTGTGCGATCGTCCGAAATGCTTCTTTCTGATATACTGCTGCCCCAATCAGAGCCATATCATGAGCTGTCGTATAATGTTGCTCATCATGAAGTCCATTTGCATTCGTCCAGTGTGAGCCGGTACATCCCAGTGCATCTGACTCTTCATTCATCGCCTCTATAAAGGTATTGTAGTCTCCGCCCATCTGCTTTCCAACGCTCTCTGCAACTGCATACGACACTTCATTGGCAGATGCAAGCAACACGGCATATAAAGAATCTTCCAGCGTCAATTCCTCTCCTGCACGCATCCCAATATGAGCATCTCCGTACTGCAGGAAAGAAATACTGTCCTGTGAAAATTCTACTTTATCTGTCAGTTTCGCATGATCCAGTGCAACAAGTGTAGTCAGAAGCTTTGTAATACTTGCCGGATAATGCTGCTTATCGATCTGCTTTCCATATAGGATCGCTCCACTGTTCATATCCATCACAATCGCTGAATCAGCATAAACTGCCGGTCCCTGCGGCCAGTTCGTCAGTCCATTTGAATCCGTCGGCTCTGCATAGCAAGTCTGCCGCTGGGTTTCACGATCCGCCGCTGTATCCCCCTCCTCAGCAAATATCTTTACTGCCGGGGTCAGAACAAACGCTGCTGCCAGTATTGCGGACAGACAGAGCGTGCCATATCTTTTTATATTTATCATAAAAGAGTTCCTCCGATAATCTTCTTTATTATAAATCTCGGCTCTTACTTTTTCAACTCTTTCTGACTACGATGTTTTTTATCTACGATGTTTTTTATCATTCAGAGAATTTCTGACACCTGAATCCGTGCCACTAAAATAATTCACTTTATGCAAAAAGGTGACGGAAATCTCCGCTGATCTCCGCCACCTTTTTATTTTCATATTTTCTATTTTTTACTGACTGTTTTTTCAGATTCTCATTCATATTTCCATGTGATCTGATATTCTGTTCCCGTCGTTTCTCCAAGCTGCATGATATAATTCTCAATCATCTTTTTTGCCCGCTCCTGTGCATTTACAAGAAGTGCTGTATTCTCTTCTGCTGTTTTTATCATTTCATTTCTTGCATTTTCTACCGCACCGGTTGCATCTTCCGCAGTAATTTCATTTTTATTAATCCCGTCTTCACTGAAAATATAGGAGTCAGAATTATACGAATCATCATCTACATTTACCTGTTGTACTTCAGCTTCAGGAATTGTGACCGTTACATCGGTTCCATTTACTTTCATCTGCACTTTCGACATATCAATGCCAAGTTTCACCGTTCCGGTATATTCAATCCAGAATTGCCGGTCCTTTTCCCCAAAATGCCAGATTCCCGTACCTGCCGGCTTTTCGGATTTTGCCACATTATGATAATAACATTCTACTGTTGCAAGTTTACAGATGGAACGGACCTGCATAATATCCGGCTCTGTACTTTTTGCTGCCTCTTTGTCTTCTGATTTTCCGCATCCACTTAACAGACTGATCAGCAGGATTCCGATCAGGGAAAGGGTTATGATCTTCTTTTTCATTTGTATCCACCTCACTTAATTATAACTGTATATTCATCATCCACCTGATCAACCCATGGTTCAATCAGACCGGAAATTGCAGAAATCGCATTTTCTTTTGCAAGCTCCGTAATCCGGGTTTCTTCATTTGCTTTCTTTTTCAGATCTTCTTTGCTGACTTTGTACGCATCAGCAGAAATTGTTGCAGTATTATATTCATCTTTCTCGAAAATATATTTCAATGACCCTTCATTGACACTACAGTCCAGAATTTTTGCCTCTGGAACAGTAATCCTTATTTCCTTTTTATCCGGATTCACTTTCACTTTCAGTTTATCAAAATCAATTCCCGCACTCACAGTTCCCTCATATGCCACATGATAAAGAAGCGTCTTTCCGTCTTCATCATAACCGGCTGCTACCGCATTATACGTATACTCAAGTGTAGACAGTTCACTGATATCTAAAATTTTTTCAATCGATGACTGACTGATCGTTGTTACCTCTCCTTCTTTTGAATCAAAAAATCCTTTTTTTATAACAAATACGATCAGAACGATCACTATAATTCCTATAACTCCTTTTATCAATCCTGGAATGGAAGTGAGTACTTTCAAAGGATTGATCTTGGGAACAGCACCTTTCTTTTTTCTACTTTTGTTCTTCATTCTTTTTTCTCCTCATAAGTTCTTTTTCAGATTTTCTTTTTGAATACTTACATTTTTCATGTTTCTTGCTGTTTCGGATTTATTCAAGTATAATAAATATTAAATTATAAATACACTTCTGGAAAGCAGAATTATTTCAATGTATTTCTCATATTTTGTGACATAAAAGGGTGAATTTATCATCTGAAAGCACATGAAAATGTGCATGAAAATGCTATCGTAAAATGCTATGAATTTTGCTATTGAGAATCGCTTGATTTTATGATAGAATAAAAGTTGTTTCCGAGGTACTTTGAGACGAAAATACAGTATGTTCCTTTAGTTAAACGGATATAACGGATCCCTCCTAAGGGAAAGCCGAGGCATTCCCCAAATTAGGGAACGTTCTAATGTTACCAAATCGAAAAAATCTGTAGATTGACAACTCGAAAAAGAGTTGATAATCTTATATATGGCCG
>ERZ772867.3249-NODE-3249-length-13898-cov-3.634400_pt1 | contig 13898 bp, 9 predicted proteins | sample MGYA00511341_ERZ772867 | MGnify/ENA primary metagenome ERZ772867 (study PRJEB29015, sample SAMEA2737707) | human gut metagenome | biome: human gut; feature: human-associated habitat; material: faeces | place: China | collected 2012 ... | reverse complement strand
ATATTCTAAAAATATATACATTTGTCCCATTATGGAAAGAAATCCAACAATGACTGATATCGATTTCCTTTTACGGCAAATCACGACCGAGGATAATAAGCTCTCCTTCCAACGTTTATTTGAGTTATATTATCCGGCTCTTTGCATATATACCAAACGTTTTATCTCTGACCGGGAAACGAGAGAAGATATCGTACAGGAAGTTTTTTCCTCCATCTGGGAAAATCGTAAACGCATCGTAATAAGAACTTCCGCGCGCAATTATCTCATCACAGCTACCAAGAACCACAGTCTCAACTATCTGCAACGCAATCACGAAGAATATGTAGACCAATTCTCTCAAGAGCAAATCCCTATCTATGCGGAAAGTGGCGAGGAGCTTTATACTTGGGAAGAATTACAAACCCTACTTCGAGAGGCACTTGCTAAATTACCTGAAAACTATCGATATGTATTCGAGAAGAATCGCTTTGAGAATAAGAGTTACGGCGAGATCGCGGAGGATATGCAAATATCCATACGGACAGTAGAAAGATATAAAAATAAGGCGATTGAAATATTAAAGACAGAGTTGAAAGACTACTTGCCCCTGTTCATTGGTTGGCTATTTTAACAAAAACTTCCGGAAATACCCACATACCTCCGGAAGTTTCTCGTCCTCAATTTATTGTTGCTCCAACCAAACCTTCACCCCTTCAAGTAAGATCTGGTTCTCATCAGACTTCTGGGTAGAGAGCCGTAGATAAGTCTCATCCAAGCCCCGGAAATTCGAAGCGTCACGGATCAAGATCCCGTAATTATCTAAAAGGAATTGCTTTAAATCAGCGGCTGTACCCTTCTTCAAACGGACAAGGAAGAAAGTCGTAGAGGTCGGGATTACCTCCAAGCCATCCAATTTACTTAATTGATAAATAAAATCCGCTGTCTCACGCTGCCATTTACGGATCGGCAACGTAAATTGCGCCGGATGGATCAAGATATATTTACTTGCCTCGATAGCGATAGCATTTACCGACCAAGGTATGATATACTTGTTCACTTTCTCCGCGATCTCCGGAGAAGCGACCAGATAACCGATACGCAAGCCGGGGATATTATAGGCCTTCGAGATAGACTGGACAAGGATTAAGTTCTTATGCGTTTTCACGTCACTCGGCTTTAGCATGTCTTCCGTCGTAAAAGCCACGTATGCCTGGTCAATAATGAAGGTAGTCTGCGGATTCGCCGAGATCAAACGGAGAAGCTCCGTACGGTGGATCAGCTTTCCATCCGGATTATTCGGATTACAAATCCAACAGAAATCCTGTCCCTCCAAGGATAACTCTGATAAATCGTCCGATGTCGGGAAGAAAGAGATCTCATGCTCATGCAAACGGCAAGCGTCCTCATATTCAGAGAAAGAAGGAATAGCGATCATGGATTTCGCACCTCGCCAAGCTTGCGCTAACAAATAAAAAGCCGTGATCGAGCCATTCGTCACTACAATATTCTCTTCCTTGATCTCATACCGGCGGGCCAACAATCTTTTCAAAGTAGCGGCGTCCGGCTCCGGATAACGAGTCAGCTTATCAAAATGCTCGATCAAATGTTCCTTCAGTTTATCTAAATTAGCTCCGTGCCACACATTCGAGCTAAAGTTTATCTTTACCTCGTTCTTTGCGTTATAAAAATCATCACCGTGTCCGTATAACATATACCTGCTTTTTAATTAATACCTATCTGTTAAAACTGTCACAAAATTACGAATCTTTTTGGCTTTTCCTATCAATCGCCTTATAGATCGCATCCTGTATGCGAGTACGTATATCAAGCGATCCCAGTTTATTATTTGCCCGGCTAGGATTCACCCGGTTACTCAAAAATATATAAATAAGCTGGTTATCCGGATCTACCCAAAAACAAGTACCCGTAAATCCTGTATGTCCATAGACCGAGGCGGGAGCCAAAGCCCCACAAGGCGAGGCTTTCGGATTACCAATCACCGGCTTATCAAATCCTAGCCCTCTACGGCAAGTCGGGCTCTTGCTTTGTGTAAACAAACGGCTGGTTTCCAAAGAAAGATAGCGCTCGCCGCCATAAGTCCCTTGGTTTAGCATCAATTGGAGCACCTTCGCCAAATCATTCGCATTCGAAAATAATCCGGCGTTTCCAGAAACACCCCCTTGAAAAGCGGCTGCCTCATCATGTACATATCCGCGAAGCAATTGGCGGCGGACAAATCCATCTTGTTCCGTAGGTACAATTTGCAAGGTATCCATTCGCTTCAACGGATTATAAGTGGTATGCCAAGCCCCTAACCCGCTGTAGAAATCATCCCGAAGAAGCTGGTCCATCGGAGATTTCATCAGATTTTCCACCATCATTTTCAGCATAATGAAATTCACGCAACTATATACGTACCTACCTCTCGTACCCAAACGGGATTTCTTGATATCTTGAAGGACCGTATCTTTAAAGGAATCACTCACATAGAAATTACGGGCTACCTCAGTCGTAAATCCGGGTTTCCGTGTATCTGATACTATATCCGGAAGATATTTAAAATCATTCCGGACATACGTTTTAGCGTCAAAACGAACCGGGTGCGTGGCGTTCTTCGCCGAACTATATAAACTGCCTTTATAACTATCCTTATCAATAGCATCCAGATAGAAATTAATAGTTGGAGTCACTCCCGATTGATGATATAGTAACTCTTTTATCGATAAATCCTTTTTATTAGACTCTTTCAACTCCGGTATAAAATCGGAGATCTTATTGTTCAAGGTGAATTTCTTCTCATCATACGCTTTCATGACTGCCAATAAAGTCCCCGCCGCCTTCGATGCCGAAGCCAAGTCATAAACTGACGCCTCCGTGACCGGCTGCCTACTTTCGTAATCAAAATAACCAAACGATTTATTATAGATAATCATGCCGTCCTTCGCAACCAACACTTGGCATCCGGGATAAGCCTTCTCATCCAATCCCTCTTTAACGATCGACTCAATTACATCCAAACGGTCCGGGTTCGCTCCTACCTCTTCCGGCTGGTGATACCCCAAACGAGTCTTCTCCGTAAAAACACCGGTACCCGCATAATACAATCCCGGAATCGAAACCGGAAGTTTCCCTTTCGCCGCAATACCACCGAATATCACTTGGGCCGCATATTCCTGCGCTAAGGGAGTGCCCTCGTAAGCCAACACGACCGCCTTCGCCTTCTCGATCGACTTCTTATATTCCTTACAAGCATATGGCAAGGTAAAGAAAGCATAGACCAACTCTTTCTTCGCGGCCAACTGCCTCAACGCTAAACTCTCGGGAATGCGAATCGTATGTACGCCACAAATGATCACGTCGTATTTTTGCAATTTATTATAAACCTGCTGGACTTGGGCAGCCGTAGAACGCCGTCCAATGCTAAAGCTAGCGATCGAATCATATTCACCCAGCATTTTCTGGAATTCATTACCAACCCCGTCTCCAATCGAGAGTGCTGCGATCTTTTTCTTATTCAACTGTTTAAGAGGTAAGATCGTATCCTCATTCTTCAAAACGGTAATAGCCTCCGAATTCAACTTCGCCGCCATCCATGCCGCATGCGGAGAGTTCAAACGTTTCGATAAGCCTTTTGTTTCGACCGGCTTATAGGCATTCAATCCAGCGATATATTTGTACCTTAATATTTTCAAGCACTTGGCCTCGATCGCTTCCAGATCCAATACCCCTTCCTCGATAGCCTCTTTCACGGCCGTAAAATCATTGATTGGAGCGGCCGGAGCGAGCAAGATATCATTCCCCGCAAGCAAAGCCTTCACCGAAGGATTATCTGTTTTCTTTGTGGAAGCCCCTTTCATCGCTAAAGCATCCGTAAAGCACAGACCTTGAAAACCGAGTTCTTTCTGTAATAGATCCGTCACTACCGCCTTAGAAAAAGAAGCCGGCTTATGACTTTTGTCCAATGCCGGAACATAAAGATGTCCCGTCATTATCCCGGCGAACCCATCATATATATAACGTTTAAAAGGAAGAAGTTCCACGCTATCCAAGCGGGCCCGGTTATGGCGCACAACGGGTAATGTCTCGTGCGAGTCCTCGGAAGTATCTCCATGTCCGGGGAAATGTTTGGAGACAGACAAGATGCCCGTACTTTCCAATCCTCTTGCGTAAGCAATACCCTTCTCCGCCACAGCCTCCGGATTCTCGCCAAACGAACGCAGGCCGATCACGGGATTATCCACATTGCTATTCACGTCCATATCCGGAGCGAAATTTATATGAATTCCCATTTCCCGGCACTGCCGTCCCACCTCTTTTCCATATTCCTCGATCAAGGCATTGTCCTCGATAGCGCCTAGCATCATGTTTTTCGGGAAACGGGTGGTTCCACTTAATCGCATGGAAAGTCCCCACTCCCCATCCAAAGAGACCAACATCGGAATCCGGGAAGCCTTTTGCAAACGATTGGTCACCTCCGCCTGCGTCACCGGATCCCCTTTATGGAATAAGATGCCCCCGATCTTGATATCGTTCACGTAACGCATGAGCCGTTGCATATTCCGGTTATCGGATTTAGGATTCGCTATAACCATAAATAACTGCCCGATCCGTTCATCATAACTCATAGCGTCAAACACGGAATCAACCCAATGATTCATCTTTTCCTGATCCACCGCACGATAAAGGTTCGGGACTGTTTGCGCCCCACTCGATAAAAGGGAAATACAACACAAAAGCAAGATACCAATCTGTCTCATCACAACATTATCATTATTACTCTCCAAAAATAAGAAAATATCGCAATAGTAACGTGAATTGTGATAGGGGTTTTTACTATCTTTCCTGTCTCGTAATAAAAAAGGAAGTACTTCATGAAGCTAATACTACTCATAATCTTGATTATCTTCGGCTTTCAATCAAGCGCTTGGGGACAGGCGCCGACTCTCAGTATCGAGGCTAAACAAGAGCCGATCCAAGAAATCATGAAAAAAATAGAGCATCAAACAGGCATGACATTCTCCTACGATCCTTCTATTCTCAAAGGCATTTCCCGGATTACATTCAAATCTGATAACCAATCCATATCGGAATGCCTTACCCGGCTATTCCAAAAGCTCCCTCTGTCTTATCAGATAAACGGTACCCACATCATCTTGAAGAAACGCCCCCGCTCAGTAACCATCAGCGGATTCGTACGGGATAAAGCGACTACAGAATATCTAATCGGGGCCTCCGTTTATGACTCTCGCACACAAAGGGGCACAGCTACCAATAACCACGGTTTCTTCAGTCTAACCTTACCGGTCGGGGTAGTCCGTCTGGAGACTTCCTACATCGGATACGGACGTTTCTCACATACATTCCAACCGCTCGAACGGGATACCGTGATGGAAATTCTGCTGGAAAGCGGTGAGGCATTGGCCGAAGTTGTCGTTACCGGTAGTAATGACACACAAAACCCGATACAAGCCCCTCAGATGGGAACGATTAAAATAACCCGGAAGATGATCAAGACCATCCCGACCTTATTCGGTGAGGCTGATGTGATCAAAGCCCTGCAAACCCAACCCGGCGTATCAGCCGGAACGGAAGGATTAGCCGGGATGTATGTCCGTGGGGGGAATGGAGACGAGAACCTGTATATGATAGACGGAATCCAACTGTATCAGGTCAATCATCTCGGAGGACTTTTCTCCGCTTTCAACGCCGAGGCTTTGAAAGATGTGGATTTTTATAAATCCGCTTTCCCCGCCCGCTATGGGGGAAGGCTTTCCAGCGTAGTGGATGTGCATACTAAAGATGGCAATATGAAAGAGTACCATGGTAGCGCTATGCTAGGATTGACCTCCGGTAACTTAAATTTCGAAGGGCCGATCATTAAAGACCGGACTTCGTTCAACGCCTCCTTCCGTCGCTCTTGGCTGGATGCCTTATCCGCACCGGGTTTGGCGATCTACAATAAAATTCAGAAAAAGAAGGGGGAGAAATTCAGCGCACGCTATGCTTTTACCGATCTAAACCTAAAAGTGAACCACCATATCAATGACCGGAGCCAAGCTTACGTTAATTTCTATTTCGGACAGGATTTCCTAAAAGGAGGAAGTTCTGAGTTCTCCGTAGGTGATAATATAACCCCTTTCGAGAACAAGGACTTTGGAAAGATGCGCTGGGGTAACATCGCATTGTCTTCCGGCTGGTCGTATGTGTTTAACAACAAGATGTTCGGTACCGTCACCTTGGCTTATTCCCATTATCAATCCAAACTAAAACAAGAGACTTCACAATACTACGGAACCGAGGGTGAGAAAGATTATTCTTCACGGTTTATCGAGACCTCAACCCGAAACGGTATCAATGATTTCGGAGTCCATGCGAACTTCGACTATATTCCTACCTTGGCACATCATATCCGTTATGGTACCGACTATCTTTACCATCGTTTCAGTCCGGAATATATCGAGGAAAAGACCTCCGAGAATTTGTCTCCGACCAAACGAACTACCGGAGACGAGCGCCTTTCAGCGAATGAGTTGGCTGTTTTCGCCGAAGATGACTGGGCGATATCTCCCATTGTCCGGGCTAACGCCGGATTACGCCTGAACATGTACAATATACAAAAGAAGACATATGTCTCCTTAGACCCTCGTTTATCCGTACGCTTCCTGCTCACGAGGGATCTAAGCCTTAAGGCCTCATACGCCCGGATGAATCAATACGTACATCAGATTAGCGAAAGTTATATGAGTCTCCCTACCGATATGTGGATGCCGGTCAGCAAGAAATTAAAACCATTGGTGAGTGATCAAGTATCCGTTGGCGCTTATTACAATCTGCACAAGAACTATTCCTTCTCGGTGGAAGGTTATTACAAATGGATGAATCACTTACTGGATTATAAAGATGGTTACAACTTCTTACCCTCGTTCGTCGGTTGGGAGGAGAAGTTGGCCGCCGGTAAGGGGTGGGCCTATGGAGCGGAGTTTATCGCCCGGAAAGAGACGGGGCGTATAACAGGATGGATCGGATACGGACTAATGTGGAGCGACCGGCAGTTCGACGAGATTAATAATGGCAAACGTTTCCCCGCGAAATACGATAACCGCCATAAGCTGAATATCGTCGCAAACTGGAAGATCAACGAGAAATTGGAACTGACCGGAAGCTGGACTTTCATGACCGGAAACCGGGTTACGGTGGCATTCGAGAATTACGAGGATTTGGGCCTCACTCCTGTCCCTCCGCTCTTACCGGAAGGAGGCTTGGACTATTTCACGGAGCGTAATAACGTACGTCTCCCCGCTTACCACCGCTTAGATCTGGGGATTAATATTTATCGACCTAAAAAGAACGGCCATCTCGGTATCTGGAATATCAGCGTATATAACGCTTATTGCCAGATGAACCCGATAACTATCCATAAGCGGTCTTGGATAAACTATAGCCATTATTTCGAGACGTTATCGCTCTTACCGATCATTCCGTCTATATCATATACTTATAAATTCTAAAGAACATGAAACCTATATTCTATTTATCAATCTTATTATCCAGCATGCTCCTAACCTCCTGTTACAGGAAGTTTGACCTAGAGGAATATCGTACTACACCAAAAATGGTGATCAACTCGGCCTTCTCGCCAGATACAGTCGTAATGGCCAGCATATCCCGCACATGGTTTCACTCAGAGAGCAAGCCGGACGTAACGATTCGAAACGCCAAGGTGGAATTATACATAGACGGGATCTTCAAGGAGGAGATGCCTTGGAAAGAATATTCCTATTGGAAATCTTCTCGTTGGCTCGGAGAGGATCGAGGTGGATGGGTAACAGATACGCTTTATATATCGAATACGGTTCCACAGCCCGGACAAACCGTAAAGATAGTAGCTTCTACCCCGGAATATGGAACAGCCTCGGCGGAAGATAAGATTCCTTCCAAGACCGAAATCAAAGGCCTGCGCATAATTCCCCGTAAAGAAGCTACCGGCAACGGCGGTACCCTTGTCGATGGAGATGGGAATATCTCCTACATAGAAGAAAACGATGTACTTATCTATCAAATCACTTTCCAAGATACCCCGGGTAAATCAAATTACTATTCTCTACAGATATGGGGAGATGACGACCATCTTGGTGTCCTGTTGGACTTCTCCGTAGATCCCGTATTCACGCAACAACAAGGTATCTTGGATGAGGTTTTCGGCTCTTCGATGGTAAATTGGCGGGGACGGGTATTTTCCGACGAGCTGTTCGACGGGAAGGAATACACGTTGCAAGTAAAAGAACAACTTAGGTCCGATACTAAATATTATACCAAACGCCATATTCGTTTATATTCCCTGTCCGAACCCTATTACCAATATCTGCTATCTTTACAAAACATCGAGAATGAAGGTATCATGGGCGGACTTACGAATGTAGGTCTGGCCGAGCCTGTCCGGATCTACAGCAATGTGGAAGGAGGAACGGGAATCGCTGGTGGATGTCAATGGTTTGAATCCTTGGTAGACATAAAAGATTTGATCAAATAGCGAGCAAAAAAGCATCTATCTATTGCGAATCAAATATTTATTTCGTTACTTTGCACCCGCTTTACGTAATCTCTGTCGGGAAATGTAGCCCGTTAAATTGCGTTTCATTATAAATTACAATTAAAAAGCTATAAACAATGGATTTAATTAAGATTGCAGAAGAAGCGTTCGCTACGAAGAAGGAACTTCCTTCATTCAAGAGTGGTGATACGATCACGGTAGCTTACCGTATCAAAGAGGGTAACAAAGAGCGTATCCAGCAGTATCGCGGTGTTGTTATCCGTATCTCCGGTCACGGCGACAAAAAACGTTTCACAGTTCGTAAGATGTCTGAGAACGTAGGTGTAGAGAGAATTTTCCCGATCGAATCTCCGTTTATCGAAAGCATCACGGTTAACAAAGTCGGTAAAGTACGTCGTGCTAAATTGTACTACTTGCGTGCCCTTACCGGTAAGAAAGCAAGAATCAAAGAAAAGAGAGTCTAATCTCTCCGATTCTATTGCCATACGAAAAGCCATCCAGCGGAATGCCGGATGGCTTTTTGTTTATCGTTTCTTACAATGCCTATCGTAAGCATCTAACAATGCCCATTCAAAGGAGCTTACGATGGGCATTATAAGAACCTTAGAATGGGCATTGAAAGAAATCATATATCCAAGTCGCCCACGATTCATGAATGAATATCGCTGACAGATAATTTGGATATGCTCTAAAACAAGGGTTCATCAAAAGTCATTTTCACGAGATACCACTCCCTTCCCTATAAGAGATATACTTCAAGTTCCACAGGAGATATACTTCATCGGTAAAGTAAGTACTACCTCTACGGAATTCCCATTTATAGATAATTTCATCCACGGATTTTATCGCATGAGCCGCTTTTTACGTACATTTGAAGCAAATCCACCTAAGCGACATGGAAAAATGGATAAACAAATCGAACTATCGCAAACAGAAATAGAGCTAGCGTTCGCTTCCTTTTGTATAGAAGGAACCGCACGCAAATTGGGGCAGCCTTACCAAGAGGTGTTCGCACGCATGAAACGGGTAGGAATGATAGAGAACTATATCCTACCCAATTATAATATATTGCATACTGAAAGCCGCGAACACGTAATCGACAATATAGATGTAACTTACTTCCGACTATTCAATATACCCGATTCATTATCTGAATTATACAACTTACGATCCACGGATTTGTATTTGCGACCGAAATCTAAGTGGTAAGAGAATCCAATCTCGAAGCCCGGATAAATATCACCAAAACGCTGATCGGTCACATAGGGAGCGATCGCTGAAAGGTTCTTACTCCGGTAACGGGCGGATGATGTAAATTGGGTAGAGAAAGAAGCGCTTAACTGAACCTTCCCGATCCTATAACCGATACCCAACCTATTAAAACGATCGGCCTCACGACTGGTCTCACCCGAAAAACTATAGCTTCTCTTATAAATCAACAGGTTAAAATTAAAGTTCTTCACATCGCTATTCAAAGAGATCACATAGAAGGGATCCGTGTATGTATGCGAATAGCTATTTCCATTCGATTGGAAATGGTTCAAGCCTCCGGAGATATTCATGCGCAGATAATCGCCGAAGGGTGAATAATTCAAATACAGTTCCGGCGTAAAACGATGGAAACTCCGTTGGTTATCGTAGGTGCGGATAAAAAGTCCCCGGCTAGCGTCATACAGGGTCTCTTCCATGACCATGCGGGGCTGGTATTGGTAAGAGAAAGTAAAGCCGGCCTTGACCTTTGCCGTATTCACATGAAATTCCACGGCGTTGTTATGATATAAGAAAGGGGATAGACCCGGATTACCTCTACGAACCTGTAAGGAATCAATCCATTGCTCCACGTTACTCAACTCAGACAAGGATGGGTTTACATTGCGCAGGGTATACCGGTAACGGGCGGATAATACCTCATTGATAGTATAAGTAAGCGTCACCTGCGGGCGGAAGTACCACCGATTGTAGGAGTCCACATTTTCTTGCGATAGATAATTACGGGAGGCACCCAAACCCACATTATAAACCAACTTCTTCCAAGTTCCTACGTATTGCGCATACATATACGACTCGGACTCTGTCATATGGGTCGTATAATCACCGGAGCCGGAATACACGTTATCCGTATAGGCTTGCGTATGTTTCAAACCTGCGGAAATTCGGCCGGTCTCCAGCTCTTTCTCGTAGATACCCTCTCCGATTACCGAATAGCGCTTTCCATCTACTTTCGTATAAATATCTGTCAAAGGAATACTTTCCAGTTCTTCCCGGTAGGTATGACGGCTATCGGTATTCGAATAAGTTCCCACGACATTGACAGCCAATGATTGTTTACGTGGTAATTTCCGGAAATAATACAAGTCGAGCGAGGGACGGGTATTCAAGGATTTATTATTATCGATAAGATGGGTCGTAGCCATACTCTCGCTATTTCTTAAAAGGGCGTCGCTATAGTTATGCGGATAGTCGTAATAATACAAGTTCAACTTAGCGTTCAAGAAATAATCATCATCCTTCGTGTAGTTATAATTCGCCGTCGTAGTCCAATACATCTCATAATCCCTCCCGGGGATTCCTTCCTGTGTTCGCTGGAAGGTACCGTCTGGGGTATGAAAGATTTCCGTCCGGTCTTGCCATGCCTCTTTATACCGGTGTCCGTTCGCAAAGCTGGATAAAGAAAATTCCGAACGTCCCCGGTTATACTTACCATATATATAATCTGCCATCCAAAACGTGTTTAATTGATGGCTTAAATCCACGCCGAGATTTCCTCCGGAAGTCCGCTTGATCGTTATATAATCCAAGACGATATCGATTCCTTCCCCATATCGCAAGCCGGGGTTATCGTGATATTCCACCCGTTTGATATCCTCCGGCGAGAGGGCGGCGACTTCTAAGGAAGAAGCCAACACGCCATTTATACGCAACTGAACGTTTCCATTCGCCATAGAGATACTTTTCGTATTCGGATCTACCCATAGGCGAGGTAAAGACATCCGCCTTGTCAAATCCAAGCCATCCATCGAGCGCCGCACTTGGTCTTTGGAGGGGAATATAAGTTGACGGTCTTTCTTCCTTATAATCGAAGAGGCTTGAATGGTAACCTCATCCAAATCGATCGTTTTCTCCTCTTGCGCATTTACCAAAAAGGCAACGCAAATCAATCCCACAAATAATACTTGTCTTCTCATAAAATTCAAATTTGATTCGAGACAAATGTAAGGAGGGAAACAGCTAAAATCGATTTATACAGGCAAGAAACTAAAGTGCAAGGCATTACGTTCATATACTGATTTACAAAGTATTAGCGAACGACTTAGAGAGAAAAGTTTATATTTGCCGTTTGAGCACTTATATTGCCGATGATATCCTCTTTCTCATCCATACCCAGCTTATGGCGGATGTCCGTCTTGCGCTGATAGATCGTACGGACGCTTTGTTGGGTGACTACACTGATTTCCTTGGTAGAGAAGCCGGCGCATAGCAAGCAACAAAGCTGGATCTCTTTTTCCAGCAAACGCCCGTCAGACAATCGGACCAGATGCGTATGGAAATTATCATAGACCGCATCGATAATCGGATACAGGTCATCCCATACCAAAAGCGTATCTACCGGGACATCCTCATTCGTGATACGAGTCATTTGCTGGAGCAATTCCTTATTTTGTTGCGTGGGAGTAGTCGCCATCAAGCGGATAACACCCAATTGCTGCAACAAGACCTTACGGAAAAAGGCACTATCGGGTTTCTCCTCCTCCGCTACGGATTGCTTGGACTCGTTCAAGAGCTGACGCAAGGCTTCCAAACGCTCCTCCATATCAATCAAACGGTTCCTTCGGTTACGGATATATAAGGAAACTCCACCAGCTACCAATATGGAAAGCAAGGAAACGATCACTAAGATAGAGAACGTACGCTGCCGGCTCATTTCCAAGCGAAGATTTTCTCGGCGTAAACGATTTTGATCGACTAATCGTTCCCGCTCAGCCTTCTCCGTTTGGGATTTCACGGTATACAAAGAATCGCAATATTGCCCTAATCGGGAAATATCGACCGGTTTATTTTCCTTTACGCCCAATATAAATTGATAGGCATAATTAAGCGCATGCGAGGCTATATCATCGCTGTGACTACGCTCCAAGTCTAACGTATTCTTCTCGATATACTTCCGGGCAGAATCCAGCTCCCCTAGATTGATCCAAGGCATAACATAGGATCCCAAGATTTCTCGTTCCGGATAACGTTCCTTCAGCAAACGCAGATATCTGATAGAAGCCTTGGGATTAAAGTCATACAAGAAATCCGCATAATTACGGGCAAAATGATGGGCATACCATTCGATATTCTTAGCCAAGGCCGAGTCCGCAGCCAAACGAAGATAATAATCCGCCGAGTCCCTCATTCGCAAGCGGCTATAACTCAACCCGGCCATATAATAGGCCATCTCCTTAAATCCAGCTTTTGGCGAGGCTTCCCATTCCTTCGACTCTGCGATTGTTTCCCGATACAACCCCTCACCAAAACTCAAGGAAGTCAATCGGTCATAAAAACGTACAAGGTAGGTCGAATCCGAACGGGAATAAGCGGAATCTATCGCCTCTCGGTACAAGGCACGCCTTTGTTCAAACCCCTTCCGGGAATCCCCCATATAAATAGCCTTTACGAAATAAGCGGAAAGTAAAGGCTCCGAGGCATGCTCCTTATAATAATCCACGGAGTAGTCGATGAGCGAGTCGTTCACCAAGCTGCGGTCCTGCAAGAGATGAAGCCAAGCAAGCCTCCGTCCATACTCTGCCTTATCGCTATCCGAAAGAGCGGAAAGCGTTATTTGCTCCTCCAGCAGCCAAACGGCGCTATCTAAGTTATTCTCGTTTACCAACCGGTCCGCCTCCGCGAATTTCTCCCGTACGGATTTATCGCCACAGGAAAGCAACAGGCAGACATTGGCCAGCAATATGTAGACAAACCATTTCGTCATAGCGACAGAGATCCTAATTTCCGGCAAAGGTACATTATTTTCGGAAGCCCGGGCGATTCACCGATATTTTTATCCGTTTCGTCGATTCCTTTTCCCGCTCGGATAAGGAAGTCCTATCTTTGTAAGCAGACAAAGGGTTTATCTATGTTACAATTAAAAAGAAACGACTTATTGATCGGCTTCACGATATCCGTCTTGCTTAGTATTTTCGTGAACTTCGCCCTTCTGATGCGTAAATATGAGTTCGAGACAGGGAACCCGGGCATGGGTATCCAGCCTCCGGATCGCACCATGTATTATTTGCTAATCTGGTTCTTCGTGTTCTCCTTCATCTTATTTATTGTCAATAAACAAACAGACATATTAAAGATGAAAATAAAATCCAAATAAGTA
>ERZ772867.3245-NODE-3245-length-13928-cov-4.058387_pt1 | contig 13928 bp, 10 predicted proteins | sample MGYA00511341_ERZ772867 | MGnify/ENA primary metagenome ERZ772867 (study PRJEB29015, sample SAMEA2737707) | human gut metagenome | biome: human gut; feature: human-associated habitat; material: faeces | place: China | collected 2012 ... | reverse complement strand
ATTTTCTTCTATCATAATATAAACACCACCTAAAAATATATACTTACTATATTTTAAAGTATGATACTATTTTCTTCAAATTTATTAATCAATTTTATATATACTAAAACAAATAAAAACATTGCTATTTCTTATCGTTTTAAGTTATAATTAACTATGTATTAAATTTATAAACAAAAGAAAGAGATGATTTATGGACCCCGATAGGAAACAACAAACTAATTTAAATGATGAAGATGATAACTTTATAACAGAATATAAACAAGAAGTTATCCACAAGCCATGGTCAAAAACTTTAAAATTATTAGTAGCAATTACAACCTTGATTTTAGCCGTTGTTGGCACACTAGCTTCTTTCAAAGCTGCAAGTCTAGGCAACCAAGTAGTAACTACTCAAAAATGAAGCTTTTAACCACTGGTCAAACTACCAAGCAAAAACGATTAAGAAAACAACTTTAGAAACTGAACTTTATACTATTGAAATTGAACTTGCCAAACTCAAAGATACAGATAATGCTTTAAAAACTGAACTTTTAGCTAAAAAAGCTATCTATGAACAAGAAATTGCTCAATATAAGCAAGAAGAAATCACTTTAACAGCTAAAGCTCAGGAAGCAGAACAACGTCATTTATTGACAAAAGAGATTTCTACTAACTTTGGTAATGCTTTAATCTTTTTGCAGATAGGTATTTTATTATCTTCATTGACTACACTTAGTAAAATAAAATATTATTGGTATATAGGTTCTATTTCCGGTATCATTGGATTTAGTATCTTTATCACTTCATATTATAGAAATTTAACTATGTAATTAAAAACCTCTTAGTATTATTATGCTAAGGGGTTTTATTTATGTTAAACTACAAATATACATAAATTTATCAGGAGTCTATCATGTCTATTACTTTCAATAAAAAACAACAACAAGTAATCAATGAATTAAATCAAAATATACTCTTAAGCGCAGGAGCTGGCACAGGCAAGACAAATGTACTTTCTTATCGTGTAGCTAATATTTTAAATAAAAATCGTGCCAATGCTAATGAAATTCTCTGCCTAACTTTCACTAATAAAGCTTGTCGAGAATTAAAAAATCGCATCACTTCGCAATTAGATTTTGAAACAGCAAATAAAATCACCATTCGCACCATTCATGGTTTTGCTTATCAAGTGATTACCACTACCGCCAAAAAAGCACAAACAATATTTAAGGAATTTGTCATCTTTGATGATGAAGACCAAAAGACGCTAATCAAACAAACTATCGCCAATTTTCCTAAAGCTAGAGCCTTAGATATTCAATATATCGTAAATTGCATTGAGCAATTAAAGCAAGAACGAGCTTTAAAACATATCTATACTGAAGATATTGAAGCCGATTATACTACTATTTATCATCAACATTTGAAGTTCAACAAAACATTCAATCAACAACAAAGTGATAATTTAACGAAATTTTTTCAATTTGATGGTTTAAATATAATCATCAACTATGAATTGGCTTTACAACAAATGCACGGTTTAGATTACAAAGATTTAATCGCCAATGCTTATCGTTTATTTCAAGACGAAAATATATGCTTATCATGGCGAAAACGCTACAAATATATCATGATTGATGAAATGCAAGACACTAGTTCTTTTGAATATACTATGCTCGAAAATCTCTTTCCTGCTAATAATATCATGCTCTGTGGCGATGAATTTCAAACTATATACGAATGGCGTGGCTCTAATCCTCAAAAAATCTTAACTGCCTTCACTGAAAAATATAACCCTTTAATCATTAATTTCAATGAAAATTATCGCTCTACAAAATTACTTTTAGAAATGGCATACAATACCTTGATAAATCTTTTTTGCAAAGAAACTATCCTTCATTCCTATGCCAAAAATCTACTTTCAAAAAGCAGTGAACTTGGTCATAAAATAGAATTAAAACAAGCAAACACTCTAGCTAACGAAGCCCAATGGATTTTTCAAAATATCGTAAATTTATTACCTTTAGTAAAAACACCTACGCAAATAGCTATTTTAGTTCGCCAAAACAATTATCTACAAAACTTAACATTACATCTAAATTATCTAGCCAATATCTATAATCAAAAAAATCAAGAAGAACCTATCCATTTCATTCAAATAGATAATATCCGCTTTTTCAAACGTCAAGAAATAAAAGATGTTCTATCCATTATGAAATATCTCATCAATCCTAATGATTATCTTAGCCTACAGCGAATATTAGTAAATCTAATTCCTAATATTGGTATTCGCACTATCAAGCAAATATCTTCTGCTGAATATCTTCAAAATGGATTGCGTCTATCTGACTTCATCAATGCAAATTTCCAAAATCCAAACTATGAACCTTTTTCTGACTTGATTTCAGCTTATTTATCCAAAGACATCATAGTTTTTGATATTGAAGGTACAGGTACAGATATTTTTGCAGACAATATTATTCAATTATCCGCCATCAAAATTCGCAAAGGGAAAAAAATAGCTGAATTCAATCGTTATCTAAAATCAGATAAACCTGTTGGCGACTCTGAAAAAGTACATCATATTTCTGATGAATATTTACAAACTCATGGCGAAAATCCTGAGCTTGTCCTTCAAGAATTTTGTCAATTTATCCAAGATGCTATCATCACAGGTCATAATATTCGCGGTTATGATATGGATATTCTCAATCAAAATCTATTAAAACATAACTTAAAACCTGTAGATTTCTCTAATATAAATTTTGATACCTTAGATTTAGTTCGTCGTTTTTATCCTAATCTACCTAATCATAAACTTGAATTTCTAAGTAATCATTTTCAATTTGAAACAAAATCTAATCATAACTCTTTAGATGATGTTTTTGCTACATGGGAATTATTGCACAAATTGCTCGAAGATAAAATTATTCCTACAGCTAAAAAACGTAGTGAATTAATCAATAAACAAAAAAATAAATTCATTCATGTAGCTCAAATTTTCCAAAAACTGCATAATATTTTAAATGACAATTTACTTTTAGAAAATCTAATCGCCCAAATCGTTGAAGAATTTAATTTAGTGAATATCTATAAAGCTAATGCAACTCAAGATGGAGCTGTTCGCTTAGAAAATATTCGCAATTTATTTAGATTAGCCAAAGCAGAACTCAATTCACATCGAGGAACAAATGGCATCAAAGAATTATTACAATATGCTAGTTTATCTAATACAGATTTAGATGCTCTTACTTCTTCTCATCCTAAAATCCCTATTATAACTATTCATCAAGCCAAAGGCTTAGAATTTGATTATGAATTTTTAGCTGGCATGAATGATGATATTTTTCCATCATATTTCAGCACACGCAATGGCTCTATTACTGAAGAAGAAAAACGTCTTTTCTATGTAGCCATGACACGGGCTAAGACCCGGCTGCATGTGTATGCGGTGCGGGAGCGGTACCATAAAAAGGCGGAAGTATCGCGGTTTGTGTGGGAGTATCTGGGGCGGGAGTCGTAGAGAAGATATCGGGTGGACGCATTTATCATGAAGCATAACGTATGGAAAAAAGAAAATAGATAGGAGATGTTTGTATGCCGATTTTGTTTGCAATTATATTTTTAGCAGTTGTTTTTAAGGGCGTTGGCTTGCTCTTGGGCATGTGTGGAAGACTACTTGGTGCTGTTTTGAGCCTGGCAGGATTTATCCTTTCATTGGCAGTAGGAACGCTGGTGTTTGGATTGTCGGCGATATTTTCAGTGGTGCTGTTGGGAATTGCTGGAGTGTGGCTGGTGGCGAAACTTTTGCTGTAAACGTCGAATGATACAAGATATAAATGAAAAAGAGTGAAAATGAATCCGTTTTTGTACTATGTGTGGAGAAAAAATTCATACATATGTATAGAAGCGGATTTTTGCGATATTCTGGTGGAAGAGTTTTCGGAGTGGTATGAGGAGGTGAGGAGTTGTGCGGTGCCGAAAGAGTGAAAAGCAACAAATAAAATACACTAGAAATCAATTAAATTGACATTTTTTACAAATGCAGCTTGAAATATTGATATAGCATATGGTAACATTGAATATATAAAATATGAAAATATTGACGGAAGATTGTTGCTTTGATGGTTTTACAAAAATAAAAAGACTCTTTCGAGCCTTTTTATTGCCGCACAATGCGGGCATACAATTTCGGATAATCCTTATTTGCACTCACCATGTAAGTTTGTAAACTTATGGTAACATAAAGGAAAAAAAAGATCAAGGGTATAGAGAGGAAAATAAAGTGCATGAAAGAGAAAATGGAATACTATTTAGGTCTTGACATGGGAACCAATTCAGTCGGATGGGCTGTAACAGATAAAGAATACCGTTTGATGCGGGCGAAGGGAAAAGATTTGTGGGGAGTTCGTTTGTTCGAACGTGCTAATACAGCTGAAGAACGGCGGGCATATAGGATTAACCGAAGAAGACGTCAGCGGGAAGTAGCTAGAATTGGAATTTTAAAAGAATTATTTGCCGATGAAATTGCAAAAGTTGATGCTAATTTTTTTGCACGCCTGGATGACAGTAAATATTATCTTGATGATAGACAGGAAAATAATAAACAGAAGTATGCGATATTTGCTGATAAAGATTACACGGACAAAGAGTATTTTAGCCAATATCCGACAATTTTTCATCTGAGAAAAGAACTGATCATGTCAGATCAGCCTCATGATGTTCGTCTTATTTATCTGGCGCTGTTAAATATGTTTAAACATAGAGGCCATTTTTTAAATAAAACGTTGGGAACCTCGGAATCATCAGAATCATTTTTTGATATGTATCAAAGATTAGCTGTATGTGCGGATGAAGAGGGAATCAAACTTCCAGAAACGGTGGATTTAAAGAAATTAGAACAGATACTTGGAGCACGTGGATGCTCTAGAAAGGCAACATTGGAACATATATCTGAAATAATGGGGATTAATAAAAAGAATAAACCAGTTTATGGGAAGTTTGAATTACAAACTCGATCTTTCCTTTTTTCCATGCCATCTTCCGGAATTGTTTCATATTCTTCCATGATACTTAGAACACTTCCTTTCTTATCTTATAGCGTATGATTTTCCAAGTCTCTTTCACTACTACGAAAAAATGACCCCTGAGCCACAGAAGTCATTTTTTATATAAAAATTTGGTTAGGGTGTCAAAAGCAGCAATTTAAATTGCCACATTTCTACCAGATTGTTTTCCTTCAATATCAATGCATCAATAATGAAATTCACAGGAGTATTTGGCCTGGAAAATTTATTGCCGCTATAAAGAACAGAAAACCGTTCTTCATTGATAGCTGAAAAAACAATATCTGCAAAATCCCTTTACATTCCGGATATATAGTTTACCATCCAATCATAAGATTTTTTCATTGCTTCCTCCGGACTCCTGCGATATCGATCGTTTAATATTTCCAAACTCAGATAATGTGTGTATCCAGCCTTATCTAGTTCATCCATCATATGTGCTAATGGTAGATTTCCATCTCCAATTGCAAAATGGCCATTGGGTACACCATCTCCTATATGAACATGATACAGATGTTTCCCCAATCTCTGAATCTGGTCTTCTACTGTTTCATTTGAAAACCCAAGAGTCGCCGTATCAATCATCCCTTGCACTGCAGGAGAATTAACTTCTTCAATCATACGCAAAATATTAGAACTCGAATCTGTAACTGTAAATTCTTTCGGAGATGTTTCCAGTACGATAGTAATCCCATAACCTTCTGCTATCCTCGCAAGATAAGATACTGACTCCGCAGCCCGTTTCCAAATATCATCATCCTTCTCATCCAGACATCCAAAACCGGCCAGAAACTGACACAGAGTAATATCCAATTCAGTGGCAAATTCCATAGATTTTACATACACATCAATGCTTCTTTTTCTTGCCGTAATATCCTTTGCCGCAATATTTACCGGATACAGGCACTGTTCCGGTGTAAAGCAAATCGGAGTCAATCCATGATTCTTAATTTGTTTTTTGACGGCCCGCACCTCTGAAATTCCTGCATCATCCACATGAAGATGTGGATAGCAGGCATAGAATTCCATTTTATCTGCTCCTATTCGTTGAATTGATTCCAGTGCATATTCCAGAGAATATTTATAATAAGGATAATTTGCCGCTGCAATTTGGTCAACTTTTAATTTTTTTATTCGCAATTCCTCTATTCTAATGCTTGACAGGTTCGAGCATATGCTTCCTCTGTATATCGGTGTGCATCAAAAAAGTATGCTCTTTGACAGATTTCAATTGTAAAATAATCCTGGTAATCCGATTTGATAAGTTCCTGTATATTTTTTTCCAAAGGAAGATTACCTTCCCTAAACCCAATATGACCCACAACAGATTTTCCCAGACAATTATCCTTCCGAAGTTGACTCTCATTCCACGTTTTATCTCGGACAATCGTATTCCCCAGATGTACATGTCTCACATTTTCTGTTCCAAGAATTCCCATGTTTTCTGCTACGCTTGAATCAAATTGAGCTAATTGTACCGTGTCAATCATTGCCTTAAACAGAGGATGGGCAATTTGATCAAGCATCTCTTTCTGATCCCATACCGTATTCATAAATATAGAATCTTCCTGTGCTTGGGTTTCCAGTACCAACATCACATCATATTGTTCTGCAGTTTTGGTCAATTCAATTATAGAAGTTCTGCATCTCTCCCAAATGCGCTCTCTCGCTTCATTTAAGTAACCATTTCCCGGACATAAAAGCATTTTTCGTGCTCCCAATTCAGCGCCATAGGCAATGGCCTTTTTCATATGCTCCACACTATATCTCCGAATGGAGTCGTCTGCTGTAGAAATATCTATCGGATACGTATTTTGCTCAGGACAAAAGCAGATGACCTGCATACCTCTGCTGTCTATTTTTTTCTTTAGCTCTCTCACCTGAGAAATATCATGTGCTTCTACACAAAGATGTGGCTTTGCTCCCCAGATTTCAATATTTCTGACACCTATCTTTTCTACAGAATTAAGGAAATAATCGAATGACCAGGAAGTATAATGATAGTTTCCAATCGCTATTTTATCTCTGTAATTATTTTCCATTATTTATCTCCTTTATAAAATTAGTACCGCGGTTTGGTTTGTGGTGTATACCATTTAATGTAAATTCAATATAGCATATTTTTTTTTGTATTGTCAATACACTTTCATGAATATTATAGAGTTGTTTCACGAAACTCATTTGTAAAACTTACTTCCACCCCTATCTAACTCGATGTGGAACTTACTACCCCCAAACATCAGGTGTGGAAGTTACTTATTCTTAATGCTATCTTATTCTTATTCGTCCATCTCTAAGCTCCGGCCGGAACTGGAGAAACATATGAATAAGAATAAACATTTAGTTTTTGATGAAAGATACGTAATTGAGCATTCTCTTAATAAAAATATGAGTTTTAAAGCCATTGGCAAACAGATTCTTAAGGACTGTACCACTGTATCCAAAGAAGTGAAAGCTCATATCATATTTGAAAAGAAAGGTGCTCCTTATAGACCTTTTAACGACTGCCTGAACAGAAAGCACTGTTTCCATTACGGCGATATATGCCTCGCCTGCGAACGTCATAAAAACCGTAACAAATGCAGTTCATGTGGGCATTGTACAACCTCCTGTGCGGACTACTCCAAAGAGGAATGTCCCAAACTATCCAAGGCTCCCTACGTATGTAATGGTTGTGATCTGTTAAACAGCTGCACCCTTGAGAAAAGATTCTATAAAGCTCTTTCCGCGCAAAAAGAGTACGAATTGGTGCGCAGCGAATCACGTTCAGGCTTTAATCTCTGCGAAGATGAATTGAAACAGCTTGATTCCGTAATAAGTCCTTTACTCAAAAACGGTCAATCTATCCATCACATACTTGCTAACAATCAGGACAAGATTTCCTGCTGTGAAAAAACCGCTTATATTTATGCCGATAGTGGTCTTTTTTCTGCCAGAAACATAGACATGCCCAGAAAGGTCCGATTTAAGCCCAGAAAGAAACAGTCAGTCCCTCTCAAAGTTGATAAATCCTGCAGAATAGGCAGAACCTATGATGATTATAAGCTTTACAGAATGAATAATCCTTCGCTCCCTGTTGCTGAACTTGATTCTGTAGAAGGGATAAAAGGCGGTTCTGTATTGCTCACCATTCACTTTGTACTTCCAAAGCTTCAACTGGCATTTTTGCGGGAAGCAAATGACTCTAAATCTGTGACTGACATATTTGATCATCTATACGAATGACCGAAGATACAATAAGGAAGGGCCAAATACTATGATATTTACAAGCAATAAAGGGCCGGATAAATGGGGAGAATTCTTCAACGAAGATTCCTCCCTGTTATGCGCCCTTGACCGTATATTTGATGATGCCACAGTATTCATGATCAAAGGAAACAGTTACCGTGGAAAAAACTGCGAAACGATAGCATTATCAGCCGGTGCTCCATCAGCACTATCTGGAACATATTTAAGAGTATTCCGTACCTGGTGAACAATGCATCTCTGATATTCTGTTTTAGGAAAAGCGGCTGCGATCGCCTCCTTAATCCCTGAAAGGCCATCCGCACAGATAATCAGGATGTCTTTTACGCCCCGGTTCTTCAGTTCATTTAAGACAGAAAGCCAAAATTTCGCACTTTCGTTCTCTCCAATAGCGATCGAAAGAACCTCTTTCTTCCCCTCAGTATTAATGCCAAGAATTACATAGGCAGCCAGTTTGCGAATAACTCCATTGTCTCGTACCGAATAGTGGATGGCATCGATGTAAACAACCGGATAGACCTCATCTAACGGGCGGTTCTGCCAGTCTTCAATCTGCGGTAGGATTTTGTCCGTCACGTCTGAAATGAAGCCCTCAGAAGCCTCAAATCCATAAATATCTTCCATTATTTCAGAGATTTGACGTGTTGTCATACCCTTCGCGTACATTGTAACAATCTTCTGATCGATATCAGAAATATCCTTTTGACGTTTTTTCACTACTTGCGGTTCAAAGGTTGATTTCCGATCCTGCGGCACTTCAATTTCCATAGAGCCATAACGGCTATTGACCTGCTTGCGTTTATAACCATTGCGGTAATCATCGTTGTCAGAGCGCTCTGATTTTTCATATCCGAGATGGTTATCCATTTCGGCTTCCATCATCTCTTTAATAGTGCCGCCCAGAAGATCTTTGAGTGCATCCTGGAGATCTTCTGCATTTTCAATATCGTATTCTTCGAGGAGCTGGCGGATGATGTTCCTCTTTCCCTCTGTCATTTGTACTCTGTGAACCGGTTTCTTTTGTCTTGCCATAATAATAGGTCCTCCTAATGATATTTATTGTATCATAGAAGAACCTTTCATAGGACTTTTACAGAAAAAGTTTCACACAGTCAGCTTTTCTTTACTGTTTTATACTCGTCCGTAAATTTTTTAAATAATGTTGCATATCGTGGGCTAATAATATTTTTTCTTAATTCACCCATAAAATCATTTTGGCTTCCAGAACGCCTTACCCAATTACCTACATTGTTTTCTGCACCCATACACTTATTAATAATGTCTATAGTTTCCTGCAAAAAATTGTCAGCAAAACTTTGTATTATACTATTTTTGTACGCATCTTTTGTGTTACCATAATATTTTCCATAGTCAAATGTTCCATCAGAACTATCAGCATATAAATTTTTAAGAGCAAAATAGAGCGTAACGCAATAAAAATAACAAGTATTATTTATTTCCTTATTTCTTTGAATCTGGGATAGCATCTCTTCATTATTTTTCCTTATATCTATGTCTGTTGTTGTTTCAATTTTTTTCTTGATATTCTCCATCTGACCCTCGAAGAAATTTTTTAATTGTGTCCTTGATGCCCTATATAAAGCTTTTACAAACAAAACCTCATCAATATCATATTTATCCACTGTATACAATATTCCTGGGTTATTAATAACCTTATCAACTTCCGGATCTCCTGTTGTAATCGGTATATAGTCCTGTGGAATATAGTTAAATATTTTTTGATAATCTAAATTTACAAGAACTCCCTTTGTCTTACTATCTTTTGTAAAAAGTGATGACTTTTTATTTTTTGCAGAAAATGGTTCCTGTAAAAATGCAGCAAATGCAAGCTGAGCTAATTCCTCATTTGTAACTTCTTGATGTTTCTCTATCATAGGATTTGAAGGTTTTCTAACCCCACGTTTAATATGCATAAAAATATTAGGTTTATTACCTTCAAACAATTTTGTCTGTAATTTTCTTTGCTCCGGATTTCGCGAAACCATATCTCGACTAGTAATAGCATTCTGGGAATTATTATAAATTGCAATATTATCTCCAAACTTATCATCCTTGGTAACTTCCATCAATCTTGCCAACACATATACTTTTGATAACTTTTCTTCTTTTTCTTTATCATACGAAAGCCTTGCATCCTTCAAATAAGCAAATAAAGAGCTTGTAGTTTGTGCCCCATTAATAATGGAAAAATTAGTTAACTGTATTGTATCTGTCTGAGTTTCCTCATTTCTTACAGAGTCAACTTTTTCAGCAATAATTGTAATACCATTATTATAATGCCAAAATCTCTCTGGCTCATTATCGATTGTATCAGCCATATCAGTATATGTTTTTGATTTATCCGCTAATGATTCCCTTAAATTTTCTCCAAATAAAATATTGCGTCCCCTAGATGTACTATTGTATTTTTCGCACAAAAGGGCTAAATCCAACCCTCTAATACTGCATAATAATGCTCTGTCCTTTTTTCTTGTTTCTGGATTCTCATCATCACAATGTGGCTCATAAAACATAAAATTATCATATGCATCCGAACCTAATTCCTCATACGGAACCTTTTCATTTCCTTGAATATCCGGATGATTTATACTGTATAAAATTACTTCTAAATCCGTGTTAGTAACCACAATATCTTTATCATTCCATGAGCGACTATACTTTGTTGATCCCTTATGTACAACATAATATGTAATATTTTTCTTATATGAATTGCAAAAACTTGTCGCACCAATCACTCTTTGCAAGTTAGGTGCTACACTCTTAGGTTCTTTTAGATACCTCTTTACCGCATCCTTCATCTCCAAAAAACAATTTTTTATAGTGTTTTCGTCTAAATCACTATATTTCGCCTGAATAATATCATAATAATATTCATCACCACACTCTCTTTCTATAAACAAATCTATTCCACCATCTTTAGGTGCAACAACATACTGACATATTTGATCAATATTACTTGGCGCAATATCAATTGCCATATCCTGCGAATATAAAAGTTTAAGAATAGCTATTGTATATGCATCATTAGGCTGACTATTTCTTACTATGCTATTTGTATTAGGTAATCCTCTAAACTGCTCATACAATTCTTTAACTAATTCATCCATTGTTTCTACCATAATTATTTCCTCCATTTATATTAATGTATACATACCGATTGCGAATCAATATTGCAAAATTTATTTTCAATATGTGTATCTCTCATTTCCACTCTATGTTCTATATAATCCAATAATTCCGTCCCATCCAAATATATGTACATCTGCGGTGCAACAAATCCCGGAACGGCATGTCTTAAATCATCAAGTGAAATCTCTGTGGTTTCTTGAAATTCATCAATTTCCATAGCGTATCGATATGATTCTTGATATTTTTCAATACGTGCAACAGCATCTTTATCATTTTTTAACTCTTCTCTCCAGTCAGATAATAGATGTCGCTTACCTAAATATACTATACCTGTAACTGCCTTAACGGGCGAACTAACATACATATATGCCATAATTGGCTCATCCGGGAAATTTCTTCTATGTTCAAACATTTTCTTCCCAGACTTTATTTTCTCGTACACCTCCGGCTTGAAGCTTAAAAGCATTTTTCTCATTTACGCTACCGCCTTAATTCCACTTACATTCTATATTAAGAACTTCTATTGGCATACTAATAAACTGAACATCAAACTTAAGACTTGGTTCAACTTTTGTACTTGCATTGTGAATTCTGAAACTAAGCTGCCAACCATTATCGAGATACATTTCTACTGTATTATCACTGTTAGGCTTAAATTCAAGTGCTACAAGTCTTGTAGGTAATTTCACAATAGGTACTGTGATTGCAGATACCTTGTTCTTTGCAGGCTTATTCAATGTATCGTGCATATTAAATGTATGAATCATTGTAAGTCTCTTGCTATCCTTACTCACAACCTTATAATAGTCTTCAATTCCAATTAAATATTCAATCATTTTTCTTGGCATTGTATTGTCTTTCTTATTTGCTCGATTCACTTCATCAATAAAAGCCTGCAACAATGGGATATACACATTCTGACTCTTGTTCCCAATTTCAGACCACTTTGTGCCACTATCTTTTTCCTGTTTTAAAAAGTTAAATATTGGTTCAACTGCATTCCAATATTCATCAGAACAAGGCATATCAAACCATTCATTTCCAAAATCTAATTTATAGCTTAATCTGCTATGCTTAACCGCATCATGATTGTGCTTAATACTTAAGCCAATCTCCCATTCAATATCTTTTCTCTTTATTACAATATCTCTAACATCACCTTTTATGCCTTGACCATCCTTTTGGAATTCAAGAGTAAGCTCATCATTATCTATTTCAGCCATTCTTGGCTCAAGTTCTAATACTGTATTAACTGCAGCTCCAGCAGATATCATAAATGTTTCTTGCATATCTTCATCCATTAAAGACCATGCTTTTTCATTTGCTATCAAACTTGAATTTTCAACAATTCTTGTTTTCCTTAACTCGGCTATTGCCTTATATAAAGTTTGAATCCATGCATATTCATATGCTCTACCCTGATCATTACTCTTTGTACTCACTTTTTTCTCATTAACCTCCTTAGCATCAATAGCATCTCTATCAATTTCAACAGCCGTACCCTTTCCCTCAAGATACAATTTTATTGCTGTAGCAATCTCATATGCTAAATTCACTGGAACAGCATTACCAATCATTTTATATGCAGTATTTGTATCATTGTATATAAATTTAAAATCATCCGGAAATCCCTGTACTCTTGCGACTTCACGAATTGTCATTCTTCTGTAAAGATGTTCTTTTCCTTCTACAAATCTACAATCGTTAGTTCCAACTTTTACCATCTTAGGAGCCTGTGGATGTAACTGACATTGACGTCCAGATGCCTGAACTGTAAACGCTTGTTCATCCCAGCCTTTAACACGATTACGACTCATAAATATAGGTGAATAAGCACCTGTGAAATATTCGTTATTATTTATCGCTTTTGGATTATGTCGATTCTTTTCTCCTGAAGGAACTGCCATATCCTGCAAATCCCAAATTATATCACGTAAGGTAATCTTCTTAGAATCATCTTTAGTGGACCCCTTCGGAAAACCAAAGTCTATATTCAAATCTTTTCTAAACCCTATGTAAAATACTCTTTTCCTTTCTTCTGCAACACCATAATCTTTAGCATTAACCAATGTAAAAGAAACATCATATCCTGCCTCATCAAATAATTCTAAAATATTCTGAACCGCAATTGAATGTCTATTTGCAAGCATTCCACTTACATTTTCCGCCAAAAAAAACTTTGGCTGGAATTCTTTTAATATTCTTATATAATCAAAAAACAACTGACCTCTTGCATCCTTAATTCCCTTAAGAGATCCTGCTTCCGACCATGACTGACAAGGCGGTCCCCCTATGATGCCATCCACTTCTCCATCTATATATTGTGCTATATCATCTCTTGTAACCTGTCTGATATCCCCCTCTATTAAATGTGTATTAGGATGATTGACCTTAAACGTTTCCCATATTGTTTTATCAAATTCATTCGCTACAGGTATATTAAATCCAGCTTTCTCAAATCCTAAATCAAGTCCTCCACAACCA
>ERZ772867.3234-NODE-3234-length-13974-cov-3.120124_pt1 | contig 13974 bp, 10 predicted proteins | sample MGYA00511341_ERZ772867 | MGnify/ENA primary metagenome ERZ772867 (study PRJEB29015, sample SAMEA2737707) | human gut metagenome | biome: human gut; feature: human-associated habitat; material: faeces | place: China | collected 2012 ... | reverse complement strand
GTCCCTCCAGAGCCTGGCAGATCTGGTTGATATTCGTCTCCGCCTTGGCATATTTTGTTTTCAGTGCCTGAATCTTATTTGCCTGCTTTTTGAAGATTCCGAAAAATCCTTTTTCTTCTTCCTCGTCAAAATTTTTCAGCTCCTTCACAACATTCCCGAGAAGTTCTCCCACTTCCCCCAAGTCCTTCGTCTTTACATTTTCCAGTGCAGTCTCTGAAAAATCCGCCATCTTGCTCTGAGTTCCCGCACCATACTGCAGGATCATGGCAGAATTGGTCAGGTCGATCTGATTTGCAAACTGATCTGCCATCTTTCTCTCTTCTTCTGACAGAACATTTTCATCCATCAGAGGCTCTTCTTTTTTCACTTCCGGCTGTGCTTTTTCTTCCTCCGCAAATGGATTCAGTGTCAGTGTCGGTGCTGTCTGAAAATCTTTCAATTCTTCGCTCATCATTTTCCTCCTGTTGAAAAGTCATTTTTCGTAAGTCCTTCCTGCGCCAGCATTGTCTTCAGCACAGAAATATCAGAGGACACATCCCACGCTGTCTCCTGAAACAGATCATCCAGAAGCTTTTCAAATGCGATATTCAATGTATCCAGTGTATCCTCAATCTCCTTTTTCGAAGAAAGAATATTCTCCCCCTGCACAGGCTGTGCATCCAACTCCTCATATGCCTCTAAAAGCTTGACTGCCGTCGGAAGATAATATTCCATCAGCCTGCGAATATCGGTCACCACTTCCGGGTTCTGTTCTACCCGCGCAAAGATCCGTTTTGTCAAAAGCTCCATTCGGGACATCTTTTCTGATACCACTTCTCCCGGAATTGCATCATTACATTCCCGGATTTTGCGGATATATGCATTTCCCGCTTCAATCACTTCCTGTACTTTCGGATCCAGACCTGCTCTTCTGTCAGCGTCTGCTTTTTGTCTCTCTTTCGTCTCCTGCTCTCTGGCTTTCTGCTGCCTTGCCTGTGCCATCAGTTCCTGATACTGCTCAAATGCTTCCCTGCTGGTCATCAGACACGCTTTCTGCTCATCCAGATGCCCCTGAAGAAACCATCCTTTTCTGATCATAGTCTCCAGATCTTTTACTACAAATTTGTCTTTTTTCTGTACCCTCAGCGCCAGATCTTTCACATTTCCATATTCTCTGCCCTGTAGCTCTTCTATATAAGTCTGAAACCGCTTCACCCTGCTTAAAAGTTTTGTCCCAGTGATTCCAAGCGCCGTAAATACTGCCAGAAGGATCACCTGTATACTAAGTGCGACGGATACGCCGACTCCCGCTCCAAGCAGCATCCCGGTCACACCTGTGATCAGTCCGCCGATCAAAAGACATCCTGCAATCGTATAACCTGTGATCGTCATCGTCAGTCCTGCTGCTTTTTTCGCTCTCGTCCCAGCATACAATGTGGGGCGTTTTAACTGATTCAAATCCAGATTCTGCCAGGCACCCTTTGTCCTGTCCTTTTGCCTCCCGGTACCATAGTCCGCTTTCTGATACTGATATCCTCCGCGGGGGTTTCTCATCCCGTCTGTAAATTCATGAAAGGCACTGTTTACTGTATCTGTAATGGTCTGATTCAATCTCCGAAAATCTCTGGAGTCCACTGCATCCTGCACGGTCCGTCTGATATCCTCACCGAACTGTTCCCACTCCCAATTTGTCCTCATATCTTCAACCTCCTGCCGCCAGTCAATTCCTAAAGTATCCTGTCTCTGATTTCCAGCAGATCACTCTATGTAAATCAGTTTAGAGAAGTTTTCTGTAAAAGTCAAGAATCCCTTGACCACTCTTTTGTTTTATATGATAATTGTAGCAGATTTCACAAGAGGAGCGTATCAAAATGAAGCCACATATTTTATATGAAGACCAGGACATCATCGTATGTCTGAAACCTGCCGGTATCCCGACTCAGACAAGCCGCCCCGGGCTTCCGGATATGGTCAGCATTTTAAAAAATCATATCTATCAGAACAGCGTACACAAAAAACAACCTTACCTTGCAGTAATCCATCGGCTGGATCAGCCGGTAGAAGGGCTGCTTGTATTTGCCAAAACACCTGCCGCTGCCAAAGAGCTGAACCGTCAGCTCCAGAGTTTTGGCTTCGGCAAATATTATCTGGCGGTTCTTCTCGGATGCCCACAGACTGCTGACGGAATTTTAGAAGATTATCTTGTCAAAGACGGGCGCACGAACACTTCCAGAATCTGTACAGAAGAGACGCCGGATGCCAAAGTTGCACGCCTTTCCTACCACATTGCAAAAACAACAGCGGAATTTTCACTGGCAGAGATTCATCTGGATACCGGACGTCATCACCAGATTCGGGTACAAATGGCTCACCTTGGTTATCCCATCGCAGGAGACCGAAAATATGGTCCGAACCAGACTTCTTTTTCCCAACTGCAGCTCTTTGCCTGCCGTCTGGAATTCGCACATCCAAACACAAAAAAGCACATGGAATTTACCCATGCGCCTGTTTTGCGTGTTTTTGCCGACGAAACACCAGCAGATCATCCTGTCGGATAATCGTATTTCCATTGGGAATGAGAGTGCTTCCTTCTCTTTTGACCATGACAATGAGCACCCCTGCTTTCTGGTCCAGCTCATTTACTGGTTTATCCCGCCACTTATGATTTTTGTCAACTTCCACCTCATACAATGTCAGATTTTCCCGGTCTTCAAAGGCCGGGGCTGCACAAATCAGCAGATCGCCGCCTTCTAAACATGTATCTCCATTCGGCATCATTGTCTCCTGACTTCGAAACAGCAGTACTACTAAAACCCCCGGCGGCATTTCGATTTCTTTCAGTGTTTTTCCTGCAAACGGATGATTTTCAGTGATCTTGATTTTGACAAAAGAAATATCATTTTCATCTTGATAGTCGTTAAACGTCCGCATGACATTCGCATTCTTATCGATCATTTCCAGCTTTCTGGATACAGCCGGAAGCAAGGTTCCCTGAACCGCAAGAGACAGCAGTACAATCACAAATACCATGTTAAACAAATTGTATGTCATCGGAATGCCGGATAAGACAACATAAATAGAAAACACGATCGATGCCACTCCCCGCAATCCGGCCCAGGAAACAACGCCGATCTGCTGCCAGGATGCACCAAACGGCTTTAATATCGCAAGCACTGACACCGGACGCCCGATAAACAGCATAAAAAGACATAAAAGCAATGCGGGAACAAACACTTCCGGCAGCTGTGACGGCGTTACAAGCAATCCCAGCAAGAAGAAAATAACCATCTGTGCAATCTCTGTCAGAATATCAAAAAAGTGGACCATCTCTTTTTTGTCTGGTATAAACCGATTTCCGATCAGGATCCCGCACAGATATACACTCAGATATCCATTTCCACCGGCAACAGACGGCAACGCATATCCAACGATCACTGCTGCAAATAAAAAGATCGTTCTTCCCTGTTTCATCCCAAAATCAATCTGATTCAAAATAAAGACAGAAGCTTTTCCGATCAAGAAGCCGCAGGCTGCTCCGATCAGAATCTGTTTCAGCAGAAGACCGGCTACCGAGATCTGCTCTCCGGAAACAAGAGAGATCATCAGGATCGTCATCATGTAAGATATCGGATCGTTAGATCCCGACTCCAGCTCCAACAGAGAATCTGTATTGTACTTCAGAGAGAGCTGCTTGGATCTCAGTACATTAAATACGGACGCTGCATCTGTAGATGCAATGACCGATCCGATCAAAATCCCTTCCATCCAGCCCACGCCCAACAGCACATGCGCTGCTGCCCCTACCAGCGCTGCGGTCATCACTACGCCGGCTGTGGAAAGTAAGAATGCTTTTCCCATTACCGGTTTTGCAGTCTTTAGATTTGTTCCAAAACCACCATAGAACATGACAAACAACAGACTGACCGAACAGATTGCCTCTGACAGTTCATAATCATCGAACGGAATCTTGAAAAAACCATCTACTCCAAAGCACATTCCAAGACCGATAAACAATAACAGTGACGGCAGCGGAAGTTTAGCAGCGATGCGGTTCATTAAAATGCAGGCCACGATCACCACTCCTGCCAGTAATAACAATTGATTCATCCTGTCCCTCCTTCTGATTTTAATACTTTACCATTTTAACAGGAATTCCGTTCTTTCGCAATTTTTCTCTCTTTTTAAAAACAGCGGCTGCCTCATCGTTTATCCATGAGACAGCCGCTGCTCTTATTTTCCTCTTCTTACATTTCCCCAGATTCTTCCGTATCTGCTTCCAGAGATTCCTTATACCGATCCAATATCGTATTCTGAATCTTTTCTCTTGTACCGGAATTGATCGGATGTGCGATATCGCGATATTCCCCATCCAGAGCTTTTTTGCTCGGCATTGAGATAAACAAGCCTTTTTCCCCTTCGATCACTTTGATATCATGAACTACGAATTCATTATCAATCGTAATCGAAACAACTGCTTTTAATTTTCCCTCTTTTGTCACCTTGCGCACACGAACATCTGTAATCTGCATACTGTTCAAGTCTCCTTTCTCCGCCTGCATTACTGTCTCAATTCCTTATAATGCATACCTCTCGTTTTTTTCAACTACCACTTTTACACCACTCTCACCAACATGACGTGTATTGGCTCTGATCGTATCTCTGCTCTCTACAATACAATTTTCAATATATGTATTGTCCCCGAGATATACATCATTTAAAATGATTGAATTTTTGATCACACAGTTATTGCCGACAAATACTTTTTTGAAGATAATGGAGTTTTCCACAGTTCCATTGATGATACTTCCGCTTCCTATAAGGCTGTTCTTGACGGCTGCTCCCGGATTGTATTTTGCAGGCGGCAGATCGCTCACCTTGGAATACACACTCGGAGCATCCTTAAAGAAATACTTTCTCACTTCCGGCTTCAGGAAATCCATATTTGTCTGGTAATATGCATCCACTGTTGAGATGTTGTTCCAGTAGCTGTTTATCTTATAACCGTAAATTTTCTTCAGATTCTTATAACGAATCAGAATATCGGTTACAAAATCATGTCTCTCTTCCTCTGCGCAATGCTCTATCAGATCGATCAGAAGCCTTCTTCTGATTACATAGATTCCTGTAGAGATCGTCTGGGATTTTGCCACCATAGGCTTTTCTTCGAACTCTTCAATTCTGGCAGATTCGTTCATGCGTACCGTACCAAAACGAGTCGCATCTTCTCTGTCATCCAGATCCTTACACACAACTGTAATATCCGCTTTCTTTGCAATATGGTATTCAAGGACTTTATTATAATCAAGCTTGTACACCGCGTCTCCGGATGTAATGATCACATATGGTTCGTGACACTTTTTCAGGAAATCCAGATTCTGATAGATCGCATCGGCTGTTCCTCTGTACCAGTCCCCGTTATTCGCAGTGATCGTCGGTGTAAATACATACAGACCACCCTGCTTTCTTCCGAAATCCCACCATTTTGAGGAATTCAGATGTTCATTTAAAGATCTCGCATTATACTGTGTCAGAACTGCCACTTTCTGTATATGCGAATTTGTCATATTGCTGAGTGCAAAATCAATCGCTCTGTAACTGCTTGCCACCGGCATCGCCGCAGCTGCACGTTTCGCTGTCAGCTCCCTCATTTTTCTGCTGCTTCCACCTGCCAAGATAATCCCTACTGCTCTCATGAACGTTCACCTGCCTTTATTAATGTCTCGCCGCCTGCAAGTACTCCATCGCTGTAATCTTCCGGCACGGTATAACCACTGATTGCAGTATTTTTGCCAATCTGTACATTGGATGGAATTCTGGAGTTTTCTCCAATCGTAGCCAGTCCGCCACTGTAAATATTCGGTTTTTCTTTGTTCGGAACCTCGCTTCCGATTCCGATCACAACATTGTTGCCAATCTCAGTGCCTTCCGCAATAATCGCCTTGTCTATCACGCAATTATCTCCGATCACAACATCACGCATCAGGATAGAATCCCGCACGATACTGCCTTTTCCGATCGTAACTCCTCCGCCTAATACGGAATTATGTACTTCTCCGTAAATCTCAGAACCATTGCTGATGATGCAACGGTCTACCACAGACTGATCCGAGATATACTGGGGCGGAATATTGGCACTGTTTGTATAAATCTTCCAGAACTCTTCATACAGATTGAATTCCGGAATGATGTCAATCAGCTCCATATTCGCTTCCCAGTAAGAACTCAATGTTCCGACATCCTTCCAATATCCGTTGTATTCATAAGCAAACATTCTTCTTCCGTTTTCGTGACAATATGGAATGATATGTTTTCCAAAATCACAATTCGGCTGCTCGGATAATTTCAGAAGAGCTTCTTTCAATACCGGCCAGCTGAATATATAAATTCCCATGGATGCCAGATTACTGCTTGGCTTCTCCGGCTTCTCTTCAAATTCTTTAATCTTGCTTTCTTCATCTGTGACTACAATTCCAAATCTGCTTGCCTCTTCCATCGGCACCGGCATCGCTGCGATCGTAACATCCGCATGATTTGCCTTGTGGAAATCCAGCATCACTTCATAATCCATCTTATAAATATGATCTCCTGAAAGAATCAGCACATAATCCGGATTGTAAGTCTCCATGTAATCCAGATTCTGATAAATGGCATTAGCCGTTCCGGTATACCACTCGCTGTTCGCGCTCTTCTCATAAGGAGGAAGGATTGTAACTCCGCCGATATTACGGTCCAGATCCCACGGGATCCCGATTCCAATATGGGTATTCAAACGCAGCGGCTGATACTGCGTCAATACACCCACCGTGTCTACTCCTGAATTAATACAGTTACTCAATGGAAAATCAATGATTCGATATTTCCCTCCAAAAGCCACTGCCGGTTTTGCAACCTTTGCAGTGAGAACTCCCAATCGACTGCCTTGTCCGCCCGCAAGCAGCATGGCAATCATTTCCTTCTTAATCATGTAGTCACCTCATTTCTAGTTGATTGCTGTTATTATACCATATTTTTCTCATCCGTACATGTTTTTTACAAAAATTTTGCATAATCTTTTTCCTTTTTGTTTATTTGGTACAAAAAGAACTTCTTTTAATTTTCCCCATATATAGTATAATATAAACTGCAAAGAAATTTTATGACTAAATTTAATAAACTTTTTACTTTTAAAATAAAACACACAAGATTTTCAACTATTTTCATAGTAAGGGAAGGTAATCATCATATGTATAAAATCAATTTCAATCAGCCTATTCACGTTCATTTTATCGGTATCGGCGGCATCAGCATGAGCGGTCTTGCCGAGATACTTCTAAAAGAAGGATTTACCGTATCCGGTTCTGACTCGAAAGTCTCTCCGCTTACCGAACATCTGGAAGCAAAAGGGGCTCAGATTTTTTATGGTCAGAAAGCATCCAATATCATCGACGGGATCGACTGCGTCGTATACACTGCCGCGATCCGCAGAGAAAATGCAGAGCTGATGGAAGCTGTTGCAAAAAAAATCCCAATGCTGACCCGTGCGGAGCTGCTTGGACAGCTGATGGCCAATTACAAAACTCCGATCGCAGTATCAGGAACTCATGGCAAGACGACAACAACTTCCATGATCTCTCATGTTCTGCTGGCAGGTGACACAGATCCTACAATCTCTGTGGGCGGGATTCTGCAGGCCATCGGCGGAAATATCCGGGTCGGAAGCTCCGGCATCTTCGTCACAGAGGCCTGTGAATATACAAACAGCTTCCTGCACTTTTTCCCGAAGATCAGCATCATCCTGAACATTGAAGCCGATCATCTGGATTTCTTTAAAGATCTGGAAGATATCCGTCACTCCTTTCATCAGTTTGCAGCCCTGCTGCCATCTGACGGAACACTGATCATCAACGGAGAGATCGATCAGTATCAGGAAATCTGCGAAGGTCTGGACTGCAGCGTGGTGACTTACGGAATGTCTCCGGAATTTGACTACAGTGCGCAGAATATCACCTACGATGAAAAAGGCCGGGTTGCATTTGATTTCTTCCGAAACGGAAAGATGGACACACACATCGTCCTTTCCGTGACCGGAGATCACAATGTATCCAACGCCCTTTCCGCGATCGCAACAGCCGAGCTGCTGGGACTTTCCATGGATACGATCCAGAAAGGTCTACTTTCCTTCTCCGGAACGGACCGCCGTTTTGAATACAAGGGAACGATCGATGATGTCACCATCGTAGATGACTATGCACATCATCCGACAGAGATCAAAGCAACTTTAAAGGCTGCGAAACACTATCCACACCGCAAACTCTGGTGCGTATTCCAGCCGCACACATACACAAGGACCAAAGCATTCTTCCAGGAATTTGCAGAAGCTCTTTCCCATGCAGATCATGTGATTCTTGCCGATATTTATGCCGCACGGGAAACAGATACTCTTGGGGTATCCTCTGAAGCGCTCTCAGACGCGATCCGCAGCCTTGGAACAGATTCTCACTATTTTCCATCCTTTGCAGAGATCGAAACATTTCTCAAAGAAAACTGGAATGCAGGAGATCTTGTTCTTACAATGGGTGCCGGAGATGTGGTAAAAATTGGAGAAGATCTCTTAAAATAGGACTTATCCACATTATCCACATGGGTTATTCACAAAAAAGCAGATTTTCCCTTGAAAAAAGGCTTTTGCCCGTTCAGATAAGATGCTATAATACCTTTGCGCATGAGAGAGCAGCGTATGAATTCCGGAAAACAGGGAGAGGACTATGAAGACATTTACGTTAAAAAATAAATTCCAGACAAATGCCACACTGGTTGCGAACGACTTTATCGATCACTATATGGTGCAGGCAAACGGCGAATTTGTAAAAGTATATCTGTTCCTTTTAAGACATTTGGATAATGCCGGCTCTTCTCTGACAGTTTCTGCAGTTGCAGACTGTCTGAACAACACAGAAAATGATATCCTGCGCGCATTCAAATACTGGGAATCCAAAGGACTTCTTCAGATGGAATGTGATGCAGAGGGACATGTCTGTGAACTGGAACTGATCCAGATTCCCCAGACCCAAGCACAGATACCGATCACTGCGGCCAAAAAGCCTTCCGCACCGGTCGTCTCTGTCAAGCCTGCTGCTCCCAAAGCTGTGGCAGCTTCTGTTTCCCGCCCGGCGGCGCACGCAGATGCCGCAAAGGCGCAAAAGCAGCTAAAATCGCTCCTGTTCATTGCGGAACAGTATCTTGGTAAGACTCTGACAAAGACAGATATGGATGCGATCACTTATTTTTATGATCATCTCGGCATGTCGGCTGACCTGATCGAATATCTGATCGAATCCTGCGTGGAAAACGGCCACAAAAGTATTCATTATATTCAGAAGGTCGCTTTATCCTGGGCAGACAGCGGGATCACTACCAAAGAGCAGGCAAAACAGCAATCCCGCAGTTATAACAAAAACTGCTACACTGTTCTGAATGCTTTCGGAATCAAAAATCGGGGACCTGCCGCATCTGAGGTTTCGTATATCCAGAAATGGACCGATACCTATGGATTTACTCTGGACATCATCGAAGAAGCCTGCAGCAGAACAATTTCTGCAACTCATCAGCCAAGCTTTGAATATGCAGACACGATCCTGACCAGATGGCACAACAGCCATGTACATCATTTGAAAGATATTTCGGTGTTGGATGATGCATACCAGAAACAAAAAGCCGTTTCGGCTGCCTCAGCTCCAAAGGCAAAACCTGTCTCCAGAAATCTGAACAATTTCGAACGCCGTTCATATGACATGGATTCTCTGGAGGAGCAACTATTAAACAGCAATTAGAAGGAGAGCACTGTCGTGGGACTAAAAAATTCACAATATCAGGCGATTATGCGTAAGTACGAGCAAAAACAACTCCGAAACCATGATATACTGACACAGCATTATGAAGAGGTCTACCGTCAGCTGCCTGAATTTAAATCACTGGATGATTCCATTTCCATTTTGTCTGTTCAATATGGAAAACGCCTGTTAAACGGCGATCAAAAAGCAATTTCTTCTTTAAAAGAAGAGCTTGCCATTTTACGCGCCAGCAAGCAGGAGCTTTTACGATCCAGTGGTTTTCCGGCTGATTATCTGGAACCGGTCTATGATTGTCCGAATTGTAAAGATACCGGATATATCGGAAACCAAAAATGTCACTGTTTCAAAAAAGCCATCATTGACTTACTTTATGAACAGTCAAACTTAAAAGAAATTCTCAAAAAAGAAAACTTCAGCAACTTTGCTCTGGACTACTATTCCACCAACTTTATTGACCCGAAGACCGGCCGTTCTTCCCGCCAGGTAATTGAAGATGCCCTGCGGATCTGCCGGAATTTCGTCACCTCTTTCGGAACAGATTTCCAGAATCTTTTTCTGTATGGAGATGTTGGTGTGGGCAAGACCTTTTTGTCCAACTGCATTGCAAAGGAACTGATGGATAAAGAGTATTCTGTTCTTTACTTTTCTGCATCCAAGTTCTTTTCCAGTCTTGCAAAACATGCGTTTGACAAGCAAGATGTAGATGCGCAGAATATGTTTGAACTGATCTACAACTGTGACTGTCTGATCATTGATGATCTGGGAACCGAATATACGAACAATTTTATTGCATCCCAGTTCTTCACATGCATCAACGAACGACTGCTTAACAGCCGTTCTACAATTATATCAACAAACTTGTCACTGGACACTCTGGCTGATCTTTATACAGAACGGTCCTTTTCCAGAATCACAAGTAATTATATCATGTTGAAACTGATAGGCGATGACATCCGAATCAAAAAGAAATTAAAAAACAGGGAGGAAAATTAATGTTACGTCGAAAAGAAAGAAACTTAGAAAATATTCCAGTAGGAGCGCTCGGACTGATTCCGGTCAGAGGATGCGAAGGTCTTGGAGACAAGGTCAATGATTATCTGGTAAAATGGCGCAAAGAAAGCGGTTCTGAACATAAAGGAGATGTCGCTTTCACCGGTTATGACAGAGATACTTTTATCATTGATGCCGATGTTCCGAGATTCGGTTCCGGAGAGGCAAAAGGAATCATCAAAGAGTCTGTTCGTGGAAAAGATCTCTATCTGATGGTCGACGTATGCAACTACAGCCTCACCTATTCTCTGACAGGAAACACAAACCATATGTCACCGGATGACCATTTCCAGAACTTAAAGCGTGTAATCGCTGCAGTCGGAGGAAAGGCGCGCCGCATCAATGTGATCATGCCATTCCTTTACGAAAGCCGTCAGCACAAAAGAACAAGCCGCGAGTCTTTAGACTGCGCACTCGGACTTCAGGAACTGGTACGCATGGGCGTTGATAACATCATTACTTTTGATGCGCACGATCCTCGTGTATCCAATGCCATCCCGCTGAGCGGATTTGAGACAGTTCCTCCAACTTACCAGTTTGTCAAAGGACTTCTGCGCAATGTAAAAGATCTGCAGATCGACAGTGACCACATGATGGCGATCAGCCCGGATGAAGGTGGTACGAACCGTGCGATCTACCTTGCAAACGTACTTGGACTGGATATGGGTATGTTCTACAAACGCCGTGATTATACACAGATCGTCAACGGACGCAACCCGATCGTTGCCCACGAATTCTTAGGAAGCTCTGTAGAAGGCAAAGACGTGATCATTATCGATGACATGATCTCTTCCGGAGATTCTATCATCGAAGTTGCAACAGAGCTGAAACGCAGAAAAGCAAAACGAATCTTTGCTGCAGCTACATTTGGTCTTTTCACAAACGGTCTGGACAAGTTCGATCAGGCATATGAGGACGGAACAATCTCCGGTATTCTGACAACTAACCTGATCTATCAGACACCGGAATTATTATCAAGACCATACTATATCAACTGTGACATGAGCAAATATATCGCTCTGATCATCGATACACTGAACCACGACGGTTCTATCAGCAGTATCTTAAGCCCGGATGAGAGAATCCAGCATGTACTGCAGAAATATAAAAACGGAGAAACGATTTAATTAAAAAAGAGGGAAACTGTTTCATTAATTGACAGTTTCCCTCTTTATTTCATATGGTGGAAATCTGGTTTTCATTCCCCCTGATAACAAAATCCGATCCACCAGTGTTTCTTGCAGCCAGCAGAATCAGCATAAAAACAGCCAATTTTCAAGCTGAAAATCGACTGTTCTATGAAATATCTTACAGTAATCCACCGATCGCCATAAACAATGGCGCAAATACAAGTGACACAACTGTCATCAGTTTGATCAGGATATTAATGGATGGTCCTGATGTATCTTTAAACGGATCTCCAACAGTGTCTCCGACAACCGCTGCCTTGTGAGCCTCGCTTCCTTTTCCGCCGTGATTTCCTTCTTCGATGTACTTCTTGGCATTATCCCAGGCACCACCTGAGTTTGCCATAAAGATCGCCATGAGAACACCTGTCACAAGCGCACCTGCCTGAAGTCCGCCAAGAGCTTCCACTCCTAACACGATTCCGACCAGAATCGGCACAACAACTGCCATTGCTCCCGGAAGAAGCATCTCATGAAGTGCAGCTGTCGTAGAGATAGATACGCAAGACTTATAATCCGGTTTTTCCGTTCCTTTCATAATTCCCGGTTTCTCACGGAACTGACGTCTTACTTCCTCGATCATCTTATATGCTGCCTTAGATACGGATTCCATGGTAAATGCAGAGAACAGGAATGTAAGCATTCCTCCGATAAACAATCCGATGATCACACGATAATCCAGCACATTGATACTTTCCAGATGTACTGCCTGAGAATACGAAGCAAACAGTGCCAGTGCTGTCAGCGCAGCAGAACCGATTGCAAAGCCTTTTCCCATAGCTGCTGTTGTATTTCCTACAGAATCCAGTTTATCAGTGATTTCACGTACCGATTTGTCCAGACCTGACATTTCTGCGATTCCGCCGGCATTATCGGCGATCGGACCATATGCATCCACCGCAACTGTAATTCCAGTTGTAGAAAGCATTCCCACTGCTGCCAGAGCAATTCCGTACAATCCGTCTACCTGATATGCTACAAAAATACCGATGCAGATCAGGATCAGCGGGATTGCTGTTGACTGCATTCCGACTGCGATTCCACTGATGATCGTGGTTGCCGGTCCTGTCTCAGACTGCTCTCCGATCTTCTTCACCGGATTGTAATCTGCTGATGTATAGCATTCTGTAATCAGACCAATGAGAACACCTACGATCAGACCTGCGATTACGGCGATGGCTCCGTCAAAGTTTCCAAATAAAACCTTACTCAGTACAAGAGACACGATCACAACCAGAAGTGCCGCAATATTGCTTCCCATCTTCAGGGCTTTCTGCGGACTTACTTTCTCATCCCCTTTTACAAAGAATGTACCGATAATGGATGCTACAAGTCCACATCCCGCGATCGCAAGCGGGAATACAACTCCGGAAATTGCAGAAACCGCAACACCAAGTGTCAGTGCAGAAACGAGAGATCCTACATAAGATTCAAATAAGTCGGCTCCCATTCCTGCAACATCTCCTACATTATCCCCTACGTTGTCTGCGATTACTGCAGGGTTACGCGGATCATCCTCAGGGATTCCGGCTTCTACTTTTCCAACCAGATCAGCCCCTACGTCTGCAGCTTTTGTATAGATACCACCGCCAACACGCGCAAACAGCGCAATTGAAGATGCTCCCAAACTGAATCCGGACAGCACGTCTACATCTTTCGTCAGAATATATACAACGCTGACTCCAAGCGCTCCCAGACCTGCTACACACATTCCCATAACGGCTCCGCCTGAAAATGCGATGGAAAGCGCCTTATTCATTCCACTTTCTCTGGCAGCATTCGCTGTTCTTACATTCGCCTTTGTTGCAACATTCATGCCAAAGTAACCTGCCAGTGTAGAAAACAAAGCTCCCACAACAAAACAGATTGCTGTTACCCAGTTACCGATCCCGAATCCGATCAGTAAAAATAATACGATCACAAATACG
>ERZ772867.3233-NODE-3233-length-13974-cov-10.516704_pt1 | contig 13974 bp, 14 predicted proteins | sample MGYA00511341_ERZ772867 | MGnify/ENA primary metagenome ERZ772867 (study PRJEB29015, sample SAMEA2737707) | human gut metagenome | biome: human gut; feature: human-associated habitat; material: faeces | place: China | collected 2012 ... | reverse complement strand
ATGAATACATATTCATTTGCTCCTTCTTTTATTACTAGTCCTCCTGATATTGTGTTTTCTCCGCTTACTGTTGATACTTCAAATCCTGTTGGAATTGGTGCTATATATTCTCCTTCTTTTAATACTGCTTTTATTTTTCCTGCATCTACTGCTGTTTTTATATCTGAATTTGCTACTGTTTCTAAGTCTTTATATTTTATTACTTTTACTGTTTCTGGTAAATTTGCTATTGTTTCTGTATATGTTGAAGGTACATCATCTCCTGATGGTGGAGTTGGAGTATCTCCTCCTTTTCCAGTATATTCTATTGTTCCATCTGCTGATACTGTAAATTTATTTCCTTTTGGACTTGTTACTGTATATGGGGCTGTATCTCCTTCTGCTAGGCTCCAGCCTGTACCTAATGCATCTTTTAGCTTTGTCTTGTCAACTTTTCCTGTTTCTACGTTGTATGCTGTTGCTATTGCCGATGTTAGTTCTTCTTTTTCTCTTTCTATTAATGTTTTTCGAGTAGCTTCTTTTGATTTGTCGAATAGTCCTCCATTAATTGCTACTGTTACTGTTACACCTACTAATATTAGCATTACAATTATTGTTATTATTAATGCTATTAATGTAATTCCGTTTTTGGTTTTTCATTTGTATTTCTCCTTCTTTCTTTTTCTTTCGGGTCGCCCAGGAGTGCGACCCCTACATGCATTATTTTATATGTTATTTTCTCTCATGTCAACTTTTTTATATAATTATTTTATTGTTTAATTCAATTTTAAAATTACATATATATTTTTTATAAATTTGTAAATAATAACATTTGAGGTGATTTTATGGAAGAAAATTTAGATGTTTTAAAAGAAGTATGCAAAGGTGTAAAAATGGGAATGGATGCTATTTCTTATGTTTCTGATAAGGTTGAAGAACCAAATTTAAAAGATACATTAAAACATGAGTATAGTATGTATAATAATATACTTACTAAAGTAGATCATGCCTTTAAAAATTATAATGAAGCTCCCAATGATTATAAAATAACAAGCAAAGCAATGCTTTGGTATGGCATTCAAATGAATACATTAAAAGATACTAGTAATTCAAAAATTGCAGAACTTCTTATTCAGGGAACAAATATGGGAATTATTGAAGGCAGAAAATTGTTGAATCATAATAAAAATTTAGATAAGGAAACTGATAAGCTACTAAATGACTTCGTTAAGTTTCAAGAGGAAAGTGTTGAAAAATTAAAAAGTTTTCTTTGATTTTTTTACTATCTTTTTATATCCATATTTAATGAAGAAAGCCAAATATACAGCACCTATTATCCATCCTCCTATTACATCTGTTGCATAATGTGCTCCTAAGTATATTCTACTTATACCTATTAATAATATTAAAATAGATAAAAATACTATTAATGGGTATTTTATTTTTTTGTTTTTTACTTCTTTGTATATTAAGTATATTAAAAAGCCATAAAACCCAGTTGCCACCATACTATGACCACTTGGGAAGCTATATCCACTTTCTTGCACTATTTGCAAAACTTCCGGCCTAGGTCTTGCAATAACTAGTTTTAGTATTCTATTTATAGCAAATACTAAAACTAAATTTATTGCAATAAATTTTGAATTTGTTTTGTTTTTTAGTAATAAGATGAATGCTATTGTTAATACAATTAATGTTATTGCTGAGCCTAAATGTGACATAAAAAGCATAAAGTTAGTCATTCCACTACTCATTAGCTTAATCATTAATTCATATGCAATTTCATCTATTGTATTAATCATATCCATTTATATTCTCCTACTATTTTTATTGATGTATTGTGCATCTTTGTAATGGCACATTTTTAGGTGAACCATAAGAAGATCTTGTTTTCCATAAATTGTTTTTATTTATGTATTCTCCTCTACCATACACTCTTTTTGTTCTAGTACATTTTTCTGTTGCTAGTAACCCACTATCTATACATACTTTTGCTGTTGAATGATATGGGCATGTTTGTATAGGTTCTGTACCTTTTACAAAATATTCTGTTCTTGTTGTTCTAGAATTTTTGCATGTTGATGTTGCCAAGAACCCAGATTTCTCGCATATTACACTTTCCACTACATTTTCTGGTTTTGTTTCTGCAAAGGTTTTGGGTTCTAATCCGTCATGAAGTTGTCTCATTACAGATGTCCATATTTGACCTGATGGATTAGTTGCCCATCCAGTTATTGTGCAACTATCGTCATATCCATACCAAACTGCCGATGTATAATATGGAGTAAATGCACAAAACCATCTATCATAATCATTGTTTGTTGTTCCTGTTTTTGCAGCTACACTCATTCCCTCTACTGTGCAAGTTGTTGAAGTTCCAGTTTTTACTGCTTCTGTTAACATTTCTTTTACTACATATGCCGCTTCTTCTGTCATTACTCTTTTTTGTTGTTGGTCTGGTTTTAGTATTATATTGCCATTTTCATCTACTACTTTACTATAAAATGTTGGTGCTTGATATACTCCTCCATTTGCAATTGTAGCATATGCTCCTGCCATTTGTACTGGTGAAACTCCCCATGTTAGCCCTCCTAATGCCAATGCTAATACATTATCCTTTTCATCATCAATTGTTGTTATTCCTATTTCTTTTAAAAACTTTATTGATTTTTCTGGTGTTAACAAACACATAGATTTTACCATAGGTATATTTTGTGAATTTGCAATTGCTTTTCTTGTTGTAATTAATCCCATATATTTGTTTACAAAGTTTTTTGGATTATATGTTCCATTATTAAAAGATGTTGGATTATCATCAAAAACAGTCGCTGCTGTTATTATTCCTTGGTCTATGGCAGGTGCTAATACTGCTATTGGCTTCATAGATGAACCTGTTTGTCTTACTGCATCTGTTGCTCTATTAAAACCAAATGCTGTAGTTTTTTCTCCAATTCCACCTGAAATTCCTAACACATATCCAGTTGTATGATCAATTAATACTACTGCTGCTTGTGATTGCTGTGGATTTCCTTTTTTGTCTCTTGATGTTTGCTTATACTTTTCTTTGCTAAGTTCTTCATCAATTATAGTTTGTACTTTTGGATTTTGAGTAGTATATATTGTAAAGCCTCCACTAGATAAATATAATTTTGCTTGTTTATATGTCCAGTCATGCTCTTTTTGTAGTTGTGCAATTATCTGATTTATTGCTGCATCTGTATGATAAGAAAATACTGTTTGTGGGAATGCTCCTTTATTAAAATTTAATCCAGCTTCAACTTCTTTTACTGCTTGTAGATATTCTTCTTCAGTTTTTATTTTTCCTAATTCTTTCATTTTATTTAAAACAACTTTTGTTCTCTTTTTTATATTATCCATAACCTCTTCGTTGTTATTATCAAATGGGTTATATGAATTAGGTGAATGGTTTATTCCTGCTAAGAAAGCACACTCTGCCAAGTCTAAATCTTTTGCACTTTTACTAAAATAATAGTTTGAGCCTTTTTCTACACCATATACTGTATCGCCTAAAAATATTAGGTTTAAATATAATTCTAGAATTTGCTCTTTTGACATTTCTTGTTCAACATAATATGCCCTTGCCATTTCTCTTACTTTTCTTTGCCATGTATCTTCTTTTTCTTGAGTTAAGTTTTTTACCATCTGCTGAGTTATTGTACTTCCTCCAAATGGCGATTTGCCCTTATTTTTTATGTATGTGTATGTTGCTCTTAATGTTCTTTTTACGTCTACCCCTTTGTGTTCATAAAATCTCTCGTCTTCTATTGCTACAAATGCTGCTGGCAAATACTCTGGCATTTCTTTTATGCTTATGCTTTCTCTATTTTCATTGCCATTTAAAATTCCTATAGTATTATTTTCCATATCTTTTACTACTGAATTCTCATATTTAATTGTTAAATCATTTTTGCTTAATCGTGCATCTTTTACAATACCATATACTTTATATGCAGCATATCCCCCTGCTACAAGTACAAGAATTAAAAGCAATAAAAATATAATTATTATTGCTTTTAGTATTCCTGTTATTATTGGATGCTTACTTTTCTTTTTTATTATTTTATACGTTTCAGCATTAATAGTATCTTCTCTTTCTTTTTCTTGAAGCATTTTTATATCCTCTCTTTTGTTTTATTTTAGTTCTGCTATTGCAGTTTTAAAGTTTTCTGCTGATATTATGGCGCTACCAGCAACAGCTATGTCTATTCCAGCTTGTTTTGCTTCATTTATTGTATTTTTATTTATTCCTCCGTCTACTTCTATATATGTATCTAAATTATTATCTTCAATATACTTTTTTAATTCTTTTACTTTTATTAATGTTTCTGGAATTAATTTTTGTCCGCCTTTTCCAGGCTCTACTGTCATTATAAGAACCATATGTAGGAATGGTAAAAATTCTTTTATTTCATCTATACCTGTATTTGGTTTTATTGAAATTGCAGGTTTTATATTGTTTTGTTTTAAACAATTTATATGTTCTAATATCTCTTCTTTATTTTTACATGCTTCATAATGAAATGTAATAATACTTGGCTCTAATGGAATGTATTTTTCTATATGTGGCTTAATATCTTCTACCATAAGATGCACATCTAATGGTAAGTTTGATATTTGTTTTATTGTGCTTGCATATTCATACATTAATTCTTCTGTATTTTTTTCTACAAATTTTCCGTCCATTATATCTATGTGATAATAATCTGTTCCTGCTACTTCTAAGTCATAAAAAGTTTTTGTTGCTTTTTCTTTTTCAACTGTTAGTATAGATGTTGATATTTCTACCATTTTAATTCTCCTATCATATAAAATTCATATTTTCAGGCGCATAAATTGCGCCCAAATTATACTTATATTATTCTATTGTTATTGATGATTGTGTATTCAAATTAATATTTTCTGTTCTTTTTAAGTTTCCATCTAGATATACTTTTATTGTTACTGTTCCAATTCCTTGTATTGATACAGACTTATCTGTTGTCATTGTGTTGTATTTCCTAAAATCCTTGCACTCGCAATCAAGTGATGTATCATTCCCTTTTTGGCATTCATAAACCGGATATTCTTCTCCTGTTTCTTCATCTACTTGTTTTTTATAATTTCCAAGTGATTTAACATTTACTGTTACTTTTCCTGTCTTTATTTCATCAAATTCATTTACTGTTATTGTTATTTCTGTGTTTTTATCTACCATACTTTCACTTGATATCGATTGGTTTACTACAACACCATTTGGTTTGCTAGAATCCGATGTTTTATCAGTACTTTTCCATTTTAGTTTTGCACTGCTTATTGCACTTTTTGCTTCACTTTCTGTTTTCCCTGACAAGTCTGGTACTTGTACTTGTTCTATTCCCATGCTTGAATAAATTGTAACAGTTGTTCCTGCTGCAATTTTTTCTCCTTCTGCTACTTCTTGTTTTGTTATATAGTTCTTCTCTACATCATCACTAAATTCTTCTTCAACCTTTACTTCTAAGCCTACTTCTTTTAACATTTTAGTTGCTTCATCTCTTGTTTTGCCAACTACTTTAGGCATTTCTACAATTTCTTGTCCTTTGCTTATTACAACTTTAATTGTAGTTCCTTCTTTTATTTTATAATTGTCTTGGTATTTAGGATCTTGCTCTATTATTTGTCCTTCTGGAACTTCTAGATGATATTTTTCTTCACTAACTTCTATCTTTAATTTTGATTCTTTTGCTTTTTGTTCAGCTTCTTCTTTTGTTAATCCTTGTAAATTAGGTATTTGCACTTCTTTTGCTCTACCTAATGATAACGCCAAATATGTTCCTCCCATTGCAATTGAAAATACTAAAATGCAAGCAAGTATTATAGCTATTACTTTTACTGCTGGGTGTTCTTCAAAATATTTTTTTATCTTATCAAATTTTCCTGGTTTTTTTCCTTTTTCTTGTTTTTGTAATTCTTCTGCATAATCTAATGATATTTTTTGTGTTGGAAAATCTCCTATATTAGGTGCAGAAACAAATTTCTCTTCTGGGTGTTTTAATGCTAGTTCTAAATCTTTTATCATTTCTGTTGCTGTTTGATATCTTTCATTTGCATCTTTTCTCATTGCTTTCATAATAATATCATTTACACATTGTGGTAGGTCTGGTTTTATTTTTATTGGTTCTATTGGTTCTTCTTGCATATGTTTTAACGCTACCGAAACAGGTGTATCACTATCAAAAGGTACTCTTCCTGTAACCATCTCATACATTACTACTCCTAGTGAATATAAATCAGATCTTGCATCTGTAAATCCACCTCTTGCATGTTCAGGTGAAAAATAGTGTACTGAACCAATTGTTGTACCAAAAGCAGTAATTGTTGAATTTGAAACTGCTTTTGCTATTCCAAAGTCTGTTACTTTTGCTACTCCATCTTCTGTTATAATTATGTTGTGTGGTTTTATATCTCTATGTATAATATTATTTCTATGTGCTGTTTCTAAAGCAGAAGCTATTTGCATTGCTATTTTTACAGACCATTTCCAGCCTAATGCACCATCTTCTACTATTATTTCTTTTAATGTTTTTCCTTTTACAAGTTCCATTACTATATAATATAAATTACCTTCATGTCCTACATCATATACAGAAACAATATTTGGATGTGTTAAACTTGCAACAGCTTGTGCTTCTACATTAAATCTTTTTATAAATTCTTCGTCTGTTGTAAATTCATCTCTTAATACTTTTACTGCTACAAATCTTTTTAGTACCAAACATTTTGCTTTATATACTGTTGCCATTCCTCCGCTACCTATTTTTTCTATTATTTCATATCTGTTACCAAGTAACTTCCCTTCTAAATTCATTTTAATCCCTCTTTCTAAAACTATATAATATACAAAATTACTAGTTTTTTATTAGTATAACACTTATGTTGTCGTATCCTCCATTTTCATTTGCTCTTTTTACTAAATTTTCACATGCTGTTTCTGGTTGTTCTTGAACTATGTCATATATTGCCTCTTCTGTTAGCATATTTGTTAATCCATCTGAGCACATAAGCATAATATCATTTTCTAAGAACTCTTTTACTAATATGTCTGGTTCTATGCTTTCATTACATCCTAATGCTTTCATAAGCATATTTTTCTTTGGATGATAAAATGCTTCCTCTCTAGTTATTGTTCCATCTTTTACTAATTTTTCTACATAACTATGATCTGTTGTTATTCTTCTAATTATATTTTTTCGTATTCTATATATTCTGCTATCTCCTATGTGACCAATATAAGCTTTGTTGTTATATATTATACAAATCTCAAGAGTAGTTCCCATTTGTTCTAGTTCTTCATTTGCTTTTGCTTTTTTATAAACGGCTATATTAGCATAATCCATTGCAGATTTTATTAAATTCATAATTTCTTCGTCTGAATGCTCTATTTTATCAAAATTTTCCTCTATATATTCTTTTGATGAATTCGTTGCTAAACTACTCGCTATTTCTCCGCCTTTATATCCGCCCATTCCATCTGCCAAAATACATAAAGCCATATTCTCGTTCACCTGAGAAACATAGTAAAAATCTTGATTCATTTCCCTTGCTTTACCTATATCTGTTTTTGCGTAGACTCGCATCTTTCCACCTCTTTTTTTCTAAGTTGACCACAGGCTGCATCTATGTCTGATCCCAGCTCTCTTCTAACTGTGGCGACAATTCCTTTTTCGTTTAAGTAATCTCTAAATTTTAATATGTTTTCATTTGTGCTTTTTGTATATTTGCCATTTTCTATTTTATTTATTGGTATTAAATTCACATGGCAAAGCATACCTTTTAATAGTTTTACAAGATCTTTTGCGTCTTGCATGTTATCATTATTTTCTTTTGCAAGTGCATATTCAAAAGATATTCTTTTATTTGTTTTTTCTATATAATATCTACATGCTTTCATTAATTCTTCTATGTTGTATGTGTTGTTTACTGGCATCATTTGACTTCTTTTTTCGTCTGTTGGGCTATGTAGTGATACTGAAAGTGTGCATTGTAAATTTTCATCTGCTAAATCATATATTTTAGGAACTAGTCCGCTTGTTGATATACTAATATGCCTTGCTCCCATATTTATTCCTTTTGGATTGTTTAATATATGTACGGCATTTATAACATTATTGTAATTGTCTAATGGCTCTCCAATTCCCATAAATACTAGGTTTGATATTTTAATATTTTCATCTCTTTCTATTGCTAAAAGTTGTTCTACTATTTCCCCTGATGTTAAGTTTCTTACAAATTTTACTCCTGTTGAAGCGCAGAACTTACATCCCATTTTGCATCCTATTTGAGATGAAACACATATTGTTTTTCCATATTTGTATTGCATAAGTACAGATTCTATTGCATTGCCATCTAAAACGTCAAATAAATATTTTTTTGTACCATCTTTTGATTCTTGTTTTTGTATTATTTTAAATATGTGTAAATCAAATTTTTCTTTTAACTTTTCTCTTAATTCTAATGATAAATTAGTCATTTCATCAAAGCTTGTAACATTTTCTACAAATATCCATTTAAAAATTTGTTCTGCTCTAAATGGCTTTTCTCCTAATTCTACCATTACATTTTTTAATTCGTCTAAATTATAATCTTTTATATTCTTCTTCAAAAATATCTTTCCTTTTATTTCTATTTTAACAAATATATTCTACCATATGGATTTTTATATTACAACAAAATTTTCCAAAAAAATGTGGAGCATTTAAAAATGCATTTTAATGTAAAACAGGAAGGCTTTGCGCCTTCCTGTTTTTATATTTCTACTATTAATTCATGTTAAGCGGATCATTCCAATTTTCTATTATTTTTCCATTTTTCTTGCTTACTTGGTCTGTTGTAATGTTAGATGGTAGAGTAACTATAGGGCGCAAGCAGTTTGTCGTATTTTCGCCATCCTCATTAATATAACAAAAATCACTCACAATGACATAGCTTGGATTAACACAATGAACGTACCATACAGCCTTATTACTACCTACTATGATTGCACGAGAAGCAATCCAATTGTAGTATAATTTTCCTTCATTTGTTCCCATAAGTATTTCTTTATCTATATTACTTTTTATATAATCATCTATTATATAGTAATATCCATTACTTGTTAAATCTTTTGCTGGTATTGTACAGTCTTCTTTTATCAAAATATTAGTTTCTTTATCATATCCGAATTTTGAAGTTATTGCATTTTCATTTTGGTAACCATAACCAAATTCCGTGTTACTACCTCCTCCAAATTCTTCTTTTTTATAGTTGCTTCCTCCCAAATATTTATTTATATCCTCCATTGTTATGTTTCTTGCTGTTGCTCCTATCGTTGTATTACTATATAGAGCTTCACATGTATCATTTAATATTTTTTCGTAATTATTGTAGCCTACATATCCCTTAAAGCCTAATACTGTATTTGTTGGTGCTCCTGATATTAATAATATATGGTCTCCTTCTTTTCCTAATACTCTCCAATTTAAGTTTTCTTGTGAAATACTTTGTTCTGCTTCTCCTTTTGTATATCCTGTGTACTTGCCTATACCTTCTCCTTTATCTGGGGCATATGCTTGTGCTACTGTTGTTGGTTTATATTCCACATAGTCTCCTTTGTGTAAGTGTGTTTCTTCTGTACAACCTTCAATAGCACAATACATATCTGCAAGTTTTGTTCCAGATGTCCCATTTTTATCTGTTATTGTTCCATCTGTTGCTACATTATATATGTTTCCTTTTGGGGATGTTACAGTATATTGTCCGCCTTCTTCTTCATCAACTGACCAGCCTGTACCTAATGCATCTTTTAGCTTCGTCTTGTCAACTTTTCCTGTTTCTACGTTGTATGCTGTTGCTATTGCTGATGTTAGTTCTTCTTTTTCTCTTCCTATTTCTGTTCCTTTTGCTGCTTCTTTTGATTTTTCAAATAGTCCTCCATTAATTGCTACTGTTACTGTTACGCCTACTAATATTAACATTACTATTATTGTTATTATTAATGCAATTAACGTGATGCCGTTTTTGGTTTCTTTTCATTTCTTTCCTCCTTTGTATTTTTTTCGTTTTTGTTTTTTATTTATATTCTTTTAAGATTTAAGCTATACATTTTCTCTTATTGTTCTTTTCTATAAGTGGTTGGTTTTGCTACATTTTAATTTTTTTGCATTTTCTAATTCTTCTTGGCTAATTTTTTTGTAGCATATTAGTAGTTTGTAATTTTCAATGTACAGCTATTCTCTATTTGGAATATTTTTTACTATTTTATATTATTCCATCTTATTCTTTTAGTCAATACTTTGAGAAAATTTATTATGGTTTCTATGTTCATGCACCTAAAATTAAGGCACGTGATATTAAATCTACTGTTAAATATGTTATTCGTTATTCTGGTAAACCTGCTATAGCTCAATCTCGTATTCTTAACTATGATGGTGAATATGTTACATTCTGGTATGATAGACATGAAGATAATCAAAGAACTGAAGAAACCATTCATGCCTATGATTTTATTAAAAGACTCATTATTCATATTTATGATAAATATTTCAATGTATGTCGCCCTTTGTTCTTGCCAATTTGAGTTTCCGAATAAAATGAGGAAATCTCAAAGGCAATATGGTCTTAATCTTATTTTTTCTGTACTTAAAACATTTCTTTCTTCTTCTGTTAAGTATTTTTTATTTACGTACATTTTATGTTTTATTACAGCTATATCCTATTTTACTATGTATCTCCTTGTGGCAATTAGAACATACTAAAATGCATTTTAATGCTTCTTTTTTATATTCTTTCCACGACATAGTGTTTCCTGAACCTAATTTAAAGTCTTTTTCTTTTGGATTTTCATGGTGAAATTCTAGTGCATCAACACATTTATTATAACCACATATACTGCACTTTCCACCCAACAACTTTATCGCTTGCAATTTCATACTTCTTCTTAAAATTGTTTTCTGATGTTTTCTTGTGCTATTATCACTTCTTGTTGATTCTCCACTACAATTATAACAATATAATCTTGATTTAGAATCTGTTTCGAATTCTTTATCACATATTTCACATAATTTTTTCATTAAAGCCACCATAAATATTATATAGTATTAGAATTTTAAAAACAAGTGTTTGTAACTGGGTGTAAAATAAAAGAAGTTCATTAAAAAATGCACTTCTTATTGGACTCGGCAAGCCGCGTCGGTAAAACAATCCAAAGGGATTGTTTTAGCCTTCGAGTAGCACTTTCTTCGCAAGTACTACTCTTGGCAACCTCCTTTTCGAGTCCTACTTTTCTAAAATCAAAATAAAAAGTCCATTTGAAAATGGACTTTTTATTTTGGCTCCCCGTGTTGGACTCGAACCAACGACCTATCGGTTACTTTACTACATTAACTTTCATTAACATTGTATCACACAATTTGTAGTCTGGACTTTATCTTTACCATGTCTTTCGATTTAGGTAGGTGGTGTAAAGTCTCTACACATAGCTTTCGCCTTGCTCGGTATTGTCGTATAACCTAAAGTTATTTACGAGTTTCACCGACTTAGCCACCTTATCATTTATAGATTTCTCCATAAAGCTGCTAACATTCAACAGCCGAGCGCTCTACCAACTGAGCTAACGGGGAATATATATAAAATCTGGCAACGACCTATCTTTCCAGCAGGGTAACCCGCAAGTATTTTCGGCACTGACAAGCTTAACTTCTGTGTTCGGGATGGGAACAGGTGGGACCTCGTCGTAATTGTCACCAGAAAATTGTTAACTTTTTAATGTACTATTTTGAGTACGTTTTGTATTATAATATATTATTTTCTATTTTGCAATATATAATACAAATTTTTTTATATTTTTTAGCACACTGAAAAATATATAGACAAAGAATTGATAATCTTGATTACACCGTATCTACTTAACTTTTTATGGTTAAGCCCTCGATATATTAGTATTGGTCAGCTTAATGCATTACTGCACTTACACCTCCAACCTATCAACCAGTTAGTCTTCCTGGTATCTTACCAACTTAACGTTGTGGGATATCTTATCTTAGGGTGGGCTTCACACTTAGATGCTTTCAGCGTTTATCCCTTCCATACTTAGCTACACAGCTATGCCACTGGTGTGACAACTGTTGCACCATCGGTATGTTCATCCTGGTCCTCTCGTACTAAGGACAACTCCCTTCAAATATCCTGCGCCTGCGACAGATAAGGACCGAACTGTCTCACGACGTTCTGAACCCAGCTCGCGTACCGCTTTAATGGGCGAACAGCCCAACCCTTGGAACCGACTTCAGCTCCAGGATGCGATGAGCCGACATCGAGGTGCCAAACCTCCCCGTCGATGTGAACTCTTGGGAGAGATAAGCCTGTTATCCCCAGGGTAACTTTTGTCCGTTGAGCGATGGCATTTCCACTCACATACCACCGGATCACTAAGCCCTACTTTCGTATCTGCTCGACATGTCTGTCTTTCAGTTAAGCTTCCTTCTGCCTTTGCACTCTTTCACCCGATTTCTGTCCGGGTTGAGGAAACCTTTGGGCGCCTCCGTTACTCTTTAGGAGGCGACCGCCCCAGTCAAACTGCCCGCCTGACATTGTCCCCTGACCAGTTCATGATCACAGGTTAGAATTCCAATAATTTAAGGGTGGTATCCCAAGGGTGACTCCACAAAAGCTGACGCTCTTGCTTCATAGTCTCCCACCTATCCTGTACATAAATTACCGAAACCCAATATCAAGCTACAGTAAAGCTCCATGGGGTCTTTCCGTCTTGTCGCGGGTAACCGGCATCTTCACCGGTACTACAATTTCGCCGGGCGGGCTGTTGAGACAGTGCCCAAATCATTACGCCTTTCGTGCGGGTCAGAACTTACCTGACAAGGAATTTCGCTACCTTAGGACCGTTATAGTTACGGCCGCCGTTCACTGGGGCTTTAGTTCTAAGCTTCGACTTACATCTAACTCTTTCCCTTAACCTTCCAGCACTGGGCAGGCGTCAGCTCCTATACTTCATCTTTCGATTTAGCAGAAACCTGTGTTTTTGTTAAACAGTTGCTTGGGACTCTTCTCTGCGACCTACTTTTACATAGGTACCCCTTCTCCCTAAGTTACGGGGTTAGTTTGCCGAGTTCCTTAACAGTACTTCTCTCGCTCGTCTTAGGATCCTCTCCTCATCTACCTGTGTCGGTTTGCGGTACGGGTACCTTAATACAATGTCAATAAGCTTTTCTCGTCAGTGTGATTCTTGGAACTTCGTTACTTTAAATTTTCACTATGCCTTTCGGCTCCGGTTTTTCCTCTTCCCGGATTTCCTTCCTCTCCTGCGTCCCTTATCGTTTTTAAGTATTTCGGTAGTGCAGGAATTTTATACCTGCTATCCATCGGCTACGCCTCCTTGGCCTCACCTTAGGTCCCGACTTACCCTGGGCGGACGAACCTTCCCCAGGAAACCTTAGACTTTCGACGGCAAAGATTCTCACTTTGCTCTCGCTACTTATTCCAGCATTCTCTCTTCTGCCTCGTCCATATGTCCTTTCGATCATACTTCACCCTACTACAGAATGCTCCTCTACCGCTCATAATTACTTATGAACCCGCAATTTCGGTGTATAGCTTAGCCCCGGTAATTTTCCGCGCAAATTCACTCGACCAGTGAGCTATTACGCACTCTTTAAATGTATGGCTGCTTCTAAGCCAACATCCTGGTTGTTTACGCAATTTCACATCGTTTCCCACTTAGCTATATCTTTGGGACCTTAATTGACGATCTGGGCTCTTTCCCTTTTGACCACGGAACTTAGCTCCCGCAGTCTGACTCCTGACTACTAATATATGGTATTCGGAGTTTGATAGTGTTCAGTAACCTGGTTTAGGCCCCTAGCACCTTCAGTGCTCTACCCCCATATATCTTTACATCAAGGCTAGCCCTAAAGCTATTTCGAGGAGAACCAGCTATCTCCGAGTTCGATTGGAATTTCTCCGCTA
>ERZ772867.3223-NODE-3223-length-14007-cov-2.780247_pt1 | contig 14007 bp, 12 predicted proteins | sample MGYA00511341_ERZ772867 | MGnify/ENA primary metagenome ERZ772867 (study PRJEB29015, sample SAMEA2737707) | human gut metagenome | biome: human gut; feature: human-associated habitat; material: faeces | place: China | collected 2012 ... | reverse complement strand
TTTACGAGTTCATGGAAAAGCTGCCGGGCGTATTGAAGCCGGGCGGGCGTGTTGCAATCCTGACGTTCCATTCCGGCGAGGACAGGCTCGTGAAGCAGGCACTGAAAGAGGGCTATCGGGAGGGCATCTATTCTGATTATGCCAAAGATGTCATCCGCCCTTCTGCGCAGGAATGTGCACAGAACGGACGTGCGCGTTCGACGAAAATGCGCTGGGCGGTGCGTGCAGAGTGAGGGGATGGAGATGATTATGGAAGAAAAAGACACCGAACTGCGGGACGAGGGGCTGCGGGGAAATGAAAAAATAGAGGAAGCCATCGCCGGGCTGCAGCAGGAGCCGACGCAGGAAATGCTGGCACATGCGCTGACGGTGGTGCGCCGCCGAATGAAAGAAAACGGACAGCTTATCGTTGCAGTGGAGCCTCCGGCTGGCGGCGGACAGCTTTTACTGCAGACCGTCAAAACGTCGGACGGCAAACTGTGGTGGGCTGCGTTTACCGGATTTGAGGAAGAGCTGCGCGGCAGCGACCGCGTGAAATCGACGTTTTTGGCGGATATGGGACAGCTGTTTGCAACCGCGCTGCAGGCAGACGGCGTGGAAGGGATCATTTTGAATCCCTGGAACCGGACGCTGATGCTGGAAAAAGAGCTGATCCGGATTATTTTGGGGCAGCAGGGGTAAAGCACTTGCGCGAAGCGGCAGACATGGGAAGAAAATGCTGGACTGGTGGATGCCGCAGCAGGAATTACAAAGGATAAGTCGCTGGATATGCGGCAGAAAGAGAGGAAACGAAATGATTACAGGTGTTCATCATGTATGTGTGAAATGCAGACCGGAGGAGCTGGAAAAGGTTCAGAAGTTCTATGGAGAGCTTCTTGGACTTCCGCTTGTCAGAAGCTGGGGTGAGCCGAAGGTGGAAGGGCTGATGTACGGCGCAGGGACGAGCCTGATTGAGATTTTCCCGAACGCGGAGGAAGATCTGCCACAGGGTGCAATCCGCCATTTCGCACTGGCGACAGACGATGTGGACAGCATCGTGGAGGCTGCGCGCAAGGCAGGCTATGCTGTGACGATGGAGCCGGGCGATATTGAAATCATGTCGAAGCCCTCTCTCCCGGCGCGGATCGCATTTATTATCGGACTGGTGGGAGAAGAAATCGAACTGTTCTGCGAAAAACAATAGAATGCACGCTCTGCGAGCATTCTATTGTACCGGCGGTGCTGCCGTCTACCATCCGGCAGGTTCTAAAACCCCGCGAGCAGCGCAAAATAGCCCCAGTCCCAGAGCAGGGATTCGAAGCTGTTTTCCAGATATTCATAAATATCTTCTTCGTCATAGCCGGTCATACGGTTGATAATGACCAGCGCTTCCCGCACTTTTTCATAGGAAAATGCCTCCGGGCTGTCCTGCCAGATGAGGAACAGGCTCTGGCGCACCGCGGCATACTGCAGCATCAGCCACTGCAGGCGCACGAGCATATGCTTTGTGGTGTCCTCAAAGGAAAGCAGCTCGGAATAGACCTCGTTTGCAAGGTAGCTGCGCATCAGAGGCTCGTATTGCGCGAAGGCAGTACGGAATGCCTGCCATTGCATCGGGAGCTCTTCTTCCGGTTCCGTGAGCAATTCCGACAACGTTTCCGCCTGCTGCGTAAGTGGGGTAAGCCATTCCTGATAGAGCTGCTCTTTCTGATAGTTGACAGAAAGGTCTAACAAAAGTTCGTTGCACTCCAAAACAGAGTCGATGCAGTCCGGCGAGAGGTCATCCATGGCATCATAGAGCTGACAAAAGCTTTTTTCAGAAAAACAATCTGAAACAAAGTCTTTTGTCGGCTTTTTTTTTCGGTGGATTTCCTGTATCATATAAAAACAGGCGGAAAGAATCTGCTCCGGCAGCCGGTCGGTCTGCTGCAAAATGGCGTCGATGACTGCAGAACGGATGAAAAATGGTATGCTGTCAATATTCGGATGCGGAAAAGTAAGCGGCGTAGCATCCTGCGCTGCCCAGAGGTCGATTACTGCGGGACAGCAGGGCATGAGCGAAGCCTCTTCATGGTCGGCAAAGGAATGGGTTTCGCGGGGGAAAACCTGACACGTTTCGGAAATCGCATCCTCTCCGTGTTCGAGGACAAGACGGCAGAGCTTGTTTTTTTCGAGAAACGGACAGACATGGCGGCTGTTTAAAGCGATCACGCGCTGACCGTCCTGAACGTAGGTAAAGAGTTTCGAATCCACAGGTGGATTTAAGGCTGCCCAGCGCTTCAGCGTATCGTCATCGACAGAAATTTTCCATTCCTGGCAGCAGGTGATGGGACATTTGTCCGCTGTACAGCGAAACTGCGCATAATAATCGGGGTATAATGTTTGCATAGGCGTATCTCCAAGTGTTAGTGGTGAAAATATTATACATGCGCCTGTTGAAATTGAAAAGTCCCGGGAATATAATGAAAATCGAAGTTAGATAAGGCTAAGTATGCAGGCGGCAGCGATATCTGTGCGCTGCAATGGGCCTATGGGAGATGAAAAGGCAATGAAAATCTATTCTTTTGGCGAGGAAACAAAGCCGGCAATTTTACTGCTGCCGGGGACATGCTGTCACTGGAAACGGAACTTCGGACATGTGATCCCTCTGCTGCAGGAGCACTTTTATGTGCTCTGCGCGTCCTATGATGGGTTCGACGAGACGGAGGATTCGACCTTTCCGAACATGTTGATCGAGACGGCAAAGCTGGAAAACTATATCCAGAAAAATCTCGGCGGTCAGCTCTTTGCGGCATATGGCTGTTCTTTGGGCGGCTCCTTTGTGGGACTTATGGTGCAGCGCAAAAAAATCCATATCCGGCACGGAATCCTCGGAAGCTCCGATCTGGATCAGGGCAGCAGCTTTGGAACCTGGGCGATGGCGAAAGCTATGACCCCTCTTCTTGGAAAAATGCTTCGCAGCGGAAAGCTTCCAGTCTGGGCAAAAAAGAAAATGGAAGAAAAAGCCGGTACCGAGTATGCGCAGGCAATGCTGCAGCTGTTCGGGTGCAGTGCCGCCACGCAGGAGCTGCCTTCCATGGCATTTGTGTCCAATACGAGCATTTTCAATCAGTTCTTTTCCGATATGGTGACGCCGCTGGAAGATGATATTTATGTGCCCGGAACGAAAATTCACTGTTTTTATGCCGTGAAGATGGGGGAGGAATACGAAAACCGCTACAGAAGACATTTTGTGGATCCGGATATCCGGTACCATGCGATGCAGCATGAAGAGCTTCTGGCATGCTATCCGGAGCAGTGGGTAGAGGAAGTGCTGGCAAGCTGTCGTCTGGAGGGCCGCGGAATGGAAGAAAATGATTTCGAAGAGAGACATTTCACAGAAGCAGAGCGCGCTCAGGCGGAAATCACCGAGTCCGGAAATCCGAGAAAGCCGGAGGGCGAGGATGGCAAAAAAATGCTGGAGCGCATGAATGAGAGCCACCACAATGTGACCGGCTGGGCACTTTCCCTTTGGGAGATTCAGGGAAACGACAACATTCTGGATATCGGCTGCGGCGGCGGAGCTGCGCTGTCCCGGATGGCGGAGCATGTGACGGACGGACATTTGACGGGAATTGATTATTCGCCGGTATCGGTGGAAACGTCCCGCGCAACAAATGCAGAATCGGTTGCGGCAGGCAAGATGGAAATTCTGGAAGGATCGGTGGAAAAGCTTCCCTTCGAGGCAGAGACCTTTGACAAAATCGTGACCGTGGAAAGCTTTTATTTCTGGCCGAACCCCCAGGAAAACCTAAAAGAGGTGCGCAGAGTATTAAAGACCGGCGGAACCTTTTTGTTGGTTGCAGACATCTATGAAAAGCCCGGACTGCCCAGAGAGGTAAAAGATAATATCCGCAAATTCCACCTGTTCAACCCGACCAGGGAGCAGTTTAAGAACCTGTTTCGGGAAGCCGGATTTGCAGAGACAAGGATTCACACAAAGGACGGCGAGGACTGGATTTGCGTAGAGGGAACCAAATAATAGAGCGCGCACAGAACGGAGAAAATGATATGAAACTGAGTATCATCGTGCCGGTTTATAACATGGCATCGGACGGAAAACTGAATTACTGCCTGGATTCGCTGGCGGCGCAGACGATTTCGGATTACGAGGTCATCACGGTGGATGATGCTTCTACGGACGAATCCTTTTCCATTCTGCTGGAGTATGAAAAAAAGTACCCCGGTAAATTCAAAGCTGTGCATTCGGAAGTCAACAAGCGGCAGGGCGGCGCGAAAAATATCGGGTTATCCCTTGCAAAAGGCGAGTGGATCGGATTTATTGACAGTGACGACTGGATTTTGCCCACGATGTACGAAAAGCTGATTGGACGTGCAGAGGAAACCGGTGCGGATATGGTGGGCTGTGATTACTGCCTGACAGATGAACACAGCATGAAAATCGGCAAACGTGTGGAAAACGGCAAAGCAGAGCAGAGCGGCGTGCTTGGCAATAAACAGTGTCGGTCATTGATTTTAGACAGCGGAAGCCTTGTTGTAAAGGTCTATCGCCGGGAAATTTTCATGGACAGCGGCATCCGCTTTCCGGAGCACATTTTTTACGAGGATAATGCGATCAGCGACGCGGTGCTTTTACAGGCACATCATTATGAATATATCCCGGAGGTCATGTATTTTTATTACCAGCATGAAGCGTCCACGGTGCATACCATCAGCAGGGAGCGCTGTGAAGACCGGATGGCGGCTGGACGGGGCATTCTGGAAAATGCGAAGAAATTCGGTTATCTTGAAACCTACCGACCGGAAATCTGCTTTGAATACACGATGCTGTTTTATGTCAATACGTTGTTTTCCTATATGGTCGGAGAGGGTCATAAATCCCTTTCTTTTATCCGGAAGATGGGAAACGAATTAAAAGAAGCGTTCCCGGATTTTGCGGACAATCCGTATTATCAGGAACGCGTCAATGCAGAGCAGAAAAAAATGATTGCCATGCAGCAGCGCTCCACAGCAGCGTTTGTATTGTACTATAAAGCACTCTGGACATGGCGTAATTTTCGAAAAAAGCATTTCGGGAAAAAATGATATGGAGCTGTGTGGCGGAATATAGGAAAAACGAACCTTCTAAATTTCCTTTCGGAAATTCAGAAGTAGCGCAAAAAAAGAGAGCCTCCCGGCTCTCTTTTTTGTTCATGACAATAGAATGCTCGCAGAGCGTGCATTCTATTGTTATGGGATTTATCCTGTTGAGGGTATTGGAGTTTTTCGTGTTCCGAAAAATGGAGATGCCCGAAACAAAAAACCACCTGCTTTGCGGGTGGAGACAAAGCGTTGTACAAAAAAATCACCTTTCCGTTACAATAGAGTTGTTCAGGCACTATTGTAAGAAAGGAAAGGTGATTTTATGGCGAATAAGAATTATGATTTAGCTCACACAAAATGGATGTGTAAGTATCACATCGTATTCACTCCAAAGTATAGACGAAAAGTTATTTATAATCAATTAAAAGTTGATATAAGAGATATTTTGAAACAGTTATGTTCTTACAAAGGAGTAGAAATCATCGAAGGGCATTTAATGCCAGATCACATTCATATGCTGGTAAGCATTCCGCCGAAGATGAGTGTGTCAAGTTTTATGGGATATTTGAAGGGCAAGTCCGCACTTATGATATTCGATAGACATGCAAATCTAAAGTACAAGTTTGGAAATCGACATTTTTGGTCAGAAGGATATTATGTCAGCACAGTAGGGGTAAATGAAGCGACAATCAAAAAGTATATCCAAGATCAGGAAAAGAACGATATCATGCAAGATAAATTAAGTGTAAAAGAATATGAAAACCCTTTTAAGGGTTAAGTCGAAGTAGTACAAACGCCCCTTCAAGGGGCATAAGCAACGCGTCAAGTGCAATAGTGACTTGAACGAAGAGAAAGTCTGGGCGCCTTGAGACGCTGTCCGGTGTCAAGGGGTTATACCCAGCGAGCCGAGCCACCCCTTGAAGGGGTGGCGGCGACTTCATAGGAAAATGCGTCCTATGAAATAAAAACGCTCCGCTTAGGATGCACACTCATTTTGCCAGAATTGCGTCCGCGATGCGGCGCGCGCCGGCACCATCGATCGCTATACGCATTCGGTCGGATTGTTTCTTTCGGGCGTCCGGATTTTTCAGAAGTGCAGTCAGCTTTTCCACTGCGTCATCGTAGAAGATTTCGTTGTCACGGATGTCACCTGCCCATGGAATCAGGTTTGCATCGTCAAAGGCTTTGACGCCGGGAAGCTGATTATCCGCCATACTGAAGCTTACAGACGGGACGCCGACGGCACAGAGTTCATAAAGCGTCGTGCCGCCTGCGGAAAATGCGAGGTCGCAGGTGGACATGAGTGCAGCCATATCGGAAACCTGTTCATGCAGGACAATGCGGCTGTCTTTTCCTGCCATGACGGCAAGCTCTGCGCGGTGGACATGCATGGGACCTGTCAGGACGTGGAAGGAAACATCCTTCCAGTCGTCCGATGCGCAGAGACGTTTTAACATACCGCCTGCGATATGGAAGGGATCGGTGCCGCCGGTGGAAAGAAAGAGGTCTTTTACCTGCTCCCAGAGATGGTAGGGCTGATCTGCAAACTGCTCCCGGAGGGGAGTGTAGGCGCATCCGGTCAGAACACAGTCCGCTTTGGTGTAAAAACTTTCATCAACACAGAAATCATAGTTGATCACGAGGGAAGCCGGGCAGTCGAATGCCTGCAGATCGTCCAGATAGGCAACTTTGCAGATCTGGCGCAGGATATCGAGATATTCCGGTGTTGCAAAATAAGAATCCACCAGCAGGCAGGCAACGTTGTGGGAAGAAAGGATTCCCTGCATGGTCTGGATTTCTCGATCAAGGCTTCTGTAATCGGTGCGCAGCTCCAGGATCGGAAAGCTGTGGTCAGCGATTTCGTCAGGAGAATACATTTTTTGCAAAATGGAAGCCGAGGTATCATCGGAGACGAGAAAAGCCACCGCTGCACCCCGTTTCTTCAGGGCACGGGCGATGGACAGACAGCGCATCAGATGTCCGGTCGCAATTGTTTCATTTCCGTCTGTGCGGATATAGACTAACGGATGAGATTCCATGACAGCGGCGTCCCCTTTCCGATCGGACAGGAAGCCTTCCTGCCGAGAATTTCCTCATAATACATTGTGTGCAGTCCGATGCCGGGGCGGATGCAGCGGATATTCTGCTCTGTGAAAACTTCGCCCTCTGCCATGTCCTGCGCCACGAAGATGGAACGGGAGCCTGCCCGTTCTTTTTCCTGCTTGGGGGTAAGGCGGTATTCGGAAGAGCCGAGTGCCTTTTCCAGAATACGGATCTGCGAAACCATTTCCTTAAATTCCTGGGGTTCCATGGAAAATGCGCCATCCGGGCCGCCGTCGCTGCGCTTTAAGGTCAGGTGCTTTTCCACCATCCGTGCGCCGAGGGAAACAGCGCCTGCAGCAACAGCCCCGCCCATCGTGTGGTCGGAGAGGCCGGTCAGGCAGCCAAAGGTCTGAGACAGCGTCGGAATCATGCGCAGATTGACGTCCTCGTAGGGCGTCGGGTAAGCGGAAACGCATTTTAACAAAATTACGTCCTCATTGCCCTCTTCACGGCAGACGTTCATGGCGCGCTCGATGTCCTCGAGATGTGCGATGCCGGTGGCAAAGATGACGGGCTTGTGGAGCTTCGCCACCCGACGGATTAACGGAATATCATTTATCTCATAAGATGCAATTTTATAAGCGGGAGCGTCGAGCTCTTCGAGAAAATCGACGGCGGTTGCGTCAAAGGGGGAGGAAAAGCAGAGCAGTCCGCATTTTTTTGCCTCATCCATCAGACCGGCATGCCATTCCCACGGCGTATAAGCCTGCTTGTAAAGGTCGTATTCTTTGATGCCGTCCCAGAGACCGCCTTTGTTGATAAAGCAGTCCGCGTCGCTGTCGACGGTCATGGTGTCGGCAGTGTAGGTCTGCAGCTTGATCGCGTCCGCGCCGGCTTCCTTTGCGGCGTGGATGATTTCAATCGCACGGTCGTAGTCCTGCAAATGGTTCGCAGACATTTCCGCAACGATAAAGACAGGGGCGTCTGCGGCGATTCTGCGCCCGCCCAGATAAATTTCCTGATTCATATTGTTATTCTTTCTCCATCATTTTCTGATATTTGACTTCTGCAATCGCCCAGTCCTCTTCGGTGTCGATATCCTGAACCTCCAGTTCGGGTAAAAGCAGGGGAACCATGCCGGGAGTATCTGTCGTTCCTTCCCGGAAAAAAGCTTCCGTCCGGCAGGCATAGAACTGTCCGCAGTCGTGGTAAAGCGTTTCGAGATCCTGGCTGCGCGCGGTCGCATACTGGGGCCATTTGTAGCCGATGTGACCGTTTTCATCTACGGCGAGGCTGCGCAGAACCGGATACGGAAAAGTCGTCACCGGCATGACGGACTCGGCGTCCTTTAAAAGCTCCATCGCGGTGCTGAGTTTTTTAGGGGTAATAAACGGCGCGGTGGGGTAGATACAGCAGAATGTGTCAAACTCCCTGCCGGCAGCCCTGTAGCATTCGAGTACCTCGCGGATGACGTCGTCGGTAGAGGCGTAATCGTTTGCGGTCCGGGCGCTTCGAAGAAACGGGACGGACGCCCCGGCACCTTTTGCAAGTTCGGCGATTTCGGGATCATCTGTAGAAACCATCACCTCGTCAAAAATGCCCGCCTGCAAAGCGGCTTCGATGGAATATAAAAGAATCGGTTTTCCGAGAAACGGACGGATATTTTTACGCGGAATCCGCTTGCTGCCTCCGCGCGCTGTAATAATGGCAAGTGCTGACATGGCAAAACCTCCTGTTTCCTGTCAAAAATCGGATTGTGCAGTGTCCGGGGAAAAAGAAATTGTGTTACTGTTCACACGCGCCATTCGCAATACAATAGAATGTACGCTCCGCGAACATTCTATTGTCATGAACCGCGTCTTCGACGCTCTCCGCTGCTTCGCAGCTCATTTTTGCTCATAAAGTGGCGCTCCCTTCGTACCGTTTGGGGCAGATTTTCATGCGAGCATGAAATCTGCCCCCAAACGGTACGAGTGAACTGTATCACATCTTAAGTAGTATAACAATCCGGGGAATATTATTCAAGCACAGTTCACGCGGGATTCCCAGCACACCGGAGAAGATGCATTCCGCCGCTTTGAAGCGCATTGTCTTGCAATGGCAGACAAAAGTATGGTAGAATATAACGACTATGCAATGGAGTCAACTGGTTTAACTGGGATGGTTTCATCAGGTTTCCCGGAAATTGCCGGAGAAAGAAACGAAAATGAAAAAGAGAAAGCCAAAAGAGCGGATTTATGTCTGCCATACTTATTATCATGTATATGTTGCCTGTTTAAAGGAACTGACGCTTCCAAGGGCAATGCGCGGAAAGGCGGATCTGGTGCTGAGCACGATGTCGAACGACTTTGGCAGCCTGAAGGAGCGTGCAGAAAAAAGCGGTCTGTTTGAAGCTGTTTTTATGTTCGAGGAAAAGGAAGAGCATGCGTTCCCGCAGCTGGCACGCTATCATGAGGATCATGGAAATCTGGTGTTTAACCTGTTTTCCAGAATGATTTTTACGAAATTATACGGAAAGCTGCAGCAGCCCTATGTGCCGGTGGATTTTAAAAAGTATCAGGGCATCTATGTGTTCTGCGATTCCGATCCGATCGGATATTATCTGAATTATAAGAAAATCCACTATCATGCGGTGGAGGACGGTCTGGATTGTATCTGCTATTACGATACCGCGCGCTATGACAACCGAGGGCATTTCGGACTGAAAGCCTTTCTTGCGGCGCATAACCTGATTTTTATCCAGAACGGATACAGTAAATATTGCGTGGATATGGAGGTCAACAATACGTCAATCCTGAAATATCCCTGCTCCAAATATATCGAACAGCCGCGGGAAGCGATGGTGCGCAGGCTGACGCAGGACGACAAAAATACGATTCTGCGGATTTTTATGGAGGATCTGGATACGCTGATGACGCAGCTTACGACCGGCGCGCATCATGAGCACAAGGTGCTGGTGCTGACGGAGCCATTGTGTGAGCTGCCGGTGCGCGATCGCCGCGCTGCGCGAGATGCCGGTGCGCGAGCAGATTTTCCGGGATATCGTAGCAAAATACGGAAAGGATGCGCAGGTGATTTTAAAACCGCATCCCAGAGATGTTTTAGACTATCATAAGCTGTTCCCGGACGATATTGTGCTGGATGGAAAGTTCCCGATGGAAATCCTGAATTTCATCGAGGGACTGGAATTCGACCAGGTAGTTTCCGTGTATACCGTGCCGGATTCGATTCATTTTGCAAAGGAAAAGGTTTTTCTGGGGGATGACTTTATGGATCTGTACGAAGATCCTCAAAAACACCGCTTTAATGAGCAGATTTTTTAAGAAGCAGTTTTGGAATAGGGCTGCAGGAACGAAAGGAACGCTTTCATGAAAAAAATTTACCGTAAAATGATGGTTCTGATGAACCGGAAGCAGAAGCTGAAAATGATTCAGATTCTGTTTATGATGGTGATCGGCGCGATTCTGGAAACCGTCAGCATCGGTCTTGTGGTACCGGCGATTCAGATGATTATGGACCCGAGCTGCGTGGAGGGCGACAGCGTCCTGGCGCAGATTTACCGATGGACAGGATTTCAGAAACCGGGATATTTCACGACGCTGATTCTGGTGCTGATTATTCTGGGCTTTGTGTTAAAAAACGTTTTTCTGTATTTTCAGAATGTGGTGCAGCTGCGTTTTGTATACACGAACCAGTTTGAAACCTCTCAGCGCATGATGATCAATTTCATGAAGCGCCCCTATGAATATTATCTGAATGCGGATACCTCTGTCATCCAGCGTATGATCACGTCGGATGTCAATAACATGTACGGTCTGATCCTCGCGCTGCTGCAGCTGATGAGTGAAGTGATTATTTTTGTCCTGCTGGCGGTTACGCTGACTGCGATGGCTCCGCAGATGATCCTGACAATAGCGGCACTTCTGATCGTGACGCTGCTTGTGATCAAGCAGTTTTTAAAGCCGATCATGCGTCAGGCGGGCATCGAGAACCAGGATTATTACAGCGGTCTGTACAAATGGATTGAAGAATCCGTTATGGGCATCAAGGAAATCAAAATTGCCAATAAAGAAAATTATTTCATCCGGGAATACGGTAAATGTGGTCACGGCTATGTGAGCGCAGTGCAGAAATACAATATTTTTAACGCGACGCCTCGTCTGCTGATCGAGACGGTCTGCATGGCGGGACTGATCCTGTACCTGATTTTCATGATCCTGTCCGGCGAGGATGTCACCAGCATGGTGAGCCAGCTGGGCGCATTCGGCGTGGCTGCCATGCGGCTTCTGCCTTCTGCAAACCGGATCAACAACTATCTGACACAGATTTCCTATTTCGAGCCCTTTTTTATGGGCGTGTCCGACAATCTGCAGGAGGAAATTAACGACAAAAACGTGGTTTACGACGAAGCTGCCTATCGGAGAAGCAAACCGGTGGATAAGCTGCCCCTACAGGATAAAATTGTACTGGATGATATTGTATACAAATATCCGAATTCCGAGGTGCTGATCTTCGACCATGCGCATATGGAGATCCCTGCCGGAAAATCTGTCGGCATTGTGGGGACATCTGGTGCGGGCAAGACAACGATTGTGGATATTATGCTGGGGCTGCTGTCGATTCAGGAGGGACATATCCTCGCAGACGGCGTGGAGGTTCGGGATCATTACGAATCCTGGCTGAAAAATATCGGCTACATTCCACAGACGATTTTCATGATTGATTCCACCATTCGCAAAAATGTGGCATTCGGTTACGCGGATGAAGACATCGACGATGCAAAGGTCTGGGAGGCACTCAAAAAAGCCCGTCTGGATGAGTTTGTCCGCAGCCTTCCCGAAGGACTGGATACCAGCATTGGCGAGCGTGGCATCCGGATTTCCGGCGGTCAGCGTCAGAGAATCGGAATTGCGAGAGCGCTGTTTGAAGATCCGGAGGTTCTGGTTTTGGATGAAGCGACCAGCGCACTGGATAACGATACAGAGGCTGCGATCATGGAATCCATCAACAGCCTGCATGGTCATAAGACATTGATTATTATTGCACATCGTTTGCAGACGATCGAAAAATGCGATATTGTTTACCGCGTAGAGCACGGGGAGATCGAACGGGAACGCTGATGCGCACTGCGCACTTTTGGAACACACCGCGCGCCCGGAAAGGAGGAGACATGGGAAAGCCGGACGTCAGGCAAATTTTGAGCTGCTTCGGATCATTGCCATGTTCATGGTTGTGATCCTGCACTGGAACACGAACAGCGGATTGCTTTTGGATGTCGGAAGCCCTGTGACGGGCGCCGGGGTCTGGTCCCTTGTGACAGAATCAGTCTGCATTGTCGCAGTCAACGTTTATGTGCTGATCAGCGGATATTTTCTTTCCTCCTGTACCTTTTCCTTCCGGCGTGTGGCGCAGGTGCTGGTTCAGACGTTGTTTTATACGGTGCTGATTCCTCCGGTTCTGGCACTTGTCGGTGTCCTTTCGTGGTCGGAGGTTCTCAATCCTTACCACATCTGGAACAGTATTTTTCCGGTGCAGTCCGGACATTACTGGTTCGTGAGCGCTTATGTGGTGCTGTGCCTGCTGTCCCCTTTTTTCAACGCAGGGCTGGAAGCCCTTTCCAAAAGGCGGATGCAGCAGCTGCTGGCGGCGCTTTTGTTCTTTTTCTGCATCGGAAAATCCTTCAGCCCGCTGCAGTTTGCGCTGGATCGTTTCGGATATGACTTCGGATGGTTTGCAGTGCTGTACCTGACCGGCGGTTATTTGAAAAAATACGGGATACCGCGTTTGAACAGCTTCCCCAAAAATATTGCGCTGTGTGCAGGCTGCACGCTGGGGACATTTATGCTGGAGCTTTTGCTGCTTCCTTTGGCGGGACGACTGACGGGACTGACCTATTATGCGTCCGTTCCATTTCACTATAATGCACTGTTTGCCTATCTTGCGGCGGTAGGGCTGTTTGGCGCGTTTGCTGTCCTGAAGGTAAAAGAAGGGCGTTTTGCGGATATGGTGCGGTTCTGGAGCCCTGCAGTATTCGGGGTTTATCTGATTCATCAACAGACGGATATTGCACAGCGCTGGTTTGCGTGGGTCAACGCCCTGACCGGACGACTTGGGGATTTCTGGAACATCGTTCCGGGTGAGACGGGCGTAACTGCAGGACGGATGCTTCTTGTGCTTTTGGTGCAGTCCGTCACCGTTTTTGTGGTCTGTATCGGAATCGAGCGGCTGCGGCTGTGCGTGTTCGATAGAATTGGAAAAAGCTGCGGCAGGTTTGCTGCAAAGTAGGGAAAGGTTTTTTTGGAGGAAAAAAGAGAGCGTGAAAGAAAAAGCAAAACGATTGGGAACAATTTTGTTTCCGGTGATACTGTTTTTGTATCCGCTGTTAAAAATTACACAGGGAATCGAACTGACGGACACCTGCTATGGTCTGGTAAATTACCGCTTTTTCCCGCATGCGGGGCAGGAGTGGACGGTTGCGACCTATCTTGCAAATGTGCTCGGGGCGTTTTTGATGCGCCTGCCCTTTGGGGACAGCCTGGTGGGAATGCGTTTTTATACGGGACTTTTCGTCAGCGCCATGGCGCTTTTGGCGTATTTTTTCCTGAAAGGCAAAATGCCGTCCTGGATCGTGTTTCTGGGCGAATTCGCGGCAATCAGCCTGTGCTGGATTCCGACGACGAGCCTGTATAATTACCTGACGTTTTTCCTGTTTTTGTGCGGAACGGTGCTTTTATACCGCGGACTGATCTGGCAGAATCGCAAATGGATGGCGTTTGCTGGCGTGTGTCTGGGCGCTTCTGTGCTGACGCGCCTGCCTAACATCGTAGAATGTGCGCTGATTATCGCGGTATTTTATTATGGCATTTTGAAAAAGAAAAAAGCGGCGGAGATCTGGAAAGATGT
>ERZ772867.3213-NODE-3213-length-14057-cov-5.148193_pt1 | contig 14057 bp, 10 predicted proteins | sample MGYA00511341_ERZ772867 | MGnify/ENA primary metagenome ERZ772867 (study PRJEB29015, sample SAMEA2737707) | human gut metagenome | biome: human gut; feature: human-associated habitat; material: faeces | place: China | collected 2012 ... | reverse complement strand
CCAGCGTCACCGCCGGTACTGCCGCCTGCGCCCGTATCACTTCCGGTGCCGGAATCACTCCCCTGTTCGCCGGAGCCATTGCCGGTGCTGCCGCCGTTCACGCTGCCGGTATTCTCGCCGTTGCCGGTCTGATCGCCGGTATTGGCATCGCCGTTGGCAGGAACCGTGGTATCCGGGGTCTGCTGACTGTCGCCGTTCACCGCAGGCTGCTCATCAGGCGTATTGGAGGGTTCCTGCTGAGCCGTTCCGATGCTTCCGCCGTTCCCCACCGCCGTCCCCGGCAGGCTGTCCTGCTTCCCCCAGCAGAGGGTCAGCGCTGCGCCGCTCTCGTTGACGGTAATGGTATAATCCTCGGTCGCAGTAAGATAATCCGTGTGATACTCCGTGTCGCCCACTTTGATCACCACATAGGCATATTGGGCATCCCCCGCCATATGCAGTGTCAGCGTGCCGGTACCGTTCAAGCTGTACGGTTCTCCGACCTTCAGCTCACCCAGAGCCGTATCGTACAGCGACGCCGTCACCGTGGCAGTGGCGGACTGAATGGGCTGCACACCGCTATTCTGGGTGGCCGTGAACCACGCCCATGTCAGGCTGCACAGGCAGACCAGACAAATCGCCACCCCCAGCAGGGAGGGCATCAGCAGCGCCGTCAGCGACGCAGGCTTCTTCTCCTGCGGGTGCTCACGCTTTCCTGTATAGAAAGTTTCCTTCCAATTCATGTCTTGATGCTCCTTTCAATCCGGCAGAGCCATATGGCGGGCGCCGGTCAATAGGCGAGCCAAGGACGCAAGGAGTCTAAGCTTGTGTCCTTGGCTCGCCCCTCCCCGGCGGTCAAATCGGGGAGGATCGAGCTTGTAAAGAGGGGTTTTCGATAGAATGATCATCCATGATGATTCCCGATGTCATGGTCGGAGCGTCCCTCCGACAACGCTCCCCGTGGAGCGGCAGATCACGCCTGAGGGGGCTCCTCCGGAGTCTTTTCCTTCTCCTCCAGCCGGGCCTTCATCTCCATCAGCTCCTGCATCATCCGCTGGTTCTCCTCCCGCTGGCGCTCCAGATTCGCCTGCTGGGCCTGTATTTCCCGCTGCTCCTCGCTCTTATAGCGCTTGAACAGCCGGACGCAGTTGATGCCCTCCATGAGGATCAGCAAAAAGAACGGCAGGAAGATGCACAGAATGTAGCCGGGGGTGGTTTTCAGGAACTGGAAGAAATTGCCCACGCCGGACAGGCACTTCTCGTACTTGCCAAGCACATAGGGATACGTCACCGGCATCTCGTCGTCGGTATCGGTGGTGGTACCGTAGGTGATAAAAGCCGGCTGACCGTCTGCGTCGGTGGTCAGGGACCGGATCTTATGAGTCACGGTCTCTCCAAAGCTGGCTGTGTCCTGCGAGGTATAGGCGATGATATCCCCCTCCTGCAAAGTAGCGGGATCCACCGACCGCACCAGAATCAGGTCTCCGGCCTTAAAATCCGTGGCGCTCATGGAGTCCGATCGCACGATATACATCTTGTAGCCGAACAACGCCCGGTCATTGCGGTCAAAGGTGGTGACGGAGACGATGGTGAACACCATCATGCACACCGCCAGCAGCACGATCAGCCATGTCAGTACGGTCTTGATTACTTCAAAGGTTTTTTTCATGGCTTTTCTCTCCTGCAACGGTCTCCCCAACATCAGTCAAACAGCCGCTGCGGGTTGTTCTTGGTCTGGGTGGCGTCGGCACAGAGGGTAAAGGTCAGATCCTTGGCCTGAGCGCTGTTGCCGGTCGCCTCCGGGAAGTGGAAATACATGGTCAGCGTTCGCCGCTGGCCCACCGCCAGCAAATCGTCCACCGCCTGTGTGTTCTCCAACTGAGTGGGGGTCCCGGAGTAGAGGGTCTTGTCCCCGTCCTTCACCGTGACCTCCAGCACGTCCGCCAGATCACCGGAGACACCGGCGAAGTACAGCCGGTAGTACACCGTGCCGGTGCTGTCGTTTTCGATGAAGAAGTCCTTCTTCACCGTCATGCCCGGCTCAAACAAGAACTCGTCGGGCCGGATCACCGGCTCGCCATCGTTGAGGTTGATACGGACGCCGCCGGTGGCAAAGGTGTTGTCCCGGACGGAAATCATGGAATAGGCCAGTGCCACGGTGGTGACCACCAGACACACCGCCAGCACGATCACCGCAACGATGCCGCCGGTTAGACGGCTGCGGGTCTTACGCTCAGTCATGGGACACCTCCCTGCGGCGACGCAGCAGCACCGTCAGTGCCGCACCGGACACCAGCACCGCCGCTCCCCAGAGCAGGGGCTGCATGGTGTCGCCGGTAGGGGGAGCCAACTCCTCGCTATCCGCCACCCACCAGTAAAAGTCCGCTACCAGCTGCTGATACATATAGGGATTGCCGACGCTGGTATCCAGATACGCCGTCAGCTGATAGTCCAGCGTATCGCTGCCGGCCGGCAGCGGGGTATCCACTGCGGCGGGCATCTCGGCCATCAGGCCGTCATACACCACACTACCGCCCACGGACACCCGCAGCTTCAGCACCTCCGCCAGCTTCTCATAGCCGGGGCGCACCTCCGCCCGGAAGTGGACGGTGACGTCGCCCTTGTGATCTACCTGCACGCAGTCGTTCTGGGTCTCGGCATCGCCGGGGAACATATTGGTCACGGAGAACTCCCGGTTATACTCCGGGCTGCGGTCATACAGCCGGATGGTGACCTTGCCGGTCCGGGCCGCTGTGGGAACGGGTGCGCCGGCGGGCTGCGCCGCCGTCTGGATGCCGTTGCCGGGGGCCTCTGCCGCCCGGCCTGCCTGCCGCCCGTAATACCGCACGGCACACAGCGCCGCAAGGCTCAGCGCCAACAGGATCGCCAGCACAACGATCAGCCGCTTCACCGTGCTGCTTCGAATGGGTTGCCGCACCTGTAACACCTCCTGCTTCCTTCCAAAACTCATATGGCACATATAGACTCTCTGGCTCGCCCTTGCCACAACCAATGGTGGTTTTTCGGCAAATCTCAGCGGCCGGAGAGCCTTTGCCCTTCGACATTTCGTCTTGCTAATTGTCAGGTCCATGAGAGATACTACCACGTTTCCCGCCTTTTTGCAACAGGGTTTTGCCGATTTGTGCAAAATTCTAGTTAATTTCATATGTTCTTTGCGTTCATGCGGCATATATGTCTCTTTCAAAAATTCCCCCATGCTTTTACCCCGCCGGGCGGCATAATTTTCTTGACAACCACCGCCGCAAAATGGTAGCCTATGGGTGACAAGCAAACAGAGTTCGGATGACTGGTCCGGGAGAGACCGCTGCGGCGGCGCCGAAGGGGAATGCAGAAGCTCTCAGGCAAAAGGGTCGGACCACGACGATACTCCGAAGAGTGCGGCCTGTCCGCACGCCGAAGGTGCAACCCGCTCCGGCGGGGAATCTCTCAGGTACAAAAACGGAGGCGCAAAACTGCCGAAAGCGGTTTTGCGCCTTTTTGTGCGTCCAAAACCTTTCCGGAACGTGTCCAAGGCACCGCCAAGACCTGTCCGCGATGCGTCCGGAATGTGTCCAGCGACTGGACAAACGAAGCAAACGGAGCAAAACAAGCGGAACAAACAACGGAACAAACATGATAAGGAGGAAGGAACATGAGCGAACTCAAACGCACCCAGCTGTACGAGACCCATGTGGCGGCCGGTGCCTCCATGGTGGATTTCGGCGGATGGGAAATGCCCGTCCAGTATCCCACGGGAATCGTGGCGGAGCATCTGTACACCCGGCACTTCTGCAGCCTGTTCGATGTGTCCCACATGGGGCGGCTGCTGATCGAGGGGCCGGAGCGGCTGGCATTTTTGCAGCACGTCCTGTCCAGCAACGTGGCGGGTCTGGATCTGAACATGGCCCAGTACTGCATCCTGCCGGACGAGGACGGCGGAGCCGTGGACGATGCGTACCTCTATCGCTTCGAGGAGGAGCGATTCCTGCTGGTGGTGAACGCCGCCAACACGGAGAAGGATCTGATGCATCTGCGCTCCGTGGTGAAGGACTATGACTGCACCATCACGGACATCACCTCCCGGTGGGCCTCCATCGCCGTGCAGGGCCCCAAGTCCAAGGATCTGCTGACCACCCTCTCCGGCGGGGTACAGGTGACGGAGCCGATGAAGAACGCCCTGAACACTCTGACCTTCGAGGGTCATGAGGTGAAGGTGGCCAAGACCGGCTACACCGGCGAGCCTCTGGGCTACGAGGTCTACTGCCGCAGCGAGGACGCTGCCTGGCTGTGGAACCGGCTGGTGGAGCTGGGCGCCCGGCCCGCCGGTCTGGGCGCACGGGACACCCTCCGCATGGAGGCGGGCTTCCCCCTGTACGGCCATGAGATGGGCGTGGATCCCGACGGGCAGAGGATGCCCATTTTCGCCGTGCCGCTGGCCAAGTTCGCCGTGAGCTTTGCGCCCCAGAAGGGGGAGTTCATCGGCCGCAAGGCACTGGAGCGGCAGTTTGACGCCTTCCGGCGCATCATGAACCGGGATTTCTCCGACTGCACCGCCCTGCCCCGCCGTATTCTGCCCATCGCTCTGCTGGATCGGGGCGTCATGCGGGCCGGAATGGCGGTATACCGGGGCGAGAAGCAGGTGGGCTGGGTCACCAGCGGCACCATGGTCCCCTACTACGTTGCTGAGGGCGAGGGACTGGAGACGGTCATCACCCAGGAGACCGCCAAGCGGGCCATCGGCCTGTGCTATGTGGACAGCGACGTTCTGACGGACGACGTGGTGGAGGTGGACATCCGGGGCCGCCGGCTGAAGGCCGTGATCCCCGCCCGTCACATGAGCGTGGGGGCTCCGCCCTATGCCCGCCCTTTGTTGTACCGGCAGCCGGAGGACGAGGTGTCTCAGCCCGCCGACCGGGCCGCCAAGGCTCTGGAGCTGCTGCATCTGGCGCAGGATAACCACCAGTGGCGCCAGCGCCAGTGCATCAACCTCATCCCTTCGGAGAACACCCCCAGCCGGGCGGTACAGCTGCTGTCGGCCAGCGATCCCTCCTGCCGGTACGCTGAGCACAAGAAGATCATCTCCTTCTATGATAAGGATGTATTCTACTATCAGGGCACCAAGTTCATCGACACCGTGGAGCAGCTGCTGGCGGAGCAGATGCGGCAGTATCTGGGCTGCACCCAGGTGGAGACCCGTGTCATCAGCGGGCAGATGAGCAACATGGCTACCTTCTCCGCCCTGATGGACTGGAAAAACCGTCTGGACCGCAAGCATACTCCCCAGCGGCTGGGCTATGTGCTGAACAACCACATCATCCGTGGCGGCCACCTGTCGGCCCAACCCATGGGCGCTCTGAAGGACTACATCGCCGTGGATCCGGTGACCGAGCGCACCGCCGTGGTGAACTTCCCCGTGTGCCGGGACGATCTGTTCCGCATCGATGTAGAGGAGACCAAGAAGGTCATCGACCGCTATCGTCCGGAGCTTATCATCTTCGGCAAGAGCATGGTGCTGCGCCGGGAGCCGGTGGCGGAGATCCGCCGCTTCGTCACGGAGCAGAATATCCCCACCACCATCATGTACGACATGGCCCATGTGCTGGGCCTTATCGGCGATCACTTCCAGAACCCCTTCCAGGAGGGCGCGGAGATCGTCACCGGCTCCACCCACAAGACCTTCTTCGGCCCCCAGCGGGGCGTCATCGGCGTCAACTATCGCCGGGAGGATCTGAAGTGGGGGCTGTGGGAGACCATCCAGTCCCGTGCCTTCCCCGGCAGCGTCTCCAACCACCATCTGGGGACCCAGCTGGGTCTGCTGATGGCGGCCTATGAGATGAACTACTTCAAGGACAGCTATCAGAAGGCCGTCATTGACAACGCCAAGTACTTTGCCAAGGCCCTCCATGAGGCGGGTCTCCACGTGCTGGGCGACCCCACCATCGGCTACACCGAGACCCATCAGGTGCTGGTGGACGTGGGCTACGGCACCGGCCCGGAGGTAGCCGAGCGGCTGGAGGAGAACAACATCATCGTCAACTATCAGGCCACCCCCGACGAGGAGGGCTTCACCGCCTCCGGTGCTCTGCGGATGGGCGTCAGCGAAATGACCCGGTTTGGCTTCGGCCAGACGGAGTTCACGGAGCTGGCCGGTCTGATGGCGGACTGCATCCTGCGTGGAAAGGACGTAGGGCAGGAGGTCTCCCGTCTCCGCAGCCGCTACACCACCATGCACTACTGCTTCGACGGCCCGGAGTTCCAGACGGCGCTGGAGCAGTTCATGGGCCAGATCGGCTTCTGATCCCGGCGGAACACGTCTAATGAAACACACCTAAATCAGCAGATTTGAATATTTGAAACGAAAACGGAGGAACACATCATGAACTATCCCACCCATTTGCAGTATTCCAAGTCCCACGAGTGGATCCACACCGAGGACGGTGTGGCTGTGATCGGCATCTCTGACTTTGCCCAGCACGCTCTGGGCGACGTGGTGTTTGTGAACCTGCCCGGCGAGGGCGATGAGGTCACCGCCGGTGAGGCCTTTGGCGACGTGGAGTCCGTGAAGGCCGTCAGCGATCTGGTAAGCCCTGTGTCCGGCACGGTGTGCGCCGTCAATGAGGAGCTGCTGGACGCTCCGGAGCTGCTGAACAGCCAGTGCTACGACGCATGGATCATCAAGGCGGAGGGCGTCACCGCCACGGAGGAGCTGCTGGACGCCGACGGCTACGAGGCCTTCTGCCAGCAGGAGGGCTGATATGGGAAGCTATGTTCCCTCCACGCCCGCCCAGCGGCAGGAGATGCTGGAGGCCATCGGCCTTCACGACTTCCGCCAGCTGTACCGGGACGTGCCGGAGGAGATGCTGCTGCGGGACGGGCTGGACCTGCCGGAGGGCATGAGCGAGCTGGAGGTCAGCCGCACCATGACCGCTATGGCCGCCCGGAACACCGCCTACTCCGCCGTTCTCCGGGGCGCCGGAGCCTATGACCACTACATCCCCTCGCTGGTGAAGTATGTCCCCGCCAAGGAGGAGTTCCTCACCGCCTACACCCCCTATCAGGCGGAGATGAGTCAGGGCATTTTGCAGTCCATCTTTGAGTATCAGACCATGATCTGCCAGCTGACAGGCATGGACGTGTCCAATGCCTCCGTCTATGACGGCGCCACTGCCGCCGCCGAGGCCGCCGCCATGTGCCGGGACCGCAAGCGCCGGGTAACGCTGATCTCCGCTGCGGCCCACCCGGACACCATCAACACCGTCCGCACCTACTGCTACGGCACCGGCGACGAGCTGCGTGTCGTTCCCGTGAAGGACGGCCGCACGGACCCGGAGGCCCTGCGTCAGATGCTGGCCGGGGGCGACGTCTCCGGCGTGTACATCCAGCAGCCCAACTTCTTCGGTCAGCTGGAGGAGGCTGAGGCGCTGGGCGAGATCATCCATCAGGGGGGTGCTCTGTATATTCTGGGGGTAAACCCCATTGCCGCCGCCATCCTCAAGACCCCCAGAGACTGCGGCGCTGATGTGGCCGTAGGTGAGGGGCAGCCTCTGGGGATGTCCCTTGGCTGGGGCGGCCCGTATCTGGGCTTTATGGCCACGGTGCAAAAGCATATGCGTAAGCTCCCCGGCCGCATCGTGGGCCAGACAGTGGACAGCCGTGGCCAGCGCTGCTTCGTCCTGTCTCTGCAGGCCCGTGAGCAGCACATCCGCCGGGAGAAGGCCAGCAGCAACATCTGCTCCAACGAGGCCCTGTGCGCCCTGACGGCAGGGCTGTACATGGCCACCATGGGCCCCGACGGCATGGCGGAGGCTGCGGAGCAGTCCATGGCCAAGGCCCACTATCTGGAAAAGGCGCTGACGGCCCTGCCCGGCGTGGAGCCGGTGTACGGCGGGGCGTATTTCCACGAGTTTGTCCTGAAAATGCCCCGCAGCCAGGAGCTGCTGGAGGCCCTGGACCGCCGGGGCATCCTGGGTGGTCTGCCTCTGGGCGACGACCGGGTCCTGTGGTGCGCCACGGAGAAGGTCAGCCGCCGGGAGCTGGACGAAGCCGTATCCATCGTCAAGGAGGTGCTGGACAGATGAAGCTGATTTTTGAAAAGAGCGTGCCCGGACGCCGGTGCACCATCCTGCCCGCCTGCGACGTGGAGACCGCGGCCCTGCCGGAGTCCCTGCGGCGGAGCGATAAGCCCGACCTGCCCCAGCTCAGTGAGACGGACATCTCCCGCCACTATACGGAGCTGTGCCACCAGGTCCACGGCGTCAACTGCGGGTTCTATCCCCTGGGCTCCTGCACCATGAAGTATAACCCCCGCATCGACGAGGAGATGGCGGCCCTGCCGGGCTTCACCAGCTGCCATCCCCTGGCCCCCAGGGAGTCCCTGGCCGGTATGCGCCATGTGCTGGACACCGCCCGGGAATATCTCTGCGAAATCACCGGCATGGACGGCATGACCTTCCAGCCGGCGGCGGGCGCTCACGGCGAGTTCACCGGCGTGCTGCTGATCAAGCAGTATCACGACGCCCGGGGGGACAAGAAGCGCACCAAGATCATCGTTCCCGACTCCGCCCACGGCACCAACCCCGCCACGGCGGCCATGTGCGGCTATGAGGTGGTGAACATCGCCTCCGGCCCCGACGGCTGCGTGGATCTGGAGAGTCTGAAGGCCGCCCTGGGCGACGACACCGCGGGTCTGATGCTGACAAACCCCAACACCGTGGGCATCTTCGACAAGAACATCCTGGAGATCACCCGGCTGGTCCACGAGGCCGGCGGCCTGTGCTACTACGACGGAGCCAACCTCAATGCCGTGATGGGCATCGTCCGCCCCGGCGACATGGGCTTTGACTGCATCCACATGAACCTGCACAAGACCTTCGCCACGCCTCATGGCGGCGGCGGTCCCGGCGCAGGCGCCGTGGGCTGCAAGGCGTTCCTGACGCCCTATCTGCCCCACTCCGCCTCGGCGGAGGAGGAGGGGCATATCCAGGTCCGCAGCTTTATGGGCAACTTCCTGGTGGTGGTCCGGGCGCTGACGTATCTGCTGACCCTGGGCCGCCAGGGCATTCCCGAGGCGGCGCAGAACGCCGTGCTCAACGCCAACTATCTCCAGGCCCTGCTTCGGGGCACCTATACCCCCGCCTATGACCGCATCTGCATGCACGAGTTCGTGCTGGATCTCAGCGGGCTGAAGAAGGAGACCGGGGTCAGCGCCCTGGATGTGGCCAAGTCCCTGATCGACGAGGGCATCCATCCGCCCACCATGTACTTCCCGCTGATCGTCCATGAGGCCCTGATGCTGGAGCCCACGGAGACCGAGGGGCCCGAGGTCCTGGACCAGGCGGCGGAGGTGCTGCGGATGCTGTACCGGCGGGCCTACCATGACCCCGAAGCCATGCACGATGCACCCCACCATATGCCCATCGGCCGTCCCGACGAGGTGAAGGCCGCCCGGCACCCGGTGCTGCGGTGGAAGCGGGCGTGATCTCATCAACGGAGGAAGAAGCTATGTCTGATTATCAGCTCATCGTTATCGGCGCGGGGCCCGGCGGCTATACCGCCGCCCTGGAGGCCGCCAGGCTGGGGCTGCACACCGCCGTGGTGGAGCGCCGGGAGGTAGGCGGCACCTGCCTGAACCGGGGCTGCATCCCCACCAAGACCCTGCTCCACGCCTCCCAGGTATACCGGGACGCCGTGGACGGCTCCCCTGCCGGGGTCCACGCCGGGGACATCACCTTCAATCTGGGAGAGATGTTCGCCTATAAGCGGGCCGTTTCCGAAAAGCTCCGGGGCGGCATCCACGCCCTGCTGAAGGGGGCCAAGGTGGACCTGCTGGAGGGCACCGCCCGCATCGACGCCCCGGGCCGCGTCACCGTTGCCGGCCCGGAGGGGAACACGGTTTACACCGCCGACCGCATTCTGGCGGCCACCGGCTCCGTGCCGGTGCGCCCGCCCATCCCGGGGCTGGACCTGCCGGGGGTCATGACCTCCGATGAGCTGCTGGAGGGCAGCGACACCCTGTATGAGTCCCTGGTGATCATGGGCGGCGGCGTCATCGGCGTGGAATTTGCCACGTTTTACGCGAACCTGGGCTGCCGGGTCACCCTCATTGAGGGCATGGACCGGCTGCTGCCCACCATGGACCGGGAGCTGGGTCAGAACCTGGGCCAGATCCTGAAAAAGCAGGGGGTGGAGGTGCTGACCTCCGCCATGGTCCGGCGGGTGGAGCAGACGCCGGAGGGCCTGACGGTCCATGTGGACCAGAAGGGCAAGGAAAAGGCCGTGTCCGGCGAAAAGGTCCTGTGCGCCATCGGACGCCGTCCCTGCTGGGACGGGCTGTTCGCCCCGGAGCTGGTTCCCGAGACCCGGGGCCGCAGCCTGCTGGTGGATGAGGACTTCCGCACCAGCATCCCCGGGGTCTACGCCATCGGCGATGTGTCCGCCGTGATCCAGCTGGCCCATGTGGCCGCCGCCCAGGGCATCGCCTGCGTGAATCGTATGTGCGGCCGCCAGGCCGCCACGGACCTGAACGTGGTGCCCAGCTGCATCTACAGCAGTCCCGAGATCGCCGTGGTGGGCCTGACCGAGGCCGAGGCCAAGGAGCAGGGCATCAACGCCGTGTCCGGCAAGTGCACCATGTTTGGCAACGCCCGGACGGTCATCGAGGACCCGGGCCGCTGCTTCATGAAGCTGGTGGCCGACCGGGATACCGGCCGTCTCATCGGCGCGCAGCTGATGTGCCAGCACGCCAGCGACATCATCAGCCAGCTCAGCGCCGCCCTGGTAAACGGCCTGACGGTGGGGCAGCTGCTGTCCGTTATGCGGCCCCATCCCTCCTTCGAGGAGGCCATGACCGAGGCTCTGGAGCGCCTGGCCGAAAAGCTGTAACAACCTATACCGGCAAGCGCTCTCCCCCGGGTGCGGAAAATCTTCCGCACCCGGGGGTTTTTGTTGCATTTGCAATTGTGAAATGTCTTGTCATACTATATATTGTAGGTAACAGGGCGGCAGGTACTCCCATATCTTGTGTCTATTGTACAGAATCGACAAAATATCCAGGGGATTTTCGTCAGGCATTTTCCCCATATTTAGGGCTTTGGGCTTGCATCAGCACAGGATATGGTATATGATTAAGGGGCTGATTGACCGCTGCCCATTGAGGCAGCTTTTGCTATGGAGAGAGAAAAATCAGGAGAAAGGACAGGCGATACACATGAAGATCATCAAGCGCAACGGGGCTGAGGTCCCCTTCGATATCCAGAAAATTGAGGTGGCCGTCACCAAGGCCAACAACTCTGTGGCCGAGGCCGACCGCATGACCCCGGTGCAGATCGGGCGCATCGCCGAGTCCGTGGAGCTGCAGTGCCAGAAGATGAATCGCGCCCCCACCGTGGAGGAGATTCAGGACATGGTGGAGCACCACATCATGGCCCACGGGGCCTTTGAGGTGGCCAAGCACTACATCACCTACCGCTATACCCGGTCCCTGGTGCGCAAGGCCAACACCACCGACGACAAGATCCTCTCCCTCATCGAGTGCAACAACGAGGAGGCCAAGCAGGAGAACTCCAACAAAAATCCCGTGGTGAACTCCACCCAGCGGGACTATATGGCCGGCGAGGTGTCCCGGGACATCACCAACCGCCTGCTGCTGCCCCGGGAGATCGTGGAGGCCCACGAGGAGGGCATCATCCACTTCCACGACACCGACTATTTCGCCCAGCACATGCACAACTGCGACCTGGTGAACCTGGAGGACATGCTGCAAAACGGCACTGTCATCACCGGTACGCTCATCGAAAAGCCCCACAGCTTCGCCACCGCCTGCAACATCGCCACCCAGATCGTGGCCCAGGTGGCCTCCAACCAGTATGGCGGCCAGTCCATCAGTCTGACCCACCTGGCCCCCTTCGTGGAGGTCAGCCGCCAGAAGATCCGCCGCATCGTCCTGGCGGAGATGGCGTCCATCGGCGTGGACCCCGGCGAGGAGAAGATCAGCGAGCTGGTGGAGGCCCGCCTGCGGGAGGAGATCCGCCGGGGCGTGCAGACCATCCAGTATCAGGTGGTGACTCTGCTGACCACCAACGGACAGGCCCCCTTCATCACGGTGTTCATGTACCTGAACGAGGCCCGGAACGAGCGGGAGAAGAAGGACCTGGCCATGATCATCGAGGAGATGCTCCTTCAGCGCTATCAGGGCGTGAAGAATGAGCAGGGCGTGTGGGTGACCCCCGCCTTCCCCAAGCTGATCTATACCCTGGAGGAGGACAACATCCATGAGGACTCCCCCTACTGGTATCTGACGGAGCTGGCCGCCAAATGCACCGCCCGCCGCATGGTGCCGGACTATATCTCCGAAAAGAAGATGAAGGAGCTCAAGGGCGACGTGTACACCTGCATGGGGTGCCGCTCCTTCCTGACCCCGGACCGTTTTACCGATGCCGGGATCGGCAACGTTGCCAACGCTGGAAATTACGAGCCCGGCAAGCACAAGTACTACGGACGGTTCAACCAGGGCGTGGTCACCATCAACCTGCCGGACGTGGCCCTGTCCTCCGGCGGAAACACCGAGAAGTTCTGGCAGATCTTCGAGGAGCGGCTGGAGCTGTGTCACAAGGCCCTGCGGTGCCGCCACGAGCGGCTGCTGGGCACCACGTCGGACGCGGCCCCCATTCTGTGGCAATACGGCGCGCTGGCCCGGCTGAAGAAGGGCGAGACCATCGACAAGCTGCTGTATAACGGCTATTCCACCATCTCCCTGGGCTATGCGGGCCTTTACGAGTGCGTGAAGTATATGACCGGCAAGAGCCACACGGACCCCTCCGCCACCCCCTTCGCCCTGGCCATCATGCAGAAGATGAATGACAAGTGCAAGGAGTGGAAAACCGCCGAAAACATCGACTACTCCCTGTACGGCACGCCGCTGGAGTCCACCACCTATAAGTTCGCCAAGTGCCTGCAGAAGCGCTTCGGCGTCATCAAGGGCATCACCGACAAGGGCTATATCACCAACAGCTATCATGTGAACGTCACCGAGGAGATCGACGCCTTCACCAAGCTGGAGTTCGAGGCCCAGTTCCAGCACCTGTCCCCCGGCGGCGCCATCAGCTATGTGGAGGTGCCGGACATGCAGAACAACATCCCCGCCGTGCTGGAGGTAATGAAGTTCATCTATGACCACATCATCTACGCCGAGCTGAACACCAAGAGCGACTACTGCCAGGTCTGCGGCTGGGACGGCGAGATCGAAGTGGTGGAGGAGGACGGCAAGCTCATCTGGAAGTGTCCCCAGTGCGGCAATACCGACCAGGATAAGATGAATGTGGCCCGCCGCACCTGCGGCTATATCGGTACCCAGTTCTGGAACCAGGGCCGCACTCAGGAGATCAAGGACCGGGTTCTGCACCTGTAATTGTCCTCTGCAAAAAAATAGGCGGGGTAGGCAGGGCCTGCCTCGCCTTTATAGAAATGAGGTCGAGCAACCATGCACTATGGCGAGCTGAAAAAATGTGATATTGCTAATGGTGAGGGGGTACGGGTATCCCTGTTCGTCTCCGGCTGCCGCAACCACTGTAAGGATTGCTTCCAGCCGGAAACCTGGGACTTCTGCTACGGCCGGCCCTTTACGGAGGAAACGGAGCGGGAGATCTATGCCGAGCTGGATAAGCCCTATGTGGGCGGTCTGTCACTCCTGGGCGGAGACCCCTTTGAACCGGAAAACCAGCGGGCACTGCTGCCCATGCTGCGCCGCATCCGGGAAAAATATCCGAAAAAAAACATCTGGTGCTACACCGGCTATCAGCTGGAGGAGCTGCTGACTCCCGGTGCGCACCCCCACTGCGAGGCTACGGAGGAAATGCTCTCCTGTATCGACATTCTCATCGACGGGCGGTTTATACCGGAGGAAAAGGATATTTCCCTGCAGTTCCGCGGCAGCCGCAACCAGCGGGTCATTGATATGAACCGGACACGCCAATCCGGGAAAATCACCCCTTGGGATAAGCTTCGCAAGTAAAAACAGTTCTATATAAGGCAAGGCTCTCAAAGCGCCCAAGGCGCTTTGAGAGCCTTTTTTTACCAACTCT
>ERZ772867.3212-NODE-3212-length-14060-cov-3.110318_pt1 | contig 14060 bp, 9 predicted proteins | sample MGYA00511341_ERZ772867 | MGnify/ENA primary metagenome ERZ772867 (study PRJEB29015, sample SAMEA2737707) | human gut metagenome | biome: human gut; feature: human-associated habitat; material: faeces | place: China | collected 2012 ... | reverse complement strand
CCTTGGCGACTGCCGCGATAACTTGAGAAACTCGCGGAGCGTGTTTCTCATAGTTCAGAGCGTGCCAAGTCTTTTGGCACGACGATGTTCTTTTTCACGCTGCTGACGCATCTTGATTTTTTTGCCGCCCTCTTCATCGGTGCATTTTAAAATTCTTATTGCATAATATTGTTTGTCATCAGTGCTTTTAATTCTGAATCGGCCTTTTATTAGACCATGTTCCTGACATGAAAAAAGACCATAATAAGACTTGCTGTTGGTAGAAAACCATTTTATAATCCGTTTCATTGTTTTGTTGCATTTGAAACAGCGGCATGCAGTAACTTCTTTGTCGTTGGCAGCTTCTTCACGATCTGCAAATCCTCTTGAAATATATTTTCCGTAATTACCAAAATCAAGATAAATTTCTTCTTTTATATTCTGTGGAATTCTGTAGGTATCAACACTGTAAAACTTCCGTACCTTTTCAAAATCAAGTTCAGGCATAATCTGTGATGTGTATCTGGCATCGCTGCCGGCACTGTGATAACCTTCAAGTTCCTGCATTCCCAGATGTTCTATTGCATTTTTCAGGGTGGTTCGTTCCTTGCTATCCTGAAAGCATATGCTGTAGAGCTTCTGTACGTCATAGAAAAGAAATGGCATTGGAAAATTGTATTCAATATTATAATAGTCAAAATTACGCTGCAATTCTGTCAGGTCAGTCTGTCCCCATGTGCAGAAGATGTAATCATCACCACACCATCTGATGAAATCATTTGCAACATATGTGAAATCATGACCTATACAAGTAAGTTCTTCAATTGTTACATTAAGTATTTCTTGAACCTTATCATGCAGTTTTGTATAGACTGCGGGGCGGATATATCTGTCAAATTGTGAGATTTCTGAAAAATTCTCATCAAGTTTGACTGCACCAATCTGTATAATTTCAAATGGAATACGACTGTTCGTATATGCTTTTCCATCTGCACTCTGATTCCATTCCAAATCAAGTACAATATAATTCATGAAGCACCTCTCTTTCTTTGATAAGGCAAATTAAGCTGAAAGCCATATAAGACTTCCAGCTTTTGTGTATTTATTATACAACTGACATGAATGAAAAATCAATATATATTACATTATTGCATATATACATCCGATACATATGACGAGCTGTATAATTGTGAAGCGGAATACAACCTGTGCGTCTGACCATTCCAGTTTCTTTCTCATGTGGTCATGTATTGGTGTGCGGAGATTTTTAAATAAATTGATGTGTAAAAATCTCATAAATGATACTTTGATAAGACCAAGACCACCATCAAGTATAAGCATAATTGCCATTGGAATATAGAGTAACGGATGGTGAAGTTTTAAAAATGTAAATGCTATAAATAAACCGATTGCTCTTGAACCGGCATCGCCCATCAGCAGTTTGCTTGGAGAGGCGTTAAACCAGAGATAACCAAGGATACATACTGTCATTAAAAGGATTGTATGTCTGAAATAAGGTTCAATTTCAAAAACTTTAAATAATACGTAAGCAGATGTAAGAGTTACAGCAGAAAGAGTTCCGCACAGTCCGTCAACTCCGTCTGAACAGTTTGTTACATTGATGCTGACCCATACAAGGATAACAATAAGAAGTCCGTATATAACAGGATTAAGTGTTACTGTTTTTGAAAATAATGCAATATCAAAAGTGTTTGGATTGTAATGAAGGTAAGTAAATGCTGCCATTATTGCAATAGCAAAATCTATAAGTCCTTTTTTCAATTCGCCCCATGGAGTCTGTGAACTGTCATCAAGATAGCCGCTTAACATCGCTGCAAGAACAAGAATAAGATAGATAACAAGTTCGGCGTCCATTGGGATAAAAAGAACGCTTGATAATGTAAATGTAAGTATAAATATAATTCCGGCTCCTCGCGGTTTTCCGACTGATTTGGAACCATTAATTGCATATGCACGACCGGCATCTCTTGGCAGAATATTTTTTCCAAGAACGATTAAGAGGCATGTCAGGGCAAATGCAAAAATTACACTTATAAATGTAATGATTTTGATGTAATTGTACCCGATTAAATAGTAAATCATAAAAAGTACTCCTCCACGTTTGTTTTATTTTGTGTTTACAGTCTGCATGTGTCAGTATAACACAATGAAATATAAATAGATATAAAAATTTATATAGTAATTTATTTTTGATTATGATATACTATTCTTATTGAAATGCGTGTGTAGAAGATGGGGTAAAATAACAAATAAGGCATAGCTTGTATATATGCTGCATATAAATATATATGATGGAAGGGTGGATTTTATGAACAAAGACACTACACAGATTTTTATGACAGAGCTGGATACATACCTTTTCGGACAGGGAACACATTATGAGATTTATAATAAAATGGGAGCACATCTTGCTGTAAAGAACGGCAAGGAGGGTGTATATTTTGTTGTATGGGCACCAAAGGCAAAAGAAGTCTATGTTGTAGGTGATTTTAATGACTGGCGTGCTTACGGATATGATATGAAGCCTGTATCGGACGGCGGTGTATATGAATTGTTTGTTGAGGGAGCCAGAGCAGGACAATGCTATAAGTTTCTTATAATATCACAGGACGGAGAGGCTCTTTATAAAGCTGACCCATATGCTAATGCGGCACAGCTGCGTCCTGAGACAGCTTCTGTTATAACGGATCTTACGGGATTTAAGTGGACAGATGATAAGTGGGTTGAGAATAAGAAAAAAGAAGATCATCTTTCTAGTGCAATGTCGATATATGAATGTCATATTGGTTCATGGAGAAAGCAGAAAGATGGAACAAAAGACGGATATATGAATTACCGTGATATAGCACATGAACTTGCAGAATATGTGTCTGATATGGGATATACTCATGTGGAACTTATGGGAATTGCCGAGTATCCTTTTGATGGTTCATGGGGTTATCAGGTTACAGGATATTATGCACCTACAGCCAGATATGGAACGCCTAAGGATTTTATGTATTTTGTTGATTATATGCATAAGAAAGGAATCGGAGTTATTCTTGACTGGGTGCCGGCACATTTTCCTAAAGATGCACACGGACTTGCCAATTTTGACGGAAGCTGTGTATATGAATATGCAGACCCAAGAAAAGGAGAACATCCTGACTGGGGAACGAAGGTGTTTGATTACAGTAAGAATGAGGTGTCCAATTTCCTTATTGCCAATGGCATGTATTGGGTAGATAAGTTTCATATTGACGGATTGAGAGTTGATGCGGTTGCGTCAATGCTTTATCTTGACTACGGAAGAACAGAAGGCAACTGGGTGCCTAATAAATACGGCGGCAATGGCAACCTTGAAGCCATGAGCTTCTTAAAGCATTTTAACAGCATGATGAAAAAACGTTTTCCACAGGCTGTAACTATTGCTGAGGAGTCAACTGCGTGGCCTAATGTAAGTGGTGATCCGGATAATGGTGACTGTCTTGGATTTACATTTAAGTGGAATATGGGATGGATGCATGATTTTACAGAATACATGAAACTTGACCCATATTTTAGAAAGTTTAATCATGGCAAACTTACATTCAGCCTTATGTATGCATATAGCGAGAATTTTATTCTTGTTCTTTCACATGATGAAGTTGTTCATCTAAAGTGTTCTATGCTTGGCAAGATGCCGGGAGACAAAGATGACAAGTTTTCTAATCTCAAGCTTGCATATGCATATATGTGTGGACATCCCGGCAAGAAACTTCTGTTTATGGGACAGGAATTTGGACAGTGGAATGAATGGAGTGAAGAGAGAGAATTAGACTGGTATCTTTTAGATGATGAAAGCCATAAGCAGATGAAAGATTTTACTAAAAAATGTATGCTGCTTTATAAGAATTACAGATGTCTTTATGAGACTGATTACAGACCTGAAGGCTTCAGATGGATTAATGCTAATGACAAAGATAACAGTGTATATTCATTTATAAGGATAAGTCCTGATAATAATAAGCATTTGCTATTTGTATTAAGCTTTACGCCTGTTGAGAGAAATAAGTTCCGTATAGGGGCACCTTTGAAAGGCAAGTATAAGCTTGTACTTGGAAGTAATGAAGATATTCAGAAGAAGACGCTGACTGCTGTAAAAGGTGATTGCGACGGATATAAGCAGTCTCTTCTTATTGATTTGCCGGCCTATGGCATTGCAGTTTATGAATTTTCCGGTGATTTAGGTATTGATGACTAAAGAAATTGAATAAAAAAGACGATAAAACCTGTACAGAGTATCGAAACCTGTACAGGTTTTTTGTTATGGCAATAATGGAGGTCATATGAGCGTGGATTTAACGATTTATAAAACCGGAAATAATGTGGACGCCGCTAACAGAGCGTCTATTAATATAAAAAATAATAATGAGAAAACCCAGAAGACCGGATTTGACGGAGTTATAGTATCTGGCATGGAAGTTGATACAAAAAAGCTTGATAAGAATACATATACTTCACTTATAAAGCAGGCAGATGATGTAAAATCGCAGATAATGCAGAGTGCATCTGACGCAAAAGCAAATCTTAAAGCATTATTTAACAGACTTTCGGGTGCTGATGCAGTAAAGATAGATGAAGACGGATTTAATCTGAATGATGCAACACCGGATGATTGCGTAAATATTATCGAGAGAATTAAAATAGAACTTGCGGCACACTGTGATACTTATACAGGTGACATGTCTGGAATTGATGTGTCAAAGATAGAAAAGGTAGTCGGAAGTGCCGGTATGGCACAACAGGTCGCTGCTAATATGCAGGATACAGGACTTCCGCTTACGGATGACAATATAAGTGATATGGCAGAAAGTCTTTCAGGTATGGGAAATGGCAGTTTGTCAGAAGATACAAAGAATTATCTTGTTAAGAATAATATGCAGCCTACAATAAAAAATATTCAGATTGCCCAGGCAGCATCAAAAGGCTTTGGCGATAAAATGCAGACTTTAAGCAGGCAGGAACTTGAGCAGCTTATGCCGCAGATAAAAGAAATTATAGGTAAAGCTAAGCTTGAAGTTAATGATAACAACATAAATAATGCAATAACATTTATTTCGCAGGATATACCGGTGACTGAACAAAATCTTGTATACAAAAATCAGCTTGATATGATTAATCTTGATTATGATGAGACATCTCTAAAAATTGCACAGGGTATGGCTGATGGCAGCAAGGCAGAAGAAGTAAGCCTTATAAAAGATTATGACAGTGCGGTTGTAATCGCAGATGCAATAGATATCGTAAAAAATGCTGATTATGATGCAGTTGCGAGAGCGACAGACATGTATGGTGATAATGTGTCAATTAAATCTATTGAGGAGGCGATGGCACAGTATAATATAGGAAATAAATCTGTTGCCCAGGAACAGGACGTTGTGCAGAATAAGCCGGAATATGAGGATAATTACAAAAAACTGCTTGAAATTCAGATTCTGCTCACACCACAGGCAGGCATGCATATTTACAATAACGGAATTGATATTTTGTCAGTTTCAATAGATACACTGCATGAAAATCTTCTTGCATATGACCGGGAAAAAGCTATGGAACAGATTGCAATACAGCTTGCTGATGACATAGATAGTCAGGTACCTACGGATACAGGGGCTGCGGCATTATCCAATGTATTGACGGATGTTAATGGAACAGATAATAAAACGGCTGATTTTATCAGTATGTATCAGCTTTCACTTGCAACAAGACGTGCAATCAGGGATATTTCATATGCACCTGATGAGGTTATTGGAGCTGTCTATAAAGAAAATATGCAGTCGCAGGCAGTTATAAATATTGCCGGATTTTCTGAGATGGGAAGCAGTCTCAGAGAACGTTTCAGACAGGCAGGAAACTCTTATGAAGCAGTTGGTACAAAGGTGAGAAAAGACCTTGGAGATTCGTTAAAAAATGCGGTTGAGGCAAGTTCTGAAAGTATTCTTTCACAGCTTGGCATGGAAAATACCAAAGCAAATTCGGATGCTGTAAGAATTCTTTCATATAACAATATTGATATAACAAAAAATAATATTGAGCAGATTAAGCAGATTAAGGAGTCATTAAATACTCTCATAGAGCAGATGAATCCAGAGACTGTTCTTAATATGATAAAGGATAATATCAATCCGCTTACTTCTGATATTGAAAGTGTAAATGATTACCTTATCAATAAGAACAAAGATTCAGATAATACAGATAAGTTCAGCAGATTTTTATACAAGCTTGATAAAACAGGTGGCATAAGTGAAGAGGAAAGACGTCAGTTTATCGGAATTTATAAAATGATTAATATCTATACAAAAGATGCAGGAAATGCAATTGGTGCACTTGTAAAGCAAGGGGCAGATATTACTATGGAAAATCTGTGCCGGGCATACGACAGCAGAAAACAGTATGGAATGGATAATTCAGTAGGGGATGATACAGATATTGCAATGGCAGGACAGGTAAGATATTATCTTAATCTTTTTGATAATACGGCATCATCTGTCACTCCGCTTACATTAAAAGAGGTTAATTCTGAAAAGTCTATAAATACAAGAACAGTAGAAAATTTCTGCGAAAGTGTGCAGGATGCATATGACGCGGCAGCTGAAGCTGAGTATATGGATGCATATATGGAAGTTGTACGTGCTGTATCGGCGGCAGATGATGAAGTGCTTCATCAGCTTGAACAGGCAGAGCAGCCTGTTACAATAAATAATATAGAGGCTATGCAGGAGCTTGTAAGCGGCAGTGCATATGGCAGGATATTTGGTGCTGACAGAACTAAGGCAGAAAAGATTATAGACAGTATGTCAGACGAAAAATCGCTCAGAGAGGCAATTGAGAGTCTGGATGACGAAAAATCAGAAAGCATACCACAATCAGATGAAGCTGATATAAACAGTTATGATTCTGTACGTCAGGCAGCTTTAAAAAATAATATTATCGACCTTGTAAAAAATCTCAACAGACAAAGAGATTATAGAATTCCGGTTTTATCAGATGACAAAATTGGCGTTATGAAGCTTACAATGATTTCAGACGGAAGTGAAAGTGGAAGAATTTCTATAAGATATGATAATGAAAGCTGTGGAGAAGTAAGCATTGAGCTTAAAGTTACAGATGATACATTCGATGTATTTGGCGTATGCACAGGTGAAAATAATGATTTTGCCGGTTTGTTACAAAATGCAGCTGAAAAGATAAAAGAAGAATTCAATTTTGAAAAGACTAATGTGTATGCTAATTCAAATGATAAGGTTACAGATATTACATATGAAAAATCTAAATCACAGCCATCATCAAAGCTGTACAGAATTGCAAAATCATTTATTTCTGATTTAATGTAAAAAAAAAGTGTGAATACGCCGATATTTATTATAGACAATGTATTTACGGAATGGAGAATATATATGAGACTTAATACAAATATTTCTGCGATTATAGCAAATAACGCACTTCAGAAGGCACAGGACCGCCTGTCTAATTCTATACAGAAATTATCATCAGGTTACAAGATTAACAGCTCAGCTGATGATCCTGCCGGTTGTGCTATTTCTGAAAAGATGAGAGTTCAGCTTCGTGGACTCAGCCAGTCTGACAATAATGTTACAGATGGTATTTCTGTACTTAATACAGCAGAAGGCGGCCTTATTGAAATACAGTCAATGCTTACACGTATGAAGGAGCTTTCTGTACAGGCTGCTAATGATGTCAATTCAGATGATGAAAGAAGTGCCATTCAGGGTGAAATAGATAATATTAATAAGGAAATAGACAGAATATCGTCACAGACAGAATTTAATACACAGTCACTTATTGATGGTAATCTTTCAAGAAGAGTTTATTCTGACTGTCAGGGTGTTAATCAGATTACATGTTCTGAGAATTTTGTAACTGGTGATTATGGAATTACAGTTACAGAAGATGCAAGACAGGCAATTGTTGTGGGTGAGGGAACAATCGCTCTTGGTGCAAATGATAAAATTACAAAGGAACAGGAAGGTGTAATAGAATTAAACGGATATAAAGTTTCTGTCAGTGAGGGTGATGACCTTAATACCATAATGGGAAAACTCGTTGATGCAGCAAGCATAATTGGGGGAAGTGCATTTGCAGTCACAGATACAACTAATGATACAACTGCAAACGGAATGGATTACGCAGGCTATTCTCCAGTGACAACATATCCGGGAAGCCGTCTTGTTATTATGACAAAAGAGTATGGCAGTTCTCAGTCTATTGAAGTAAAATGCAGCAATAAGGAGCTTGCACAGGCATTGGGAATTGACAGTGCGGCAGATGATGACGGATTTGTTGTTCAGGGAAGCGATGTTAAAGCAGAGTTTACAACAGATGCCAATGGCAAGAGAGTCGGATTTGATGACAGTGCCGTACTTTCAACAAGTGGTACAAGAATTACAGTAAAGGATGTTAATAACAAGAGCTTTGAGATGGATGTTCCGGGAAATGTTGCGGGAACTAAGTTTGATGATACAGGAAAAATACCGGTATCAACAGGTACATCATCAAAAGATATTGTTCAGGAAGTTACAGATGTTGGAACTATGAGTATTCATGTTGGTGCTAACCAGGATCAGGTTATAAGAATTGATATACCTGAGGTTACAACATATACACTTGGCATAGATACTGTAAATGTTATGACAGGACTTACTGCGTCACAGTCAATAGAAAAGGTTGATAAAGCGATTAATAGGGCAAGTTCGGTACGTTCTAAGATTGGTTCATATCAGAACAGATTTGAACATACACAGAATAATATTGCTGTTTCAAATGAGAATCTTACATCAGCACTCTCTGCAATGACTGATACAGATATGGCAGAAGAGATGACAGAATATACATCTGTAAATGTAATGACTCAGGCGGCAACATCAATTCTTGCACAGGCAAATGAACGTCCGTCAACTGTACTTCAGATTTTACAGTAGTGTGGAGGAATAATCAGCGTTGAAAAAAGATGAGATACAGACATTTTCATATCGCATTTCACAGGCAAATAAGACGCAGCTTATTGTAATTATGTATGATATGGCTATACAGTATGTCAGCGATGCTATCGAAAATAATTATGAAACGCAGGCAGAAAAAGATGAATATGAGTCTGATGTAGTTCAGGTCAAAAGAGTTGTAGACAGCCTTGTGACTTCGCTTGATATGCAGTATGAAGTGTCAGTGCAGCTTTATAACATTTATCTTGTAATGCAAAGGTATCTTGTAAAGGCGGTTGCAAAAAAGGATAAAAATACAATTATGCTGCTTGAATCAGTAAAGAAAATGCTTGAGACAATGAGAAAATCATTCTATGAATTAAGTAAACAGGATGATTCAGAACCACTTATGAAAAATACACAGCAGGTATATGCTGGTTTTACATATTCAAATGATGGTGGTTCAAATGAGTATTCAAAAGGATACGAAAACAGAGGATATAAAGTTTGAGATTATAAAGCTTAAATGCAGGCGTTGATTTGGATTGCCCTGCACATAAAGAAAACAGAGGATGCAAAATTTGTGATGCAGCCTCTGTTTTTTATTTTATGAATTTTACAAATATTTGCGGCCGCTGTAGCGTCTACGCTGTGTTTTTCTGCGTTTTACTTCTGAGTGGATGTAAAGTACAATAAGTATTGCGGCAATTACTGCAACTATGACCCATATATTTATAACTATACATTGTTTTTGCTTTAAATTAGAATTATTATCATCTTTTGCGAAAGGAAGATTGCTGGCAGCAGCGATATTTTCGTCAGATGAAAGTGTCAGTTTTGCAGTTCCGACAATATTATTTCCATAATTAAAATTAAGATGGGCGGTATATATTCCGTTTTCACTTGTTGTTTTGTAATTGTTATCAATGCCCATTGCAACATTTCCTACAGAAGCGTTGTTAGGAAGTGTAAGTGTTGAGGCTTTCAGATTGAATTTTAAGTTATATTTATTAAATACAGGAGATTGGTAATAACTGTCGCTTGTAAATAATGAACTTATTGTTCCGCCTGAAGCTGTGATTTTCTTAAAGTTGGCAAATCCCCAGTCAAATAATGAACGTGTATCTGTAAAACGTTCTTTGTCTCCTGATTTGAAACATACACATATAAGACGCATATCATCTTTTTCCGCAAATGTTACAAGTGTGTAACCGGCCTGGTCTGTAAATCCTGTTTTTCCGCCTTTGCAGTATTCGTAATAATATTGTCTGCCTTTTAACATGAGATGGCGGTGTTTAAAATTACGAGCCGTATCTGTTTTGTTTGTCGGCGGTATAGTGTAAGTCGTTGATGTTGAATCAATATTTACAAAAGTGGAGTTGTTGTAACATCCTTTGGCAATCATTGCCATGTCGTAAGCTGTGGTGTAATGATTGACATCGTGAAGACCACTTGCATTGGCAAAATGAGTGTTAATAGCACCAAGTTCTTTGGCTCGTTTATTCATCAGCTCTGTAAAAGCTGCAAGTGAGCCGCTTACGTGTTCAGCAAGACCATATGCTATTTCGTTGGCTGAATAGAGCAAAAGTCCATATAGAGCCTGTTCAACGCTATATTGTTCTCCTGCCTTTGTACCAAGGCTGGCATCCTCATATGTTACAGAATTGGCTGCCGCACTTGAGAATGTAACTGTCTCGTCAAGGCCACAGTTTTCAATTGTGAGAAGTCCGGTAAGAATTTTAGTTGTGCTGGCTGGATATCCTTTGGCATGTGCCTCCTTTTCATAAAGAATTGCACCGGTATCCGCATCAATAAGAATTGCACTCTGGGCTACAATATCCGGTGCCTGCGGCCAGTTGTATTCCTGTGTGTTTTTTGTTGTCTGGGTGTTTTGTGAATTCTGCGTTGTCTGTGCAGCCTGCGTGTTTTGTGTTGTGGCAGCTGTTTCGGCAGCATATATGCCTGTTGCAGGCATTAATATAGAAGCCGCAGTTGTGCTGACAGCAAGAAAAACAGCCGTCATTCTTTTAAAAAATTTATTCATATATTATCTCCATCAAATATAAAGCCGGCGTGTAACTGACTTTTACAATAATTCTAATATCATGCTACATTATACACATGATTGAAATGCAAATCAATTAATAACGCTTGTCGAATGGAAATATTTTTATTATACTTTAATAAGTTTTACAGAAATGGAGATTTTAAAAATATATGAGATTGAGAAATGTTCCCGGTGCAAGGGAAGTGATGGTAGAAAATGAATATGTATTTACAGAACCGGAAGGCATGAAAGGCACATGGCATGAAGTGTTTGGCAATGACAACCCGGTGCGGATTGAAATCGGCATGGGCAAGGGAAGGTTTATTTCAACACTTGCCGCACAAAATCCCGATATTAATTATGTAGGAATCGAAAAATATTCCAGCGTGTTGCTGCGCGCGGTTCAGAAGCTGGAGGAGGAAGAGTTGCCTAACGTTCGCCTGATCCGCATGGATGCAGAAGATCTGGAAAATGTTTTCGCGCAGGGAGAGCTGGATCGCATTTACCTGAATTTTTCCGATCCGTGGCCGAAGGACCGCCACGCGAAGCGACGCCTGGAGTCCAGACAGTTTCTGGCAAGATACGATCAAATCCTGAAAAAAGACGGAACGATCGAGTTTAAGACGGACAACCGCGCCCTGTTTGATTTTGCACTGGAAGAGGTGGAAGCAGCAGGATGGACCTTGAAGGAAAAAACCTTTGACCTTCACGCGGATGCGCGCTTAAACGAGGGAAACGTCATGACTGAGTATGAGGAACGGTTTTCAGCACAGGGCAATCCGATCTGCAAGTACATTATCAGCCGTTGAATCCCCTGCATAGGAAAAGCCGTTTTCCGATATACATAATAAAAAGACTCGGACGGACAACGGCATGGAAAGAATGGAACAATTAAAAGCGATGCTTTCCCTGTGTCTGATTTTCGGCATGGCGTTCTGCCTCGGAAGCGTTGTGGGGCATACGGTGCGCGTACGGGATCAGGCGGTGATGGCGCGTCCTGCACAGAAGGACTGGGGACTTTCCTTTCAGGAGGACAACAAACCGCCTGTGGCGGACGAAAATATGGAGCAGCTGGCGCAATATGATGCGTTTTATGCGGAGAATACGACGGAAAAGGTTTTGTATCTGACGTTTGACTGCGGATACGAAAATGGAAACACGCCGGCGATTCTCGACGCATTGAAAAAGCATCATGTGCCGGCGGCTTTTTTTATTGTAGGGAATTATCTGGAAAAAAATCCCGACCTGGTCAAACGGATGCGGGCGGAGGGACATATCATCGGGAACCACAGCTACCATCATCCGGATATGAGCCAGATGGGAAAAGAAGAGTTTCAGAAGGAGCTGGCGCAGCTGGAAGACCTGTACGAGCAGACAACCGGCGAAAAGATGTCGAAGTTTTATCGCCCGCCCCAGGGTAAATACAGCGACAACAATCTGCAGCTGGCAAAGGAGCTTGGGTATCGGACGATTTTCTGGAGCCTTGCCTATGTGGACTGGAAGCAGGAGGAACAGCCGACCCACGAAGAGGCGATGTCAAAGCTGTTAAAAAGAGTTCATCCGGGAGCGATTGTACTGCTGCACAATACGTCCCGGACGAACGGTGAAATTTTGGATGAGGTTTTAACAAAGTGGGAGGAAATGGGGTATCATTTTGCTTCGCTGGAAGAACTGGTATCCTCCGGCAGCAGGGAAGCACGGAGCTTTTTCTTGACGGATAACCAGGAAAATCCGGTAAAGAGCGCCGCGCCGACCCATGCAGCAGGATCGCAGAAGCAGGCGAGGGGAAAGCTTACAAGCTTCATGGCGATCAGTGCTGTGATCATGCGGGCAAACAGCTCGACTACGCCGCCCATCATCGGCAGGAAGCTGTAGCCGCAGCCCTGCATGATGTTTCGGAAAATAAAAATTGTGGAAAGCGGAATATAAAAGACCGCACACATATAGATATAGGTTTTTGCCCAGGGCATCAGGGAAGCCATATCGATGTCTCCGGAGAAGAACAGGGAAAGCAGCGGGCGCAGGAACAGACCGACGGCAGCTGCAGCGAGCAGCGAGTAGATGACGCTGATCAGGAGAGCGGAACGGACGCCCTTTTCCAGACGGTGATAATCGCCCTTGCCGTAGTTCTGACCGCCGTAGCTTGCCATTGTCTGTCCCATCGACATCATGCCCTGTGTTACGAGGTTCTGCACCTTGCTGGCAGCAGTAAAGGCAGCGACTGCTACAGAGCCGAACAGATTGATGGCAGCCTGCATCACCATTGCTCCGGATGCAGTAATGGAAAACTGCAGTGCCATTGGAATGCCCATTCTCATCTGATATGCCGTGTCTGATGCGGAAAGTCGCCACTGGGTGCGCTCCGGGCAAAGCACGGGAACGTTCTTATAAATATAGATCAGACACAGTACCGCAGAAACGCCCTGTGAAATATTGGTTGCAATTGCAGCACCTGCCACACCCATATGGAAGCAGAGGATCAGGAGCAGATCGAGCACCACATTCAGACAGGCGGAAAATACAAGGAAAAACAACGGAACCTTACTGTTGCCGATGGCCCGCAGAAGTGAGGAAAACAGGTTATAAAAAATACAGGCAACGACTCCGCTGCAGATCAACATGCTGTAGGTATACGCATCGGCAAAAATATCCTCCGGTGTATTCATAAGGAGAAGCAGAGGCTTCATGGTGCTCAGACCGACCACGGTTATAAGGATTGTGACAAGAACAGAGAGCAGGATACCGTTTGCCACGCTGGCGCGGACGGCTTTTTCATTCTTTGCTCCATAACGCTGTGAGGTCAGGATCGTAAATCCGGCGGTAATGCCCTGTGCAAAACCGATGATCAGAAACATGACTGTGCCGGTGGAGCCAACGGCAGCCAGAGCGTTCGCGCCGACGAAGCGGCCGACGATGATCGTATCGGCCATGTTGTAAAACTGCTGGAATACATTACCTATAAATACAGGTATCGTAAAGTCAAGTATCATCTTCATTGGTTTCCCAACTGTCATGTCTGTCTGCATTCCAATAAACCCTCCCAATCCTTTTTTAAT
>ERZ772867.3210-NODE-3210-length-14064-cov-3.227996_pt1 | contig 14064 bp, 8 predicted proteins | sample MGYA00511341_ERZ772867 | MGnify/ENA primary metagenome ERZ772867 (study PRJEB29015, sample SAMEA2737707) | human gut metagenome | biome: human gut; feature: human-associated habitat; material: faeces | place: China | collected 2012 ... | reverse complement strand
TATAGTTAATCATCTTATATGCTTACATAATTGACAAAAGGTTTTGATATAGCGATTATACTAATAGTGTTACTTTCTTAATGACATTGCAAAGATACGGGTACTTCCCACCTCCTACAATACCTATATGTGAGTAAAAAAACGTCTTTTACTACCTAATCAAGGTGATATTCAGGCGCAATACCTACAAATGGGTAACATCGGAACCTTTTTACCTACTAATTGCGATTGCACACCGTTGACAGCCCCTCTAATTTTGCCAAAAATTAAAAAACGCAATGAAAAGGTTAACTAATTTATTAGCAATCACTCTACTCACCTCTTGTATAACGGCTTTTGCACAGGAACAAGAAGAAACAACAACAGAAAAATCCGCAGTGGAACAATCCGCAGACATTTATGCCGACGGATATAACAAGTTCCGCTTCGGCGGATATGGGGAGATCCTCGCAAACTTTATGGACTACGGCATCAACCGTTTCCGGGGTACGGACAACGGAAGCAAGAAAGACCATCGCAATTCGATCTCCATACCCCGTTTTGTCTTGGCTTTCGATTACAAATTCAATTCCCAATGGGTATTAGGAGCAGAAATAGAATTTGAGGCTGGAGGTACGGGAAGTGCCTATGAGATAGAAAACACAGAAAACGGAGAATACGAAATGGAAGTTGAAAAAGGCGGTGAAGTTGCTTTGGAACAATTCCACATCACACGTCTTATCCATCCGGCCTTCAATGTCCGTGCCGGTCATTTGATCGTCCCGGTCGGTTTGACCAACGAGCATCACGAGCCGATCAACTTCTTCGGAACTTCTCGTCCGGAAGGCGAAACGACCATCCTTCCTTCTACCTGGCACGAAAACGGTATCGAAGTGTTCGGTACGTTCGGCCGAGGCTACACACGTTTCAACTACCAGGCTTTGGTCGTTGCCGGATTGAACGCCAACGGGTTCGACCGCAATACATGGGTTGCCGGCGGCAAGCAGGGACTATTCGAAACAGATAACTTCACCTCGCCGGGCTATGTGGCCCGCCTGAACTATTTAGGAGTACCGGGATTGAAAATAGGCGGTTCCTTCTACTATTGCCACAATACGGGAGCCAATTCCGACAAACCGGAAACATACGTCAAATATGGAAACATACCTTTGCGCATCTATACGGCCGACCTGCAATACAAAAACAAATATGTCACCGCACGCGCAAACATGATATACGGTAACCTGAGCAAAGCCGACGACCTCAGCAGTGTCAACAACCACCAAAGCGGCGGTTCTCCTTATACACAGACAACCCCGATCGCCAAACGTGCGGTCAGCTATGGTGGCGAAGTGGGGTTCAACCTGCGTGCGGTTTGTAAAGACAACAGGAATGTGCCCGTCATCTATCCGTTCGTCCGCTACGAATACTACAACCCGCAGGAGAAAGGCGAAGGCAAGCACACGATGGACTTACGCAACAAAGTAAGCATGTGGACAGCCGGCGCCAACTGGTACGCTCTACCTAACCTTGTCGTAAAAGCAGACTATACAACACGCAAAATCGGAGGCGGCAAATATAACAGCGAAAACGAATTCAGCTTGGCTATCGCCTACATCAGCTGGTTCCTCAGCAAATAAAAACAACATAAACAATTTAATAGCTTAATCAATAAAATGAAAAAGAAAAATTATTTCTATCTGGCAGCCTTATCGCTCGCCATGACATTCTCGATGGGAGCATGTAGCGACAACAACGACCCCAATCCGGATGGTGGCGGAAAAGATCCGGTCAACCTGGATTACAGTTCTGAAAACGCCAGTGCATGGGGTAACTATATGTATAACGTAGCCATGCTGCTGAATGACGACGCAACCACGCTCTACAACTCCTGGGTGACCGACTACGTCGATGAGCAGGGTTCACACGGCCCATACGCCACGATCTTCAAAGACCAGACTGCCGGGGCTTACCAAAGTCCGCTCTCGTGTATCGAGGAAATGATCGAAAGCGGTATGTGGAACATCGCCAACGAGGTGGGCGACGCCAAGATCAAAGACCCGTATACCAAATATACCAGTGGTGACAAAGAAGGCGGTCTTTATGCCGTCGAATCATGGTATAGCTGGCATTCGCGCGACGACTATACGAACAATATCTTCTCCATCCGTAACACATATTACGGCCGTATCGACGACAACGACGTGTCCAAAGTAGACGGAAACCTGAGTGCATTCAACTCTTACAAAGATTTCGACGATGAAGGAGACATCGCAGAACACTCGCTTTCAAAACTGATCGCTTCAACCAACCCGGATCTCGACGAAGAAATCAAAACGCTGATTTTCGCTTCTGCAAAGGCGATCCAGGCTATTCCGCAACCGTTCCGCAACAACATCGACAGCGAAGAGTCCGTTGCCGCAATGAACACTTGCATGGAACTGGCCAACCTGTTGTTAAATGAAGTAAAACCGTATGTAAACCAAACATTCGGCGATCCTGAATACGACGATGACCTTGATGCAATAGCCGAACAGTTTGTCGATGCGGTCGTTCTTCCTACTTATAAAGACTTGCAGGAAAAGAACAAGCTTTTGCTGGATGCGGTAAACCAGTTCAGACAGAACCCAAGCAACGACAACTTCGAAAAGGCCTGCAACTTATGGATCACGGCACGCGAACCGTGGGAAAAGAGCGAAGCTTTCCTTATCGGCCCGGTCGCCAACCTAGGTTTGGACCCCAATATGGACAGCTGGCCTTTGGACCAGAACGGCATTGTACAGGTATTGAACTCACAGAACTGGGATGACCTGGAATGGAGCGGAAACTTTGACGAAGAAGATGAAGCCATCGGAGCCGCACAGAGCGTACGTGGTTACCATACATTGGAATATCTTCTGTTCAAAGACGGGCAGCCCCGCACTGTCGATGGAGCAAAATAAACATGCCTCTGAGACATAAAACTTGATAATAGATCATGACAAACCTTGAAACAGCAGACAAATGCCCGCTGTTTCAGGGTTTCAGAGTTATTACACAATGCGACTCGCGTTATTCGGAAATAAATTCAGAAAACCAATAAAATGATATGAAGCAATCTTACCTGTTAACATCCTCGCTATTCCTGCTCTTTGCATGCACATCTTGTGAAGAGGACGATAAAATGGATATGGATAAAATAGATGTCCCGAACGGATATGCGCTGTCAGCAGGGACTTCAACGATTTTCCTAAACTCATCGGTCGCCTACGATACGAACGCCGACTGGATAACAGGAGCCAACTCGATCCGTTTCAACAACGGCGACGGTCTCTACGACGATGTACGCACCAGCAACAATGGCGACGGAGGCGGTCTCGGACCTGTTTATGCCGGCTATTCCTGCGGCAGTTGCCATCGCAACGCAGGAAGGACCAAACCGACATTGTGGGAAAACGGCGGATCGGGCAACTACGGTTTCTCTTCCATGCTGGTCTATATCTCCCGCCGCAACGGTGCTTTCTTCCGCGACTACGGACGTGTATTGCACGACCAAGCCATCTACGGCGTCAAACCGGAAGGTAAGTTGTCCGTCACATACGACAAGCAGACTTTTTCCTTCCCCGACGGAGAGACTTACGAACTATGCAAACCCAATTACACGATAACCGAATGGTATAAAGACAGTATCGCCCCGGAAGATTTGTTCTGCACCGTACGCATCCCGTTACGCCACGTCGGTATGGGACAGATGATGGCGATCGACCGCCGGGAAATCGAAGCGCTCGCTGCCAAAAGCAATTATCCGGAATATGGCATCAGCGGACGTTGCAACTATATCACCGAGAAGGGTGTCACCGGTGTCGGCCTTTCAGGAAACAAGGCACAGCATCTCGACCTGACCGTCGAACTGGGCTTTTCAAGCGATATGGGCGTGACAAACAGCCGCTATCCGGAAGAGATTTGCGAAGGGCAGGCTCAGATCAACCAAGGCAGCATGATGGGACTCTCGTATGACCAGCTCGACATATCGACCGCCGATATGGAAGATGTGGACCTTTATATGCAAAGCCTCGGCGTACCGGCACGGCGCAACATAAACGACCCTCAGGTCATCTTAGGAGAACAAAAGTTTTACGAAGCGAAATGCCATCTCTGCCACGTCACTACGCTGCACACGCAAGCGGGCGGTTCCACACTGCTCAACGGCACACGTTTGCCATGGCTCGGCGGACAGACCATACATCCTTATTCTGATTTCCTACTGCATGACATGGGGTCGGAGATCATGGGGGTCGGGTTGAACGACAATTATGTCAGTGGTCTGGCACGAGGAAACGAATGGCGTACTACGCCGCTTTGGGGTATCGGGCTGCAGGAGAAAGTCAACGGTCATACCTATTTCCTTCATGACGGACGCGCCCGCAACCTGACCGAAGCCATCATGTGGCATGGAGGCGAAGGGGAAGCCTCCAAAAATTTATTCAAACAAATGAGCAAGGAAGAGCGTGAGGCAGTGATCGCATTCCTCAACTCCTTATAATTTACCCATAAGACAAATTAAAATGAAACAACTGATAATCACAATTGCAGCATTATTACTATTGCCGTTGACCGTCACGGCCCAATATGAGGAAGATACGGAAAACGGTGTCGTATCACTAAACGGCAAAGAAGGTTTTACAATCGCTACCAAGAAGGGGGATTTCGTTTTCAAACCTTATATGTTGGTCCAGACCAGTGCTAACATCAACTACTACGACGATGAAGGACTGGATCCGGCCTACAATCAGGACAATATACACAACAGCGGTTTCTCGATCCCTTATGCCATCCTCGGTTTCACGGGCAAGGCATTCGACCGGGTGACATTCAACCTCTCCATCAATGCTGCCGGAAACGGAGGAAACATCCTTCAACAGGCTTGGTTCGACGTAGAGATGAAAAAGAGTTTTGCCATACGTGTCGGCAAGTTCAAGACTCCGTTCTCGCACGCTTACCTGACTACGCTGGGCGAGACGTTAATGCCGACACTGCCGACATCGCTCACCTCATCCGTTATCCTGCCTTATTCTCTTAATGCCGTGACACCGAACATCGGCATGGGATTCGACCTCGGAGTGGAAGTGCACGGATTGGTAAAGGATAAGTTCGGCTACGAAGTTGGGATTTTCAACGGAACGGGAAGCTCCGTCAACGTGGCATCCAAAACGTTCAGCGACGACTGGCATATCCCGTCATTGTTGTATGCCGGCCGCATCACGTACATGCCGAAAGGAGTTATGCCATCCAACCAGGGCAGCCCGAACCGTTTGAAGGAAGACAAGATGTTGTTCGGTCTTTCCACGTCATTGAATGTGGAGAGCGAAAGCGAAAGTACGAACGATTTCCGGGCAGGAGCAGAATTCGCCATGTTGAAGAATCGCCTGTATCTCGGCGCTGAAATCTATTATATGAATGTAGGGTTTACCAAACGGCAGAAAATTGACGAGAGCTATAACTATTTAGGGGGGTACGTGCAAGGCGGTTATTTCGTTACCAACAAACTACAAGCGACAGCCCGTTATGACTTCTTCAACCGCAACGGATTGGACACAAACGGTTTTCTGAATATGCCGGCCGTCGGATTTAACTATTTCTTCACCAGCTGCAACTTGAAACTGCAAGCCATGTATCAGTTCATCGGACGTACCGGACATGACACGCAGCTTGACCGCGACAACGACGACTTAGGATTAGCCATGCATTCCGGAACCGTCTTACTTCAGTACACTTTCTAATCGTAACGTCATGAAAAGAGAAGTTTATTCATTCATCTCCGGGCTATTGCTCTTTTCCTGTCTTGCCATCTCCTGTGACGATGGCAAGATATATGATGAAAACAATCAGACGGAAAGGGAAGGAGGAACAGTGAAGTTAACCGCCCAAATCAACGGGATAGATTCCTGGCCAGGCGGTTACAGCGTCGTACTGGCCGGATTCACCCCTGACAATGCTTTCGCACAAACGGCAAAAGGGATTAGCCAGACAGCCGACGGAACGATAAACATGGTCTTGGCCGGTATTCCCAGTGAAGTCACACAGATCGAAGTTTGCGTCATCAACAAGCTACGCAAAAGGATTGCCAGTTTCTATACCGCCGACTACACGGAACAGGCGGATACCATACGGCTGGATGCCGGAAAGTTGGATGCCGGCATGTTCAACAGTATCCAAACCGAAATTTTCAATCGTTCCTGTACGGCTTGCCATGGAGGAAGTACGGAACCTGCTGCCGGACTGTACCTCACGGAAGGTAAAAGTTACAAAGCCTTAGTCGATGTCGTAGCTGATAAAAGCGAGGAAGGGCTGAAACTGGTCAAGCCGGGAAGCGCGGAGGAAAGTTTCCTGCACGTCATCTTGCACGAGAACATTGTCAAGTACGATCATACCAACGTCATCACGACCTCCAGCACTCTGACGTTGCTCGACGATTGGATCAATAACGGAGCTAAAGAATAAGAAAGCACATATTACATGGATTATATCAAAAAGACATACACAGACAAAGCTGTCGAAGTTCAAATTTCTTCCTTTGCCGGGAAAGGTGGGGTTACCGAATATCACGTTCTGCTCGCTATTACAGACCGGACATTGCCGTTTTCCGGACAACTTCAGAACATCCAACGGGCCTATGTGGCAGTTATCCAAGAGGTGTTACCTGACGATGCGACTGCCGTCTTCCGGCGCTATTTCCTGAGCGACGCTGCCAACCAGGCCGACTTGGTGATGGTTTGGGAATGCGAAAATTCCTATTGCCCTCTTTCCATCGTGGAGCAAGCTCCACTAAACGGGAGCAAAATAGCCATGTGGACTTGGTTTCAGACCGGTATCACTGTCGAAACTACCAAAAACGGAATGTCGAAAGCCAAACACAACCGTTATACACAATACTGGACTGGGGGCTCTTGCAATAGGGCTTCCAACTCCGAGTACCAGACACGGCTTTTGCTGAACGATTACGTCTTGCAACTGACCGAGCAGGGATGCAAGTTGGCAAACGATTGCATCCGTACCTGGTTCTTCGTTCAAAACGTGGATGTCAACTATGCCGGCGTCGTCAAGGCCCGCAAAGAGGTTTTCATCACGCAAGACCTGACGGAAAAGACCCATTATATTTCCAGTACGGGAATAGAAGGACGCCATGCCGATCCGAACGTTTTTGTCCAGATGGATACTTATGCCGTAAAAGGCTTGCAGACCGGACAAATCCAGTTCCTCTATGCTCCCACCCACCTGAATCCGACATACGAATACGGAGTGACTTTCGAGCGGGGGACAGCTGTAACCTATGGCGACCGGAAACAAATCTTCATTTCCGGAACCGCGAGTATCGACAATCAAGGCGAGATCATGTATCCGGGGGATATCCTGAAGCAGACGGAACGCATGCTGGAAAACATCGACACCTTGCTACAGGAGGCGGGAGGCGGATTGCAAGACATCATGCAGGCAATCGTCTACTTGCGCGACCCGGCCGATTATGTCGTGGTCAAGCAATATATCGAAAGCCGGTATCCGTCGTTTCTCCACCTGATCGTACATGCTCCCGTATGTCGTCCGGGCTGGCTGATCGAAACGGAATGCATAGCTGTCATACCGGCGGATGCACCTCAATATGCATACTTATAATAATCTACTATACAAATGATAAAAGATATGGGAAACATGAAGAACGGAAAATACAGGGAAACAAGCAAGATGAGTGACCTGATATGCGAGAATTATCCGATGGTCCTTGTGATGAGCCGCTTCGGTATCGACCTGGGGTTCGGAGAGAAAAACATCGGGGAAGTATGCCGGCAGAATAAGATCGACACATATACATTCCTGACTGTCGTCAACTTTCTGACGGAAACGGAGACAATCCCGGCAGCGGAGATCCATAAAGATATCTCCATCTCTTCGCTTATCACTTATCTGCATAATGCACACGACTATTTCCTGAACTTCCGTCTTCCCCATATCCGCCACAAACTGACAGAGGCGATCGTGAGCTGCCCGAAAGATGTGGCCTTCGTGATCCGCCGCTTTTTCGACGAATATGCCGAAGAGGTACACAAACATATGTCGTACGAAGAGAAAACCGTCTTCCCGTATGTCCGCAATTTGCTGGAAGGAAAGAAAGACCCGAAATATAACATCACCATCTTCCGCAAACGGCATGACCAGATCGAGATGAAAATCACGGAACTGAAGAACCTGATCCTGAAGTATTATCCGGGACCGGACAGTAATTTGCTCAACAACGTCCTGTTCGATATTTTCGCAACAGAACAAGACCTTGCCTCTCATAACCGGGTAGAAGACTACATCTTCGTACCTGCTATTCTGTCTTTAGAAAAACAATAAAACCACTTGCCATGTCCACTAACATTAAAATAACGATAGCCGAATCATCCTCCATCATCCGGTGCGGACTGGAAACACTGCTGAAACGCTTACCTGGATTCCGTATCCAGATATCCGAAATAACAGCAGCAGACTGTCTGACAGAGGGCTTACGCATTTATAAGCCGGACATCCTGATCGTAAATCCTTCCATTCCGGGAAACTTCAACCTACAACATCTGAAAGACGAATGCGGCTGCCCGGATATGAAATGTTTTGCCCTTCAATATAATATAAACGACCCGTTTCTGCTTCGCTCCTATGACGATCAGATATCAATATACGATAATGCCGATGAGTTGAAAAATAAATTGGAACGCCTCAACACCGAAGAAGTTCCGTCCGAAGAAGGGGAAAACGAGGACCAGCAGACACTGAGTAGCAGGGAAAAAGAGATTGTCATCTGTGTGGTAAAAGGCATGACAAACCGAGAGATTGCAGACAGGTTATACCTATCCACCCACACCGTTATTACCCACCGCCGGAACATCGCCCGAAAATTGCAAGTACACAGTGCCAGCGGCTTGACTGTCTATGCCATCGTAAACAAATTGATAGAGTTGAAGGACTTGAACGGCTAACAAACAGTACCGTTCCTTACTTTATTAAGTAATTTTCAACTCTCAATTTTCTGATTTCAATTAAATAGCCTTATTTTTACAATCTATACTATAAAAACACAATATAAATATGAACCTGATAAGGAAAACATACGACACGACGGAAGTGCAAATCACCTCTTTTCAATCCTCCAAAGGCATAACGGAATACCATATTTTCTTCCAACAGACGAACTGCCTGGAGGATTTTCACACTCAGTTACAGCACATACAAGATGTTTACGCCCATTCAGTGGAAGAGTTGCCGGGTAATCCGGTCGCTATTTTCCGGCGTTATTTTCTGAGTGACGTAACCAACCAGACAGATGAACTGATGGAACGGGAACGGCTTTCCCCCTATTGCGCACTATCAATCGTACAGCAGGCTCCGATGAACGGCACGAAGATTGCATTGTGGGCTTGGCTGCAGACTGGCGTACAGACACAGGTGTTGCCAAATGGGTTGTTTGAGGCGCGTCACGGTGCATACGGCCAGCTTTTAGGTGCCAACCAGTGCAACAGGGCGGCCAATTCGGAATACCAGACCCGCCTGATCTTCCGCGATTATATCCTGCAACTGACGGAAGCCAATTGCACACTGGCGGCTAACTGCCTGCGCACGTGGATCTTCGTACAGAATGTAGACGTGAATTATCCGGGTGTGGTAAAAGCCCGCAAAGAAGTGTTCGCGACACAAAACCTGACAGAAGAAACTCATTTCATCGCCAGTACGGGAATCGAGGGACGCTATTTCGACCCGATGGTATTCGTGACAATGGACACATATGCTGTTTCCGGTATCTGCCCCGGACAAATCCGCTATCTATATGCACCAGAACACCTGAACCGCACATATGAATACGGCGTTACGTTCGAACGAGGCACAGCTGTCACATACGGCGACCGCCGCCATGTCTTTATCTCCGGCACGGCAAGCATCGACCGATACGGAGAAATCGTGCATGCTGGCGATGTCATAAAACAAACTTCCCGCATGATTGAGAATATCGAAGCCCTGCTGAAAGAAGCGGACGCCACTTTGAATGACATCATGCAAGCTGTGATCTATATCCGCGATACGGCGGATTATGCGCGGGTCAAACGTTATATAGACGAACATCATCCCAGCCTCCCTTATATCATCGTACGTGCTCCGGTTTGCCGAACCGGCTGGCTGGTCGAAATGGAATGTACAGCGGTGACAGCCAAAGGAGATGAACGGTTTGCGGCACTTTAGCCATTTGGGCAGAATCCTTTTATCATAATAACAACGAAGCCCCGACGGAATTACTCTGTCGGGGCTTGTTTTGTGTCTGCTCTCTTTCCTCACGGAAGTACAGGCAGCATTGTTATTTTTTTACTTTAGTATTAATGTACCACTTGTTCGCCCTCGCGGGGTAATTGACTGGTCGGAAAGACCGGACACATGGTCATTATTTGATTATAAAATCTTTATTTCAATATAGTAGAGACACTGTTTCATAGTGTCTCTACGGGAGATCATTATTACTTAACGATCGCTTTAACAGCTTCTTCACCTTCAACAGCTACTACAACTACGCCCTGAGGAGCAGCAATTGTTGCATCGCTTGAAGTGATAACTGTGTTAGCAACTGTCTGGCCCAAGATGTTAGTGATAACAACTTTCTTACCTTCAGCGTTAGCTACACGTACAGCACCCTGCAAAGCGATTACTGTAACTTCAGATGTTGCAATTTCTTCGTTGTCTGTTGCCAGCTGATCGTCAACCTTATTTTCAACATTGAAGATCAAAGCTCCGTCGCCACCTGTTGCAGCATGTGAGAATGTAGATGATTTGTCTGTCAAAACCACACAACCATTCTGAATCTTCAACCATGCAGCATTTTCAGGTGCAATAATCTTATTGTCATAGTTGTTCGATTCGAACAAGAACTGATTTTCTACGCCTTCTTCCGTTACATTACCTGCATTTTCCGGATGTACATAACGGAATGACCAAGTGTAATTCTTATGGTCGTCACCGTCCAGTCTATTCTTAATCAAATATGATTTAGAAGCAAGATTTTTCACAGAATCATTATAAGCTTCCAAAGCATCGAAGCTAATCTTATCGTTAGCCAAAGCTACGAATTCTGCCGGCAGGATCCACAACGTATCGGCAACACGGATACCTTCAACGAAACCTACGCGAGTATAACCACCCTTGATATCTGCATAAGGTTTGTCCTGACCGTAAACATCTACAGAATCCTGGAAACTTACCAAATATTTAGCTCTTTCGAAGCCAGGGATAGCCGGAGTAGCGTGAACACAATGTTCTGCGTCTGTAATATTACCGTCTTTGTCTACGTGAGGACCATCTTCCGTACAAGGTTTACCCGGAGTTCCGGCAAAGTCGTTATGTGCAACCGAAATCAAGTATTGCGGTTTGATATAACCAGCACCACGATTAACCCAAGCAGTATCGATCTGGAATGACAAACCTGTTGCTTTGTCAGCTGTCCACATACCCAGATAGTCAACATTAGCATCAGTCAAGTTGCTATTGTTTTCATCCATCAAGTATTCCTTACGGATCGTTTCGAAGAATCTCAAGCTGTCACGGCCGTCCGTTGCGCTTTCACTCAGTGCAACGTTGTTGAAACGACGATACAACGGAGTTGTAGAAGGTTCAACAGTGAAAGCAGAAGTTCTTGTTTCATTCAGGAACTGAACTTTCAGACCAGCACTCATACCGTCATCAGCGATACCGACTTTCTTCGTATCAGCTGTATTTTGAATTTCAGTAGCATGAGCAGTGCTATTATAATAAGATTCGACGATAGCATAGAAGTCTTTACCATCATAGTGGTTATTTTCTTTAAAGAAGAATGTATCAACAACCATATTAGAACCATAGTTTGCTACACCCATTGAATACTTGCTTCCATAAGCTTCAACCAAACGATCCTGTTCGTCTTTAGCAATGACATAATTCGTTCTTTCCAACTGAGCCAGTCCCGGAATCTTTTTCAAAAGAGCGGCATCAACATCGATACCATATTCGTATGTAGAACCTTCAACCAAAGCATAATCGCCGGCATCCTGCTTAACATAGATCAAAGAATCTTTACCTGTACCGTTAGCAATCCAATATTCCATTGAGAACGGGTTCAGATAATTGAATTTATATCTGTTGACCAACAAATCTTTTGAGTCGATATGTTTGTAACCTAACTTCTTATCTTTGATGATTGCAGAGTCTTTGATCTGAACAAACGTTACGTTGTTCAACATATCAGCATCCGTTGTAAGTGTATAGATTTCACCATCTTCATTCAAACGGAACTGAACGTTATCCCAATTTTTCGCTTTCGGGAATTCACGGTTTACAATTTTAACCGGAGAAACCGGTTGAGATACTTCTGCATTCAATGTTTTTGTAATAACCCACTGGTATGCAGGCATGTGCAACGGCTCCTGTTCGTCCAATGTCACCCATTCGATTGCATATTCGCTGTTACCTTCTGCATTTTCATGAATAGGAGCAGCCAATACTTGACCCTTTGCATTCTTGATGATATACAAACCGTTGTCAACAGAAGTCTTATCGCTAGTTACGAAACAACCTTTCAGACCGAAACCGATCTTTGTATTAATAGGTCTTTCGCCAATAGTTGCAACACTCAAAGATGTGGTAAAGTCCTGCAATTTAACGAACAATTTAGAAGGAACACACTTTGCATTAACAGCATCCATCTCGCTATCATTCAGATTTATATTTGCATATGCAGCACCATACTTTCTAACATCTGTGACATCCTTCCAATATTTTTCAGGTTGTTTCTCATTTTTATAACGAGCTTCTTTCACCTGAATAAACAAAGAGTCAACAGACGGCTTATAAGAGAACAAGAATTGATGCTGAGCATCCAACAAGCTACCTTCAACCTTATTTTTAATGTTATCAGTCCAACCAAATTTCAAGAAACCAATACCAGTACTATTAGCAGCAGTATCGACTTTCAAATACAATTCTTCATTTGCTTTTGATGTTACATAAACAAAATTATGGTCGGATGCCAAACCTTTGTTTAACGGCTTAGCAACAAATGCATTTGAAGTAAACGGATTTACATCAGCCTTTGCATCCGGAGTAAATGTAAGAACATTCTTATTATCTTTCAAATAAGCGTTGATTTCGTTTGCACTTAACACATAAGTTCCTGCGTTAAAGACAGTAAACTTAACCGCATTAGAAACCTTATCGACCTCCTTGGCCAACACTTTTTTCACCTGTAACTGACCTTTATTATTAGTCAAAACTAAAACATGATCAGCTTCTTGATAGGTAAACATGGGTTGCTCCTGCTCCAAATCTGTTGCATAAGTACTGGAAAAGGCCCAACCACCAAAAGTTTCACCAACAGACAAACCACCACTAATACTTGTTTCCTTGTCAAGTACCAGATCTTGAACATCAGCTTCAGAAACAGCCAAGAATTCACCCGTTGCTTTATTTACAAAATCGTAAATAGGCTCCTTACCTTGTCCTTCTTCTGTTATTGTTATACACCATAAAGAACTTTGCAGATCTGTAATTGCAGTCGTTTTTTGAATAACATACTTACCATCTTTAATAGCAAGCACTCCATCTTGTCCCTTTGTACCAACTCTCAACTGATACACTCCACTCAGCGCTGCCTTATCCAATTTTAAAATTGCAGCAGCATCACTTCCTTGTGCATAGCCTCTAATATTGCCCGCATTTACAGCTGAGAAAGCTGAAGAGAACAGTAAGCTAGCACACAAAAGAGTAGAAAACTTTTTGTTCATAATTCTAAATTTAATATTAATACTAATGTTTATAAAAGTTCAGTTCTTATCGTACGTTTGTTAACTATTGTATCTTGAAATCGAATACGTACGTTTTTTTTCGTCATTTTTTTGGAGCATTCAGTAAGTTCGTGAGCAAAAGAAGGTTTTTTGTACATATTAAGCTATCTGATTGATAAGAAAGAATATAGAAAAGAAAAAAACTTTGAAGAAAGAATTGCAGGTTTAAAAAGTATATGTATTTTTGTAGCTGAAAAATGACGAAAAAAAACGTACGTTT
>ERZ772867.3193-NODE-3193-length-14130-cov-16.591332_pt1 | contig 14130 bp, 10 predicted proteins | sample MGYA00511341_ERZ772867 | MGnify/ENA primary metagenome ERZ772867 (study PRJEB29015, sample SAMEA2737707) | human gut metagenome | biome: human gut; feature: human-associated habitat; material: faeces | place: China | collected 2012 ... | reverse complement strand
AACAGCGGCAATTTTCTTTGCTACTTTCTTTTGTTGGCAAAAGAAAGTAGGAGTTTCCGGGAGGCAGCCGTTAATGGGTTCACCGCCTTTTCCACGCCGTGCCAAACCCGATGACGCTTGCGCAAAACGCGGCGGCCAGCGCTTCTATGGGGAAGCCGTCCCCGGTTTGCGGCAGCGCCGCCGGGGCGGCAGCCTTCACGGTCCGTGTGCCAGCCCTCGCGGCTGACGCAGTCACCGCCGCCGCGGCGGTCTCCGGCGGGTCATACCGGTTCACAAACAGCACGCCGTCGGCCTTCGCGGTCTCCCCGCTGCGCACGGCCCAGAGCCCGGCGGCAAGACCGCCGTCCGGGCGGCCCGTCACCCGGACCGTGACCGTGTAGCTGTGCGTATCGTAGGTCGTGTGGGCAGCGCCGCCGCTGCGCTCGGCAATCAGATACCGGTAATCCCCCGGCTCGTCAAAGGCGAAGCCCGTAAAATACACGGTGCCGCCGTTTTTTACGGTCAGGGCACGCTGCACAGGCGCGGGGGCCGCGTCCAGCGGCGTCAGCTCCACCGTATAGACGGCGTCCGCCGCCGCGCCGTCGGTGCGGACACTGACGGGGATCGCCGTGCCCGCCCGCGCAGCCGCCACGGGCAGCGGGCAGAGCAGCGCCAGCAGCAGGGCCGCTGCGGGCAGCCAGCACCGCAGGGACGTTTTGCCAAAGGTCATTGCATTTCATCTCCTTCTTTCAGGGGGCAGAGCCGCCCCAGCACGACGACCCGCCCGTTTGTCTCGCTCCCGGCGCAGGTCGAAAGCGCCACCAGCCGGTCCTGCGCCGTCACACCGATGTCCCGCTGCTGCACGGCCTGCGCCTCCGCATAGTCCAGCAGCGCCCCCACATCGTCGTGGTAACGCTCCGGCGTGTAAATGGCGGTATCGTAGGCATCGGTCACCACACAGGCGAACAGCTCGATCGTATAGGCGGCGTCGGGCAGACTTATGCTGCCCGCGGGGTGCGCGGCAAAATAGTCTGCCTCCGCAAACCGCGCCACATCGCCGAACATCGCGCTGTTGTCCATGTGGTGGCCGTAAATCACCGTGTACGGGTCAGTCAGGTCGGCGGCGCAGCGGCTGTCGAGAAAAATCGCGCCCGACAGGGAAAAATCACCGTAGACGTCGCGGTTGACGTAGTCCATGTTCGTCGCGCCCTGCACAACGGGGTAGTCGATGCCCGTGCCGTCCACCGTCAGCCAGCCGCAGACGTCGGGGTTGACGGTTTGCAGCTCGGCCAGCGTCGGGTTGTCGGCAGCCGGTGCGGCGGGCTTATACTGCAAAAGCTCCGCGCCCACAAACGCCCCGCGGCGCAGCGCGGCGTCCTGCCAGAGTGCGAACCCGCCGAAGGCCAGCAGCGCCAGCATCAGCAGCCCGGCCAGCGCACTGACCAGCCGTGTGCCCAGGCGTGCCAGCCGTGCCGCGCGGTCCGGCATCAGTCCTCACGGCGGCGCTTGCGGAAGAACACCAGCCCGCTGCCCGCGGCCAGCGCCAGCATCGCGCCGTAGGGGGCGGCGTCCAGCAGCAGGCCGGTGGGGGCAATCGAGCTGCGGGTATTCGTGACGGTCAGGGCCGTGTCGGCGGCACCCACCGTCTGCGTGGGCAGGGTCCTTTCGTTGCTCAGCGTCTCGCCGTCCAGCGTCCAGGCCGTCGTATACTTCCCGGCGTCCAGGCCGCTCTCGGTGATCGTGTAGGCCGCGCCGGTGGGCAGGCCGGTCACCTTGATCACATCGCCGCCCCGGATCGTCTCCGAGAAGCTGACCTTGCCGTTTGTAAAGGGCTTCACCTCGGCGCCGCTCGTCACGCCCGCCGCGCTTGTGGTTTGGACCGTGACCGACGCCATGCGGCCCGGGTTCGCGTCCGGGTCGGTGATCTCCAGCGTGAAGATAAAGTTGTCGGTGTAGTCGGCCCAGTCGCCCGCCAGCGCCTTGGTCACGGTCAGGCCGTGGGTCGTGTAGGTATTGGTGATGAGGTCGCTCTTGGTATTGTCATCGAGCGAGGTCAGCGTAGCGTAGTCGATTTTGAACGTTGCACCGTCCGGCTCGGACGTATTGTCGTTGACAACGCGCACCTTTAGCAGGTAGGTCGCCGTCGTGGCGGTCAGGCCGTGGATGCCGGGGTCGCGCTCGGTCAGGTGGTAGTAGTAGATGCCGGGGGCCTCGAACTTCGAGGTGTCAAAGCCGACTTTTACATCGCTCTCCTTGTTGGCAATGCCGCTGTCATCCGCCGCAAACGTGGCGGTGATGTCGCTGCCGTCCAGCTGATCCACGCTGCCGACATAGTTTTTCTCTCCGTCGTCGGGCAGATCTCTCTCGTCGGCGGCGGTGACATCAAAGGCAATCGTGCCCGTGATGCCGCCCGCGCCCGCGGCGTTCGTCACGTCGATGGCCTTGCGGAAGGTGATGCTGCCGGTGGTCGTGGTCAGGGTCTCTGCCGCAAACGCCGTGGCGGAGAGCGCACCCGTGAGCAAAGCAGCGGTCAGAACGGCGGAAATCTTGATGATGTTCATAAGTATGTGCTCCTTTCGGGGTGGTGTATGGTTATGTGGGTGGTTTCCGGTAGGTCGGCCCTCATCCGCCGCTGCGGCGGCACCTTCCCCCGCGGGGGAAGGCTTGGGGCTGGGTGCCTTCCCCTGCGGGGGAAGGTGACCGAGGCCCCGCCCGAGGCCGGATGAGGGCCGAGTGTATCTCTGCACCCTTCCTCTCTATAGTCTCTAAATCTCATTCCTCCTCACAATCGCAATGACCCGCCCGGCGATATTTTCTGCCGTCACCGGGCCGTACCGGCGGCTGTCGGGCGCACCCTCGCGGGCGTCGCAGAGGATAAAATACTCGCCGTCGGCCAGGGTCAGGGGGTAGGTCACGTCACTGTCGTAGCGGGGGGTCGTCTCGTAAATGTCCGGCTCGGCCACAAGGCTGCCGTTGATGCGCAGCAGCGCGTTTTCTGTCACCTCCACGGTGTCGCCGCCGCGGGCCGCAACACGCCCCGTGCAGCGCCGGTCATCCTGTGTAAAGACGACCACCTCCCCCGCTGCAAAGCTGCGCGGCAGCCGATAGTAGAGCAGCAGGTCGCCGGGCTTGAGGTGCGGGTACATCGTGTCGTCCGGCTGGATCGCCAGCCCGAACACGACGCCGAACAGCACCAGCAGCAGTGCGGCCAGCGCCCCGGCGCGCAGAAAAAACTCCTTCACGTCCGCCAGCGCACGGCGGCGCTGTGTCTCGTTCACGGTGCAGCCTCCCTTCGGCGGCGGCAGACCACGGCCAGCGCCGCGCCCGCCGCCAGCAGCCAGACTGCCGGGGCCGCGTCCTGCGCAAGACCCGTGGGCGGCACGCCGTCCTTATTGTTGACGCAGGTCAGCGCCGCGTCGCCGGTCAGGGTCGCGGTATAGCTGCTGCCCAGCGTAACGCTGCTGCCGTCGTCCATTGTCGTTTCGTAGTCGGTCAGCGTCTCCTCGGTGACGGTCACGGTCTGGCCGGGCTTCAGATGCCCGATGACAATGCTGCCCTTGTGCGGGATCGTGAAGCCGTCCGCGGTCAGCGCCGCGCCGCCGTAGGGCTGCACATAAGGGGTATCCGCGGTGACCGCCGCGCCGTCAATGGCCGCCGTAAACGCAAAGCCGCGGCGCGTGTCGCCCATGCCGCCCGTGACCTGCTTGGTCACGGTGACGCGCAGGAACGGCGCGTAGGTGTTGGTGATGACAGCCTCCCCCACGCCGCCGGACGGCACCTGCACCGTCCCGGCCGCCGCGGCGGCGGTGGTCGTGCAGTACCAGCTGGCTAAGTCGGGGTGGTCGGTCTCGGTCACGGTGTAGCTGCCCACGGGCACATCCTCCACCGTTACGCTGTGCAGCCCCCTGAGCGGCACGGTCAGTGCGCCGGGCGCGTCCAGCGTGACGGTGCGGGCCGTGCCGTCGTCATAGACCAGCGTATAGCTGCCGATGGGCAGGCTGCCGACGGTGAAGGTGTTCGTCACGGCCTCGGCCTCATCGCGCAGGGCCGTGTCGTCCACAGCCTTCGTCAGCCGCAGGCTGCCGGTCTGCCGGGCGTAGGTGTTCTCAAAATCGGCGTAAGTCGTGCCGTTTTGCAGCAGCGTTATGTTGGCCAGCGTCGGCGGGTCGCCCGCGGGCTGCAGCGCGTCGCCGTTGACGGCGGCGCGGCTCGCCAAATAGAGCACCGCCGCCGGGACGGCGTGGGCGGTCTCGGCCACGGTGTAGGTGTAGAGTGCGCCGCTCTCCGACGCCACAGGCAGATCCTGTATTGTATAGCTGCACTGGGCCGGGTCGGTGCCGACGGTCATATCCGCGCCGCTTATGACGGCCACAGCCGTGCCGTCGGAGCGGGTCACGGTGAAGGTCAGCCCCGCGCGCACGGCGGTCAGCTCGTCGGCGGTCAGGCTGCCCGCCAGCGTCTTGCGCAGCGTCAGGTTGGCGTGCCCGGCCACGGGCGGCGCAGGCTCGGTGCTGAACCAGACCTTGTCCAGCAGGTTGCCCTCGCGCCGGTCCCCCTTGCCGCTGGACAGCGCCAGGAAGAAGAACCGGCTGACATACTGCCCCGCCCGGACCGTGTAGTCGCCGCTGTGGACGCCCCACTGGTCGTTGCCGTCGGTGATCTCGCCGCCGACCATGAAGCTGCGGATGGGGACCTCCTCGCCGTTGTATTGCACGGTCCGGTCCAGCGCCGCGCGCACCAGAAGTCCCCTGTTGTCGTCCTTGCTGGAAGCGCCCGCCAGAATCTCGGTGATCTGCGCTGCCACATCCACCGGCGCGATGAGCAGCGCCATCGAGTCCTGCATACCCCTGCCGCGGGCGCGGTGGGCCAGCGACCAGTGCAGCGTGGTGCCGGGCGCGGTCAGCACATCCTGATACAGTGCGCCGTAGGCCTCGCAGTTCAGCTCGGCAAACTGCTGCCCGTCGTAAGCGTCGTCGATGCTGTAGCTGGCCTCGGGGTAGTTCCGCGTGCCGTTATAGCTGCGGTTGGAGCCGTCCGCCAGCTCAATGTACAGGCCGGCGCTTCCGGTTTTCCAGTGCTCGGCCACGCCGGTGGTCTGCCAGACGATGCCCCCTTCCCCCGACGGGTACTGGGTAAAGAAGGTGCCGGTCTCACCGTCCGGGGAATGATACAGCCGGGATGCGGGCGTATTGTTGTTTTTGTTGTGATACGCCTTCAGCCCGGCAATATCCGGCGTTTCAAAGCTGCCGTTCTGCAGCTGGATGCAGTAGGGCACCTGCATGGCCGCGGCGGTGAGTTTTGCGCCGTCGGTGCCGGTGACCTCGACCTTATAGTACAGCCGTTCCGCATCCCTGACACCGGCAATGCAGGCATCCAGCGCAGCGTTCAGCCGGTGCTCGCTGCCCGGCGTGATGTTCCACGCATCGCCGGAGCAGAGCTGCTGCGGGACCTCCTCCCAGTTGGTGCCGTCCTTGCTGCGGTACCAGGTGTACACAGCGCCGTCGAGTCTGTCCGTGCTGCCGTTGACCTTCGCTGTAAAGCAGCCGTCGGTCCGAATGCTGTCCACCAGCTCTGCGCTTGTGACAACGGCAGTCTGCGCCGCGGTGTCGGGCGCGGCGAGCAGCGCATCCATCACGAGGGTGCGTGCGGTCTCGGGCGTTGCCGCGGGGTCAGGTGCCGGGGTCGGCTCCGCCTCTATTTCGGGTTCCGGGTCAGGCGCCGGGGTCGGCTCCGCCTCCATTTCGGGTTCCGGTGCAGGCGGGTCCGGGTCGGCGGGCGCAATCGCCGCCGCAGACTCCGCCGTGGCGGGCAGCTCATCCGCCGCAAACACAGCGTTGGCCATGCCTGCCGCCATACAGCAGGCCAGCAGCACAGCCAACAGACGTTTTTTCATGTACGGTTCCTCCTTTGCTGGTTTCCCGTGCGGGGCTTGTCTCCCCGCCGGGTCAATTGGGAGTATACCGTCCGCCGTTCGCGGAACACGTCGAGGGCTGCTTTCTTCCAAAAGGTTACAAAAAAGACGCACCACGGATGTTTTTCCGTAGTGCGTCTTTTCTGTATTCACTTCTGCCCTGTAGGGGCCGGGCATGCCCGGCCCTGCACCTTTCCGCAAGCGCCCGCCTATGGGACACCTGCGGGCCGGGCATGCCCGGCCCCTACTGTCTCTGTAATGGGGAAATGCGCTGCTGCGGCAGGTTGGCGGGGCCAATGGCCGCCCCTACCGTCCTTGGGGCCGTTTACACCACCGTGACCAGCGTCTCACAGTCGCCGGTCACGGCGTACTTACCGCTGCCCGCGGGGATAAAATAGCTTTCGCCCTTTTTGACCTTCACGGTCTCGCCGCCGCAGGTCAGCGTGCCCGCGCCGTCGGTGATGAGCAGCGAGACAAAGCTCTTTTCGTCGGCCACACCGTCAAACGCGCCTTTTTTCGCGTCCACCGTGAAATACTCGCACTGCGCGAGATGGCTGCCGAAGTCGTGCTTTTGCGGCGGCGTGCGGCGGGTCACGTCCAGCGCCTTTTCAATGTGCAGGGCGCGGGGCTTGCCGTCTGCACCGACGCGCCCGTAGTCGTAGACGCGGTAGGTCACGTTGGAGTTTTGCTGCACCTCGGCCACGACGATGCCCTGGCAGATGGCGTGCAGCGTGCCGGACGGGATAAAAAAGCAATCCCCTTTATGCACCGGCACGGCGTTCAGGACCTCGGTCAGGGTGTTATTTTTGATGCGCTCCGCAAACTCCTCTTTGGAGATTTTGTGCGTAAAGCCGTAGTAGAGATACGCCCCGGGCACGCAGTCCAGCACATACCACATCTCGCTTTTGCCGTACTGGTGTTCGTTTTTCAGCGCGTAGTCGTTGGACGGGTGTACCTGAATGGACAGGTTGCTGCTGGCGTCGATGAACTTTGTCAGGATCGGGAACTGCTCAAATTTTGCGCAGTCCGTGCCCAGGGCTTCGGGGTGCGCGGCCGCGTAGTCCGCCAGCGTCGTGCCGTCGGGCAGATAGCTCGGGCCGTCCGGGTGGCAGGACAGCACCCACGCTTCGGCCAGCGGTTCAAGGTCGCTCTTGATGCCGAAATCGGTGCGCAGGCGGCTGCCGCCCCACAGATAATCCTTGCAGCTCGGGGTCAATTTCAGAATTGCCATACCATTCACGCTTTCATCATGTCCGCGGCGGCTTTGGCCAGCGCGGCGTTCACGGCATCGGCGGCTGCCTCACTGTCGCCAACGGCGGAAAGATAAACTTTGATTTTCGGCTCGGTGCCGGAGGGGCGGACCATCAGCTTATGCCCGCCGTCCAGATGGTATTCCAGCACGTTGGCGCGGGGCAGGCCGGTGCCGTCGGTGTCGTAGTCCACGACGGACTCCACCTTGTACCCGGCAATGTCCTCCGGGGCGTTGGCGCGCAGCTTCTTCATCAGCTCCTGCATCGTGTGCATGCCGCTCTCGCCCTCAAAGGCAAAGCTGCACAGCGCATTGCGGTAGTAACCGAACTCCCTGTACAACGCCTCGATGGCGTCCAGCAGCGTCTTGCCCTGCTGGGCGTACCAGGCCGCGGCCTCGCAGACCAGCAGCGTCGCGTTGACAGCGTCCTTGTCGCGGACGTGGCCGCCGGACAGGTAGCCGTAGCTCTCCTCAAAGCCGAAGATATAGCGTTCGGGACGCCCCTCGGCCTCCAGCTTGCCGATCTGCTCGCCGATGAACTTAAAGCCGGTCAGGGTGCGGCGCAGCTCGACGCCGTACTTTTTTGCCACCAGCGCTGCCATATCGGTAGAGACGATCGTCGTTACCGCCACGGGGTCGGCGGGCATCGTGCCCTGTGCCAGACGGGTGCGGCAGATATAGTCCAGCAGAATGATGCCCATCTCGTTGCCGGTAATCAGGCGGTAGCCGCCCTTGCCGTCGGGCACGGCGGTGCCGCAGCGGTCACAGTCGGGGTCGGTGCCCAGCAGCAGATCGGGGCGGACCTTGTCGCACAGCTCCAAGCCTTTTTGCATAGCTTCGCGGATCTCGGGGTTCGGGTAGGGGCAGGTCGGGAAGTCGCCGTCGGGCTTTTCCTGCTCGGGCACAACGGTCACATGGGTCACGCCGAGCTTTTTCAGCAGCTTTTTCACACATTCCAGACCCGTGCCGTTCAGCGGGGTGTAGACGAGCTTGAGCGCGTCGATGCCCGCGCCGTCGCCGACGCGCTGGTCATAGACAGCCTGCACAAAATCATCGAGGCATTTTTCGTCAATTGTCACAATGCGGCCCGCGGAGGCGGCAGCGTCAAAATCTGCCAGCCGGACATCGTCAAAGCAATCAATTTTTTCGATAGCTGCCAGAATTTTCTCGGCAGCCTCCAGCGTGATCTGGCAGCCGTCCGCGCCGTAGACCTTGTAGCCGTTGTACTTAGCGGGGTTGTGGCTGGCCGTCACGCAGACGCCCGCGCCGCAGCCGAGGTACCGCACCGCCCACGAAAGCGCGGGGGTCGGCTCAAGCCGGGGGTACATGCAGGCGGTAATGCCGTTCGCGGCCAGCACGCGGGCGGTCTCGCGGGCGAACAGCGCACCGTTATGGCGGCTGTCGTGGGCAATGGCTACCTTTTTGGGCAGGCCGGACGCATTGAGGTAGTCCGCCAGCCCCTGCGTTGCCTTGCGCACGGTGTAGAGGTTCATCCGGTTCGTGCCCGCGCCGATCACGCCGCGCAGGCCGCCGGTGCCGAATTCCAGATCGCGGTAAAAGCGGTCCGTGACGGCGTCGCTGTCGCCCGTGATGGAGACGAGCTCGGCTTTGACGGCGTCGTCCAGATCCGGCTGGGCAAGCCAGCGGTTATAGAGGTCGTTTGTATTGTTCATGGAGTTTCTCCTTTATCTTCCCTTGGATCCTGCGGGCAGCCGCAAGCCGCCCTGCCTCTCTATTATCTTGCATTTTTACCGCTTTTGCAAGTACCAAATCATTGTCGGCACCGCCGGATTTTCCGGTCAGCCCTGCCAGACACCTTTTATTGCCTCCGCTTCACTTTCCGCCAGCGCCGGGGCGTCGGAATTGGCAAACAGGCTGCCATAGCGGTAGAGCCCCGCGCCCTGCACCCCTAAACGGGCAAGCAAAGCAAGCTGGTCGGCCAGCGCATGGCCGGAAAACCACTCGGAGCCGGCATCGGACCCATCCCCTGCGCCGACGCGGTAGGCCCCCAGCCCGGCGTACAGCTTCACGCCCGCCGCGCGGGGCAGTGCGGCCCACGCGGCGGCCAGCTGCGCAAAGCTGCGCGACGCATCGCCGTTTTTTATATATTCCTGCCCCCAATAAAGCTGGGGCATCAGGTAATCCACAGTCCCCTGCCGCAGCCAGCGGGCCGCGTCGCTGTATTGCAGGGTGTAGTTCTGCTCCGGGTCGCCCGCCGGGGCTGCGCCGAACCGCACGCCGTACCGCCGGGCCGCGGCGTGGCAAAGCTCCATCAGGGCGTTCACGTTCTCCCGCCGCCAGTCGTCCTGCGTCAGTGTGCTGCCGCTGGCCGCGTAGTCCGCCGCGTCAAAGGCCGGGTCGGTGGTGGGGTAAAAATAGTCGTCAAAGTGGATGCCGTCCACAGCGTATCTTGCGCACAGCTCCCCCACCCCGTCGGCAATGTACTGCCGCACGTCCGCGTTGGCGGGGTCGAGATACGCGCCGGTGTCGGTGTACCTGACCCAGTCCGGGTGCAGCCGCGCCGGGCTTGCGCCGCACAGCGCCGGGGTCTGCCCGGCCTGGATGCGGTAAGGGTTGACCCAGGCTTCCAGCTGTAAGTCCCGCGCGTGGGCGGCGTCCACCAGCAGTGCCAGCGGGTCAAACCCGGGGTCCTGCCCCTGCGTGCCGGTGCAGAGGTGGCTGAACGGAAAGTAGTCGCTGGGGTAGAGCGCATCGCCGAAGGGCCGCACCTGCGCCAGCACGACTGTTGCGCCAATCGACTGTATATTGTCCAGCATTGTGCCGATTGCCTGCGTGAACGCCTCCGCCGACGAGAAATCGACCTGCTCCCATTCCAGATAGCTGACCCACACAGCGCGGTAGGGCGCGGCGGCCCGGGCGACGGCGGTTGGGGTGGGGGTCGGCACCGCGGCGGGGGCCGGGACAGCCTTTTGCGGCAGTGCAAGCAGCGGCGCAAGCAGAAAGACGGCTATTATAAATAAGTAGAATCCGATCCGACGCATGGCATGTACCTCCTGCGGTATGTATATGCGGGGCGGGCAGCGGGTAGGACAGGGCCGCCGGGAGGCTGCCCCTGCGGCTATCCGCTGCCGGGCGGTCATGGGGTCTCCCCTTACCACATTGACAAAAAACACCCTGCAATGCTATAATGTTTTTATATATAACACAATTTTTATCTACCCATTCCTTCACACAAAGGCGGAAGCATTATGACCAGAGAACAGGTCGAAACGGAAATGGCCCAATACCGCACCATCTTTACTGTGGTGCGGCTGCTGGATGCTGCGCAGGTCGGCGGCGAGGAGTCCGTCAACAGCTTTTGCAGCTGCTACAGCTATTGGGGCAAAAACACCCCCTGCCGGAACTGCATCTCCCGGCAGGTGCTGGAGGATCACCGCCAGCGCACCAAGCTGGAATACATGGGCAGCGAGGTCTTTCAGGTCACCGCCGTCTACCGCGAGGTCGACGGCGTTCCCTGTGTCATGGAGCTGATCCAGAAGCTGGACGGCGAGACCCTCATTGACCCCGAAAACGGGGACCGCCTGATAGACAGCATCGCGAGCTACCACACCAAGCTCTACCACGATGCACTGACCGACAGCTACAACCGCCTCTACTTTGAGGACGCGCTCAAGGACAAGACCGACCCCGCCGGTGTGGCCGTGCTGGATCTGGACGACTTTAAATTGATCAACGACACCTACGGCCATCAGGCCGGCGACATCGCGCTGCGCACCTGCGTTGACGTGGTGCGCGCCTGCATCCGCAAATCGGACGTGCTCATCCGCTACGGCGGCGACGAGTTCCTGCTGGTGCTGCCGGGCATTGAGCGCGCGGCGTTCCTGGCCAAGCTGGACCGCATCCGGGAGCAGCTGCACACCGCCAGCGTGCCGGGGTATTCCCGTCTGCAGCTGTCCGCCAGCATCGGCGGCGTGATAACGCAGCCCGGCGAGACCGTGGAGCAGGCAGTCTCCCGCGCCGACAAGCTGATGTACCAGGCCAAGAACCGCAAAAACATGGTCGTGACCGAGGACAACGCCCGGGACGGCGCTTTGAGCGCTGCCGGGCGCGAAAGCCAGACCCGCCAGAGCATTTTAATTGTGGACGACTCCGAGATGAACCGCGCCATTCTGGCGGAGATCCTGGGCAGCGACTACAACATTCTGGAGGCGACGAACGGCAGGGAATGCCTGGCCATGCTGGAGCAGTACGACACCGGCATTGCGCTGATCCTGCTGGACATCGTCATGCCGGTCATGGACGGCTTTGCGGTGCTGAGCGAGATGAACCGCAGCCACTGGATCGAGGACATCCCCGTCATCATGATCTCGAGCGAGGATGCCGACACCGTTGTGCGCCGCGCCTACGAGCTGGGCGTCTCGGACTATGTCAGCCGCCCGTTCGATGCGGGCGTCGTCTACCGCCGCGTTTTCAACACGATCAAGCTCTACGCCAAGCAGCGGCGGCTCGCCTCGCTGGTGACGAGCCAGATCAAGGAAAAAGAGAAAAACACCAAGATGATGATCTCGATCCTGAGCGAGGTCGTCGAGTTCCGCAACGGCGAGAGCGGCCAGCACGTGCTGCACATCGGCACGCTGACCCAGCGCCTTCTGGAGCGGCTGACGCAGAAAACCGACAGGTATGACCTGCCGCCCGAAACGCAGGAGCTGATCGTCATGGCATCGGCGCTGCACGACATCGGAAAGGTTGCGATAGACGATAAGATCCTGAACAAGCCCGGGCGGCTTACCCCGGAGGAGTTCGATCTTATGAAAACCCACACCGTTGTGGGCGCGAACATGCTGGACCATCTGGGCCGCTATAAAAACGAAGCGCTTGTCAAGACCGCCCACGACATCTGCCGCTGGCACCACGAGCGCTGGGACGGCCGCGGCTACCCCGACGGCCTGGCCGGGGACGACATCCCGATCTCGGCACAGATCGTCTCGATGGCGGACGTCTACGACGCGCTGGTCAGCAAGCGCGTCTACAAGGCCGCCTACTCACCGGACACCGCGGTGCAGATGATCCTGCACGGCGACTGCGGGCAGTTCAACCCCCTGCTGCTGGAATGTCTGGTGGAAATTCAGGACGTCTTAAAGGCCGAGATCGTCGGGCGGGAGAACGAATCGGAGCTCGCGGCGGCGGAAACCTCTGCGGAGGGGTCAAGACCCCTCCCTACAAGGCACCCGTGAGCGGCAGTTCGTAGGGAGCGGTCTTGACCGCTCCGGGTGCTTTGCGGCAGCGTCAGCTTCCCTATAGAGGCCGCGCGGCAGCAAAAAAGCAGCCGTCCCTTTCCGGAACGGCTGCTTGCTATCATTTCGCCCCTTTCCCCGCGAACACAACGTAAATCGTTTTGAACAAAATCTTTACGTCGCCCCAGAGGGACCAGTTGTCGATGTAGGCTACGTCGAGCTTGACGACCTCCTCAAAATCCTCGATGTCGCTGCGCCCGCTGACCTGCCACAGGCCGGTGATGCCCGGCTTCATCGACAGGCGGCGCTTGTGGTGGCTCTCGTACTGCTTGTACTCGTCCACCGTCGGCGGGCGGGTGCCCACAAGGCTCATATCGCCCCGCAGCACGTCAAAAAACTGCGGCAGCTCGTCAATGCTGGTGCGGCGGATGAATTTACCCACCTTGGTCACGCGGGGGTCATCCTCCATTTTGAACATCAGGCCGTTCATTTCATTCTGGGCCATCAGCTCCTTCTTGCGGGCCTCGGCGTCCACGTACATGCTGCGCAGCTTGTGGATGTAAAAATACCGCCCGTTGCGGCCCACACGCTTTTGTTTAAAAAACAGCGGGCCGGGGCTTTCGAGCTTGAGCGGGATGGCGACCACCGCGATGATCGGGATGCTGATGATACAGCCGATGACAGCGCCCACCACGTCCATGCAGCGCTTGGCGATCTGGTCGCGCAGCTGCAATTCAACGGTGCCCATCGTGACGATGTTGCCCCCGGCGCAGCGCCCCAGGGAACGGCTCAGCCGCGCGGCGCTCGTCTCGTCGCAGCAGGCTTCCTCAATGCGGTCCAGCAGCGGCAGACGGAAGTGCACGGTCAGGCCCATGCTCTCCATCTCGTCCAGATAGGGGATGAAGCTCTCGCCGCTGTCCATCGGCACATCGACATAGACCTCGTCGAGCGCCTCGCGCCGGATCCAGTCCATGAAGTCGTCGAACGTCGCCTTGACCTCGACGCCGCAGACTCTGGTGGAGATCGCGGCGGGCGTGGCCTCCAGCAGCGAGACGCCCACGACCCGACGGGACCAGTCCTTTTGAATCTCGGGGATCAGCCGCTCGGCCCGGTCCGACGTTGTGACGACGCCGACGAGCGTCTCCATGCCCCAGCTGCGCTGGAACCGGATGAGCAGCCGCTTTAAAATCGCATGGGAGAACGGCAGCAGCACCGCGTTGACCGCGGGCACTGTGACCGCAAAATAACGGGAGTCCAGCATCGTGGCCTTGGCCAGCAGCATGCAGCCTGCATAAACAAGGCCGAGCGCGATGTTGAACCGGAGGGAAAGGCTGATTTCCTCATTTTCAGACCGTGTTACGATGTTTTTGTCCTGGTCAAAGAAGAAGAAGGTGACGACAAATGCCACAAACAGCAGGCACAGGGTCTGGAGCCAATCGGTGCTGGTGTAGGGGATCAGCACGCCGAACAGCCCGTCGGTGATGAGCCACGCCAGCAGCACGCTGACGGCCATCGTGAGCAGATCGGCGAAAAATACATAAGCGTATTGCAGCTTTTCGCGTTTACTTGTCATGAAGAAGGAGAAGTCCTCTCTAATAGTTATCTTCTTATTTTACCATAGACAGAGGATATTTTCAACAAAATCCGCAATATCATAACAATTACACAATTTATAAGGACGCGGTAGGGGAGGTTTCCGCCGCCGCGCACGGGCACGGAGCGGTCAAGACCGCTCCCTACAAACCGCTCGTTATCGTGGCATCGTAGGGAGGGGTCTTGACCCCTCCGCAGAGGTT
>ERZ772867.3187-NODE-3187-length-14147-cov-3.444720_pt1 | contig 14147 bp, 6 predicted proteins | sample MGYA00511341_ERZ772867 | MGnify/ENA primary metagenome ERZ772867 (study PRJEB29015, sample SAMEA2737707) | human gut metagenome | biome: human gut; feature: human-associated habitat; material: faeces | place: China | collected 2012 ... | reverse complement strand
AGATGCAGGTTGAGTTGGATAAGGATTACACTTCATGTGTTTTTAAGCTGGTCTTTGATGCGGGCGGGGAATATGAAGCGTCGTTATCAGATGCAAATGATAATACATATGAGTTTGCAACGCTTGATGATACGACAATGACCTGCTCTTTGGATAAGGTGCAGGCGGGGACATACACCGTTAATATATCTTCTGAACAGAAAGAGGAGATTGGAAAAGTGACCTTATCCGTATCAACGAATAAGGTTTCCACAACGGATATTGTAAATGACAATATTATGGTGGGGAAAGATATCAGCGGTCTTAAGATGTATTTCAAGGATGATACCTTTATAGCAAAGTGGACAGATGAAACCTGTGGAGCTGTTGATGTAAAAGTTGTCAATTTGGATACTGCAGAAACACTAAAAAGTGAGAAGGTTACAGACAAGGATTTTGAGTGCCAGTTACCAGAATATGTGCAGCGGATTTCTGTGAGCATAGTACCATCATCATCATCTAACATTGCCGGGGCAGAACTTACATATACGTTTGATACGAAAAATGAACCGGATGCAGCCGTTACTCCGCCAGATTTTACAAAGACGAATGCGGATAAAGTAACGGTAAAAATAGCTTTGGGAGGCACATATGGAGTCTATGTGGAAGATAACGGAGAATGTGTACTTACAACCGATCTTATGGTGCGGGGAAATTACGATATAGAGGTTCCGTTATCAAAAGACGGACAGAATGACATTCTTTTTTTTATTGTGGATGCGGATGGTAACATGCGATCAACACATTTTGCGGTTAATAAGGATACTACGCCGCCGACTCTGTCTCTTAATGAAGAATACGATGGAATGGAAGTGAATGAACAGAGCTTTGCGATAGCCGGTACTGTTGCAAACTATAGTACATTTCAGATCAATGATACGGATGTGGATGTGGCGACAGACGGATATTTTGAATATAACTGTGATTTGCATTGGGGAGATAACAAGATCCATCTGCAGGCCGAGGATGATGCCGGTAATGTGACGCAGTATGATGTGGTAATAAAAGCTGTTGAAAAAAAATCAACAGGAATTGATCCAACTAGTGTCGCCATTTTTGTTGCAGTTCTTATCGTCATATTTTTAGTTATAAAAAAGGAACGCAGTAAGAAGACTACGCCGGATGACAAATCAAATAAGAGCAATGATGAAAGTGAAATGTTTATTGCTAATGAAGAAACGGAAGAGGGCTGTGATAATAATAAATTCGATACCAACGTACCGGAGGATATGACCAATCAGAAAGCATCAAATAAGTGCCGGTGGTGGAAACGCAACAAAGAAAGGAATAAAGAAGCTTCGGGGGAAGTGGGAAAAGGTGGAACTATTGCTAGATGGTTTCATAAAGAAAGGAACCGGGCAACGGATGAAAACCAATGTAATGCAAAAGGGGATAAGGTAAATGAGACTGATCTATACGCGGCAGAAGAGGGCGATACAGAGGCATACATGGAAGCGCTTGATTTGCATGAGTCGGTAGATAGCGACAAAATGGGGTATATCGGTGCAGTGGATGATACAGAAATGCTGTCGACCGATCAAAAAGAAGAAATTAATGAGCAGGAAGATGATGGCAATAAAAAGGATATACTTAAGTCTGATACCCAAAAGCGGGAAACACCTTCGATGTTGTTTCCTCAAAATAACCCAAGACAGGTTCCTAATTTTAGGGAAACGGAGTTTATAGGGACCGTGCCTGAAAGGGTAAGGAAATCCAAAACGAATGAGTTCGGGGAAAACTTTATTGAGCAAAAGAATATTGAGTGGGAGGATACAGAGAAGAAGAATACAGAGAAGAAGAATACAGATCAGGAGGAAACAGAGCAGGAAAAACATATGCATGAGCACGGTGTATGTGAAAGCCCAAAAGAGAATACACCTGCTCCGACCGTCATCAATGTCATTGTGGATGATGATACGCAGCTACATTCGGGAAAAAAGAAAAGAAAGAATATAGTTGGAGAATTCATTTATATGGCGATCATCGTGGCTATGGTATATGCGGTTTTTCATATAGTATTGCTGAATGGTTATATAAGCAGTAGCAGCATGGAGCCTACGCTTAAGACGGGAGATCTTACTATATCAAACAGACTTGCCTATTTAAAACAATCGCCCCAAAGAGGAGATGTCATTTCCTTCATGCGAGATAATGAGTACATTTGCAAAAGGGTAATCGGCATTGCAGGGGATGAAATAACATTTTCTGATGGAAACATTTTTATAAACGGCGAGGTGCTGGATGAATCCTGGTATTTGGAAAATGCAGAGACGTTCGTCCCAGATGATGGCAATGCGGTATATGTCGTGCCAGAAGGCAAGGTGTTTGTGCTTGGAGATAACCGGGAAAACTCCGAGGACTCAAGGTATTGGAAACAACCTTATTTATCAGTTAGTGATATTAAAGGAAAGCTTATGTTTATAATTCCAACACATGTTGTCTTTGAGGAAAAGCAAATGAGTCCGTCAGAAAACGGCAACGCTTTGTGATAAAAAAGATGACCTATAGCGAGTATAAGTGTCCCTATAATATTCTGTAGGAGCATTTATATATATAAACCATACTCTTCTCTATTTACAAAATGGGATATAAAGGGTATAATAAACAAAATGAAGGCGGTGATGAATATTGGGTGTGTAAACATTCAGTATTAGAATAAAAACATCATGCAATGACAGTAGACTTATCGTAAAACATAGTTTATACTTACATGTGACGGTAAGATACTTGCAAAAGATGTCTTCCGGATCGGAAGAAATATCTAATACATAGATAAAGGAGAATGAATTATGAAAAAGAAGAGTGTAGTAGCATTATTAACAGCAACAATGGTGATCGGAATGACAGGGGCAGGTTGTGGCGATAAGCAGCTTGCGCTTGCAACAGATAAGGTAAGTGTCGAACTGGGATCTGAACTTAATACCGATGTAGCAGCTTATATTTCAGATGCGGATATCGCAGCGGAAACAACAATTGATTTTGGGGCTGTTGATGTAAGTATGCTTGGATCTTATATGGCAGTAGTTACCTATAAGGATCAGACGGCGTCCCTTGAAGTTGACGTAGTAGATACCACAGCGCCGGAGGCAGAGGTGGTGGACCAGGTTACAGTTGGTGTAGACGAGCCATTGTACGTGGAGGATGTTTTAACGAGTGTAACCGAGCTGACCGGGAATGTAACGGCAACATTTGACGATCTGGTAGATGAGTCTACCGAAGCCACCGAGGAAGTAGAGGCCACTGAGGGTGTAGAGGCTACCGAAGGTGTAGAGGCTGCCGAGGATGTGGAGACGACTGAGGACATGGAGGTCACCGAGGAAGTAGAGACCACCGGAGCGTCAGAAGATATGGAAACATTTGTGTTAGACGATGTAACGGTAACAAATGACGCGATAGTCTTTAATACAGTGGGTGAGTACAGTGTAAGCTTAACACTTGCAGATGAGAGTGGAAACAGCAAGCAGGTAGAAGTGCCGGTACTGGTTGGTACAGAACCGACATTTTTGGGAATTGAGGATCTTACCGTAACAACCGGAGCAGAGGATGTGGACTATCTTTCGGGTGTAACGGCAACGGACAGCAATGGGAATGATCTGACAGATAAGATCGCATGTGATGACAGCAAAGTAGACCTGTCTTTGGCAGGAGAGTACGAGATTACTTACACGGTAACAGATGAGAACGGGTTTACTGCAAAGCAGACAGCCAAAGTGACAGTTGCAGATGGAAAGACCTCTAAAAAGGATACCAAATCTGCAACAACAAAGTCGGAGACAACAAAGACTGAAAACGGATCAACCAACAGCAGTGCTACAAATACTGGAAGCAGTAATACTGGAAATAGCAACAGTGGAACATCTGGAAGTAGTAATTCCGGAAATAGCAACAGTGGAACATCTGGAAGCAGCAATTCCGGAAATAGCAACAGTGGAACATCTGGAAGTAGCAATTCTGGAAATAGCAACAGTGGAACGTCTGGAAGTAGCAACAGCGGAAGCAATAATACCGGAAGCAGCGAGAGTGGAAGCACAACACCGAGTGGTGACAGCGGAAGTAGTGGAAGTACCGATAATGGAAGTTCTACACCAAGTGCAGACACTGGAAGCAACAACGGTGGAAATTCAAGTTCAGATGGAACGATGTCAGTTCCGGATTATGCCATTCCTGGAGATCCGTCACTTGGTGATAATACAGGAACAGGTGGAAATGGCGGAGGAAATTCCACAGATGGACCGGATTCTAATTTTTGATGATGCTACTCCTGATGTAAAGGAGGCAGAATATGTATAATGAGCGAAAGCTCAAATATAAAAACGGGGCGATAAAGCAGTTTTTGATAATAATGTTGTTTGCGGTGATGTCAGTAGTGCATACAGATAAAATATCGGCTGAGACATCGTCCGCAAATGCGGCCGCTGAAGTAAAAAAGAGCGTAACAAAGTATTTGCCAGTGGGTCAGAATGAAGAAAATACAACAGTAGGTCGCTATGCGCTAAATTATACTGGAAATATCAATGTTTATTCTTCGCCATCATCGAGAAATGATGATATATCCTATTGCAGTCAGATACTGCCAGGATGGTCTAATAGTTCTATGGGGACACTTTGCGGAGATAACAATTCCACCAAAGTGGTAAAGGCGTATCTGATTTGGGAGACAAGAAAGCGGTATAATCAGTATGATGAGAACACAAATCATGTATGTTTTATTACTCATGATGCCAGAACCTATTGGAACATTTATCCAGACCGGGTTTTTGTGGATGACCGCAGCTCACAGTATGTTTCGGGATGGGAGCAGTCCCGTCCCCGAATCTACTGTAATGTTGCGGATGTAACAACCATTGTAAGAACCTATGGGTACGGTAATTATTATGTCGCCAATATACCGGTATGCCACGCATCCGACCTCTGGGAGCAGGATACGGGAGGCGGTGGAACGCCGACTGGATGGCAGCTGATTGTTATTGAGGAAAATGCAAATTATCCGGTGCGAGCGGTTACTTTAAAAGCAGGTTCTATGTTTCGTTTTGGTGATTTTGACTGGGAGCGGAATGATTATGGAACAGATCCAGCATCCAGAGCTACAGTAACGATGCAGACTGAATTATTTGATGGTTTAAAAACTAAAGAATATGGAGATGTGACAGGTCAAGTACTTTTTGGATGTATCGATGCGGCAAGGGTTACGGAAAATCCTAAAATGATATCTATGTTTACACAACAGACCCGGGATAGTGGCAAAGTTGTAAGAGATGGCGGGAGTGTAGTAGAGGGGCTTTATAGTGATGGATCACAATTTTGTCCGCAGATAGATATGTGCTCAGCTTTGTATAATGTTTCGGGGTTAGCATATGGTGCAACCGTGTTCGGTGTGGATGTCGCTAATGTTCGCTGGGATACACAGCTTTACATCGGAGCGGCGGTAGACATCGCTTTCCCGGATTTCTCGTCTCAACAGACTACGACTCTTTCGGATGGGAACGTGATTGTAAGCAATACGATCACCAATATTTCACCACAGCAGAACACGGGCATTTATGAGGGAGATTTGACGGTAACGCTGGATGCAGGACTTAAGCCAGATGCATCTAAGATTTCTATATCTGTTAACGGAGTGCCGGAAGATGCACAAAAATCTATATATGAAGAAGACGGACAGTGGAAAGTAAAATTTTATGGCGGTGGCATTCGGAATTTTATGCAGGGGAATACGCTATCTTATAGTATTACCTGTAGTATCAGAGGTTTACAGGATCAGTTTGATAATAGTGATGCTTTTAACGGGTATCTGCGATCAGCAGGAACGAATACAGGTCACTGGATCAACAAGGCATGGACATCTTCGTCTCATGTCGATTGTAAGTATACTGTAACAGCAGATGCCAATGGTGGTACAGTATATGATTACCCTGGTACGAATACATGGAAGAATATATCTACCTACCCAGTAAGATATGGCACAAATCTGTATGACAATATTGGCGGATTATCGCCCAAGCGTGACGGTTATCGCTTTGATGGATGGTGGACAGATCGTAATAATGGTGTGCAGGTTTATGATGCGAATGGCTATCGCGTCAATAATACCGGCTACTGGAAAGATGGAAAATGGAATCGCACAGAGGGCGCAGTCATCTATGCACATTGGGTAGCGCTAAAATCAAATTTGAAGGTAGATCCTGCAGGCGGAAAATGGCAGAATCGTACAGATGTGCAGATTTTTAATCAACAGTATCTTACGACCAAAGATGTTCCAGATCCGGTTCGTACCGGATATACGTTTAAAAAGTGGGAAAAATCAAATCCATTTTATGGTACGTTTTCGGAAGCGGATAGAAGGTACACTTTTGGCAGCCATGAGAATATAACAGATGTGCTTACTGCAAAGTGGCAGGCAAATAAGTACAAGCTTACCTTTGATCCCAATGGTGGTATAGTTGGTACCTCACAGGTGACACTTACTTTTGATTCATCTGACTATTGGGATGTGTCGTGGAATAATCCAACACGAACCGGATATACCTTTGCGGGATGGTGGACAAGTCCAGATGGAGGCACAGAGGTTTATGCCGAGAATGGACACTGTACAAATGAAGGTACATACTGGCATGAAAATAAGTGTGTGTATGCTGGGGATTATACGGTTTATGCACACTGGGTCGCAAATACATTTACGGTACATTTTGACCCGAACGATGGTAAAGAACAGACGCCGATTGATGATATGACAATCACTTACGATCAGGAGGTGGTATTGCCGGACGCTACAGGTCTTTATATCCGCTACACGTTGGATGGGGAGGATATAACGCAGCAGGTGCTAGACGGTACGATAGTTTTGGATGATAATGGTGTAGTGGTTATGATGTTAGATGCTGATACGGGGCTGATGATGACACCTGCAGGCGGCATTGTAAATGAAGATGGAAGTATTACACAGCCGGACGGAAGCATCACAATGCCAGATGGAAGTGTGATAGCTCCAGGAACAGAAGAAGGCAACGTGGATGCGGAAGTGCCGGTGGAAGAAGCAACAGAAGCGGATGCGTCCGGTGAGACAGAGGAAGAGGGCTCGCCGGATCAGGATGCTGATAAGGCGAATATCGAGGAAGACACCGCTGGCGATCAAGCATCCGTCGAGAAAAAGGGTGTAACCAGAACTGCAACAGCGGAAAACACGGAGGTGGAAGATGTATCAAATGTTGTGGTATCGGAGGAAAACCGTGTAGAAGAGAACGTAGATGCACAGGCAGCGGATGTGGAATCCGAAGATCCATCTGCAGAACCGCAGTCAGATAAAAAGGCATATGCTTCTGTTTTTATGGGATGGGCGTTAGAAGATGGACGTGATAGTTTTATACCACAGTGGACAGCTGGAACATCGTTTGCAGTGGCAGAAATTACTAATGCTGCAGGTGTGACCGATAGTAACGGTGCAACGATTACACTTTATGCTGTATGGGACGACTGCCCGTGGATTGTAGCGGAAAACCTGTACTATACATTGGATCAGGCGCAGAGCGGATTTATTACGGACAGCGAGATCCTAAGTCATGCGACTGCTTACGACAGAGAGGATGGGAGTCCAATCGCTCCGGGATATAATGATAATGGTACATCTTTTACCATCCCTGACTATCAGGCGTCGGATTTTACACAGTACCAGTCAGAAGGTAGTTGCACAGAAAATTTGACAGTGGTAGATAGTGCTGGAAGCACCTACTATAAGCAAATTACGGTCTATGTGGTCGATACGAGGGCAACTGTGGTTCGTGCCGAGAATGGAAGAACAAGATTTATTAACGAGCATTACTACAACTTATCGGAAGATAATGGTGGTCTGGCCGCAGATTCTATCTGGAAAACGGACCCGGTATATCGGGCGCAGCTCCTTACTGCATTTGACAACCTTAAGAATGATACGCCAATTGCGACGTATGTATATTCTAAAGAGGATATTACGGATATGAAAGCTTACATCGATGCGCATGGCATTGGAAATGCAAGTGAATCAGATGCATTAAGGAAGTTTTACGATCAGTTTTGTGAACCGAACAAGCAATAAAGAGTGGCATCCCCTTTCATTTTATGAAAGGGGATGCTTTTTATATAGAGAAAAAGGGAAGTATTAAAAATTGTTTTGGTGTGATTGTGGACACGCAGTTGCACAATAAAAAACAGAACGTTGAGGATAATAAGGCAGGATATACAAAAGTGAGAGAAAACGAAGAAATAGACGTAGTGTTTGGGGCAATTTAGCTGATGAGTTGACATCATGTTGGTTTTTGCTGCAGTAGACAAATATATTATCGAAAAGCAGTAGACATTTAGGCATCTACACGGTAAAATTTATCTAAAGACATATGACGAATGGTTAGAACAGAAATTTAGCTATAATGCAGAAATTTTAAAAAACCATTCTACCAGATTTGGTTCGTGAACTTCAATAGATGTGGATAAAACACTTTATTTTATATAAGGGAGAAAAAATACGATGAAAAATAATCTTGATTTAATTAAGGGACTAATCGTAAGAGTTAACATGCAAACTTATTCGGGGGATAAAAAGTCGGCGGCAAAAATAATTAGAAATTTAAGAGAATGTTTTAATAATATATTTGCAGAGGAAGATGATGATATTTTTAAGAATGATTTTGAAGGACTTATATCATCTGTAGCAGCAAATCCATATATAACGAGTGATTTTTTTCCTGCAAATGCAGTCCAATACGGGAAATACGACTCTATTTTTACATTTACAAATAATATCAAATTGGAGTTGCGGTGGGTAGTATTTTGTCTAAAATGCTATTCAAAGAAACTAACAACGTATATATCAGCAAGGGAAAAATATGATAATTATATTCTTTTGAATAAATATGAAGAGGCATTGGGGGTAGTAAACGATATTGATGATAAGTTTGGCATTTCATTATGGGGCATGGAATGTAAATTCTATTTGTATGTGAAAATGGGTAAAGATATAAACGAACTTTTTAAAAATGTTCCCCAAACGGTTTTTGGTGCTATTATAAATTTTTTTGAATTAAAAAATAGAGAGAATGTTACTAGTAATGAATACTATTATATTGTAGATAGAGAAATCCGTTCCTTAAGAAAAATGGAGGAAAAAATGTATAATCCTGATATAGAATTATACAAATATTATATACAGTCACTAACGTACCACGCTTCACCCGAACAAATCTTAACATTATTAGATGCTGCAAGAAAGATTTCTTTAATAGATAAATATCTACTCTTTATAGATATTTGCGAATTCGCATTATTATGCGATAAAGAAAGTGAACTTTATAAAACAGTGCAGCAATACATTTGTGAATTGTCGGAAATAGAAGATGATAATTTGATTTCCCTTCGGTTTATTTTTGATAATAATGACAATAGAAAAAATAATTATATTTTGAAGAAACGATTGGATAGCGCAAAAACCCAATTTATAAAAGGGAATCTAAATGAAGCCAGACAAGAAGCAATAGGGTTATTAAGGTTGTTTCCTAATAATATAGAGGCAATTAATTTTTATATAGACACAAATATTTTACTGGGAAAGGAAGAAGAGGAGTTTGCTGAAACTAATTTAGGACTTCTTTTAAACAAATTGCAGTCAGTGTATACATTGGATGACAATAGAGATGAAGATATTGACACAGTAAATAAATTTATTAGCTGTTGCTACCAATCTACATGGGCTAAAGGCATTCGTAATAGTATTATATACAGATGTCAGGTATATGGAAGAGAAGATTATGGAAAAGCTGAGATTCTAACAAATTTACAACACCTGGATATTGAAACTATGATTGCGAGTCTTCCGAAGGAAGAATGTATTGAGTATATTACTGACAAACTGGATATGACTGATGATTATGTGATTTTCAGAAAGGCAGTTTTTGAGGAAAATTATGAGCTGGCCAAGAAAACGTGTACTATTGAACAAATTAATGACTTATTGGATATTTGCAATGAAAATAACGAGGTGGAGGAAAGAATTCATCATTTAAAATCAATTAAAGGAAAAGATGCGGCCATCGCAATAATGGGTATGAAATATTTCTTGGCAACTATTGATTTAGAAGAATACCCCGAATTAGTGCTGCAAATTTCTGCCAGTCTGGTAGTTGAGAATATATATACATCACTTTTTATTCCGTTAGAGAGGATCGCTGATTATATTGATAATGCAGAAGAAGACATTAGGAGTAATATTTGTAGTCCTATTTTGTATTATGTTTTTACTACTTATTTTCAAAAGGATAGGATGGATGATTTAGGCATTATATGTGAAGATTTCTTTCGGTTTGAGAAAATTGATCGCCCTACAAAAATGGATATATGTAAATATGATAAGGAAATGTTAATATATTTCCTACGCTATGTATGTAATCCTAAAGTAATGGATGTCGCTATACAGTTTAAGTCCACACAAGAAAGAGATCAAGAACGTGTAGCAATATGTAATCTTCTTTCTGAAATTGATGCTTCAAATGTAAAAGAATACGAAGAAGAAATTAGATCTACGACCCAAAAATTAATGATTAATAGAGAATTAAAGACTATTGAGGAAAATAGAATTCATGTCAATGTTGAGGGAATAAAGGATAGGCTTACAAAATCATATAAAAATGATTTTGTGCGATATAAATTTTACCAAGACGAAAGATTCACTCAATTCACTTTATTAAAAAATGGAGAAAATACTGACAAATTTGAGTTCATCCAAAATGCTCCAGAAAGAATTTTTAGCGAATTAGTATTTCATATAAGAGATGCTTTTGTGTCAAGTGATGAGTACGGATTGAATGGATATTTAAGTTTGAATTTCCGGCATGGTACACTAGAAGACGAATTACGTAGCCCATTAAATAAGGCACTGCTTACTGCAAAAAAAGATATTACCGCAAATGAATATATTATAAATAAGCATTGGATATCTGGTGTTAATAATGAGAATGATAAAATAATAAGTAAGGCAATTTCCCAGTTCCATATTGAAACAGAAGCTATTATAAACAAATTAAAGAGCAAATATATACAGATACGAACAGAAGAAAAAAATGCAGAGGGGATATTTGATTACATATTGTACGGGCATGATCTTTTAGTGTTGTCTATAGAAACAAGTGAATGTACTACGTTTGATGAATTTCTAGATACAATAATAGCATTTCTTTGGCGAAAAACGGAAGATAACCTTAACGCAATGAAACAAATTTTAAAAACAGAAATTTTGGAAAATTATGCAAATGCTTTCAATAATTTGAAATCCGCAATAGCAACTGTGAGCAATAGAAATGAGTTAAGAGAGTTACAGCAAAAAATAAACGAAGCATCTACAGATATGCAGAATGTAATAGACCGAGTCTGCTATTGGTTCCAAAGAAGCACAGAGAGTAAACATAATGATTTTGATTTACAATTCGCCTTTGATTTGGGATTACAAACGCTCACCAACATGCATCGTGAAGTGGAATTTGTGGCTATACCAAAAGAACCGACAGAGAGTGATAAAATTCCTGGGGGCTGTTTGAAGAACTACAATGACATTTTTTACAATTTATTTGATAATATTTATAAGAAAGCGTATTGGAAAAATGGAAGAGAAATTGAAATACGATATTCTTTGAAATATAAGGAAGGCAAGGTGCATATTTATATTGAAAACGATATTGATCCAGAAAAGGATCTTAAAGAGGATGTCGCGAAAGTTGAAAAGGCAAAAGAGTTAATAGAAACAGGTAAATACATAGAAAGAGCTAAAGGGGAGGGAGGTACTGGAATACCTAAAATATGCAAAATTATCAATTGTGATTTAGGATATAATTTTATTATAAATTTTGGATATCATAGTGAACAAAACATATTCTTTATGGATATTAAATTCTGAGGGGTGGATAATGAAGGTTTTAGTAATAGAGGATAATCCAAATAAATTGAAGCAAATAAAAAATTTCTTAAAGGAGTATTATAATCAACCTCAAATTGAAGAAGCACGTTCTTTTAACGGTGGAAAAGCTAAATTATATGAAGAGACGTGGGATTTAATACTTTTGGATATGTCTTTACCGACTTATGATATTACTCACACAGAATATGGTGGGGATAAGAAACCTGTTGCTGGTAAAAATTTAATGAAACGTATGTTAAACAGAAAGATATTTACACCGGTTGTCATAATAACGCAGTTTGAAACTTTTGATGATGACAGAATCTCGCTAGATTCTTTGAATCAGGAATTTAATGAAAAATTCAGTAACATATGGAAAGGTACAATATTCTATGGAAATGATGATTGGAATATTGAATTGAAGAAACTATTGGATGAATTAGACTTATAGGAGAGTATATGATAAATATTTTACTGGTAGAAGATAATCAAGAAAAAATAAAGAACATTGTAAGAGTTGTAGAGCCATTCCTTGGAGAAGAAATCGTGCTAAATAGAGCAAACGATATAAATAGAGCAAAAGAGATATTAAGACACAAAAATATTGATATTATGATTTTAGATATCTACTTACCGCAGATTTATGGAGACGAGGTTTTACAGGATGGAGGAATTACTTTATTAAAAACGTTAAAGAAATCAAAAACGTATTCATATCCACGATACGTGATTTCTGTGTCAGGGTATGAAAATAGTACAAAAGTTTTTGAGGCATCTGAAGGGAATATACATAAAGCAATATATTACGATCCAACAAGTAATCAGTGGGAAGTTACATTGCAGCAATGTTTGGAAACGGCAATTGCTATTATTTCTAATACCGTTTGGCATAGGTTATATGATTATGATATTGCTGTAGTTTGCGCCTTGGAAGAAGAAATAAATGTAATTAAAGAATCTTTAACAGACGTAAAAGTAGTAAAAGTAGACTATGATGACGACATTTATTATGCAGGTTTTTTCATGAAAGACGACAAGAAAATTCGTGTTATAATATCGCGTGCAAATCAAATGGGTATGGTAGCAACTACTTCGTTAACAACAAAAATAATATATAATTTTGCTCCTAAGTATATGGTGATGACAGGGATTACTGGTGGAACCAAGCCGGATAAATTGAATTTTGGTGATGTAATTGTTGCGGAGCGCTCATGGGATTATAGAGCAGGAAAAGATATAAGGGAAAAACATAAGGCAAAACATTTAAATACAATTAATGCCATAGAGATTGATACAAGTTTGATTAATTATTGTCGTTGCTTGGCAGAAGACACAGAAACATTAAATTCTATCAAAGAATCTTTTGGGGGAGAAAATAAGCCAGAGGAAAATTTAAGATTGTTGTTGGGACCGGTTGTTTCAGGGGCTTCTGTTGTTACTGACCCTCAGATTGTAAAAGATGTCTTAGACCACCAGCATAGAGAAGTTCTGGGAATAGAAATGGAGATATATGGAATGTATTATGCTTCCTCTTGGGCATTAAAACCTCGTCCTAAGGTTATTGCTATGAAAGGTGTAAGCGATTTTGCAGATTCTGACAAAGGAGATAAATATCATGACTATGCCTCCTATACAAGTGCAAAGGTATTTGAAGTTTTAGCTAAGAATTATTTTGAATATGATAGTTTTTGATAAAATGAAAATTGCATCTGACAAATTATCAAGTACAATGCCATCTCCTCTTCTTTAAGACTCCTTATTTTTCGGCTTTGCAGCCCGTTTGGGAGAGATAACCGACTCTCATTTAGGAATCCAACCGTAAGCCGAATGGCCACGATCTTCTATGTTCATGCGAATGATAGTAGAATTCTGCAGAAAAATGAATGAATTATAGAGAAAAAATAGGCGGTTATCACTAAGATAACCGCCTGCAAAAATTACGTTTCGGATTGAATTCTGAGAATTTCTTCGGTAGTGTAGCCGGTCGCAACTGCGATTCTATCGATAGTCATGCCGTATTTCAACATACGAGGGATAACATGTGTACGCACTTCTTCATGACTTTCGTTGAGACCTTTTTTGAAACCTTCATTGAAACCTTCATTGAAACCTTCATTGAAACCCTCTTTATATCCTTTATCATAAGCAACATCGACTTTCAATTCTAAAACTTTACCACCCATAATGCCACCAATCC
>ERZ772867.3186-NODE-3186-length-14157-cov-4.276769_pt1 | contig 14157 bp, 13 predicted proteins | sample MGYA00511341_ERZ772867 | MGnify/ENA primary metagenome ERZ772867 (study PRJEB29015, sample SAMEA2737707) | human gut metagenome | biome: human gut; feature: human-associated habitat; material: faeces | place: China | collected 2012 ... | reverse complement strand
GCTCCTTTGCTCTGTTTTGTGTTGTTTTGTGCTGTGCTGTTTTGCGCCGTTTTGTGCCGCTTCCTGCAAGCGGCACGCGAAACCGGTAAAGCATATTCTGCCCCATCGGGCCGTCTCAGTTTTTCTGCTCCTCCAGCGCTTTCCGGATTTCTGCCTCTCGGCGGTCAAATCGCTCCAGAAAGCTGTGCTCCTGCCCATCGCTCTTGTATCCCACCATGGTGTCCAGCGATACGGCATGAATGCTCCGGAAAATGCTTTTTTCTATGTTGGGGTTGTCCCGCTTCAAGCGCCGCAGCAGGGTCTTCACCTCCTGCCGCTTGGACCCGCCGCCCCCGTTGTCGCACATGGTGCAGTTCTCTGTAAACCGGCAGGCGCACTGGATAAATTCCAGGTCATTATACCGCTTCCACGCCAGAATATCCTCCTCGTGGATGCAGTACATGGGCCGGATCAGCGTCATGCCGGGAAAGCTGGTGCTGTGCAGCTTGGGGGGCATAGCCTGCAGCTGCGCCCCGTAAAACATGCCCATCACGGTTGTTTCGATTACATCATTGAAGTGGTGTCCCAGCGCGATTTTATTGCAGCCCAGCTCCTTGGCCTTGCTGTAAAGATGCCCTCTGCGCATCCGCGCGCAGAGATAGCAGGGATTTTTCTCGCTGCTGTTGGCCACTTCAAAAATATTGCTCTCAAAAATCGTAATGGGAATGTGCAGCAGCCTTGCGTTGCTTTCGATTTTCTGCCGGTTGATTTCATTGTACCCCGGGTCCATCACCAGATACACCGCTTCAAAAGGCACATCGCTGTGCCGCTGCAGCTCCTGTATCAGCTTCGCCATCAGCATGGAATCCTTGCCTCCGGAAATGCACACGGCGATTCTGTCTCCCGCCTGAATCAGTTCATACCGCTTCAAGGCCACCGTGAAGGGATTCCAGAGTTCCTTTCTGAATTTTTTGATGATGCTGCGTTCAATCAGCTGATAGCTTTCCATGGTTCTGTCCATTTTTGCTCCCCTTGTCTCCTTTGTCATCCCGTTGCAGGCGAAGCGTCCCTTTATTTCGCCTGTATGTCCTCAGAAATATCCCTCAGCGCTCTTAAAAGCAGGTCAATATCCTCCATGCTCGTCAGATGGCTCAGGCTGATACGCCATGAAGATAAGGCGCGTTTTCTGTCCCGGCTGACCGCGAATACCGCCCGGGATGGCAGTGCATCGGAGGAACAGGCCGACTTTACGGAAACGCAGATTCCCCGCTCATCCAGTGCCTTCTGCATCTCCGCGCCCCGCATCCCCGGCACGCTGATATTAAGAATGTGCGCTACCGCCTCCGCCGGACTGTTGATGCACAGGCCGGGAAAAGCCGCCAACTCCCGCCGCAGTCTTTGATTCAGCGCCTGCACATGGCGGCTTCGCTGCTGTCCCTCCTGCGCCGCCAGCTCCAGCGCCAGCGCCAGCGACGAGATCAGCCCCGTAGTAGGCGTCCCGCTGCGATAAATGGTGGTGCTCTGCCCGCCATGAATCAGCGGCTCCAGCGCAAGGCCCTTCCGCTTTACCAGCAGCCCAATACCGTTTAGTCCGTAGAATTTGTGCGCAGTCAGGCTCATGGTATCCGCCATATCAAAGGCAACAGGAATCTTCCCTACCGCCTGCGTGGCATCCACATGCAATTTGCAATCGGGATAATCGTTTATCAGGCGGCGGATTTTCCCCAGCGGCTGCCGGACCCCCAGCTCGCTGTCCACTGCTGTCACCGCCACCAGCACCGTGTCCCGGCGCAGCAGCTCCCGCAGATGCTCCAGATCCACCGTACCATCCCGGCGGATGTCCACCAGATCAATTTCGTACCCCTGCTCCTGCAGCGCCGTCAGACAGCCGCTGACAGAGGAATGCTCCAGCGGAGTGGAAATGATATGTTTTCCTATGTGCCGTGAAGTCCTTGCAATCCCTTTGAGGGCAAGGTTATTCGCTTCACTGGCGCCAGAGGTGAAAACCAGCTCCTCCGGCTCTGCCTTTAAAATATCCGCAATGGATGCCGCCGCCCGGTCTATCTCTCTCCTGGCGGCAAAACCCGCCTGATGGTGGGAATTGGCGTTGCCGGGAAAGCCGTTTTCCACCTGGCAGAACCGCTCCAGCACCCGCGGGTCTACGGGGGTGTTGGCGGAATAATCCAAATAGAGCATGTATCTGCTCCTTTCTGCATCCTGCCGCCTGTCAGCAGGGTCAATTTTTGTGCATCACGGTCCGAAACCGCCGGTTTTTATCATACTATGCCCCGCTGTTGCTGTCAACCGCACTTTGGCTCGTTTCCTCCGTTTAGCCGCCAAAAAGCCGGTATATCCGGCAGATTTCTGTTGCTTTTTTCCGCCATATGTGATACACTAACCTCCGGTTTTGGGAATGCGGCGAAAGGGGGAGCGCCCTGGCGCCGCGTCTGTGTCAGAATACCGACCGACTCGAACCAGATTGCGAGGGAGCCCGTGTTCCGGGTTGAGAGGGTGCCAGCAAGCACCGACCGCCCCATCGGCCGCGCCATACGCGCGGCTAGACAGCATTCTGCCCGAGAAGTGTGTGCACATGCTGCCCGCATGTGCTTTTTTCTTTTCCCGGGCAGAAAAAATTGGAAGGAGCACCCCTATGAAAAAAAGCATTTCCCTGATCCTTGCCATGGTCATGGCACTGACACTGCTGGCCGGCTGCGGCAGCAAAAAGGATGACGCCCCCACGCCGGACAGCCCCGCAACCGTGGAGAAGCTGACCATCGCCTTCTCCCCCTATGCAGATTCTGACGCCATTCTCACCTCTACCAAGCCTCTGGAGCAGCTGCTGCAGGCAAAGCTGCTGGAAAAGGGCTATGATGTAAAGGCCGTTGATATGAGCGTCGGCACCAGCTACACCGCCGTGGGCGAGGCCCTCAGCGCCGGCAGCGCCGACATCGGCTTCATCTCCGGCGGCAACTATGTTCTGTTCTCCGATGACTGTGATGTACTTCTCACCGCCTTGCGCTATGCCATCAACAAGGATTCCGATGATCCTGCCAAGTGGAACGACGGCACCATCGAGCAGAACACCAAAGATATGAGCACCTATTACCGCTCCGTCTTCATTGCCGGTCCCAGCGCCAAGGGTCAGGAACTGCTCAGCAAGGTCAACAGCGGCGCAGAACTGACCTGGGATGACCTGAACAGCGCCACATGGGCCGTGATGGGTCCCACCTCTGCCTCCGGCTATATCTATCCTAGCCTGTGGCTGCAGGAGCGCTATGGAAAAACCATCGCCGATCTTGACCACGCAGTGCAGTCCGATTCCTACACCACCTCTCTGGCCCGTCTGGCCTCCGGTCAGGTGGACATCATGGTGGGCTACGCTCACATGCGCACCAAGTATGCCTCCAAATGGCAGTCCGACTTCGGCGGCACCGATGCCATGGAGAATCAGACCGGCATCATCGGTGTCACTGAGGGCATCTACAACGATATGATCGCCTACAGCAAAACCTCCGCCGTGATGGAAGACGAAGCCTTCCGCAAGGCGCTGGGCGAGGCCTTCATTGAAATTGCCGAAACAGACGAGGGCAAGGAAATCATCAGCGTCTTCAGTCAGGTGGGCTATACCTGGGGCAAAGACGCCGATTACGACGGCGAGCGTGCCGCCCAGAAGCTGCTGAAAGAGCAGCAGGGCTGAAAACAACTACTTTTCGGAACCGGAGGAGTCCTATGAATCAGCTGCAGGTCATTGAACTGAGTAAAGTCTATCCCGGCGGCGTGCAGGCGCTGGCGGGGGTCAGCTTCACGCTGGAAAAGGGCGAGTTTCTGTCGGTGATCGGCCCTTCCGGCTCCGGGAAAACCACGCTGTTCCGCATTTTAAACGGAACCGAGCAGGCCGCTTCCGGCCAGGTGCTGTATGATAAATCCCAGCATTTTGAACAGGCCCGCGGACGGAAAAAGCGGGCTATGCAGAAGCGGATCGGCACCGTGTACCAGGATTTCTGTCTGGTGGAGCAGGCCAGCTGCCTTGACAATGTGCTCAACGCCGCTCTGCCGGACATGGGCTCTCTGCCCGGGGCACTGGGTCTGTTCCGTCCGCAGCAGCGGGAGGAGGCCGCCGCTCTGCTGGCGCGGGTGGGTCTTGCGGACAAGCGCACCGTGCGGGTCAATCAGCTTTCCGGCGGGCAGAAGCAGCGGGTGGCCATCGCCCGGGCCTTGATGCGGCACCCGGCACTGCTGCTGGCTGACGAGCCGGTGGCATCTCTTGACCCGGTAACCGGGCGGCAAATCGTTGAGCTGCTGCGGGACATTCAGCGCTCCACCGGCCTGACGGTTCTGATGAACAGCCACAATCTGGAGCTGGCCCGGGAGTTTTCCGGGCGGCTGCTGGGACTGCATCAGGGCCGTGTGGTATTCGACGGCCCGGTAAGCGCACTGGATGAAACCGCACTTCACCAAATTTATACAGGCGGTGATCGGCCATGAATCGGCGCGGCAGCATCCGGAAAAGGTGGCTGGCAGCAGCAGGACTGCTGGCGATTTTTGCTTTCTGTTGGGTTTTTACCGGTGTTTCACCTGCGCTGCTCCTCCGACGGGGCAGCCACTTCACCGACATTGTGTCCCAGATGTTCCCGCCGGACTGGCGGTATATTCCCCGCGTTCTTCCCCTGCTGTGGGACACCATCCGGATGTCCGTCACCGGCACGGCAGTGGGCGCGTTTTTCGCCCTGCTGGCCGCGCCGCTGTGCGCCCGGTCAGTCCCCGGCCCCCGGTGGGGCAAGCGCCTTGCCCGGGGCGTGGTTCAGGTGCTGCGCTCGTTTCCCGCGCTGATTTTGGCCCTGTTTGCAACCTTTCTCTTTGGCCTGAGCAGCTTTTCCGGCGCGGCAGCTATCTGCGTTTATACCTTTTCCATTATGACGCGACTGACCTATGAGGACTTGGAAAATGCGCCGGTGGGGGCCTTCCGCGCGCTTTTGTCCATGGGCTGCGGCAGCTTTTCCGCATATGTCCGCGCTCTGCTGCCCCAGATTCTGCCCGGCTATCTGACCAATTTCCTTTACCTGCTGGAGGCCAATGTGCGCCACAGCGCCATTCTGGGCTATGTGGGGGCCGGAGGGATCGGTCTTCTTCTGAACGAAAAGGTCTCATGGCGGGAATATGACAAGGTGGGCGCCATTTTGCTGCTGCTGTTTGCCGCCGTCTGTCTCATTGAGCGGCTGGGTGCCTTTCTCACTGCCGTGGTGCAGGGGCGGCGGCATCTGGGCCGCTGGGCGCAGGTTGCCGTCTGCACCGCCTTTGCCCTTCTGTTTCTTATCAGCACCGTCACGCTGGACGGGCCTGATTTCTCTCATACCAGCAGCGCCCTGCTGGCCTCCATGGGCCGCGGGCTGCTGCACCCCAACTGGAGCCTGTTTTTCTCCGCCGGAAGTGACGGGCTTGGCTGGCTGCTGCTGGAAACGGTGTGCATCGCTCTGGTGGGCACGGCAGTGGGCGCCCTTGTGTCTCTCCCGCTGGGATTTCTCAATTCCGGCCGGGTGGTTTCATGGCCGGCGGCGCTATGCTTCCGGATTCTGGCGGCTGCCGTCCGGTCTGTGCCGTTTCTGATCTACGGGCTGATCTTTATCCGGGTCACAGGTCCCGGCTCCTTCGCCGGGGTGCTGACGCTGGCCATGTGCTCGGTGGGTCTTCTGTGCAAACGCTTCACACAAGCCATTGATGCCATGGATTTCCGGCCCATCCGGGCGCTGAGCGCCATGGGCGTATCCTCCCTGCCCCGTTTGGCCCGCGGCATGCTGCCGCAGCTGTATGCCCCTTTTCTCTCTGCCGCGCTGTATCGCTTCGATGTAAATGTGCGGGAGGCATCGGTTCTGGGGCTGGTGGGGGCCGGCGGCATCGGCGCACCGCTGATTTTCGCCATGAACCACTATGACTGGAGCACCGTTTCCACATTGGCCATCGGCCTTGTGCTGCTGGCGCTGGGAATCGACCTGCTCTCCGGACTGATTCGAAAACGCCTGTCTTTGTAACGCGTTTTTATGACAACGCATAAAAAGCAGAGGGCCGTTCACATGGAACAGCCCTCTGCTTTTTTACAAGGCTCTTTACGCCGGGCCGCTGTTACTCCCCGGCCCGAAACCGAATGGCTGCCAGCACCGCCGTCTTTCCATCTGCCTTCTTTACCGCCATGCGGCACAGGTTTTCCTGCTGCTTTCTGAAGATACGCAGCGTCTCCCCCTCCAGACAGGGGGCGGCATAGCGGATTTCAATGGAGGAAATGTTCCCCTCCGCCAGCGTAGCCGCCGGAAACTGGTCCAGCAGCAGGCGGACATAGGCCACATTGTTCATGTGCCGGCCCATGTCGATGTCTGTAGAACGCACGGCGCAGCTGTGGATAAGATCCGCCTCCGTAAAGTCATCCTGAAACCGGGCAGGCCGCTCTGTGATGCCCGCCCGCTGGGCGTATGGATAGTTCGCCGGAAAGCCGGATTGGTCAAAGTGCATCAGCTGGCCTTCCGGCCCCAGAATGGCCCACTGGGTGCGGCCCAGCGCCACCAGCTTACCATCCTCCCGGTGCAAACTGTAGCCCCGGAAGCAGCGCACCGCCCGCTCCTCGCATCGCTCCGGCCAGGTGCAGGCCGTTACCTCCTGCACCAGACCTGCGTGATGGAAAAAATCCACCCGGGTATGCACCGTCAGCCAGAACTCTCCCCGGCGGGCCATAGCCGCTCCCCCCACGCCGATGGCCTCGGCATGCTCGGCGGCGATTCCCTGAAAAATGGTAAACGCGGCCACCGGCGACATGCGGGCCGAAGCGTCACAGTAGTCCGGTGTGATAATCAGCTTCTTTTCAAAATATCCTTTTTCGATCATGGTTTTTCCTCCGCTCCCCCCTGCCTGCTTCTATCCGGCAGCGTCCCATAATGGCTGCTTTCATCTGCGCAGCCGCCACAGTCTGGAAGCCAAAGCCCCCTGTTCTAACCGGCGGCTTAGGCTTTTTCTCACTCCGTCAGTTCCACCAGTGCAACGGCATGGGCCGCCATGCCCAGTTCCTCCCCGGTGAAGCCCAGATGCTCCTCGGTGGTGGCCTTCACCCCCACCCGCTTTGCGGGAATGTCCAGCGCCCGGGCTATATTCTCCCGCATGACCTGCCGGTAGGGAGCCAGCTTGGGCCGCTGGGCAAGCAGTGTGGCGTCCACATTCACCACGGTTATTCCCCTTTCCTTCAGCAGCGCCGACACCCTTTGCAGCAGCAGGATGCTGGAAATGCCCAGATAAGCGTCGTCTCCGTCAGGGAACAGGCAGCCGATGTCCTCCAGCCCTGCCGCGCCCAGCAGCGCATCCATTACCGCGTGTACCAGCACATCGGCGTCAGAGTGGCCGTCCAGCCCACGCTCCCATGGGATGTCCACGCCGCCCAGAACCAGCCTGCGTCCCTGCACCAGCCGGTGCACATCATAGCCGTGTCCAATACGAAGGTTGGTCATGCTCTTTCCTCCCGGTTCTTCAAAATTGCCCCGGCAATCACCAGATCCAGCGGCCGGGTCAGCTTGATGTTCTCCGGATCGCCCTCCATGAGATACACCTGCTTTCCAAGGCGCTCTACCGCCGAGCAGTCATCCGTAATGGCCGCTCCGCAGGTGATGGCCGATTGCAGCGCCGCCCGCAGCAGCTCCGCCTGAAACACCTGTGGTGTCTGCACGGCAAACAGCTCCGTCCGGTCCGGGGTGCCCTTCACCACACCGCTGCCGTCGGCCACCTTGATGGTATCCGTCACCGGCAGGGCGGGAGCCGCCGCATGGGTCCGCTGCGCCATGGCAATGACCTGATCCACCAGCTCCGGCGTCACCAGTGGCCGCGCCCCATCGTGAACGGCCAGCAGCTGGGCCTGCTCGCTGGCCTCCAGCGCCCCGGCCAGCACAGACTCCGCCCGGCTCTCGCCGCCCCGGATTACCTTCACCGGCTTTACAAGGCCGCTGCGGCTGCAAAGGTCCGCGATGGGCAGCAGCAGTTCCTCCCGGGTGGCGATGATGATTTCATCCACCAGCGCCGCGCTGTCCAGCGCACGCAGCGTCCGCAGCAGCACCGGCTGGCCCTCCAGCTCCAGCAGCAGTTTATCCTGTCCCATGCGCCGGGAAGTCCCCGCCGCCGGTACAATCACTGTGCAGAAGGGCCGTGTTTTTTCCCGAATTCCACGAATTTTATCCAGCAGTTTTCCCATAGCGGCCTCCCTGAAATGACTTGATTATAAGTGCAGTATACCACATTTCCCCCTCCGGCACAAGAAGCCCCGGAAAAACCGCTCTCGTATGCCAATCAGCCCCCGGCCATTTATGACCGGGGGCTGACATACAGGTTATCTCTTGTTGTGGGGATACCAGATTTTCTGCTTCTCCGCCTCGCGGATCAGTTCCTCCCTGAACTGCGGGTGGGCGATGGAAATCAGCTTTTCCGCCCGCTCCCATACGCTCAGGCCCTTCAGACACACGCAGCCGTACTCTGTCACCACATACATGGTGTTCACCCGGGTGTCCGTTACCACAGAGCCGGTTTGCAGGGTGGGCCGGATGCGCGAGGTCAGGTTTCCGTTCTTATCCTTGTGGGTAGAGGACAGGCAGATAAAGCTCTTGCCGCCGTTGGAGAGATAAGCGCCCATCACGAAATCCTGCTGGCCACCGGCGCCGCTGATCTGTTTAATGCCCGCCGTTTCGCCGTTCACCTGTCCGTACAGATCCACATCCACCGCGTTGTTGATGGAAATAAAGTTATCAATGGCGGCACAGGTGCGCACATCGTTCGTATAGCTGATGGGGGCAGACATGCAGGCCGGGTTGTCATCCAGATAATCATACAGCTTCTGGGTACCGGCTGCGAAGGAGTACACCTGACGGCCCCGGTCGATGTTCTTTCTGGCGCAGGTCACCTTCCCTGCCTTGGCCAATTCCACATAGGCATCCACATACATTTCCGTATGCACGCCCAGATCCTTCAGGTCAGACTCTGCCAGCATTTCGCCCACTGCGTTGGGCATGCCGCCGATACCCAATTGCAGACATGCCCCGTTCGGAATCTGTTCCACAATCAGCTTGGCCACCGCCCGGTCTACCTCGTCGGCCTTAGCCGCCGGCTGGATGCCCATCGGGTCGTTCCGTCCCTCCACGATCATGTCCACATCCGACACATGAATGCAGTTGTCAAAGCCGCCCAGACACCGAGGCATGTTCTCATTGACCTCGACAATGATAACCTTCGCCTTGTCGCACACCGCCTTGATATGGGAGGCGGACAGGCCAAAGTTAAAGTACCCATGCTTGTCCATGGGGGTCACCTGGAACATGGCCACATCCGGCGGGGTGATGTGATCGGTGTAGTATCTGGGCAGCTCCGAATAGCGCATCGGCTCGTGGAAGCACGCGCCGCTGGCAATGTAATGCCGCTCCACCGCGCTCATGTGGTGAGAGTTGTAGATAATATGATGCACCGGGTCATCTATGTCAAAAATGGCAGGCTTCCACAGGCTGATACCGCCCCGAACCTTCACATCCTCCAGTTCCGGGGCCCTGCGGGCCAGTGCCTCATCCAGTACCCGGGGGTGAATGGCGCAAAAACCATAGTCCACCCAGTCGCCGGACTTGATAACCTTCACCGCTTCGTCCGCCGTGGTCAGCATCTGCCGATAGATCTGTGAATAATCCATACCGAATCTTCCTCCTGATTTTTGCTGTGGGGAGTCCCTCCGGAGAGAGGCGGCTCTGCTTTCTTCTGATTATAGCACACCACTCTGTTAAAAAACAGACGATTCGTTAAATTTTTGTCGTTTTGTAAGATATTCCAAATTTTTCCGTCGTTTTCACAGCATTCGTCGGCGCGTCATCCCGGCTCCTTTCCATTACACGCCGCCCTGAACGCCGCAGACAGAGAAAATGCCCCCTCCGGCATTGGCCGGAGGGGGCAATATTCAAAACCGCAGCAGCAATTCCCGTTCTGTCTCTTTTCCCTGTTCCAGATAAATTCGCGGCACCCGCTTGCTCACGGCGCAGGTCAGTTCATAGGGGATGGTGCCTGCCAGTTCTGCCAGCTGCTCCACCGGGTTCTCCGGCCCAAAAATTTCCACCTCGTCCCCCACATTCACCTCCGGCAGGTCGGTCAGATCAATCATGCACATGTCCATGCAAATTTTGCCCCGCTGGGGTGCAGGACCCTGATGCGTCATCAGGCTGCATCGGTTGGACAGGCACCGGAAAAAACCGTCTGCGTAGCCATAGGGCACCACGCCCATGCGGGTGGTGCGCTCCGTTTCGAACATACGGCCGTAGCTGACCGTGGTACCCGGCTCATAGACCTTTATGGTGCTCACCGTGGTTTTCAGGCACATCACCGGGCGCAGACCCAGCGTCTTGGCCCCCGGCCCGTAGCCATACAGCAGCAAACCCGGCCGCACCATGTCCAGCCATGTTTCCGGCCACGAGGTCACCGCGCCGGTGTTTGCACAGTGGCGCAGGACAAAGCGTCTGCCCAGCTCCTTTTCTGCGGCCGCGATCACATTGGTGAACAGCCGGAACTGCTGCCGGGTATAGTCCCGGCTGGCTTCATCGTCCTCATCCGACACGGCAAAATGGGTAAAAATTCCCTCTGCATCCAGCCCTGGCAGACGGCAGGCCTGACAGATTCCCTCCACGCCGCCGGCAAAATGCTCGCCGCTGACCAGATACCCCAATCTGGACATGCCGGTATCCACCTTGATATGCACCCTCAGCACGCCGCCCAGACGCTGGGCCTCCTCACTGTACTCCACAGCCTTTGCCTTGCAGGTCACAGCCTGCGTGATATGGTGCTCGATGAGCTTTCCCACCTGTTCCCGGGGGGTGTGCCCCAGAATCAGCACCGGCATGGTAATGCCGCCCAGACGCAGCTCCATGGCCTCGTCCACGCTGCTCACTGCCAGATAATCCGCCCCGGCCTTCTCCAGTATCCGGGATACCTGAATGGCTCCGTGGCCGTAGGCATCCGCCTTCACCACGCCCAGAAACTTCACATCCGGTCCGATGCGGCGGCGCAGTGTTTCATAGTTGTGCTTCAAGGCGTTCAGATCAATGGCCGCCCAAGTTCTTCTCAGTGTCGATTCCATTTGTGCTCCTCTTTTCTGCCGCTGTCAGCCCACCTCCGGCGTCTGCTCCAGCTGGCATGTAAAATCTGTAATCCGTGCCGTTACCGCCACCTGTCCTTGGCGGGAAAGTTCGGCATAGCAGGGGGAAAAATCCGTACCATGCACCCACAGGGCACACAGATAACTCCGGCCCGCCGGGTCGGTGGCCTCCAACGTCAGGCGGATGCATTCCTCCCCGTCGATGCGGTCGCTGCCCTCCTCCGTCACATAGCCCTCCGCTGCCGCATACAGCAGCAGCGGCAGGCAGTTGGCCGCTGAAAGCCCGCTGTCCGACCCTGCCGGCCAAACACTGCCGTCATAGGTCAGGTGCAGCCCATCCGCCGCAGCCAACGCACTCAGTCCCGCCAGTTCCTCCGGGCTTTCCAGCGTTGTGGTGAAGCCCTCCTCCCGGTCATAGCGGCCCGCCGCCTTATAGGCGCGGCCCTCATCCGTCAGATGGCTCACAAGCTCTGCCTGCATCTGTGCAGAAGCAATGGCCCGATAGTGCTGCTGCACCTCCTCCTGCCGCTTCGCGCCGCAGCCCGCCAGCAAGATGCACAGGCTCAGCGCCGCACACACCGCCATTCTTTTTCTCATGGTTCCGTCCTCCCTTCTGATTCGGAGGCTTTCCCCATCCCGCCGCTTTTCTCTCTTTTTCCTCAGCGCAGCGCCAGCATGGCGTATGGCAGCTGTTCCAGAAGGTCCGTGGGCGTCATGCCCCGCTCCCCCTTGTCCCGGGCCGCCAGATCGCCTGCCGCGCCGTGCAGGTACACTGCCGCCCGGCTGGCGTCCCACGCGCTCATTCCCTGCCCCAGCAGGGACAGAAGCATTCCCGCCAGCACATCGCCGCTGCCGCCCTTGGCCATGCCGCAGTTTCCCGTGTGATTCACCGCCAGCCGCCCCTGCGGGTCTGCAATCAGCGTGTGGTGCCCCTTCAGCACCAGATAAGCGCCTGTCTTCCGGGCGAAGGCCGCCGCTCCCGCTGCCCGGCCCCGGCTCAGGCTGCCACCCACACGAAGAAACTCCCCTTCGTGCGGTGTCAGCACCGTTATAAGCCCCCGGCGGCGCTCCAGAGCATCTATATGCCCCTCCAGCGCGTTTATGCCATCGGCGTCCAGCACCAGCGGCCTGTCCAGACACAGCAGCTGCCGCACCAATTCGTCCGTCTGCCGGCTGCGGCCCAGACCACAGCCGATCAGCACCGCATCGCACGAAGCCGCCCGGCGGCGGATGTCCTCCTCCGCAGAAAGGGACAGCTTCCCCTCCGACTCCGGCATAGGGAAGGGCATGGCTTCGTCACTTTTGATGGCTGTCACCTGCCAGATGCTCTCCGGCACGGCCAGATACACAAGCCCCGCCCCGCAGCGCACCGCCGCCCGGCTGGCAAACACCGGCGCCCCTGTAAAGCCCACGCTGCCGCACACGCACAGCACCTTTCCGAAGGTACCCTTGTGCCCCTCCGGGTCGCGCTGCGGCAGCAGCCGCGCCACTTCACCTGCTGTAATAGGCTCCATATCCCGCCGCCTCCCTTTTCTGCATGTATGTAGTACAGTATACCACACTTCCCCCCTCCCGGCGAGAATATTTTGCTGCCACAGCACTTTTTTCCCGTCTTTTTTGTCCCGTTTCCATTCAAAACTCTCCTGCTTTGGTGCATCTGCACGGGATAAACCACCTTTCTTCCCCGCCGTTTTGTGTCTGTTTCCCGAAAATGCCCCTTGCAAGTTGGTAAGGAATGTGTTATAAATAGACGTATCTATCAAAGAAAAGCGAAGAACGGGAAAATCTGAGTGCCCGCATCCCCAAGAGAGGGCCGGTCACCGGCTGCAAGCCGGCCCGGGGTGCTGCCCAGTGTTCGCCCGGGAGCTGCTGCGAGGAAATGCGCAGCCGGGTTGCCCTCCGTTAGCGGGAAACGAGTGCGCAGGAGTCTTTTGTCCCCTGCGAATTTGGGTGGTACCACGGAAGTTGCCTGTGCCTTTCGTCCCTGTTCGGCGGGGATGAAAGGTTTTTTTATTCCCCCGAAATCCCATATCCTATTTTTAAGGAGGAACCATTGCAGATGAAAGAAAAACTGGAACAGCTGCTCCTTGAGGGCAAGCAGAAGATCGAGTCTGCCGCAAATGAGACGGAGCTTCAGGAGATCAAATCCTTTCTGCTGGGCAAGCAGGGCGGTCTGACGGCGCTTTTGAAGGAAGTCCCCAAGCTGGATGTGGCGCTCCGCCCTGAGATGGGCAAGGCCGTGAACCGTGCCAAGGCGCAGCTGACCGAGCTGATTGATTCCCGCCGGGAGGAGCTGAAGCTGAAGGCCTCTGAGATTGACGCCAACTTCGACATTTCCATGCCCGGTATCCCCCCCATCAGCGGCGGCCTGCATCCCATCATTCAGATGTGCTATGACCTGAACGATGCGTTCCGCTCTCTGGGCTTCGAGGTGTTTGAAGAGAGCGACATCTCCAGCGAGCTTTACGCCTTTGACAACCTGAACTTCCCCCCCAACCATCCTGCCCGCGAAAGCATGGATACCTATTGGATTACCGGCCATGACAAGGGCGAGTGCTGGGACAAGCTGTGCCTGCGTCCCCACCTGACCGGCGGTTCCGTCCGCTATATGCAGACCCATAAGCCCCCCTACCGCTTCGTCTATCCCGGCCATGTTTACCGCAATGAGACTACCGATGCCCGCCACGAGCGTGCCTTCTTCCAGTATGAGGCGCTGATTGTGGACAAGGATTTTACCTTCTCCTCCGGCAAGGTAATGATTCAGAGCATTCTCTCCAAGGTCTTCGGCCGTGAGGTGCCTGTGCGCATGCGCGCCGGCTTCTTCCCCTTTGTGGAGCCCGGCTTCGAGATTGACATGGGTTGTCTGGTCTGCGGCGGCAAGGGCTGCTCCGTGTGCAAGCATGTGGGCTGGATCGAGGTCATGCCCGGCGGCACGCCTCATCCCAATGTGCTCAGGGCCGCAGGACTGGACCCGGATGAATACACCGGCTTCTATGTCAACATCGGTCTGGACCGACTGGTCATGATGCGCTACG
>ERZ772867.3180-NODE-3180-length-14176-cov-4.274697_pt1 | contig 14176 bp, 18 predicted proteins | sample MGYA00511341_ERZ772867 | MGnify/ENA primary metagenome ERZ772867 (study PRJEB29015, sample SAMEA2737707) | human gut metagenome | biome: human gut; feature: human-associated habitat; material: faeces | place: China | collected 2012 ... | reverse complement strand
TCCAAAAGGAGGTGCAAAAAGTATGGCTAAGATTTCTGCCAACTACGAGGTCGTTTACATCATCGACCCTGCACAGGGTGAGGAGGCTATTGCCGCTATGGTGGCAAAGTTCCAGACTCTGGCCGAGCAGAATGGTTCCAATGTTGTCGTGGATGAGTGGGGCAAGCGTCGCCTGGCTTATGCTATCGACTACAAGACCGAGGGCTACTATGTGCTGATGAGCTTCACCAGCGCTCCTGAGTTCCCCCGTGAGCTGGATCGTATCCTTGGTATTACCGAGGGCATCATGCGTTCCATGATCGTCTGCAAGGACGAGTAAGAGAGGCATCCTATGCTCAATCAGATCACGATTATGGGCCGTCTGGTCCGCGATCCGGAGCTGCGCCGCACACAGAGCGGCACGGCCGTCTGCTCTTTCTCCGTGGCGGTGGATCGGGATTACCAGTCCCGCGACAGCGAACGGCAGACCGATTTTATTGATGTGGTCGCGTGGCGCCAGACCGGCGAGTTCGTCTCCAAATACTTCACCAAGGGCCGCATGATTGTGGTGTCCGGCAGCCTGCAATCCCGCAAATGGCAGGATCGCAACGGCCAGAACCGGACTTCCTGGGAAGTGATTGCCAACAATGTCTATTTCGGTGATTCCAGACGCGACGGCGCGTCCGGCGGCGGCGATTATGCGCCTGCTCCGGCAGCTTACAGCGCTCCTGCGGGCGGCTACACTGCCCCGGTGAACAGCGCATCTGATTTTGCCGAGATTGACGACGAGGACGGCGACCTGCCGTTCTGACCGTAGAGTCCTACGGTATTTGAATTTATCAAAGGAGGAACCTTCCATGGCTATGGAACGCGAAAATAGAGCGCCCCGCGGTGTAAGCCGCAAGCGCCGTAAGGTCTGCCAGTTCTGCGTGGACAAGTGCGAGCACATCGACTATAAGGACGCAGCCAAGCTGCGCCGCTTCATCAGCGAGCGCTCCAAGATTCTGCCCCGCCGCACCACCGGCACCTGCGCCATGCATCAGCGTCAGCTGACGATGGCCATCAAGCGCGCTCGTCAGATCGCTCTGCTGCCCTTCGTTACCGAATAAGCAGCGCAGATACAAAGTAAAACAGCAGGCACGGCCATGGGCCGTGCCTGCTGTCTCTCTGTCAGAAAGACTTTCTCGCTCTTTTATCCAATCTGAAAAGGCAGCCGGGCTATCCGGCTGCCTTTTGCTTTTTACAGAACGGTATAAAACTCCTCCAGAGGCTTGCGCGCAGCGTGCAGTCTGCTGGGATGAGCACCCTCTGCCGGGTAGCCCACCGGCAGCAGCGCAACCGGCGTGCGGCCATCCAGCTCCGGCAGCTGGCGCGCCAGCTCCTCCGGGTCAAACATTCCCACATAGGTGGTTCCAAGGCCCAGATCGGCAGCCTGCAGCATAATCTGAGTTGCTGCAATGGTGGCATCAATCTCTCCATGGTTTTTATCATCAATGCCGCTCCGCACCCATGCAGTAGATTTATCGTAGCACACCACCAGCACCACCGGCGCGCCAAAGTGCATCGTGGTGCAGCGGTTTACCCGCTCCAGCGCATCCTCACTCCGGCAGACCAGCACATACTGGGGCTGCAGGTTGTGGGCCGTGGGTGCAGATTGGACAGCCTGCAAAAGCAGCTGCAGCTTCTCCTCCTCAATGGGCCGGGAATCAAATTTTCGCAGGGAATACCGTGCCTGTGCCAAATCTTTAAATTCCATACTTTTTCCTCCTCAGCACAGCTTGGCCCCGGCGGGAACGCTGTCGTCAATAATCATCAGGTGCAGCTTCTCCTCGCCATGTTCTTTATGAACAGCGGAAATCAGCATGCCGCAGGAGTCAATCCCCATCATCTTCCGGGGCGGCAGATTCAGGATGGCAACCACGGTCTTGCCTACCAGATCCTCCGGCTCATAGAACTTATGAATGCCGGACAGAATCACACGGTCTGTGCCGGTTCCGTCATCCAGCACAAACTTCAGCAGCTTGTCGCTCTTTTTCACCGGCTCGCAGCTCTTGATCTTCACAGCCCGGAAATCAGACTTGCAGAAGGTGTCAAAATCCACAGGCTGCTGGTTCAGCGGTTCCACCTCAACGGCGGGCAGCGCAGCCTTTTTCTGTGCCTCCTGGATGGCGGCCAGCTCCTCCAGCGCCTTCTCCGTGTCGATGCGGGGGAACAGAGCCTCTCCCTTTTTCACCGTAACCGTATTTTTCAGCTTGCCCCAGCAGGCGGCGCTGTCCCAGGTGCGGCAGCCATCACATGCGCCAATCTGGTCAAAAATCTTATCGCAGCTTTCCGGCATATAGGGGGTCAGCAGAATGGTGCAGATACGGATGCTCTCCAGCAGGTTATAAAGCACCGTGGCCAGACGGGCCTGCTTGCCTTCTTCCTTGGCCAGCTTCCAGGGTGCGGTCTCGTCAATATACTTGTTGGCCCGGTCAATAACCCGGAAAATCTCCTCCAGCCCGTTTTGCAGCTGGAACTTATCCATTTCCGCCTCGTACCGGTCCCGCAGGGCGCAGACTTTTTCCTTCAGGTCATCATCGGCAGGACTATCCTCTCTGCTTTCAGGCAGAGTGCCGCCGAAATACTTCTCCACCATGGCACAGGTACGGCTGACCAGATTGCCCAGATCATTGGCCAGATCCACATTGATGGTGTTGATGAGCAGCTCGTTGGAAAAGGCGCCGTCCGAACCAAAGGGGAAGGTGCGCAGCAGGAAGAAACGCAGGGCATCCACGCCGAACTTTTCCGCTAGCATGTAGGGATCCACCACATTTCCCTTGGATTTAGACATCTTACCGCCGTCAATCACCAGCCAGCCGTGGCCATACACATGCTTGGGCAGAGGCATTTCCATGCTCATCAGCATGGCCGGCCAGATGATTGAGTGGAAGCGGACAATTTCCTTGCCTACAATGTGCACATCCGCAGGCCAATACTTGTCGTAATCATGATATTTATCATTGCAGAAGCCCAGCGCGGTGCAGTAGTTGAACAGGGCGTCCACCCATACATATACCACATGTCCCGGGTCAAAATCCACGGGAATACCCCAAGTAAAGCTGGTGCGGCTGACGCACAGATCCTCCAGACCGGGCTTGATGAAGTTATTTACCATCTCGTTGACGCGGGTACGGGGCTGCAGGAAATCCGTGTCCTCCAGCAGATGACGGACGCGGTCTGCATACTTGCTCAGGCGGAAGAAGTAGGCCTCCTCCTCGGCATCGTGGACTTCCCGGCCGCAGTCGGGGCATTTGCCGTCCACCAGCTGGCTCTCGGTCCAGAAGCTCTCGCAGGGGGTGCAGTACTTGCCCTTATAGGCGCCCTTATAAATGTCGCCCTTTTCATACATTTTTTTGAAAATCTTCTGCACAGCTTCGCAGTGATAATCATCTGTGGTGCGGATAAACCGGTCATTGGAGATGTTCATCAGCTTCCACAAATCCTTCACGCCCCGGGGACCTTCCACAATGTTGTCCACAAAGTCCTTGGGGGAGCAGCCGGCCTCCTCTGCCTTGGTTTCGATTTTCTGGCCGTGCTCGTCGGTGCCGGTAAGGAACATGACATCATAGCCCTGCAGCCGCTTATAGCGGGCGATGGCATCGCTGGCCACGGTGCAGTAGCTGTGGCCGATGTGCAGCTTGTCGGAAGGATAGTAAATAGGGGTAGTGATATAGAATTTCTTCTGTTCCATGGGAAATATCTCCTTTTCCGCCATTCCGAATGGAAGAATGGCTTAAAATAATTGACAGGTCTGACAGGCAGCCCACGCCGTCCGGACAAATAAAAAACGCCCCCGGCCTGAACGCCAAGGACGATGTAAAACACCGTGGTACCACCTTGCTTTGCCGCTTCCTCGCAAAAGCGGCCTTATGAGGTGCTGTCACACCTCTGCGCTGTTACGGGCGCACCCGTCCGGGCCTGACGCACGCGCTCGACCCGACGGCTCCGGAGCCATGTTCCCCCCGCTCCACCGCGCCCGCTTTCACCTGTCCGGGCTCTCTTATGGCGGTTTCCGTGAGGTACTCTTTCCTTCACTGCCTTTTCGGTTATATTCACCTGTTACCGTTTATTCTATTCGCTTTATTCAGCTTTGTCAATATTTTTATTGGTTTTTCCACCCCACTGTGCTATACTGTGTGCATGGTCTTTTAGCACCAAAATGATTTTATTTTGTAATATTTAAAATATTTAATACATTCTGTTTTCACAAAGGAAGCGTTCTTATGTATATTTATGTCATTTACAAAGCCAAGCCCGGTCGGCGCGCGGAATTTTTAAGCCGCGTGGAGGAGCTTCATCTGCCGCAGCAGATCCGGCAGGAGGATGGCTGTCTGTGCTATAACTACTATCTGTCCCATCAGGATGCAGATGAAATCCTGCTGGTGGAAAGTTGGGAAACCCCGGAAAAGCAGAAGATTCATATGCAGCAGCCCCATATGAAAACGCTGCTGGCTATTAAGAACGATTGCATTCTGGAAAGCCGCTTAGGCCATCTGACCGTGGAATAAGGAGGTCGCTCCATGCTGTTTGACACCCATGCCCACTATGACGATGAGCAGTTCGGCCCGGACAGGGAAGAACTGCTGGCCTCCATGCCGGAACAGGGCGTTGGCCTGATTGTTAACCCCGGCTGCGATCTTTCCTCGTCCCGGCAGGCCGTTATGCTGAGCCGGCAGTTTTCCTTTGTCTATGCCGCCGTAGGCATCCATCCGGAGAATTGCGCTGATTTTCAGCCGGAGCATATCCACCGGCTGCGGCAATTGGCAGCCGAGGAAAAGGTGGTAGCCATCGGCGAAATCGGGCTGGACTATTACTGGGCGGAAAATCCGCCAAGGCAGCTGCAGCAGGAGGTGCTGCGCCGCCAACTGGCGCTGGCTCAGGAGCTTTCCCTCCCGGTCATCATCCATGACCGGGACGCCCACGCCGACACCCTGTCCATTGTGCAGGAATTCCCCGGGATACGGGGGGTGTTTCACTGCTTCTCCGGGTCGGTGGAAATGGCCCGCACGCTGCTGGACATGGGCTGGATGCTGTCGTTTAATGGGGCAGCCACCTTCAAAAACGCCAGAAAAGCCCCGGAGGTCATTGCCGCCGTTCCGCTGGAGCGGCTGATGATCGAAACGGACGCACCCTATCTGACGCCGGTTCCGTTCCGGGGCAAGCGAAACGATTCGTCCTATGTGCATCTGGTGGCAGAAAAAATCGCAGAGCTGAAGGGCCTGACTCCCGAACAGGTGGAAGAGGCCACTTGGGAAAACGGAAAGCGATTTTTCGGCATCTCATAAAGACTCTGTTCACTCCATATCTGACAAAAGCCGACTGCGGCCTTACGCCGCAGCCGGCTTTTTATTTTTGCAATACGCCATTCTGTCACAGCAGTTCGCGCCGCTTTTTCATAAGCTGATGGATGCCGCAGAACAACAGCACCAAAAAGGCCATGATGTAAAGCAGCCCCGGCACCATAGTAACCAAGCAGAACCTCCGGTAATACTCCTGCGTAAAATCAATGCTGCGTGCTATCTGCGTATAAATAACTGTTCCAAACAAAATGCACGGAAAAACAAGCTTTCCAAATTTTTCCCGGACCTGCTGAGAGACAGGGAGGACGCGGGTCCCATCCGGATATTCATAGTACAAAATCGACTGTATGCCCGCAAAATTTAGGATTGCTGCCGCAATTTGAAGGAAAAACATCATCACATCCATGCGGCTTGCTTCCCAATTTATTTTCCACAGCCCTGAGAGTATCCCGATGAAAGCCAGCAGAAACAGCACATCGCAAATGACCACGACTGGAATCCAGACCTTATCCCCTTTTTTCATCATAGGCCTCCCTTTTTGGTACAATTTTTAATAAAACTGTACCTTATTCACATTTTTCGCAGTATCTGGTACAGTTACTACCGGATGATTTTTCCACCCAATAATAGTCGTTCCCTTTTCCGCACCACCTGCCGTGGATACACTAATGATAGACGCATATCCATCTGCACTATTAACAGATTTTTTAGCAGATTCAGTCACCGCAACACTCGCAGCCGCAAGCACTCCAAAAACGAATCCCCATCCGCCTATCGCCGCTGCATAATTTAATGACAAGTTGTATTTTTTAATTATATAATCAACCGCAGAAGAAGTAACAAAATCTTTCGCTCCAGCTAATTTCCATTATATTTTGTGAATCATGCTGATAATTTTTTATTTTTCTGTCAACAAAAACCAATAATCTTCACAAAATTAAAATAACATATACTTTAGGAAAAAGCAATCCCCTAAAGCATCAATTTAAGCTACCTGTATTTCACCTTCCGCTTTTCAAAAAAACACCCGGCGCGACAGGAAAACAGTCGCGCCGGGTGTCTCCCGACTTTTATCTTTGTGTGTTGTTGCGCCTTTCAGTGGGCATTCCGCTCGCAGGCCACCACCACGCGGCGATTCGGCTCTGTGCCGATGGAATAGGTGGTCACGCCCTTGCGATCCTGCAGGGCAGCATGAATCACATGCCGCTCATAGGCATTCATCGGCTCCAGCGTCACACTGCGGCGGTACTTGAGTACCTTGCCGGCCACCTTGTTGGCCAGACTTTCCAGACTCTGCTCCCGTTTGGCGCGGTAGTTCTCCGCGTCCACATGGATGCGCACCCGCTTATCCCGGCCGCTGTTCACAGCGTAGTTGGTCAGCTGCTGGATGGCATCCAGCGTCTCGCCCCGGCGGCCGATCAGCGCACCCAGCTTCTGTCCTTCCAGAATGACCTTGTAGTGGGCCTTTTCTGTCTCGTAAATCTTGATCTCGGCAGGCGTCTCCAGATGCTGCAGCAGGCCAGATAAAAACTCGTGGATTCGTTTGGCATCGTCATTGTCGCAGAGGGTTCCCTCCTGCGCGGCAGCTTCCTCCGCCGGGACGGCAGACTGCTCAGCGGCCTCAGCCACAGGCTTTTTCTCCTCAGGCTTTTTTTCTGCCTGCTTATCCTTGCTCTTTTCCTCGGCAGGTTTTTTCTCCTCTGCAGGGGCAGCATGGACAAGCTGGAAGGCCGGCTCCTCATCAGGCTTGTCCAGTTCATAGGTTACCCGCAGGCGGGCAGGGCTGCTGCCAATGCCAAGGAAGCCGCTCTTGGCACGCTCCAGGATCTCCACGGACACATCGTCCCGCTCCAGATTCAACTGGGCAAGCGCTTTTTTCAGCGCCTCGTCCTCGGTCTTGCCTGTTACTTCAATGTATCGCATAGACAAAACTCCTTATTCGTAATGGTGTTCATCGTAGGCTCGGCCCCGGGCATAGGGACGCTGACCCACGCGGCCGTTTTCGTTGGTGCCGCTGCGGCCGTCATTTTTCTTCTTGGGCTGATTTCCGCCCTTCTTGCCCTGTTTCTTCTGCTGATTTGACGCCTGCATCTGCTGGTTGTAATTTTCACGGGCAGCCATCATCTTGGCGGCGCGCTTCTCCCGCTTTTCTTTTTCCTTTTCGGTTTCCTCCCGGTCCAGAATAGCGTTGAAGCGCTTATTCAGAAATACCTCCTGCAGGATGGAGAACACCGTGTTAGCCGTCCAGTATACGCACAGGGCGGTGGGCAGCATGTAGCCCATCCACAGGGTCATCAGGGGCATCATATACATCACGGTCTTGCTGGAGCCATTTGCCTGCGTTCCGCTGGACTTCATGGTGATGAAGGTCATCGCAAACTGTGCGGCGGTGGCAATCACAGGCAGCAGCAAAAGTCCCCACACGGCCCAGCCGCCGCCGGGGAACTGGCTGAACACATCGGAAGGACGGCTGGCCAGATTCAGGCCCAGGAAGTTATAGTCCATATCCAGCAGGTGTTCAAACTTTCCGTCAAAGCTGGCCCAGTTTTCGTGGATGAACTTGGCCAGATAGATCTGCTCATAGGCAGAATTCTGTGCGTTGGATGCAGCCTCATAGCCCAGAGAGGTCGCCAAAGAGGTAATCTGGGAGATTGCATCGGCAGACAGGCTCATGAAATAGCGCAGCGGCTGACGGATGATTGCATACAGTGCAATCAGGATAGGGAAGGGGATAAAGGACCACAGGCAGCCGCTCATGGGATTTACGCCCTCCCGGGCATACAGGTCAGCCATTTCCTGCTGCTGACGCTCCCGGTTGTTGGCATAGCGGGTCTGAATATCCTTGATCTTGCCCTGCATGCGGTTCATGCGCAGCATGCTCTTTTTGCTTTTCAGCTGGAAGGGCAGCAGCACCAGCTTCACCACCAGCGTGAACAGGATCAGTGCCAGACCGTAAGACCCGGTAATATCATAGAAAATACGGGTCAGCCAGGCAAAAGGCTGGCAGATATAGTATCCGAGTTGTGCAAACATGGGGTATTTTCCTCCGTTCATTACTGTGGGAAAAACCTTGGTTTTGTTTTACGGGACGGGATCATACCCGCCCTTGTGGAAGGGATTGCATCGCAGAAATCGCTTCGCGGCCAGAACCGTTCCTTTCGCGGCACCATATTTTTCCACCGCCTGCAACGCATACTCCGAGCAGGTGGGAATGTAGCGGCACCTTGGCGGGAACAGGGGAGAAATGCCCCGCTGATAAAAGCGGATGGCAGCCATCACCGGTTTTTTTCCGTTCACGGCTTTTCCTCCGTCAAAAGCCCCAGCTGAGACAGGCAGCGCACAAAGGCCCCATTGATTTTCTCATAGGGCGCGTCCACCGCCCGGCTGCGGCCCACCACCACCAGATCATAGCCCGGCTTCATTTTTTTCAGATTCAGCCGGTATATTTCCCGTATCCGGCGGCGCACCCGGTTGCGCACCACCGCATGGCCCAGCTTTGTGCTGACTGTGACGCCAAGGCGGCTGAGTCCCTGCCGGTTTTTCTGGCAGTATACCACCAGATACGGCGAAACCGCAGACTTTCCCCGGCGATAAATACGGCGAAATTCATAATTTTCTTTCACTGTGACACTTGGCTTCATGGTTTTCCTCCGGCTTTTTTTCGCGATACATAGACGAATAGGGACGGCAGTTTTCCCTTCCACCGTCCCTGATTTCTTATCTATGCCGGATGCACCTTCCGTGACCTCAGTGGGTCAGGCGAGCGCGGCCCTTGGCACGACGACGGGCCAGAACCTTGCGGCCGTTGGCAGTTGCCATTCTTTTGCGGAAACCGTGCACCTTGGAGCGCTGGCGCTTCTTGGGCTGATAGGTACGGAACATTGCATGACACCTCCATTACAAAAAAATCCGGCGACGGCAACCGGGCCGTCACTCTTACTCGACGGCGGGCATGGCCTGAGCAGGCCCTACCCCGCAGTTGACAAAGCAAGGCGCTGAAAATCAACGCATTGAATATTATACATAATTCATATCTTTCTGTCAATAAAAATCTGCCCTTTTGCCGGTGCTTTGCCGGAGTCTTGTTTTCTTCTTTCTGCCCTGCTTCTTCTTCCCACATGTAGTATTTCTTTTCCTTTTTGCCACACAATATGGATTTTATTTTTTTGTTCTTATATATTAGATATAGTGTAGACAGGAAATGTCTTTTCTGCTATAATATAAAGTACTTTATTATCGCTTTCTTATAAAAAGAGCAGAGCAAGAAACATCATTGGGAAAGGAGCGCTTCCTTTGAACTCACTGTCCGATGTCTGGAACAATGTGCTGGAGCAAATGTCCCGCCAGCTGTCTGACACCACGATCCGCACCTGGTTTGACGAGGTTGATGTGGTGACCATGGAGGATTCCGCCTTCGTGCTGCACTGCGGCAATGAATTTAAAAAGAAAACCATTGAAAGCCGGTTCATGAAAAATATCCGTGAAGCTCTGCGGGAGATTTTCTCTACCGACTTTGAAATCAAAATTTTAAATGACGATCAGCTCTCCGCTTACCACGGCGTCACGCCGGACTATCCCGGAGATCTGAGTGATTCCGGCGCCTTCACCTTTGAAACCTATGTGGTGGGGCCCAGCAACAAGCTGGCTTACGCCGCGGCCCATGCTGTCAGCGAGCGGCCGGGTGTAAACTACAATCCCCTTTTCATTTACGGGGATTCCGGTCTGGGAAAGACACACCTGCTTTACGCCATTTCCCACCGCCTGCGTCAGAATTTCCCGGACGCCAAGGTGGTTTATATCAAGGGCGATGACTTTACCAACGAGCTGGTGGCCTCCATCCGCGAAGGTAAAAACGCCGAATTCCGTGAAAAATACCGGCAGGCAACGCTTCTTCTGGTGGACGATGTACAGTTTATCGCCGGTAAGGAGCAAACGCAGGAGGAATTTTTCCATACCTTCAATACCCTTTACGAGTCCGGCAAGCAGATTGTGCTGACCAGCGACCGTCCTCCCCGGGAGATGACCAAACTGGAAGACCGCCTGCGCACCAGATTTGAGTGGGGCCTGATGGTGGATGTAACGCCCCCTGACTATGAAACCCGCCTTGCCATCATCAAAAACAAATCCGCTATGCTGGGCGTAAAGCTTTCTGACCAGATCAGTGACATGATTGCTGAAAATGTCACTGCGAATGTCCGTCAGATTGAAGGCACGCTGAATAAAATTCTGGCTTACTACGATCTCATGGGCAACACCATGAGCCAGGACGATATCCGCAAAGCCATCAGCGATGTCATCAAAAAGAATAACGAGTATATTCCAACCGCCCAGAACATTGTGGACTACATCTGCCAGACCTACGGCATCGAGGAGGATGTGCTCCGCGGACAAAGCCGCGGCAGGGAAGTGGTGGCCGCCCGCCAGATTTCCATGTATCTCATGCGCCGCATCATCTGCATGAATCTCAACGACATCGGCCATGAATTTGGTGACCGCGACCATACCACAGTGCTCCACTCGCTGGACAAGGTGGAAAAGCAGATGCGTTCTGACCCCGCCTTCGCCGAAACGGTAAAGCAGATCACCACCAATATCAATTCCCACCGCTGAATCGCACCCTTTTCCACAAAGTGTGTGAAATACAGGTGGAAATTCTGTGGAAAAGGAGAAGAAGCCTCTTTTCTGTGGAAAAAAGGGGAAATCACCCACCTGTGGCTGTGGATAAAAAAGTCAGATTTTACACGGGTTTGACATACTTTTCCACATTCGTTTTCCCTACGACTACTGTTACTAAAAACTACTTAGTTTATGTTCTGTGGCACTCAGATATGCCCGGAATTTCTAAAAAGAAAGGAACTGCCTGCCATGCTGAAATTTTCCTGTGAAAAAGCACTGCTGCAAAGCGCGGTAAACACTGCCTCCCGCACAGTGGCGGCCAAAAGCTCCATCCCCGCGTTGGAGGGACTGCTGCTGGAAGGCGGCGATACACTGACCATGTCCGGCTACAACATGCAAACCGGTATCCGCACCACGCTGGACGCCCGGGTGGAGGAAGAAGGCCGTATCGTCCTGAACGCCCGTCTGTTTGGCGACATCATCCGCAAAATGCCGGACGATGTAATCACCTTTTCCTCGGATGAAAAATATCTGGTAAAGCTGTCCTGCGGCGATGCTAATTTTGAAATTCTCGGCCTGTCGGCCGAGGATTACCCGGAGCTCCCGGAGGTTGATGACGAATTTTCCGTCTCTCTGTGCCAGTCTACCCTGAAGGGGATGCTGAATCAGACAGGCTTTGCCGTGTCTACCAATGAAAGCCGCCCCATTCACACAGGCTCCCTGTTCGAAATCAATGAAAAAGGTCTGACCGTTGTGTCCGTGGATGGTTTCCGTCTGGCTCTGCGGCGCGAACCGCTGGAGAAAATCGACGGCGGCGCCTTCCGCTTTGTGGCTCCCGGCAGCGCATTAAGCGAGGTGGAAAAAATTTGTGAGGATACGGACGAGAAAATCTCCATCATTCAGGGCAAGCGTCATCTGATGTTTGAGACCGGGTCCACCCAATTGATCTGCCGCCGGCTGGAAGGGGAGTTTCTGGACTATAAGAACGCGATTCCTCGCAATAATCCCATCCGGTTGACTGTGGATACCAAGACGATGATGAACAGTCTGGACCGCGTGTCCGTGGTTATCAGTGAAAAGCTGAAAAGCCCGGTGCGCTGCCAGTTTGATATGAACAAGGTTTATCTTTCTGCCAAAACCGGCAATGGTGAGGCGAAGGACATTTGCCCCTTGAAGGGGGATGGTCAGGGTCTTGAAATCGGGTTCAATAACCGCTATCTGATGGATGCCCTGCGCTATGCACCGGCAGATGAGGTGGTGCTGGAGCTGAATACCGGCATTTCCCCCTGTGTGCTGACACCTGTAGACGGCAGTGACAGTTTCCTCTATATGGTTCTTCCTGTTCGCCTGAAGGCATGATTTCTGGTTAGGAGAGAAAAAATGAATCAGATTTGTACCATTACAACGGAATATATCAAGCTGCAGGACCTTTTGAAGCTGACCTCTGCCGTTTCCACCGGGGGCGAGGCAAAGATCATCGTGCAGGAGGGGCAGGTGCAGGTCAACGGCGAGGTGTGTACCCAGCGCGGCCGGAAAATAAGACCCGGCGATGTGGTGCTCTGCCGTGGTCTGCAATACGGCGTTCAGTATGCGGATTGACCGGCTGACGCTTTCCGGCTTTCGCAACTACGAAACGGAAAGCCTATCCTTTGATCCGTCCTGCAATGTGATTTACGGGGAAAATGCACAGGGAAAGACCAATCTGCTGGAGGCAATCGTATATCTTTCCTGCGGCAAATCTCCCCGTACCCGCACAGACCGGGATCTGATTTCCTTTGACCGGCAGGAAGCAAAGCTGCGCGGGGAGATTTTCGCAAGAGAGCGCCCCTTTGTCACAGAAATTGCGCTTCAGAAGGGGCGGCGGCGAAAGATGACCGTCAATGGGGTAACGGCAAAAAACGGCGCGGCTCTTTCCGATGTGCTGCACACGGTGTTTTTTTCTCCGGAAGATCTTTTTCTCATCCGGGACGGGGCTGCTGCCCGGCGGCGCTTTATGGATTTATCGCTGTGCCAGCTGCGTCCCCGATATGCTGAGGCGTTGGCGGAATATCATCGGCTGTACGAGCACAAGACCCGCATTCTGCGCGACAGTGAGGAGCAGCCCTCTCTGCTTTCCATGCTGCCGGATTTTAACGAGCAGATGTGCCGGTCCGGTGCCGTGTTGATTCACTACAGGGCCAGATACTGTCAGGCGCTTGACCGGTATGCCGCGCCCGCCCACGAGGATTGTTCCGGCGGCAGGGAAAAGCTGACCATCCGTTATCAAAGCGTCAGTACCATTGAAGACCCGCTGGCGCCTGCGGCCCAGTTGCTGGAAGCGCTGCGCCGCCATCAGGCGGAGCATGACCGTGCGGAGCGGGCCAGCAGGCTGTGCCTGTCCGGTCCCCATAAGGATGATTTTCTGGTGGAGGTCAACGGTCTTGCCGCCCGGCAGTATTGCTCGCAGGGGCAGGTGCGTACGGCAGCGTTGGCCCTGAAGCTGGCGGACCGGGAAATCCATCGTTCTGCTGTGGGGGAATACCCGGTGATGCTGTTGGATGATGTGCTTTCGGAGCTTGACCCCCGGCGGCAGGAATATGTGCTCAACCGCATCAGCGGCGGGCAGGTTTTCATTACCTGCTGCGAAAATGACCGGCTGGACCGGTTGCTTTCCGGCCGGGTGTTTCATATCAGAAATGGGGAGGTGCTGTGATGGCTTACCTGCACATCGGTCAGAATGCTATGGTGTCCCAGCGGCGTATCATCGGTATTTTTGATCTGGATATTACCTCCCAATCCCGGCGCACACAGAAATTTTTGAACCGGGCGGAGGAGGATGGCGTGGTGGTCCCCGTAACGGAAGACATACCAAAATCCTTTCTGGTATGCGACCACCCCTACCACAGACAGATCGTCTATATTTCCCAGCTGAGTCCTCAGACCCTGCAAAAGCGCTGGGAGGAAGAAGCAATGCTGTAATTCTGCGTTTCACAGGAGAAGCGCGTTTATTCAAGTAAGGAAAGGAACGACTCTATGACGGAACAGGAAAAGGCCGCTATGAATGGCATGGCGGGAAATGAATATGATGCTTCCGAAATTCAGGTGCTGGAGGGGCTGGAGGCTGTGCGCAAGCGGCCCGGCATGTACATCGGCTCTACCTCCGCCTCGGGACTGCATCATCTGGTGTATGAAATCGTGGATAACTCGATCGACGAGGCGCTCGCAGGATACTGCGACAAGATCACGGTGGAGCTTTTGCC
>ERZ772867.3174-NODE-3174-length-14217-cov-2.776868_pt1 | contig 14217 bp, 9 predicted proteins | sample MGYA00511341_ERZ772867 | MGnify/ENA primary metagenome ERZ772867 (study PRJEB29015, sample SAMEA2737707) | human gut metagenome | biome: human gut; feature: human-associated habitat; material: faeces | place: China | collected 2012 ... | reverse complement strand
AAACCATGTCCACCAACGCATCGGATTATAATGCAAACGGTTGAAAGCGCTCAATACCGGACGTTTTTTTACCGACTCATATAAAGCTTTACCGGTATTCATATCGACCTCCAAAGAAGAACCACCTTTCAAAAAGACTTTCATTTGCTGATCCCCGAAATAATAGTGTTTCATATAAGCATTCTCTTCATCGACTTGCTCAAGTAAACCCAAAGTCTCTTCTTTCGACACTTTTTCCTGTTTCGGGAAATCGCCTTTCAACATAATTTCAGAACGAGAAATCCGATAATCCGAATTAAAATCACGTTTATGGTTCAATGCAATACCCGAAACCGCATAAACAATTATTATCCCGGCAAAAATAAAGGAAAGATCCCGATGAATGATCCGAAACCATTTGCGCATCTTAGCAGAAAAATTATTGGACGGCATATTCTGAAGCAACGATATGATACTGACTATAATAATTTTTGTTTTCTTTTTCGGCACGTTCCGCTATCGCTGCCCGAATTTCGGCAATTTGCTGTTTTAACATTGCTACCGCCTCAGGATTACCTTGCGGAGTCTTCAAACTTTCATCCAGACGGTGCTCCCAATCAGAAAGAAAAGCTTCATCCACCCGTTGTTCATTAATAACAACCTTTACACGAACATTGTTATTTCTCAGATCATTGCTGAACGAACCGATTTGAGGACCGGCCTCTACATTGACAATCTGAGTAGTGTCGCTTCCCATCAATGTAATATGAGAACCACCATGTCCGCAAATATCGACACAAAAACCTTCAACCTCTACCGTATCACCGATCAAAGAGTCTTGCAAAACCAACAAACTATCTACCTGATATACTTCATCTGCGATTTGATCAGAGGTTGTCGTTTTGGGCTGACACGCTACGACAAAAGAGAGTACCAATAATGATACACATAAATTTACTACTTTCATTTTCTTTTTTATTTATCAGAATGAATTTTGATTTATTCCTGCATAATAAATATTTATACACTGCAAATATACTATTTACTTACTTAATTTCAATATAAAATATCAGCAATCATATTTTCCCAAACATCAAATCCGGAAAACAAAAAACAAGGTAAAACAATTTACAATAATTTATTTCGGAAAAATTTCGTATATTCTTTCATTCAAATTAAAGTTTTTCTTATTTTTGCCAATAATTATTTCATATTATTGCAAATTGCATCACAAAAACATACAATATAATAGTAAGTTATGAAAAACAACAAGACCGTAGGTTACAAAATACAAACGATTCGGGAAAATAAGAATATGAGCCGTAAAGAGGTAGCCGAACAAGCCGGATTAAGCGAAGAACAGGTTACACGAATAGAAGAAGATATCGATTTACCGGCACTTGCCCCGCTATTAAAAATAGCTCGGGCTATGGGGGTACGATTAGGAACATTTCTTGATGATCAAGAAGAGCTCGGGCCTGTTATATGCCGGAATATGCAAAAGGATAAAAGTATCAGTTTCTCGACAAATACACCGAATGCGTCTAGACACATGGAATATTATTCTTTGTCAAAATCGAAGTCGAACCGTCACATGGAGCCTTTTTTTATAAATATAGCTCCAGCTCCGGCAAACGAATATGAAATGTCCTCACATGAAGGAGAAGAATTTATTATAGTCGCAAACGGAGAAATTGAAATCAATTACGGTAACGAAACATATGTCCTGAAAAAAGGTGATAGCATTTATTACGACTCTATCGTACCTCACCACGTACATGCCTATAACAACCAAACAGCCAGTATTCTCGCTGTAGTTTATGTTCCTGCCTAAAAACCGCTAAAATTTCAGACTATGCAATTATTTGAAAAAACATTAGGAGATTTTCTCGAATATTGGGCAGAAAAAACACCTGATAAAGAATTTATCGTTTACTCGGACCGAGATTTGCGTTTTACTTACTCAGAATTCAACAAACGAGTAAATAATCTTGCCAAAGGGATGATGGCCATAGGAGTCGAAAAAGACTCCAAAGTAGGTATTTGGGCGACGAACGTACCCGATTGGCTCACATTCCTGTTTGCTTCTGCCAAGATCGGTGCAATTCTGGTTACTGTAAATACAAACTACAAGCAACATGAGCTGGAATATCTGGTAGAAAATGCAGATATTCACACATTGTGCATATCCAACGGTACATTTGACAGCGATTACGTCGACATGACCTACACAATGCTCCCCGAATTGAAAACCTCACAACGAGGACATTTAAAAAGTAATAAGTTTCCCTATATGCGCAATGTCGTTTATATCGGACAGGAAAAACATCGGGGCATGTACAATACAGCAGAACTTCTTTTATTGGGAAATACCATAACTGATGAAAAGTTAGAAACCCAAAAACAGAAATTCAACTGTTATGATGTAGTGAATATGCAATATACTTCGGGGACTACAGGCTTCCCAAAAGGAGTAATGCTTACTCACCACAATATCACGAACAACGGATATTGCATAGGGCAATGCATGAAATTCTCCGAAAACGATCGGGTATGCCTTCCCGTTCCCCTTTTCCATTGTTTCGGTATCGTACTCGGCATCATGGCGATCATCACCAATGGAGGATGTGCCGTAATGCTTGAACGATTCGATCCGCTTGTCGTACTGGCTTCGGTTCATAAAGAACGATGCACTGCACTATACGGCGTCCCGACTATGTTTATTGCCGAATTGAATCACCCGATGTTCAGCATGTTCGACCTTTCATCTCTGCGCACGGGAATTATGGCAGGATCTCTGTGTCCCGAATGGCTTATGCGGGAAGTAATGGACAAAATGTACATGAAAGAAATCACAAGTGTTTACGGACTGACAGAAACATCGCCGGGCATGACTCAAAGTAAAGTCGATGATCCGGTCGAAGTCAGAGCATCGACAGTAGGAAGCGATCTTCCCGGAGTAGAAGTGCGCGTAATAGATCCGGAAACTCTCGAAGAATGTCCGGTAGGTGTGCAGGGTGAAATGTGTTGCCGAGGATACAATATCATGAAAGGATATTACAAAATGCCGGAGGCCACAGCCGCCATTATCGATAAAAACGGCTTTCTCCATTCCGGAGATTTAGGAGTAAAAACTCCGGAAGGAAATTATAAAATAACCGGACGTATAAAGGATATGATAATACGTGGAGGTGAAAATATATATCCTCGTGAAATAGAAGAATTTCTTTACCAGATGCCTCAAATAAAAGATGTACAAGTAGCCGCGGTACCTTCAAAAAAATATGGAGAGGAAGTAGGAGCTTTCATTATCTTAAAGCCTGGTGAAACTTTGCAGGAAAGTGACGTCAAAGACTTTTGCAAAGGAAAAATTTCACGGCACAAAATACCTAAATATGTATTCTTTATAGACCAATTCCCATTGACCGGAAGTGGGAAAATACAAAAATTCAAACTCAAAGACGTAGGTCTTGAGCTTCTAGCCAAGCAAGGTATAGAGCCGGTATAAAAATCAACACATCATAAAAAGCTCATCATAGATAAAGTGCCCCTTAAATGCCAAATAAATAGCTTTTAGGGGGCATTTTACATTATGTCATATTATTTTTATTCAAATTCTCATAAATCAATCATTTATTTTGCTTTTTTAAAATAAAATAAATAAATTAGCCATTGATAAAATAAGGATGAACCATAATACCAAGAAAAACATAGAATTATAATCTGAAGAACACTTTTATATGCCTTTCGATTGACATAAAAACCGAAATACCATGAATAGAGAAACTTCACAACATCCTATTTCAGTCTCACGAATATCTATATTCGGTAAAATATGTCTCTACATGTTAATAACAATTGCTGTAAGCCAATCTATATCGGCCCAACCTTCTCTCGAAGCGACATATAACATGATTCGTAGCGGAGATAAACTAATCAAGCAAACTGTCGAATCCACAAATCCGGGACAAGCCGGAGAAGATATAATCTGGGATTTCAGCCGACAAAAAATCACAAATAAAGAACATTATTTATCCTATATAGAATATCAAGATTCCATTATCATCGGATACGAAAACCGTACATATTATAAATATCGTTCGATAAATGATACCCTTTATATGACCGGATACAGTACTCCTACCCAATTTACTTCCTATATTGCTCCAATTTGCCATCTACCCTTTCCGTTCTCCTACAAAGATTCTGTGTCGTTTTCATTAAACGGCATAGGCCGTTATTGTGATCGAATAGATTTGCAAATACACGGAAACGAAACATTGCAGGCCGACGCATGGGGTACGATAATATTACCGTCTAATGATACTTTACATCACGCACTCCGCCTTCACAGTGAAAGAAGGATTGCCAATCGTGCAAGTCCGCACAATATCATATCGGCCGAACTCCCTCCTCCAATACCATCGGATAGCATTACAATATACACAGAGAAAGACAGTATGCAAACTCACATTACTACATACCGCTGGTACGCTGACGGTTATCGATACCCGGTATTCGAAACCAAAGAAAGTACCTCCTACCTATACGGGAAAAAGGTCTATCATCATTCTACTGCATATCTTTATTCCCCCGATAAGCAAGCTATTTTATCCGAAGACCTCGATAATCCGGCACGACTCGCAGCTACCGATACAAAATCACTTCAAAAGAATAGAGTTAGCCAAGATGCTCTGAGCGATTATCACATTTATCAACAAGATAATCATCTAATCATAGAATATCGTCTGAATCGGCCTGCCGATTGTTCGTTTTTACTGTTTGACTATACCGGTAGAACAATCTCCGGACGGAAAGCCATCAAAAAGCCAGCGGGGATCAATCGTGAAGAAATACCATTAGACAGCTCTATAACAGGAGAATGTCTCTTACGTTTTACTGTAAACAAAAAAGTTTACGGTGAAAAAATAATCCAAAAACCATAACCATCGATTCATCCCTAAAATACAATTAAAGCCTTATCCCATCTCTATCTTTCATGGAAAAACAAATTACCATATCGATTTTGCTTTATTTCCTTTTTCCGGGAATAAACATCATACTGGCCGAAACGACAGAGAACCTGCAATACAACACTCAGAACTATATTGTTACAGTCACTCCGTTAGATGCCACTCAAACAGCAGAAATAAACGGGACAATCATACAACTCGGACATAAAGCTCGAGCATTAACCGAAATACAATATTTTGATGGATTGGGACGACCGTCTCAAACTATACAAAAAGGGATTACCCCTGATGGAAACGACTTGGTAATTTTGCAAGAATACGACGGATTCGGGAGGAGTTCTAATACATGGTTACCGATCCCATCTGAAACCAATGGCAATTTTGTAAGCCCCTCGACCCTAAAATCTTCAGCTAATACATACTATAACGATACAAGGCCATATTTTTCTCCCATATATGAAAACTCTCCACTCAACCTCATTACAGGAGAATACGGTCCCGGAGACAACTGGTCCTCACATCCGATAAATAAAAAATACGAAATAAACAATACGACCGACAGCGAACGTATTTGTCGGTATTATTATCTGAGCGATGAAACCCATCTGCGAAAACAGGGGAATTATGCCAACAATCAACTATTCATCATCTATCATATCGACGAAGATGGCAAATCTACTTTGGAATTCAGGAATAAATTAGACCAAATACTACTTATACGGCAATTGGATAATGACAACTTCATCGATACATATTATATATACGACGATTTCGGTAATTTGTGTTTTGTACTGCCACCATCGGCAACCGACGCACTCTCAGCTGACAATATATGGAGCGTAAACTCCGATGCGATTTCGTCATACGGTTATTTTTACCGTTACGACGAAAGAAACCGATGCATCGAAAAAAAATGCCCGGAGCAGACCCGATATATATAGTATACGATAGAGCCGATCATCCCGTATTGATTCAAGATGGAAACCTACGGACAAAAAATGAATGGTTATTTACAAAATACGACGCATTAGACCGAGAAATAGTTACAGGTTTACTAACTTCGGACTACAGCCATAACGATTTCATAGAAATCTGTCGCGATACTCTGGTAGTCGAAGAATTTGCTTTCAACTACGAAATGCCCATAATCGGCTATACCAATCGAATCAAACTTGGTAACAATATTCGGGTACTTACAATAAATTATTATGATAATCATCAATTTCGAAACCTCAACGATTATCAAAATATTTTCCTTTCAACCGGGCCGGTCTCTAATAATAAAGAGATCTACCAGAACTGTCAAGGACTAATTACCGCTACTTACATCGGACAAACAGACAATATGAACAGATATGAAATCAGTTCCTTCTACTACGATACGCAAGGACGCATCGTAGAGAAGCTTGTGGAAGTCAACGGATTCGGTCCTCATAATCACATTTATATAGAATATGATTTTGCCGGTAACCCGATCAATATAAAAAAAGAGCATGTCGCCCTGAATTATGAAGGTAAACAAACTCAAATCTATACATATCAATACGACCATGCAGGACGCATTACCAGCGAATCACTAAAATTCAACACTTTAAAAGAAAAAAAAATACATGAATATCTATATAACGACTTAGGACAAGTATCTCAAAAGTTTTTACACGACCGAAGCGACACAATCACCTACACTTACAACTTAAGGGGGTGGCCTATTTCGATTACCAACCGAGCATTTTCTCAACAATTATATTACGAAGAAGCTTTGGTGCCCCAAAGTACCCGATACTTCAATGGAAATATTTCTGCCGTAAAATACTCTCAAGGCGGACGAGAATACAGCTTTCATATGACCTATGACGCACTTGACAGAATAATATCGTCCCAATCATTTCTCAACGGCAAAATGGCAAACGATTTGGAAGAATTCAATTTTGACAAAATGGGGAATATAAAAAATATAGTCAGGAAAAAAAATAATATATATACCCATCAACTGGCCTTTGAGCACAAAGGTAACCAGCTAACCGATGCCATCGATCTCACGGATACCGATATACCTCTGCTCGAAATTAATACGGAAAACCCGGACGAACCCTCAAACTATTCCGCTATTCCCGACGACTCACAAGAAATCATCTCCGGGAAGAAAATCCGAGATCCGGTATTCGGTGAAAATCTCCTCTCCTCCCCCTCGAACAATGATATCCCATACGCTTATGATAAAAACGGAAACATGAGCCGTAATACCGGCAAGAACATAGAAAATATAATCTACAACCATTTGAATTTGCCTCAATCGGTCGAATTCGGTAATAATGACCAAATCGCCAATCACTATATGGCCGACGGCAGAAGGGTCATATCGACATACACATCAGAAGCCAAAATCGACGACAGCGGTATATTACAGCCTCAAACCATAACGACCGACTGCTTGTGGGGTGAATATATATATCGAAATTATAAAATATCCATGATCAAAATTCCGGGAGGGTACATACAGGTCGATAATACGAAATCAGACCCGGAACAAAAATACACTTTCGTTCGTTATATCTATGACCATTTGGGAAATGTGCGTATTACTGCCGATAACTCCGGTATTTTACAATCGACAGAGTATTATCCATCCGGTTATTTCTTCAACCGCACCGGAACCGGGTCGCAGCCATACCTATTAGGAGAAAAAGAATATATCAATATGTTTGGACTGAACCAATACGACTTCGGAGCAAGAATATTCGATCCTTATTTTTTAAGATGGTCTACCCCCGACCCTCTACAAGAAAAATATTATTCTATTTCCCCTTATGCATACTGCAATAATAATCCCATTTTATATACCGACCCAGATGGGAGAGATTGGTATAAAGACCAAGACAGTACAATACAATATAGCCCTGAAATCAACCGGAATTCACGTCTTGCCGACGGTCAACGATATTTGGGACAAACCTACACAGAATCGGTCAACGGGAAATCGATTGCCGATTATCGGAAAGACGGAAGTATCCTTTTTTATCGGGAAAGGGAAGCTTATCGACGGATGATAAATCAGACCGTAAAAACAGGGAATGAATCCATGGCAATATTAATGTCCGATAAAGTCTTAGTACTCCCCGATTATCAAAATACACCGAATGAAGTAAACTTAAAATCATATCATTATTCAGCTAAAGGAGGGAACATAATCGATGCCGGTAAAAATACCTGGCCTATAATCGCGACCGCCCATACGCATCCGAACGGTACTCCCCCCTCTAATGAAGATAAACACTTCTCCATAAACATCACCCCCTATAAACCGGTATATGTACTGCAAATGAAAGGGAATAACAGTATCAGCGCTGTAACAGGAAGACCCGGAATAGAAAATGGTACATTAACAGAAAATATAACTCAAACGTTTCCCGAATTCCATCTAAACAATTTGACGAAAGGGAAATGTTCTTTAATAGAATTTACTAAGCATAACAATTTCAAAAACAGAGTAATAAATGCAAAAAGATTATGATAAAACACTTTATTTCAATAACGCTTTTTACACTGCTGATATCTTGCATACAAGATAGGAAAGACAACGTGTACATCGAAAAAAAGCTGTATCCCAATGAGGAACTAAGGGCCGTATTGGACTCGTTCGTTTTCGAAAACAAAAAGTTAGACTCGATCTGCGAAATATACATCGACAATATCTTGCCGGAATTCACGTCCATCATCATTTTCTCCGGAGAGGGGGCTTGCATCGGAGATGAAAATATTTATTATAATCAAAGACCATTAGGTTATACCGAAATATCGGGGATAAGATTCAGAATATTTTCCGGAATGGAACACTATTTCAACCTGCTGGAAAATATGGAAAACGCTCCGAAAATAACCTCCTCATATCCATCTATTCCCGATATGGAAATAAACAGCAAAGATTTTCCTTATGCCGATAGCAACTCCATATGGTGGGTTCTGATTAAAAACGGAAACAAATCGACATTATACAGGAATTGGAATGACGTATATCCCTATGAGTTCTATCCATTCCGACATGTTCCGGGATTACTATTCAATCCTCCGGTAATAAAAGACGTTTGTGACGAAGATGAATGAACAAACAGATTCTACTTATATCTTCCTAAATAAATAATCACTAAAATAAAAGTCGCATGAAAAAAATACTTTTAATATCCATATCCTCATTGATTCTATGCTGTAACCCCAAAAAGGATAATCCGTATATATATCCGAACGAATCCATGACGCAGCTGCTCGACTCTTTTATACAGGAAACCCCAAACAAAAACCGGATAAACCAGATTTATATTGATAAAATAAATCCTTATAATTACCACATATTATTATATTCGGGAAACACAGACATCAATAACGGGCAATGCAAAATACCCGCTCTTTACAAAATCCGATATGCCGACAGGATATTCGATGTATTTTCCGGTGCAGAAGAGTTCTTCTCCGACTCGATAAACCAGCCTAAAACGGTGATGGAAAAAATGAAATCATTTAAAAACGATTCTGTAAATACCTGTTGGTTCGTGGAAGACTATCAAGGAAAAACATACATCAATAAAAAAGAGGCTATACCTTTTGGCGAAGAAAACATACATGATGCTAAATCTCCAGGATTTTATATAGATGCACAAACAACAAAAAGGAGAATTTTATTCTGCGATAAAATGGAGGCATTCGATAAATGGTATGCAAAAAACAAAGATAAATTAAAAAAATAAAAATGGTTCTTACTCCTTTTTCCGAATCATAAGCAAAAAATATCCCAGAGAAAACAGAAAAACAATAATCTTAAATCTTATAATAAAAAGATTATGGCAAAACACTTTATTTCAATAACGCTTTTTACACTGCTGATATCTTGCATACAAGATAGGAAAGACAACGTGTACATCGAAAAAAAGCTGTATCCCAATGAGGAACTAAGGGCCGTATTGGACTCGTTCGTTTTCGAAAACAAAAAGTTAGACTCGATCTGCGAAATATACATCGACAATATCTTGCCGGAATTCACGTCCATCATCATTTTCTCCGGAGAGGGGGCTTGCATCGGAGATGAAAATATTTATTATAATCAAAGACCATTAGGTTATACCGAAATATCGGGGATAAGATTCAGAATATTTTCCGGAATGGAACACTATTTCAACCTGCTGGAAAATATGGAAAACGCTCCGAAAATAACCTCCTCATATCCATCTATTCCCGATATGGAAATAAACAGCAAAGATTTTCCTTATGCCGATAGCAACTCCATATGGTGGGTTCTGATTAAAAACGGAAACAAATCGACATTATACAGGAATTGGAATGACGTATATCCCTATGAGTTCTATCCATTCCGACATGTTCCGGGATTACTATTCAATCCTCCGGTAATAAAAGACGTTTGTGACGAAGATGAATGAACAAAACAGACCCTATTTACTTCATAAGACATCCCAATGGCTACATCTTCATATAAAAAAACGCAGAAATGACATAATACGACCATGAAAAATTACATTGTACTCATCCTTTTATTGCTATTTTCTTTTACAATACATTCAAAAACTCAGGTAAACTCAGAATTTACAAACGACTCTATATTGCAAACAGCCGGAATAACCAGAACCAGTCAGGGAATATTAGAAAATTACAAAGCCCAAATCCCGGTAACAATACCGGCTTCGCCTGAAATAGCCGGTTTAATGAAATTTATAGAATGTCCGGTAGATCACAGTACGGGTATTCCAGACATTACTATTCCTATTTATACAGTCAGAATCGGGGGTATCAGCCTCCCCATCAATCTATCTTATCACGCCTCAGGAATCAAAGTCAACGACATTGCCAGTACCGTAGGTTTAGGATGGGTACTCAACTCTGGGGGCTTCATTACACAACAGGTTATCGGAGAACCTGATGGCGAAAGCAAAAAAACTCCGGCTTACAATCTCAAGCTGAATTTCAAACAGCTATAGATAATATAGATCCTATAAATTCTTCCCCATTAGCCATGCAAGGCCTGCTCGACGAAATATACAGAATTATTAAATGGGACACCGGATTCGGACCTCAAATAGATATGCACTCAGACAGATACGTATATCATTTCGGTGAACATTCCGGTGTATTTAGGTACAAATTCAATACAAATGAAATATATACTCTCCCTTATGACCCGATTCAAATAAAATTTGATAGCCCTCGAATTCGCACTATCGACTCGAAAGGAAACACTTATTATTTCAATAAATTTCAAAAAACCAATACCATATCCCAAACAAAAATACTAAACCAAATAAAACAGGACCCTCTTCCCGATGCTTTATTCAAAGGAAACGGAAATACATGGAGGTTGACCAAAATCGTATCAGCGAATAAACGAGATTCCATCGAATTAAATTATATACCCTCCGGATGGACATCTTACAGCATAAGCCAAATGGTCGAAACCGGAAATGAACCTATTTATTATAATTCCCATAGCGGTAGTTACATTAGGGATAAATCTCTATTGAACCCGAATGAATGCTATACCGTTAATTCCATTAAAATGAACGAATTAAATTACAGAACAATCAACCAACACAATTTTAATGAGCTCAGCATATCAGAAATAAAAGCAAATGGAAAAAAAATAGTAGATTTCATCTATGCCACAGACAGGAAAGATATACGCGATACAAAATTAGACACCATTAAAATTTATCTTGATGATTTGACTCAAATGTATATTTTCCACTACTCTTATTCCGGGACAAGCAAGAGTATAAATGGTAAAGAATTCGGCCTACGACTGATGTTAGATAAATTAGAAATAAGGGGAAATTCTTCTCCAGAAAAAGAGATATATTCTTTCAAATATAATCCGCTATCCTTACCTCCCTATTGTGAAGGATTTCTCGCGACCAAAGATATTTATCATTTTCATGATGATTATTGGGGATACTATAAAGGTTCGACAAGTACGAATAACATTCCAAGCGGAACTATGGGAGCAGGAGCTCCCACTCAATATCAAACGGACAGAGAGCCGAACCTAACATCGGCTCAAGCTTGCATATTAGAGGAAATACACTATCCGACAGGCGGCACACGAAAATTCGAATACGAATTTCATCAAAATAAATTCGGAAACTTAATCCATGTCGGAGGACTACGAGTCCGCAGAATTACCGATTTCGACGGTCCAGAGACAATAGCCAAAATCGTAGAATATAATTATACTTTACGAGACGGTTTTGTAAATCCAAGAAACTGCTTCAATTATTATGTTCTCACTCACCATAATTACACAAACGGACCAGCATGCTACTCAGAAGCCGAAATAGGCAAAACATATTACGTATCAGAACCGCTCAACGACATTATGACATTCAACACGATACCTGCATTATACAATAATATCTCTGAAATCATAAAAGACAAAGACGGAAACACTTTAGGCAAGACTGAATACATTTATGACGAGACAGAGCATAAAATAACTACTGCATACATTACTAAGTACGGAAATGTTCCCTATCATTTTGATTACGGTGCTTACAAACCTCGATTATTGTCTAAAACAGATTATAGCTTTGCTGATAATAAGTACACGGAAACTCGTATGGAATCTTACGAATACACATGTTTCAAAAAAGAAAAATTCATAACCGGATTCAAAATTATGGAAAGCGAACCATATGCTTTCAATTTATTTACAGGAATGAGTATCAATTATTCTGATTTCCAATATTATATAAACAGATTAATATACGAAGACTGTATAGCTACAAGCGAGGTGTACACATTGTACAATAAAAGAATCATAGAAAAAAGATCAGAAAATAATATTATAACAGCGCAATGGCCCGATTACGATGAAAGCACTCTCCTCCTGAAAAGAAAAGAACTTCCTTATGTTAAGGATAATATTTCAATAATAGAAACATTCTCATACCCCTCAGACTATCCGGGTAACCCTGTGTATGAAAAGATGAAAAAATTGAACATCTTAAATCCGATAATTAGTAAAGAAGTTTATAAAGGCGATACTTTTCTCCAAAAAATAACCACCCATTACAAAGAATGGCATAATGATATATTCGCACCGGAAACAATACAAATACAAACTAAAAATCAAAATACGCCTGTAACCCGTATCATATATTACAATTACGATACACATGGAAATCCCCTATTCCTTTGCAAAGACAATGCTATGAAAATAGTTTATCTTTGGTCGTACGACGGACAGTATCCAATAGCCGAAATCCAAAACGCCAATTATGAAGAGGTAAAAAACGCATTGAACATGAATGATGATGAAATCAACCTTTTATCTGAAAAAACATATCCTTCTGACCAAGACTGGACAACAATCGATAGTCTCAGAAAAAGCTTACCAAACGCACTCATTACGACCTACAAATACAAACCTTTGATAGGAATGGTTGAATCTGTAAATCCCAGAGGCATAAAAACATCCTATGAATATGACGCTCGGGGGAGACTGAAGCTTATCAAAGACAATTATGGAAATATCATCCAAGGATACAATTATCATTACAGAAATCCGTAAAATATAAATAAACCTTAATTTGTAATTTTATAAAAAAACATATAGGAATTGTTTCAAGAGAAGTCATACGATTCATTTTGAAACAATTCCTATCATCACTCTACTATCAGGAATATCAATATAAGCTAATTTCTTTTATAGCATATATCCGATATCTCTTTTTTCATCGATACCTTACAACCACGGGTACAGACTTTCCAGACTCATCTCCTTGAGGAAAAGCAATATTAAAAAAGGTCATATTCCTCTTTCTATCATACCGGCCAGATTCATATTTGCCATAAAGCCCTAACGAAATAGACTTTTGTCTGCGGGTAGGATCGGACAAAGAAATTTTCAAACCTCCGTCTTTCTCTTTTTGCAATATGAACAGAGCTTGCCCTGACAGTGAAATGTACCGGACTTTCAATAAAGACTTTTTTAAAGGAAATAATCCCGGTCGATAACAAACACCACAGACAGTCCCTTCCTCCATATCCTCAACCAACTGAACCAAAGGTGGATTTGTTATCTTCACTTGTGAATAATCAACCTCCTGATTATTATCATTTGCAGGCATGACCATATATTCATACTTTCCACTATCGTTATTCAAAGTTACAGTAAATAACGTGTCTTGCTTTTCCTTATCAGCATAGAACCTTGCAATCTCATGCCAACTTCCTTGAGACGGGGCAATGGCTACATTCAATGTCTGAT